>Ga0181402_1000104_pt1 | contig 28472 bp, 48 predicted proteins | sample 25SPOviralmetaG_FD_130131 | JGI IMG/M metagenome (GOLD analysis project Ga0181402, IMG submission 130131) | Marine viral communities from the oligotrophic San Pedro Time Series (SPOT) site, San Pedro Channel, CA, USA - 25 SPOT_SRF_2011-08-17 | ecosystem: Environmental > Aquatic > Marine > Strait...
CCAGTTTCTAATATTGCTTGATAACCAGATAATACTGCTCCTGCACTTGATTTATAAAAAACTGCTTCGCCACCTGTTGGTGTTGTTGTATTTGTATCACATAAAACTTGCCCAGACAAAGTTACATTACCTGCAAAAGTTGCGTTTTGTGAAGAGTCTATGGTTAAAGCAAGTGTTTGAGATGATATATCAGCATTTCCAGTTGTAAAGGTAATACCATCATAACCTCCTATGTTTAAGAAGTTACCTGCTGAACCATAAGCACCTGCAGCACCTCTCCAAATACCTGCATTTGCACCTGTTGAAGCTATATCTCCTAAAGATAATAGACCTCTATCATTTGCATCACCTAATTTAGCATTTCCATTTACTTGTAAAGTTGTTGCAGATTTTAAAGTTACAGGGCTACTGTTTCCAATACCCAAATTTCCTGCAGAATCAAGTCTCATTTTTTCTGCTCCACTAGTTTGAAAAGATAAACTATAGTTTGATGTATTTGTTCCAAAATAAACATAAGAATTACCAGCGTCTACTCCAAAATAACCAAGACTTGAACCTGTGTAAACTCTTGCTTCACCTGTTACAGAAACTCCTGTGCTTGTAGTTTCAAACTTTTTAATATCATTATGATATAACTCTGCTACATCTCCATTAACTCTGAAAATAGAATCATTAGCAGCATTTGTTAGTCTTACATCATCGCCTCTTAAAAATCCAACTGCACTATCTGTATAAATTCTTAAAGCACTACTTGTTCCAAGATATATTGATTTTAAATTTGCTAAACTTATATCACCTGCAAAAGTCGCATTGTTACCAGAAATAGCAATAGGTGCATCTGTTAGTGTATTAGCATCAGACCACATAACAACATCATTAGCTGTTCCACTTCCATCTACAACACCACCATCTGTTTCAATAATATTACCACTAGAATCAACAGCTAGGTTTTTTGCAACTGTTCCTGTTTTATTTCCAGAACCATAAGCATTTAATTTTATACCACCACCACCAATAACTGTAAAATAGTCTGCAACTAAACTTTCAGAATGTATAACAAATTGATTTGCACTATCGCTAATATTTATTCTCCAGTTTCCCTGACCACCTATAAATTGTATCTTATTACTTGTTCCATCTCCTAATCCGAAAATAGGTGAAGTAATTTTTGTAGTAATCGCTACTGTACTTGGTAAACCTATTGTAACTGTTGCTGTTTCAGAGCCAGAACCAGATACTTCTATTTCATTAGTAGTACCAGAAATAGTAGATACATAATTACCTGTTGTATCTGTACCTAATGAAACTGAATTAGCTTGTATTGTAGTAGAAATATTTATATCTGCTGTACCATCAAAACTAGCACTTCCTGCAACATCTCCACTTACTTGAATTGTTCTTGCTGTTTCTAAAGCTGTAGCTGTATCTGCATTACCAGTTATATCTCCAGTAACATTACCTTCTAAATTACCAACTAAAGTAGCTACTGTATATCCTGTGCCACTTGTATTTACTGTTGTAGTAGGTTCTTGTTCTAGGTCTCTAAATATTTTAAATTTATTGTCTCCTGTATCTCTAAATAAACCCGCATATAATGTTGTTCCACTAGGTGCGTACTTACCATAAAATCCTATATCTACTGAATCTGCACTTGTGTTATTATTAGCTAATACTATTAATGGGTCTTTTACAGATAGTGTATCTGTTCCTACAGTTGTTGTTGTTCCGTTTACTGTTAAATCTCCTGTTATTGTTAAATTACCTCCTACTTTAGCATTTTGGTAAACGTGTAAGTCAAAAGTAGCTTCTGGCGTTACTCCTATACCTATTTGAGTTGTAGAGATATATAATGGAGTACCGTTTCCTAAACCATCTGTGATCTGTTTCGCTGAACTTCCTATAGCATCGTTATCACTAGCTTTTAGAAGTGCATCGTATGTGTTTTTTATTTTCGTGCTTGTTAATGTTGCCATTATGCTTTTTTAAAAACGTTAATAATCTTTTTATGTTTATTTGCTTCGGTTTATACCTCATAATACCCATCCATTAAATAAAGAATCTTTATTTGGACTTATTTCATCATTTGAATTGCTAGTATATTCAGGATAGCTCGACTGATTAAATGCCATATAATCAATAAATCTTCTTGTATAATATTCTGCAAATTCTCTTTCTTTACCAACTAAATAATCTACTTCACTTTTTGCTACTGTTTCTGCTGTTTCGCTAGTATGTTTAAATATACCTCCATTCTTTATTTGATAAGCTGCAAAAGGTAAATAATCTACCATAGCATAATGTATAAGCATTGGTTGTATATAAGTATTCACTAGCGTTAAATAATCGCCTGACAAACTATCAGCTATTATATCGTTACTGATCTTATTGTATAAATCAGTTCCTAGATAGTTTTTAATGTGTATTTCCTGCGCTATTTTGATAAATTGTATAAACTTATCTACATCTACATTTCCGTCTATTATAGAGTTTCTTTTAAGCGTAACTGGTTTTATAAATAATGCTGTTGCCATATCTTAATTTTTAAATCCCATTTTTTTCCAATATGCTGCAGTATATCCTTTATATGGCATATCTACTGGAGCTACAGGTACTTTTTGTGCATTAGGTTTTAATTTCGCACCCCTTGACCTTGCTTTTGTTGTACTAATTTGGTTTCCCATTTTATCACCTTCTTTTTTTGCATATATTTTTCTAAACCATTTATGGTGACATCTTGCTCCACCTTTATAAAGCCATATTGAATAGGTTGTTTTACCTGCACCTGCAAAATCAGGATTAACAGCTTTATTACCCATAGCTACTATATCTTCCTTTCTATAAACTTTTTTAGCTTTCATCATTTGATAACAAAACTCTCTTGATTTATTTTTTCTTGTTTTATAAGAAGGAACTCTTGTTGTGTAAACATATCTTACTAAAAAAGTAACATCTTTATAATCTTCTTGTTTACTTTTAACATCTTGCTCACTCTTTTTTGTTTTGTTAGCACGACCAGTAGAAACTAATTCAGTCTTTTCATTTAATTCTTTTATTTTATTATCTAATTCATCTTCAAGATCATAATCTACTTCAAATTCATCTATTAAGTCATAATCATTTAATATATCTTTTTCAGTTTCACCTAATGATATAAACTCTTGTAAATTTTTATTAATTTCTTCTTTAGATAAATATACCTCTGGTGCTTTTTGTTCATACAACTTCACACCTGTTTCTTCTTCTCTTGTTTCTTGATCTTGAACATTGTCAAGGTCTGTAAATTCAAGCGGTTGAAGCGTTTTGAAGTATAAATTAAGCGAGATATTATTAAAAGATAGTATGTGGTCAAATGCGTCAATTAAAAGCGTCTGAAACGGTCTTATAACCGTGTTATCCATTAATAGAGTAGCTGTCTTTAATTCATCTGCATTGTTTCCTAATCCTGATTGATCTTTAATACCTAATAGCATTGGAGAAACAACTCGATGAGCTACCATTATTTTTTTAGTACTTTCTTCACTTAAGAATTGGTATTGTTGATGTGCGTCTGATAACTGTACAGGTTCTATGGATGCAGCACTTTCTGCATTATCATTAAAAACTAATATAAACTTACCCGCATTACTTGACCCACTAAATTTTTGGTATATTCTTTGCTCAATAAGTTGTCTTTCCTCTGCATTAGGCGTTCCATTGTTAAAATTAATTAACATTGAAGGCGACATACCGTTCATTATGTTATTCAAATGGAAATTACTTATTTCTTCTTCTAGTTCTGCATATTGTAAACCTCCTTGATAATCTACAGGACTATAATAGTAAAATCCTGCTTTGTAAGGTTTAACATATAATATCTCTATACTTTCTTTGCTTGTACCAAATGCAGGTATTCTTAAAGGTTTATCGTTAGGTTTGTATTTTGACCAGTCCTTAAAATAATAGTATGCGTCTATTTCGCCTTTGTCATTTGCTTTTTCAGCTCTTAATGTCTCTACAGGCATATGTTCTACTTGTGCAATTTTACTTCTATCTTTAGAATAAATTACTTGTATAGCACACCCACCCATTAACTTTAAATCATAACAAAGTTTTCTAACGCAGTCATTATTAAAAAGAGAAATCATTTGCGCATATTGGTCAGGTTTTTTATTAGAGTTTGTAGCATCTAAACCTTTACCAAATATCATAGCAGATATACCGTTTATAACTGCATTGTTTGTAGGAGAACCATTGTATCTGTCAATTAAATATTGAAAGTAGTTGTTATCATCTCCGTAAGACACCCAGTCCTTATTATTAATTTCCTTTATTTTAGGACTTGTATAGGTACTTAAATTAACTATTCTTAAATCATTCATAGTATTATATAATCGTTATCGTGTGAAGCAGAAGTATCATCAAAATCATATTGACCACTATTAATATCATAGTAGTTGTTATTGTCTTGATTAATTGTCTGATCTGTACAAAATATTTTGTCTTTATATACTATATCGCTTCCTGACAATAGTGTCATTATATAATTTCTACCCTCTTTCAATACAGGGTTAAATGTTACTGATATAGTTCTAAAATTATCGCTTGTGCTTGCTGAAACATTACTATTAAATATTTCATCATTTGCAGCTTCGTCGTGTACTTTTAAAGTATAAGAAGAAGTAAAAGCTCTAGGTATAACACTAATGTTTTGAGCTAAAGCACTTGTCGTTAATATCTTCATATTTATATATCGAAATAATAACGCTATTTTGTATGATAAACAAAAAAAAAGAGGTCATAAGACCCCTTTCTTCTATTTATATACTACCTATTAAGCGTCTGGGTCAATAGGAGTTGTAGCACTTACATCTGGTGCAGTTGCAAAGAATGGTGGTGCTGTTTCTTGCGCTGATACTACAAGAGTAAATCCTGAAAGGTCTCCCATAGCTGCACCTGTTACAACAGTTCCGCCTGTTACTTCTGCTCCGTGATCTTTTCCAATTAAGAAATAATTTCCATTATAATCTTCTACTACATAATGCGCCCTACCTGCATTTAATAGTTTAATTTCTTCTTGAGTTGCTACATCAAGATATGTGAACGTCATATTTAAAGTAGTTTCATAAAAAGTTGTTCCGTTTTCTCTTGATGATGTTACAGATGTTTCTAAACTTGAGTTTCCTTTAATCTCAAATTTAAAAAACTCTGCTGTATCGTCTGTTGGTAATGTTACCGTACCTGCACTTGGACTTAAAGCAGATATTACAGTCGAATAATCAAGAATATAAACGTTTTTTAATCCACCTACTGAATTTTTACAAGGTAACGTTCTTCCTTTAGTTATTGCACAAGCCATATTATATTATTTTTTTAAAAAAAAAGGTAGGTAGTTAAGTCCCACCTACCCTTCTTTTAGTTATACTTATTTATTTATTATGCTAGAGTTAATAAAGCTAGGTCTGAACCGATACCATATTGTACTCCTGCTGTAAATCTCATAATAACTCTTACGTTTTGAGACCCATCTAAATCAGCCATATCTAACAATTTAACTTCGTTATGGTCAGAAATTAATCCTGTACCAAAGTATAAGTTAGATTTTTGTCCTGCAACAATATGATTTGAAGGCATACCTTGAGCTAAAACAACCTCAATACCGTCAAACGATAATGCGCTTCCTTTATCATACCATAATGAACCTCTGTTGTCAATACCTTGCGCACCAACTCCATTAGCAGCGTATCCGCCTAAATGTCTAATGTAAGACTGAAATGCTATTGTAGGAACGTAGATTTTTACATCTTCTTTTCCGTAAACTGCTGAAGGTAATGAATCTACTACGTTTGTTAATAATGTAACAATATTAGTTGAACTAAATGCAGTTTCTCCACCATTTGAAGCATCGTTAACGTCTCCGTCAGCAGCCATTAAGACTGAAAATCCGTCAAATTCTCCTGCGTTTCCGTTTACACCTCCCCAGATGTTTTGCTCATTCTTTTCTGCTACTAAACCTGCAACGTGTCCGATAATAAAATCAGAAAACTTTGGAGGTAAATTTTGATTTAAAGAACTATATCCCATAGAAATTGCTTCCCAATCAGATACAAAATCTTTTTTACAAAGCTCAAGGTTTACTTGAAATTCCTCTGGTTGTAGGATTCTTTCAGTCAATGTTACTGTAGCTGTATCTGTAAAATCACAAGTAGCATCTTTGATTACATTTGAATCCGTTGCTACCTTTTTGATTACATCCTTAAACTTTACATTTGGTTTAATTTCGATGTTACCATTGTCTAATGTAGGAGAACTTAAAAGGGCAGCAGAAATATACTTCCCTGAAAACTCACCTGCATATGTACTTGTTATACTTACTGTAGTCGCCATAATTATTTATTTATTTATTTTTAAAAATTTACTATTCTTTCTAATACACGGTCTTTTGTAGTTTTTCTTCTGTTTTGTGCGTACAAATAACCGTCTTTTTTTACTTCCCCTTCTGGGTTATGTTTTATAGGTTCAGCAGCAGGTTTAGATAATTCTTCTTTTACTGCTTCATCTATTTTTTCTTGTTCTGATAACATAGTAGTCATCGCAAGTCCGATTTCTTCTGCTTGTTCTTGATCTTTTAATTCAAGTTTAGCTTTTAAATCTTCAATGATAGCTTTTAATTCAGATACTTCGTCTTTTGAAGCATAAACTTCTTCTTTCATTTCTTCTTCTTCTGAAGTAGCTTCTTCTTCTTCTACTTCTTCTTCCATTTCTTTAATGTCAGAAATTAGTCCTTCTTCAACGACAAGAATTCTACCATCTTCCATTGTATATTCACCATTTGGAACTGGTACTTTATCTTCTTCTGTAACTATAAAAACTTCTTTATCTTTTTCAAACGATTCTGCTTCTAAAACAGTTCCGTTGTCTAATTTCATTTGCTCTAGTTTAACTTCTTCTGAAAGTTGTACTCCTAGCAAATCTTTTACTTTGTTTAACATTTCTGTAGCTTTCATATATATATATCGTTTAAGGTTATTTATTTTGCATTTTTAGATTATCTTACTTTAAATTGAGAAAACAAAGATGTCATCATATTCAAATCTTTTTCTGCTTCTGCAAGAGCAGCTTTTGGAGTTTGTTTTTTTAATTCACTTGGCACATCCATACCCAATTCTTTAAATTTAGATTCTGCATTCTCATATAAGTTGACAGATTCTTTTAATAATTGTACTGCTTTTGTGGCTTTTCTTTTTGCTTGTGATAAATATCCTTTAGACGTATCCATATCATCAATATAATCTACATATGCTTTAGTTGATTCTTTTTGTATTTGTTTCAAGTCATCTATTAATGCCAACTCAATTTTTTCAGATTTTAATTCTTCTTTATTTATTTGTTTATAAACTGATTTTAATGTTTTTGGATTCATAATTTTATTTTAAATATTTTTTTGCCTTTGCTTCTTGTTTAAATCCTAATTTTGCTGCTTGTATAGCTTTATTATAATTTGGTATTTCACTAACTGACATACCTAATAATTTAGCAGCAGTATCAGCAGAATTTATACCTTTAGCAAGTTTTTCCATATCTGACATTAAATCTTTTAAATCTACTTCTAAACTATTTTTTGCTGAATCAATTTCCTTTATATCTATATTAATGTTTTCTGAAAATATTTCTACGCCTTTATGATATTTAAGTAATTGTATTACGCTTTCAGCTAATTCTACTTTTTCTGACTTTAGTTCTACCTTATCTTGTTGAGATAATTTGTTGTAGATTTTTTTTAATGTTCTTGGATTCATTTTTATTTAATTTTAAGATGTTCTATATATTGAACCTATGCCCTGCGATCTTAAACTACCATCGCAACATTTAATACTATATGTATTTGTATCCCAACATAAACAAGCTCTATTTCCGCCTTTAGGACTTGTATAGCTAGGTATGTAATTTTCTCTAGATGTATTTGTTTTCCAATTCATTATTGTATAGGTATGCAGTTAGGTACTAATCTTCCGTTCTTTCTTTTCATTCCGTATTGTTCGTACCCTGCTTGACAAGGTTCTTTTAATTCGTGATACTCACAAGGCATATACCAAATCTGTCCTTCAAATTCGTGTTCGTGTGTTCCTTCGCATCCTAAATCTTCAGCTATTTCTTCTGCTTTCTCTTTTGATGAATATGCTAATCTATCATCTATAACCGCATAATCATCGTTTACTTTCATTGATGCTAATTCTAGTTCCCCTAGTTCTTTTAGTTTAGATGCACTCCATCTTAAACCTGCTTTACCTCCCCATAATAAATATGAGATAGTTCCACACGCTTCATTGTCTCCTTCTTTATAATATTCTTCTGCTCTTGATAAATAAGAGTACATTCTTTTAATTGTTTCTTTGCTTATTGGTTTACCTTGTGCTAATTGTTGCGCCCTAATTTTGCCAACATCAGTAGCGCATTTATTCTTTACTTTCTTATTTAGATCGATACCTCTTTTCGCATTGTTCTTTACTCCACTAGGATAATCTCTATAAGATTCCATTATCGTTTTTTTTCCGCTTTTATATCTTTTGTCGTTTCTTATAATACCTTTTACTTCTGACAATAATTCTTCTGCTTCAGCTTCTACATCTGCAAAGTCATTTATTTGTTCTTTAGGTCTTTCCATTTTATCAGCAAAGTAACCTTCTATGCTAAATCCTTTTACCTTTCCTGTCTTTACATACTCATTCCATATATCTTCATTGTTTACTTTTACCGCACCCATCCAAGTACCAACTGGTAAATCCATATCATACTTTCTTGACTTATCGTGTACTTCATCTTCAATAATCCAAGATTCTACTAAAGACAAACCTTGTATAGAATGTTGATGTTCTAAAGTTGAATTGTTTTGGTTGCCTTTTTGTAAATAAAGTTGGGATGCTTTTAATACTGTATTTTTAGAAAAGTATATATAATATTCATCTTCTCCGTTTTTTCGATATATCGGCTTGTTAGGTATTAATAAAGCTCCCAATAGAATACGCTTCTCTTTGTCTATTTCAGCTAGTTTTATTTCTTGTTGATTTTTTAAAGCGACAAAATCTTCTTCTATTGCAGGATTCTCTACTATACTAATCGCTTCTATTCCTGAAATCTCTTGATCTTCGTCTAAAATTAATTCGACTATTCTCATAATTATATATCGTTTATTAAATTAAATTTTGCATTTATCCTATCGCTGCACCTTTTACTATATTTCTATCTAATTCTTGAGCAGTTGAAACATCATTACTCACTACAAATGCTTTTACTGGTTGTTGTTGTTGTTCACCTATTGCTGTAGCTAATTGGTTTATTCCACCTGCTCCTACTACATTAAATGCAGGAGGAAGTGAACCTCCAGAAGGAGTTGCAACTTGCGGAACTTCTGCTGATGCACCACCTATAGGAACTTTTGTTTTACTTACTGCTTTTTTAACGCTTCTAATAATTCCAATACCTTGAGCTATTGCTGCTGCTATTGTAATAATGTTTTGCGGAAAACCAATTTTACTACTTTCTGATACGTTTTGTGCAGCATCAACACCTGCTTCTGCTACAGCTTTTGTTCCTTTAAAAGTTATTCTTTTAACATCTAATAAAGTTTCCTGTAATGCTAATGCTTGTTTTGCTATTAATAATGCTTTACCAACTCCTGATTCTGCATCTGCAAATTGACTAATAGCATCAAGTACCATTTGTTTATCTGTTATTTTTTGTTTCTCTATATTTCTTTCTTCTTCTGCTTGTATCTTTTTTGCTTCAATTAATTCATTACCAAGTTCTGTTTCTCTATTGTTTGCTTCTTGTATAAAGGCTAATCTTTCATTTTCTGCATCTGCAAACGCTTGTGTTCCTAAAGTATAAGCATCTCTTTTTGCTATTAACCTATCAAGTTCTTCTTGTTTTTCTATTTTTAAATTTTCTTGTTGTTTCTGTATTCTTAATACATCGTTTTCTATTTGTTCCGCATTGAAATCTCTTTCTACTTTTGCTCTTTCAGTTGCAGCATCTGTATTTGATTGCTCTAACTCTAGTTTTTCTCTTAATAAAGCATTTCTATTAGAATCTTGTTCTGACATAAATCCTGTAATCTGTGCTTCTATAGCTGCTTTTTCGTTTTTAGCTTCTTGTAAAGCTATCGCATTTGCATCATTACCATTCTTATCAAATTGCGCTTGAGCTGCTGTTAAAATAGCGGCTGCGTTTGCAAGCATCGCTTCTTTTTGTTGGTCTAATACAGCTTTTAAATCATTATTAGCTTGTATTCTTTCATCTATAGTTTTAAATTCATCGTCTCTTGTTTGTCTTAATAATTCAGCTTGTCTATCATAATCTTCTATAATACCTTGATTTAATACTCTTGCCTTTTCAGCTTCTTTATTTAATTTGACGTTTTCTTTACCTGCTTTTATAGTTTCTTTTACATAGTTTCCTATAGTAGATGTAACTTCTTCAAAACTTTCATCTTGACCTGTAATTATATCAATACTTTCTCGACCTGCTTGTTTAAAATTTTCTACAGCATCTTTAAAATTACCTGTAAATAAATCTCCTATACCTTTTGCTACAAAACCTAATGTTTCAACTAATTGTTCAAATCTAACTACAACTCCATCCACTAAAGCATTACCAAAATCTTTAATAGTTTGTACTGGGTCTGTAAATAATGATTTAAATGCATTTACTATTCCTCCAACATTGTCAAATATAAAATTAAAGAAGTCATTGAAAGCTAAAGATAATACTTCAAATGTAGTAGAAAATATATCTGCTACTTTTTGATTTTGATTTAATACTTCTGTAAACTTTGCAAATGCAGCAACTATTAGTCCTATACCTAGAGCTTTTAATCCAGTACCTATTTTCTTAACCCCACCTGCGGTTTTATCAGATGCTTTTTCTACATCCTGTAAACCTTGTTTAGTGTCTTTGTTACCTTCAGCAACTTCTTTGTTTAGCTTTTGTATTTCTTTTTTTAGATCAGCTATTTCTTTTACTGCTTTGTCAGTTTTAGCTTCTAAATCTACTACTATTTTCTTTGCCATTTTACTTCGTTTTTAATTTGTTTAACACCTTCTGTAAATGTTTCTGGTAATTTATATTTACCCTGCGCTATTTTAATTCTTTCAGTTTCGCCATTCGCTACTTGTAATAATTCTATTATATTTTGTAACATTATACTATATTTAATAATTCAATATCAGATTCTCCTGTACCTAAATTTGTTGTTATACTATTTATTCTATATTCTTGATTACCTAATACAAACTTGTCTGCTAGCGTATAAGTTCTTAATATCTTTAATGGCAAAAATGCTTTTAACTTTATTAATCTTCTTTTAGAATTAAATACATCTTGTATATAGTTCTTATATAAATCATCAAACAAAGTACCATCGAAGTTTTCACTAGGCGACCATTCATTAGTTTCTAATCCAAAATGTAAAACTGTATCGTCTGTACTTGCGCTTAATGATACTGAATTACTAGGTATATAATATCCTGTATATCCTGTTTCTGGTATTTCTACTTTATTTGATGCGTCTGTTAAAAATGATATACTTCTAGGACTCGAGTTATTATATATAGAATAAAATAATAATGGTTCGCCTTTTATAGGTTGTTCATTTTCATCTATCATATAACCTACTTGTACATTTTGTGGTGTCCCACCTGTTCCGTCTGGTAATCTCTCAAATTGCATATGTTCAAAAGGTACTTCTACTTTATATGTACCTCCATCTAATGCTTCATTATTATTATACTCTATTGAACCCCATTCTCTATTTGTTAATTGATTAAATACTGATGCTAATAATGATTTTGTGCCTTTAAACTTAAAAGATATTTCTTTATATGGTAATGCTACATTTACTTGTTTCTCGGACATATCTACATATTCGTCTATTGTAAAGTTTGTACCGCTTGCATAAAAATTATCTAATGTTTGTACTTTTATTGTACCATCATCTTCTGTAAATGCAGTTAAATTGAATAACTTAAATAGACCAGTTAAAAAATCTATAACTTTTATTTCTGGTACATTTTTAGTAGGGTTGAATTGTATAACCTCTGTTATTTCTGCTATGGCTGCATCAATAGTTTGTTCTGTAGGAGAGCTAGGTGTTATATCTACAAAACCTAAAGTAAATGTATTGAATGTTACTGATTCTGTACCTCTTACAAATACAGTTAAATCTCCATCTTCTATTGACCCTGTAAAAGTTATATCTAAAGAACTTTGGTCTCCACTTATACCTACTATAGATGTCAATAAAGCACCATCTCTATAAATTAATACATCATACAAAATAGATGCATCACTCATAACTGTTGTTAAAGATATATTTGTAATTTTTCTTTCAACAACAATAACATTATTAATAGGTGTAGTAGATACATATACAGGACTAATTGTTATTGAAAAATCTGTTACTTGTGATGTAAATTCTTGATCATCTTGTATTAAATTGCCTTTTTTTCTTTGCATCCATAAATATAAATTATGATACCTAGTATTAGATGTATTAAAAAAATCTGTACTAAAAGATAAACTTGGGTATGTGGCTTCTATTGCTTTTATTATAACGTGAACTCTTATAGCATATTTTAAATCACTCCACAAAACTCCGTGATGATGCGTGCCACTTCCTGTATGATAAGCTAAATTAGGTGTGTTTGCAACGTGAGTAGATGAATCGTAATATAATCTTTGTGAATGTGATATTAAAGGTGTTATAATTGAATCTGTATATGTTATGCTATCTACTGTTTTATCATATCCGTTTTGTAATCTTAATCTGACTTCTGTATTAGAATAATCTATAGTAAAATTATCATCTAACCAAGATAGTGCGTCTAACTTATCTTCTCCAATAACATCTTTTAAATCTACTGTATTACCAAAGAAAGTAACTCTATATGCGTAAGGTTTATTGTCACGCATATCTACTCCTTCTAACTTGATCTTGCCTTTCTCAAATGGTAAATAATTAAGCTCAATAGTTGCAGATTTTTTTGTTCTAGCGTCAAACCCAGTAGTTATGTTAAAGTCGTAGTAATGTTTAAATATTTTATTGTTGTCTTTAGATGCAGGTAATGAGAACGTCTTTGTAAAATTTGTAAAGATTTTACCTATGTCTCTTACATTTTGTATTGTTTGTGTAAGCGAAACAGATTCGTCTTTGAACATATCCATTCTTTGATTCTCTATGTAGAGTTGTATATTCTGCATTATCTAATGTCGTTTACTTTATTAAAAGCATAGCTAAAGTCAAATGTATAGTTTATGAGTTTGTCGTTTAATGATGTTTTAAACTGTAATGATTTTGTGTCTAGTATAATTGGTTTAACTTCTGTTCCATCATATACCCATACTTGTTCACTCAACATTAATTGTTTTATTACTTCGTTAAATGATTCATCTATAAAACCTGTATTCATCTGTATCTTTTCTTTGCCTGTAACTTGAAACTGTCTTACTGAATGTTTTTCTTTATTATATGTAGGGTCATTTACAAAATCCATTAGATTACGCTTATAGCTTTCAGAATTGCTATCCATACTAATCATTGACTTTTTATGAAAAGGCATTATTTGTAAAGCACCAAACTTGTTATAAAATACTACATCTAGAAAATCATATTTAGGTTCGCATACTTCTTCTAATGTTATTGTAACACTTTGTGTATAGTTAGATTTAGTTGTTGATATTGTTATTACATCTCCTGTATTAAGATCAGTAGTAGGCGTTAATCTAATGTAAACTATTTTATCTTCTGAAACATTTGTGTCGCCTATTGTTATAGGAGTTAATACATTAGACCAATTAACATCATACAAGTTCCAAAACTCGTCTACTTGATTCCAGAATACATCTGCATCTCCGCCTGTTGTAAATGCAACAGTACCTTCTGCTTCTGCAAATACTGGAAATACTATATCTCTACCTTTCTTAAAATATATCTTTGTATTTGATTGTAAATATTGAGGTGTGTAGTTTCCTGTATCTGCAATAGTATAACTATCTCCTGATTCTATAAAGTTTGTAGCTCTTACTGCTAGTTGTGTATCGCTATCTATTCCTGTTACTATTGTAGTTGTTGTATCAGTTGTATTTGTTATTGTATCTCCTACACTTACTGTCTTTGTAAATGTTTGAGTTGAATCTATAAGTTTGTAAGCTGTCGTTCCTGTAGCTGTTGAGCTTATTTTTGTTACAGCAGGATTTGTACTTGTTCTAGGATTTACTCCATCTTCGAAATATCCATATCCATCAAATGCTAAAAAATCATAGTTCTGCGTTTCACTTCCACTTGTTTTAGTAAGTGTTATATCTGCTTCTACCCACACTCCATCAATAGAGTATGCGCCATATTCTGTTATAAGATAATCTCTAATTAATTCTGTTACTTCATATATTACATAATTGTTTGTTCCTATAACATCTTTGCTTATTGTATAAGTTGCTGATGCAGGTTTGTCTGTTGTAAATGTTCCTGAATATATATACAAGCTCATTGATGCAGAACTTAATGTACCTGATACAGGTTCTACTTTTATGTAATATGGACTTCTTGCGTTTATTATTGTACTCATTCTATATTATTTTCTATGTCTTTTACAAATCCTATTCTTAATTCTGGAGGTAAATCGTTAAATGCTTTTTCAAAAGGTTTAGTAAAAAACATACTTGCTCTAATACCTTTACTATAAATACTTCTTGTTATTAAGTATGCTAAACTTTTTCTAGGTATAAACCTACCTTTCTTATCTCTTATGCTTTTATTAAACACATTCTTTTTAACCATCCATTTATCTATGCTCTTTCTAAATTTATCTCCCTGTCCTGCAAAACTTCCTGTACCAAATTTATAAGGACTTTCTGCTGTAGCTTCATCTGCATAATAAGAGTTTTTACCTCTAACACCTTTATCTTGGAATTCTCCATAATCAAGCATCTCAAACAATATTCTTAATCCATCATCTTTTGGAACATACTTGATAGAGTTATATAATTTTTTTGATGTATTCTTGCCTTTCTTTGTTAAGTTAGTACGAGATTGTTTTACTACATACTTTGCAAATTTTTCTAATATGTCTCTAGTTTCTTTTAAATTCATTAACAAACGCTTATATCATTTTCTATTAGTATATCCATTGTACAAGCCCATCCTGCTAATTGATTTTCAAATCTTTCATAAAAAGGTTCACAAGTAGGGTCTCCTTCCATTTGATATTTGTCTCTATATAAATTACCTCTTTTAAGTAATTGTATTAATCTGTTCTGTACAGCTAATTGAGAATTAAGTATATCTTGCTCATTGTCGTTACCTACAAATATGTCTGTAGTTGCTTCTTTGTCTATATCAACTATATCCATTGACATAACAGTTATGTTAAAACTTAATACTTGCTCTTGAGCTGTAACACTATTTACGATTATATGCGATAAAGGAAATATAGTTTGTTTAGATAAATCTACTTTAGTAATATCTCCTGTTGTTACCGTATTGACATTTATGTCGTTTAGTAACTGGTCTTTTATTGTTTCAGTTAGTTGATAAAACCCTCTTATTCCTTGATTGCTCATTTAATTTTATTTTTTATTTGTCTTGCTTCTGTGTCTGCTTTATCTTTCATAAACGATAGCATATATAAACATTCGTGTAAATTTAATTTAGTGATATGTTTAACTCTTGTAATATCCCCTTGAGAGAGTGCGTAAATTGATTGATACCAACCCCACTTTGTCGCAAACTGTCCTGTAGATGTGAGTTCGTTACCTCCTCCTGCTCCAAATAATTCATCATAACTTTCGACAAGTCGATTCCTAAACGGTAAAAAAAAAGCATACTACTTAATACTGCATCCATTGGCATATCCTTCATTATGTCTTGATCTTTTGCCTTATACTCCTCTATTGTATATTTGTCTTTTAGTTTGTTTGTAATAGGTCGATATAGAACAGCCATAGCATATTCCATAGATTCCCATTTAGACAAATAGTTATCTAAATCGACATACTCTCCTAAACTCATATTGTCTAGGTTAGGTATAAAACCATATTCTATTCCATTCATTTTAAACTTCTGTACTAGGTTTGGTTTCTTCTCAAACATATCTGCAAGTATAGATGTTATTCTATTTACATCAGTAGCTCTCATTTTCATAGCATCTCCTAACTTTATACCACAAAATATCTCCATCATTTTAGAAGCTAAAAAAGATTCATTCTCGTTCTGTTCTTGTATTTTTAAGAACTTCTGATATTGCCTTAAAGTGATTTCTGACAAATAATTAGGTATCGTAACTTTAACTCTCATATATATATATCGAAAATTAAAAGCGATTTTAGAATAATACAAAAAAAAAGGAGATCCCTTTCGAGACCTCCTATCAACCAACTAATAACAACTAACCTAAAAAACTAAACGAGTTGGATTGTAAATATTAAAGTGAACACTATAGCACAAAGATAAATAAATGTCTTTACAAATGCATCACTTAATATAATTTTTTCTATAAACTTTTTCATACGTATTCTTTTAGTATTTGTTCTTCCCATTCTTCTACTATATCTTGATCTATTAAATCAATTATATCTTCTTTGTTTTTTATTCCAACATAAACAGCTGAAATCGTAACTCTTGATTCTGTAGGTGGTGTGAAGTAATCTCCTTTACAACCTTCTTCTAAATAGTAATCTACTGATAATTCGATACTATCACTTAAACCTTTGTAACTAACTGTAGTATTTCTTTTCATTGTTTTGTTTCTAAAGTCGTTGTATTGACCTAACGTCTATTCCTTGAGATTCTAACAACTCTTTAGCTTTTTGTACTGTCCAAGCGTCTAGCACAACTATAAGATCAGCTCTATCCTTTAAGAAAAAACCTTCTCCAAAGCTTTTAGGGTTAAATGTAATTCTAAATTTTGTTTCCATAATGTTTTGTTTTATTACTGCTAATATACAACTTTTTTAGTTATACACAAATTTTAATAACTTTTTTTTAAAGTTTTTTTTGGAACTCTAATGCTTCCTGTTTTGTCTTGAAGTAATAAGAGTTATAATTACCCTTGTTTACTACATCTAATCTAAAAGAGTTCCTTTGTTTGTTTGTAAGTAATCTTGTTTTCATATACCAAAGATATTAAAATATGTTAATAAAACAAATCTAATTATTGTATCGTGTATTTACCGAAGTTAGGTCTAGATAGTATAGCTGAAGTTATATATCTCAAAGCATCGCAAATATGATTATGCGCATCTACTGGTATGTTAGTTAGCTTACCACTTTTATCCTCTTTCCATTTATAATTTCTAAACTCTTGTATAGCATTATTACTATCTTTTGTTATATGTAGCTTATATCGTTTCAATAAATCAATTCCTGCGTTTATACTATTATGTCCTTTTATACTAGGTCTTATATTCCATCCAGAACGTCTTAAGAAGTCATTTAAGCGAGGTTCTGCTGAATCTGCATAAATTATGTCTTTTCCAATTTTAAGTTGCTTAAAATGATTATGTATATCTTCTGCGGTCATTAGTGTTTTATATAGATGCTCTTTTATGTATAAACTATGATCTTTCTTATATACTGAAACGTGAGCTGTAACATCATTTACATAGCCATAATCTACCCCACGTCCTATAAACTGTGCTTCTAATGGTATCTTATCTACTTCAATGTAATTAAATATTAGTGATTTACTTAATGCTCTTTCGCCTAATCCGTATATTCTCCAGTATTCTTCATCTGTTTCTTTTAATCGCTCTATTTCTGTTTTAATACTTTCTTCTAAAAAAGGATTATCTAAATAAGATGTTTGAAAGAAATCGCAGTCATCTCTAGGTATTATGTCATCGTAAATAAAATGAAAGCTGTCTGAAGGATTAAAATCCCCTATTACTTTTTCTTCTGTTCTAAATAATATTTGATTCCATTCTTCTTTTGATATTTCATTTATCTCATTAAAAAAACATAAGTGTCTTTTTCGACCTCTTAACTTTTGCGGTTGATCTAAACTTACAAACTCTATTAAATTACTGTCTAATCTATATTCAGAATTTGTCTTATTATGATTTGCTTCACTATACATATCTACAGCTTGTAATATGTCCAGAAAGTCCCTCATTACTGTAGCTCTTAATGCAGGGTATGATTTTCTACAGATTGTTATTATCTTATTGGAGTTGTTTGCACAGTAGTTAAAGATTATCCATAATAGAATGTTATATGTTTTACCGCTTCTAGTACCGCCCTGCTCTATTATTATTTTCTTGTCTGATTGTAATAGATGCTTGTAAACTATATTAGTTTTTATCTGCATTGACTATTTTAACTTCAAAAGATTTCTTTTTGTTATCGTGCTTAATCTCTTGCTTTGTACCATTTAATCTATGAGCTTCTTCATCGCTACTAATCATTTTCATCGCTGCTATTTGTAAAACAGGAGAAGCATCTTGATTTATCCAGTTATTTAGTAGCTGTACTTTTTTACTTGTTCTGTTTTCTTCTATTCCCTTTTTTATAGCGTTCGATTCGTTCAGTTTTAGTTCATAAAAAGTAGTTTTGCCACAAGGTAAATATGCTACTAAATGTTCTATAAACATTATATTATGTTTCTTTATTGCTTCAATAGATTGTTTTTCAAGTTCTTTTATATCGTATGCCATATCTATATATCGAAAAATAAATTAAATTTTTGACTAAACGCTATACATTCTATATGTTACTAATATTTCTTCTCCTATTGCAATATCTTTTATTGTTTGTAGCATCAGCGTTCCACATTCTATTTTTCTACTTTCTGCGCAGCTTATAAGTTTAGCGTTTGGTGTTTTGCTATGATTTATAAATCCGCCTAGTGGAGTTCTTATAAAACCATTGTCAAATTTACTATTAGATATATGCGTTATGCCTAGTATCGTATCTTTGTCTATATGTGATATAGCAAATAAACCTAGTCCGTCTATATTAGATTTTTTTATTGTTACTTGTTTCGGTAAAGGTCTATACTTCACTTAATTCTTTTTTAGCCATCAAATCAACTATAGTAGCTATTTCATCTACATCTTCATTTGATATGTAGTTAACTTTAAGTTTTATAAGTTCTCGTTTCGCTTCATTGTTTGCTTTGCCCATATCTGTAGTTATACAAGTAAGCCAGTCAATAAGTGTATTATTATAGTGTCTATACATATCCCAGTTCTTTATACTATGTAGAACTGTAGTATGGTCTGAAGATTTACCATTTTCTATGTAGAAGTTTTTAATTTCGTGTAAGTTCATCTTCTCATATTTGTATAGTACCATTGATAATAATGATCTTGCTTCTATGTATTCTCTTTTTCGTGTATTCTTAAATACATCTAGTTTTGCAAGTTTGTTTACTTGTTTTGCTATTTTCTTTGCTTTATTCATAATATTCCTGTTATAATGTAATCGTCTAGGTCTGCACCATTGACAAAAAATGTTTCGTATATGTCTACTGCTTTTTTAGTTAGTTCCTCTCCGTCTTTATAAAACTCCTCACTACATTCAAAGATACCTATATCTAAACTACCTTTGTCTATTACTAAAAATCTAAATTCTGTATAGTTTACATCAAAGAGCTGACAATATAAATAGCATTGTACACTATATAAATATTTCTTTGCGCTATGATAAAAGTTCTTTATACCTCCTGAAGTTGTTTTAAGGTCTACTATACCTTTCTTACTTAATACATCTGCTTTACCTCTAAATGGGTATCCGTATATGTCGCCTATTGCAGGTACTTCAAACTCGCAGTCAGTTATTAGTTTCAATGCTTGTTCGTTCCTGAATATTGCATCTGCTATCTTTTCTGCTTTTTGTCTTTCTACTCTTGTATATACTTCGCCATACTTTGACAACGCTTCTTTATAGGTTTTAGTATTCTTACTTGCAACATCTACATATATCTGTTCTTGAAATTTGTCTGGTTCTAGTATAGCCATATGTATTAATCTACCATCTCTTAATGGTTGCGTTTCAGGACTTCCGTACTGACTTACATAAGCATACTTTTTAGGACTGTCTAATAAGAGTTTTAATGAACTGCTACTTAATGCAAGTTTGCCTAGTGTACCATAATAGTAACTATCATCATACATTTGTTTTAGTACATCTTGTTTCTTATAATCCTTTTGGTCTAATAGTTTTATCATTTTTAAATATTACTTCTTCTGCTATTCTTGCTCGTTCCGCCCACTTGATCTTCTGATCGTTTACTTCATCTTCACGAGACTTCAGTATATGGTTTTCAGTTTCTAGCATATTGGCATACATATACATTTTATTTATGCAACCTATAAGCTCACCTATTTGTTTTTTTTTATCTCCTTTAGTTTTTTCGTAAGCGTCCTTTAGAAAGTATCCAATCATATTAAAATTACTTTCAAAGATTTGTTTTTGTATTAAATCCATCAAGCTATAATTATACAAGATATAACACTAACAGCAAATACTATAAACGCCATCTTTATTATACTATATATTTCTTCTTGTTTTTTAGGACTTCTTCCTTGATTACTTCGATACTGTCTTTGTTTCATAATTAACAATTTTTAATAAATATACAAATTATTCTGGAACTACAATACTTGCCATATTTTCTGTAAGTAAATAAACTTTCTTTAGTACTTTCTTTTTAGTCCAAAATGTCGTATCAGGACAGTAAAGTTCTTTAACTTCAGGCATCTCTAAATAGTTTAACCAGAACAAATAAGTTCCTTTAGGGTCTGATACTAAATACAGCTTTACTATTTCACTATCCATACTCATTAAAGTATCGTATTTAAACTTTTCTAATAGTTTGTCAGGATAGTATTTGTTTCTAAACTTCATCTCCATTACGCACTCGTGTCCTTTAGGTGTTTTACCTTTAGCGTCATAGTGATCGTATCCACCTCCAGACCAGTCTAGTTGCCATCCCTGAAACTCATTCATAAATGTAACTACTGTTTGTTCAAACTTATGTATTGTTTCTATATCCAAGCTCGTACACTTCGTTTATTTGTTTAATCCATTTGTTCCACTCTTTAGGACTGCATCCGCAAGGTAAATAAAATTTATGAGCAAAGTATTTAGCGTGTATAGTAGCTATAAGCTCTTGTTCTTTATTGGTTATCTTGTTGTTTTGTACTGATCTAAATGCAGTCCATTTATTATATTCTTCTTTATTTAGTTTCTGTTCCATCTCTTGTAATTCCATTTAAATAATTTTTCCGCCTGTTACATCCGCAATCTTCATAGCCAAGTTTGTTAGCTATCCACATAGCTATTGCCTTACCTTTACCAAAGGTTATAATATTTATTATTGTTTCTAATTTATCTCCTAGTTTCATAATAATTTTTTTATATCTGTTAATAAATCATTTCTGATTTCATAGCTATTAGTTTTCATTTTAAAAGAAGTATTATTGCTTCTTTTTCTTACTGTACCTTTTTTATAAAAAATAGCATTTTTAAAAAGTTCTGCTTTTGTTATCCATCCACAAATATTAAGTTGATTAGTTTTTTTGTTTAAACTGTTGAATATATAAATATCACAGTTATAAGTTTCTTGAAAAGCTATAAAATTATGTACAAAATAATCTTTTACATCTACTGTCCTACCCATTGTTTTTACATCTACTTTTTTTGTTCTATGTATAAAATCATATCCGCCATCAAATCCATTCTCAAAATAATGTTTTTTCTTAAATAACTTTTTTGTCAATATCTCTCCTATTAGTCCTACAAACTGTTCTTCTTTATTTCCATTAGCACTATGTCGGTTGCCCATATTATTTTCTTCTAGATACTCCCAACATTGTTTCTTTATCTTTTCTGGTATGTTAACAATCATATTTGTCTTATATTTTTATTTTCGGAACTCTATTGTATGCTATATTATGTTTATTTTTATCATCAATATTCCATTTATTTATAATATTGTCCTCTAAATCTATTATAACAAACCCGTGTACAGCCAAAAGTTTAATTGCTTTTTTTATTTCTTCAACCTTTTCTAACATTATAATTCTTTTTTTTCGTAAACTGTATAACCATTTTTTTTCAAAAAAGTTATATATTTTTTAATCTTTTTTTCTCGTTTTCTAAAAGCATCAAAAATTTGGTTTTCAAATGCGTGGTGGTGTTTTTTCATACGTTTATATATTTTGTTAATATTTTTTTTACCTTTTTGTAAGTATTATATAGTGAATAATAACTTATATTACTTTTTCTTGATAATTCGCTTATGTTCGTTCCTTCTTCTATTATTTCATATACTTTTCTATCGTACCAGTACATATCTTTTAAAACGCTTTGGATTTTTTCATATACCATTTGATAGTTGTTGTGATCTTCTTCGCTAATCTCTATATCTTCAAATTCAATTAATTTTACTTTTGCTTTTTTTCTAATCAAATCTACATACAAACCTCTTAAAATTCTGTAGACATACCAATAATTAACTTCTGTATCATTGTACATATAATCAACCCCCTTTTGTGAATTTTGTATTAATAACATATACATAGTTTGTACTAAATCTTCTACTTCTGTTTGTTTTAATCCACCAAAAGTTTTTACTATGTCTATCCATTTATTGTGTTTTTGATATGCTATTTCAACTGGTGTTTTCAAAATGGTAGTTTTATTTGTTCAACCATTGTACTGTTTACAGCTTGACTATCTCCTATATTAAAACCTACATTATTAACTATACTTTTTACTCGTATAGGCGTGTCAATACCTGTTGGTCGCCCACCTGTATCAATATCTTTAACCTTTCTAATATGTATCATCGAATACATCCAATCAGTTGGGTGCTGAATATATCTGTGTATAACCATAAAATCATCAGCACGGTTCACGAATTTACCGCCACCTTCAACATCACTAGCCATAGGAGGTATAGGATGCCCTGCATATTCTTCATTTTGATTATGTTTTTTTCTTAATGCTTCTGTAGCTGCGTGAGTACATAGCCATATAGATACATTATGTGTTTTGCAGAATACTCTAAATTCACTTGTAGCTTGATAATCGTAATCGTGACCAGATATTCCTTTAAGCGTATCACGATCTTTGACTAAAGAATTATATGGGTCTATAAGAAAACCTTGATAATCCCAAGCATTTTTAATAACAGTAGCCAAGTCAATAAGCGACTTATAAGTATGTAACTCATTAATATCAATAAACTTGAAATGCTCATATATAAAATCCTTGTGTTTATTAAATTCATCTTCTTTAATTTTGTTTATAGGTTTGACAGATAAAAACTCAATTAGTTTCTTAATGATACTGTAAGGTTCGTTTTCACTAGAATATACTAACCATTTTATATTATGCTTAATTGAATATAGTAACATAAAAAATAATGTTAGCGTTGTCTTTCCTGAATTTGCGTGTCCTAGCACTATATTAAAATTCCCATACTTAAAACGCAAATGCTCGTCTATAGTTGGGAATCCTAATTTTAAACCTTCTTTAACTTTACCAGTCCTAATATCTTGTAGTTTATTTATCTGGTCGTCAAAGTTTATTAACATTTTAATTGTTATTATCTAATTCTATTTCTTTTTGTAAGTTAGCTAATGCCCTCCAAGCAACTTTTGCACTATGTCTCATACCATCCGTATCTATTTTACCTGCTTCAATTAGATGTCTAGTAAGCGCATCAAGCTCGTCTGTACTCTTGCTTCTATCCCAATGTAATGGCGAACCTTTATGATGTTGGTTATTTCCAATATACGAAACTTTTGCAATTTCCATAATAGCGTCAGGAAAGTATTTTAAAACCCCAGAATAAACAGGGGTCTTTTTTCTTTCTTTTGCTGTCATTAGAACGGTAAATCATCTGCTACTTCTGCAGGTTCTCTGTCAGGGTTATGTTGAGCATTTGTAACTGCTTCTGTTGCTTCTTGCATTATAGACGAATTAGATTCTATTTTCCAACCTTGAATACTATTGAAGAACTTTTTTTGGTTATGATCGTTTGTCCACTCTCTACCCTTTATATTAATTCCTATTTTTACTTGATCATCTTTTTTGTATCTGTCTAGTATTTGACATTTGTCTTGCACAAACTCTATCAAAACCTTTTGTGGATATTGTTCTGATGTTTGTATAACCACATCTCTTTTTTTGAAACCTTTTGTACCAAACTCTTTTGTAGTTCCTATTTGTAATATTTTTCCTGTTAATTCCATTTTAATATTTTATTAAATTGATTTGTAAATTCTTCTAGTTCATCTATTTTTATTTTGCCAGATGTTGCAAGTTCTATAGCTCCTTTAAATGCTACTTGTCTTAATATACTGTTATGAGTATCGTTGTCTCTAGTATATGTTTTTTCTTGTATGTAAACAAGTTTTGCTGTTCCGTATTCTTCGTTTGTAACTTCGTATTCTATAGCATCTCCTACATTCTTTTTAAACTCTCCTTTGCTTAAGAATGTGTAAGAGTTGCCATTTGATAAAAATACTTCACTTTTGTTAAATGTACCGTGCTTTAGTTGTGCAGTACCTTTTTCTCTAATTTCTGTAATTTTACTTTTCATAATATAAATATAACTAATTTTTGTTTTGTAAGTAATTTTCTAATTGTCTGTCTGTATATACCTCATTTTTTGCCTTTAGTAACCTGTTTGTAATTTTTAGGTTCTCTATTTCTTCGTTTTGTTTTGAAACGTGCTTTGTTAAAAGATTTATTCTATAATGTAATCTTTGTATCTCTTTATTAAATTCTTCTTTTGGTAAATGTAATGTCATAATGTTTTTAAATGTGTTTGTTCTATCATAGTAGCAATAGTATCTAAATAAGTTTTTTCCGATACTTCTCCTAACTTGTACAATCTAGTTACTGTAACTAATAAATCGTAGTCAGTTTGTTTTAGTAATTTTTGTAATGTATTCATATAAGCATTTTGTTTACATCAAAAGTAATTAAAAAAAGTTAATAAACAAAAAAAAAGGGAGAAAATTAATTCTCCCCTTAATAAAACAAAACGCTTACCGAAGTAGGTAAGAACTTATAAAGATAGTCGTTTATTTTCTATATCCAATAAATTTTTATAATATTCTACTAAATTATGTAGATCATCCATAGAGTGTTTTACTATGATTTTAGATTCTTTATACAGAATTTTAGATAGACCTTCTTGTTTTTTATCCAATGCTAAACTAAATACATATTGTCTACCATATCTAAATCTATTACAGTATGCGCATTGAGCAGCTACATTTCTTTCATCCCATCTAGTATTCATTTCTTTACGAGATATAAAATGTCCTGCATCTATATTATTCCAAGCAAATTCTTTAGAACAAGTTATGCACTTACACATACCTTTTTTATTTGCGTCTCTTTTGCGAATGTATTCACTAAATATTCTATCTAGTTTGTTTATTAGACCTTTACGAGATATTTTTCTCATCTATTTAAGAGTTGTATAAATATATAAAAAAGAAAAGAAAGAAAAAGAGTAAAAAGAAAGAAAAGAAAAAACCCTACAAAAAAGAAACTAAAATATTATCTGAACCAAGCATCGTCCATCTTTATTAGGTTATGCAAGTTTAGCTATAAGCGAAAGCAAATATATAAAAAAAATTTATCTACCTTGACCTTTATATCTTTTTAAATAATTCTTGCTTGTCTTTACTTTACTTGACTTACTTTTAGCGTGTATTCCCTTTCTCTTACGAGATCGGCTTTTGTATATGTTTACTACTGCTTTAGGCATTATCTCTTTCTTACCTTTTCAATTGACCTTCCACCAAAATATGCACCAATAACAGTTATAAGTGTGAGCTGCAGAAGTTCCGTCCATTTTTCTTCTACATTAAAGTTTAAAGAACCAGAATCTATAAATACCATTAATACTGTAGTAAATATTAAAAACACTAATACCAAAGGTCGTACTGATCTTGTAAGCCAATTACCGTGTTCTAAATCTGCTTTCCATCTTTCAGTAACATTTTTTTGCATATCAGATTCAGCTTTTATAAATACTTCTGTCATTTCTTTTTCAAACCTTGCTTTTTCTTCTTTACTAAAAGTATGTTTGTCAATTATACCAGATATTTTTTCTGCTACACCTCCTGCAGCACCTCCAAAAATTTTAGCTAATATTTGTTTCATTATGTTATGTCTATGTATTTAGTTTTACCTTCGTCTCTAACAGCTTTTAATATTCTGTTTCTGTTTTTATCTTCACTTACATATGAGAAATGTACCCAAGATGGATTGTCGTCTGTACCAAATTCGTATATAAGTTGGTCAAAGTCAAGATTTTCTTTTATGTAATTAAACATCTCTTTGTTAGTTTTGTGTCCGTATATATCATCTATGTCTATTGCTTGACCTTTACAGTGCTGACTTGTCTGTCGCCCAGATTTGTCAGAAGCTCCACCTATAGCTTCATTTAAAGCAGGTGATCTATAAAAGCTATTTATCTTAATTGCACCCCCTACCCATTCTCTTAATGGTTCAAATACTTTTTCTGCAACTAATTTCATATTATTAAGTGTGTCTCCGTCAGGTGTGTTATCTATGCCTAATCTTAATGCAGTAATAGATTTAGTTGCTTCCTTTTCTGATATATGTTTGCTAATCATAACTTGTTACCCTTCTATATCTATTTCTGTTTACTACATTTTGTAATTCTTCAACAGGTACTTTTATCGTTAAAGATATATCTGCGTCCCACCTACCAATTAAACTTCTGTCTCTATATATAAATATAACAGGTACAGACTTAATTTGACTTTTAACAACAGAAGACTGTTCTTCTAGTAATGCTGTAATTACTTTAGCACCTCTTATTTCATTAAGGTCTTTATAATCATTTCTACTATTCCAAGAACTATTGATATGTAATACAGTAAACTCTTGTGAGTTACTGATTGCAAAAACAAATAGAGCAATTAGGACAACTAACTTTTTCATTTCTGTATAATTTCATATAATTTTTCATCTATTTTATCTAGTTTATTGCTGTTTTCTTCAACTTGCTTTGCTGTATTTTCGATTGTTTCACGTATTAACTGATCTTTCAAATCGTATTCAGTTCGTGATATGCTAGGTTCTGGAAGTAGCTTTGCTTCTTCTATACCTGCGTTTAGGTCGGTGTACATTAAAGCAAATGAAACAGCTCCTGCAATTACTATACCTATTGTTCGTAGGTCTAGTGTCAATTTTGTGTTTTCACTTACTTCGTTTTTCATATTATTAACTTTTTTCTTGTTCTTCTTTTATTTCCTCATAAGAACCATCTTCCAAGTTGATGTTTATTTTACCATACTTGTCTTCTAGTTCCTTTTTGAATTTATTATCTTCTTCTTGAATAGCAGCGTACGCGTGTAATAATCCGTGTTTCTGTACTTCAAGTTGTCCCAAGTCGTGCTTAATAGCAGCATACTTCTTTTGTGACTCTGTTAGTTTTTCAAGTTCTGCTTTTTCGATTATATTTTTTATTTCACTCATAGTATTAAATTTATATTCAAATATATTAAATTAATCCCAGTCTGGTCTTAATGTTTCGTCAACTGGATTTATTTTTAACTCTATTTGTTTATCTAAACTTTCTTTCATTGAATCTATATCTAATCCTTCTTCTAACCATTCAACTACATCGTCTTTAGTTAAGTCATCATATTCAATAAAAGGTTCTTCAGGATTATATTCAACACCCATAGTACCTATTGAACTTGCTGAATAATCTCCTGTCTCATCAGTAGCTATAAAGCTCCAATGTACAGTATAGATAACATTATCGTTATCTCCTTCGTGGATTTTTGCATCTAATGCGTTAATTCTCCAATTATAAGTATTTGCCATTTTAATTATTTATTTTTAAGTATTTCAATTTCTTTTTTAAGCTCTTGTATTGCACCAACTAATAATGGTACTAATTTAGACTGGTCAATTCCTTGATACTTTTCATTACCATCTTGATCCACTTCATCTTTATCTCCACTTATAGCTTCTGGCACTACATCTTGTACTTCGTGTGCTAAAAAGCCATCGTATGTTTTATCAGGATTTGCAATAAAATTAAATCGACTAGGTTTTAATTGACTTACTCTATCTAAAGCATCAGTCATTTCAACTACATTTTCTTTTAATCTATAATCGGAAGATGTAACAAAACTTGTAGTAGAACCATCAGTTTGTAGCTCACCAACAACACCATTTGGATTTCTAAAGTTTACTAATGTTTGTTGACTTGTTGATGAACTTCCTAAATTTAAAACTCTTCTGTTATTACTTTCTGCATCAAAATATGCAAAATCATTACCCATTGAAGTAGTACCAAATAAAATATCACCATTTGATGATATGCGCATTCTTTCAGTATTACTTGTAGAAATTGCAACTGATGCTGCTTCTCTATTGTTTATTTGTAAATCAGATGTACCTGTAAAAACCCCAATATCCGTTCCACTTCCAG
>Ga0181402_1000106_pt1 | contig 28037 bp, 36 predicted proteins | sample 25SPOviralmetaG_FD_130131 | JGI IMG/M metagenome (GOLD analysis project Ga0181402, IMG submission 130131) | Marine viral communities from the oligotrophic San Pedro Time Series (SPOT) site, San Pedro Channel, CA, USA - 25 SPOT_SRF_2011-08-17 | ecosystem: Environmental > Aquatic > Marine > Strait...
AGATTCGATGGAGTGCAACCCACTATAGATGGTGTTGACGAATAGCAATCTACTGTATGGATGTACACTGTACGCATGATCAGTACTGGATGGATAGCCAGCCTGGGCGGATATACAGTACCCCCCTCCCGAAGTGGCACGCGTCTGGTATATATATGCCCCCCGCAAAAAAAAATTGACTATGAAAGTAACTAAGATAAGACCCGACATAGAAGACCCATTAGAGCCACCAGAAGGCTCTCTAAGCGACTTTATCGTTATACAGATAGATGAGGGTGAGGTATCATACAAAAGCTCTCTAGAAGACGAAAAAGCGTTATTTTATATTGACCTTTGCAAACATATTATATTAAGAGATTGGCTTGGAGATGGACATGATTAAAGTTGATACAGATGAAGCAATATCAGATGCTGACTATGAGTTGCTTGCAGCATTCACTGATGCTTTAATTGACCGCGATGTATACGCTATGCACGAAGTCATGGACATAGTGAAAGAACGTATGATTGGTGAGTGCGTTTGTTTAGAAGAAGAGTGTATTTGCGGGAGTTGGTAAATGAGCCATGTTCACAAGCTAGATAAAAAGACCAGGGATAGACACTTCCCTGAGAAGAATGGTGGTAAGGGTAGTCACGCTAGAAAGTCTACAGATAAAAGTAGAAAGGCGTTTAAAACTAATTACGATGCTATCGACTGGGGAAAGAAGTGAACAACATTGAATACAATCTAATGCCCCAGGGGCAAGTCCTACAGGATTTTGCTGATTGCCGGGCTAGAAACTCCTTCATCATGGGGCCGCTAGGATCAGGTAAGACAGTTCAATGTATCCTCAAGCTGTTTGACCTCATGTGTGAGCAGGAACCCGTGAAAGACCCCAACCATAAACACTATGGTGTCCGACTATCTAGGGTCATTGCTGCCCGAAACACCTACTCTGAACTGTTCTCTACCACGATTAAGGACTGGCTAGAGATACACGGGGAGTTAGGTGACTTCAAACAAGGCAATAAAGAACCCCCTACACACTTTCTACGGTTTAACTTAGAGGATGGAACGTCTGTCCAGTGTGATGTGGTGTTTATCGCATTTGATCGCCCTGAACACGTTAAGAAAGCAAGGGGTATACAGACAACCTGGGTGTGGTTAAACGAGACTAAGGAGCATTCTAAGGCTGTTCTAGACATGTTAGACCTGCGTCATGGCCGATACCCATCGAATAAAGAAGGTGCGCGTCCTACACACCATGGGATCATTGGTGATAGCAACGCCCCTGATGAAGATCACTGGTATTTTAAACTAGCAGAGATTGAACGCCCGGAGGATTGGTCATTTTTTAGGCAACCCGGTGGCGTGTTCAAAGATGGCGAGGATTGGAAGATCAATGAAGATGCTGAGAATCTCATTAACCTGCCAAATGAATACTATAAACGCGGTCTAAATGGTAAGACTAACGACTGGATTAAAGTTAACTTAGCGAATGAGTACGGCTTTGTGTCTAACGGCAAGCCTGTCCATCCCATGTATACTGATTCAGTACACTGTCAGCACTTAGACTTTAAACCGTCCAAGGACTTTCCTATCGTCCTGGGCTTTGACTTTGGTAGAACTCCAGCGTGTGCGTTCCTACAGAGAACGTCTATTGGAAGGTGGGTGTGTTTTGATGAGATGGTACTTACCGATTCAGGTGCAGTGGATTTTGCTCCGACACTCAAGCGTTATATTGAGGAAGTGTATCCTGAACATGAATTTAAAGGCTGGGGTGATCCAAGTGGACAGAACAAAAATCAGTCGAACTCAGACACACCGTTCCAAATTATGCGGGCGGCTGGCATCCCCTGCCAACCCACACAATCAAACGATCCATTAAAGCGTAGGGCTGCACTAGAAGTCCCTATGAAAGAGATGTGCATGGATGGTAAGCCTCGATTCACTGTTCTCCCTAAAGCCTCGATGATACGCAAGGGGTTACAGGGTGGCTTCTGCTACCGTCGAGTCCAGACATCTGGAGAAAGATACACTGATGAACCGGATAAGAATGAATACTCTCACCCGGTAGAAGCATTGGAGTACGCATTACAAGGAGAAGGAGAAGGTAGGTCAGCACTAAGAGCCTCTGGAAACTTCACAAAGCCCGTTACAGCAAAGGTAAATTTTAGTGTCTTCTAAGGTATATGTGGTATTTGAAGATGATGCAGTTAATTGGTGGAGTCCCTGGCTAAAGAAAGAATGCCGACACTGCTATGTTATCAAGCCATCAGGCGGTAAATACATTGTATTCGGGAAAAATCGTGAAGGTTTTGATTTATTCACAACAACTGACGAAAAGAGTATAATCGACAGTAACTATATGATTCGCAGTTATGAGCCAAAAACAGGGAAGAGGTCTTTGTTTATGCTCAATACCTGTGTTGGACATACCAAGCAGATATTGGGGATTAACAACCCATTTATCTTAACCCCCTATCAACTATTAAAGTATTTGGAGAAACATAATGGGATTCATGAAAAGACCTAAAGCCCCTAAGCCAACAGCACAGGAACTAGCTGTAGATCAAAGACAGTCACGGATGATTGATGAAGAGATTGCCGAGGGTGAGAAAAGACTTAAGGCTGTAGCTAGAGGCAAGCTAGGTGCTTCATCTCTGTTAGCTGGCACTGGTAAAACTAAAGCCCCAGGAGCGATAGCAAAAACATCTGTTAAAAAGAAGTCATACACACCCAGTTCAAGCATGAAAGCTAGGGATAGATAAATGAAATTACCTTCAGAGTTAGGATCACTCGCTGATCTAAAACGCAGGGAGGCAAAAGCATTTGAACGTCAATCTATGTGGCACGACCAGTTAGATGATGCGTATGAATACTTTTTGCCTAACAGAAATCTGTTCGAAGATAGCCGTCCAGGACAAAAGAAGATGGAGCGCATCTTTGACTCTACTGCTCTGGAGGCTATTCAGCAAGGTGCTAGTAAGCTGCAAGAAAACATTGCCCCTATCTGGTCGCACTGGGCTACGCTAGAACCATCTATCAAGGTTAAACGCCTGTTAGAGACAGGTGACTTTAATGTATCGGAAGTCGATATACGCAAGAACCTAGAAGATCAGGCTGAAGTTATCTTTGATTACATCAATCGTTCCAATTTTGGTACACAGTTCTATGAGCATGCTCTTGATCTACTCATTGGTACTGGTACATTAAGGATTGATGAGGACGATAGTGACGAGATGCCCATCATCTTCACTGCTATTCCCCAGAAAGGTATTGCATTTGAGGAAGGCCCATACGGCAGTGTTGAAACACATTGGCGTAGATTCAAAGTGAAAGCCAGAGACTTAGAAAGAAAGTGGATAGGGTTTGAGGCTTCTGAGACTATTAAGAATAAGATCAAGAACAGCCCGGAGAGTGAGGTAGATGTCTGCGAAGGTGTCGTATATATGCCTAAGTCTAGGACTTACTACGGTTGTTTGTGGGTCAAGAAAGAAGACCGCATTAGCTGGATGGAAGACTTTGGTAAAACTAGCCCATGGGTGACTGGTCGCTACTCTAAAGTATCTGGTGAGATACGAGGTCGTGGCCCAGCCCTACAAGCACTGCCTGATGTCCGATCTCTGAACAAAGCTAAAGAGTTTGTATTGCAGAAAGCTGCTATCGACTTAGCTGGTATGTATACAGCTACCGATGATGGCGTGACTAACCCATACAATATCTCTATTAGCCCTGGTGTAGTTATCCCCGTAGGCTCTAACAACAGTTCTAACCCTTCTTTGCAGCGTTTGGATACAGGTAGTAACCTAGCCCTGGCGCAGTTTGAGATTAATGAACTACAGGTGTCTATTAAAAGAGCGTTGTTTAATGATCTACGCGACCCTAAGGGGGCTGTACGATCCGCTACTGAAGTTGCTATTGAGTCCAGAGAACTAGCTAAACGTATTGGTTCTGCGTTTGGTCGTTTGCAAACTGAGGTATTAGTACCTATTATTAAGCGTGTTGCTGCTATCTTAACGCGTAGAGGGTTAATACAACCTCTCCAGTTAGATGGTCAAGACATTGAAATTAAATTCACATCGCCACTAGCAAGAGCGCAAGATGCTGAAGATATTCTAAATGTCCAACAGGCTGTTCAGTTTGTATTGCAGAATGCCGGGCCTGACCAGGCTAAGATTGGATTTAAGTTAGAAGACTTTGGTACTTGGGTTGCTGAGAAATCAGGTATGCCAGCAGAGTTAGTTAGATCACCACTTGAGAAAGAACAGATTATTCAAGCGGGAGCGCAAGCTGCTCAGGCGGGTATGAACACTAATGCGCCACCAATGCAGGGTCAAACTCAAGTATGAGTTGGGATGAAATCGAAAAAGCCTCAGTAGATTCTGGGGCTTCTTCAAAACATAACGCTGAGAAAAGAGCGCAAGCTGCTGAACTGGCTAAGGCATACAACAGATGCTTTGGTAGTGAGGAAGGCAAGCGCGTGTTATCCGATCTTACTGCGCGTTTTATCTATAATAACGATACCTCCTTTGCGTCTGACAACATCAATTATGAGGCTGCATATCATAATGGTGAGGCTGGCGTTATCAAATTTGTAATCAACCAAATACAACAAGCAGAAATACTATGACTAAAGAAGCTAAGAAACGGGCCGTAAAGGCAACCGCAAAAGTTCTTGTGGCTGAAAGTGGGAAGAAATTTCTTGATGAAAAAGGTTTTGACATGAAGTGGCTGGATAAACTTGCAGAACAATACAAGTTTGACCAGTTTGATTATGTCGCAAAGTTCTGTGCGTTTCGATGCTACAAAGAAGGAAAGCACGTTGAGTGGATTGACGTTAACGCTTTAGCGTTGTTGAATGGAAAGCGTAAGTTAACTGAGATTCTTAATAAACATTACCCGGTTGACAAGAGCCGGGCGATCATTGAATTCCCTTGGAGATAAACATGAGTGAAGAACAGGCCGCAGTAGAAGAAACAACCAGCGATACCCTGCTTGACGCATCAGCCCCTACCCTGTCAGAGGGTGAATACTTCCTGTCTGACGGTATTAAAGGAAGTGGCGATGTACCTGAGTGGTATATTGCTGACAAGTACAAGTCCGTGTCCGAACAGGCGAAAGCCTATACCGAATTAGAAAAAAAATTTGGTGGATTCAAAGGCGCACCCAAAGACGGTTATGCAAACCCAGAAGGCGTAGAAACAGATGATGCCTTGTTACAGGAATTGATCGGCTTTGCTAACGAAACAAACATGTCTCAGGATGCGTTTGGTCAGGCATGGGAACTACTAACAGCCCAGGAACAAGCTGTTGCTGAAGTGGATCAGGAAAATGAACTGGCTAAACTTGGCGACAATGCTCAACAAAGAATTAAGACTGTTGAAGGGTTTATGAAGAACAACCTAGACCCAGAAACTTATGAGCAAGCGCGTGATCTGGTTACATCTGCCGAAAGCATACAGCTAGTTGAGATGCTGGTCAGGGCTACTGCCCCTACTAAGCTGCCGATTGATGGTGGTGAAAGCCCAACAGGGTTAACCTGGGCAGATATTGAGAATGAAATGTATAAGAAAGACGAGAATGGGCAGATGCTGAGAAGCGTTGACCAAGCCCATGAAGCTAAAATTCAGAAAATGATGATGGATTTTGGTGGCAATGCCCCACGGAACCGCGTCTACGGTTGATGTCAATAGGGTTGAAGGTGTATAATTAGGACACTGGATACCCTCTCCCCTTGAGGCCCGGTAAATTTAGGTTGAACGCTGACCAATTTACTGGGTACTCAGCTTAAACCTTAAAAAATATTTATTTAATTTACTCTATTTTTTGAGGAATCTATCATGAGTAAGACATTATCCGCAGTAGCGGTCACAGAGTTTGACAGTATGGTTAAACATGCCTATCAGGGCATGGGCCTTCTGAAGAACGCTGCAACACTTCGTAACAATGTAGTAGGTGATACCTACAAATTCCGTCGCATGGGCAAAGGTCTTGCTAATCAGAAATCTACTTCTGATCTAGTAACTCCAATGGACGTAGCGCACGAGTTCAAAACTGCAACTCTTCAGAACTGGAATGCTCCAGAGTACACCGACATGTTCGATGCTCAGGACGTTAACTTTGATGAGAAGCAGGAACTGGCTAACACTATCGCTGGCGCTCTTGGCCGTCGTTGTGACCAACTGGTAATTGACGCAATGGACGGTTCTACCCCATTGACTACCACTGTTGGCAAAGACGTAGGTGGTGCTAACACTAACTTGAACATCGCTAAGGTTGTTAAGGCTCAGGTTGAGCTGCGCGACCAGGGCGTTCCTAACACTGAGTTGTTTGCTGCTGTAAACGCTTTGGGTCTGGGCGGTCTGCTTAACGATGAGAAAGCAACTTCTGCTGATTATCAGACTATCAAAGCACTGGTTAACGGTGAGATCGACACTCTTGCAGGATTCAAGTTTATTATTCTTGAGTCTCGCACTGAAGGTGGTCTGACTGTAGCTGCTAACGTAGTCGATTCTTGGTTCTTCCAGCGTCCTTCTGTTGGCCTAGCCATCGGTATCGACATGAAGACTGAAGTTGATTGGGTTGCCGAGCGTACTTCTTGGTTGTGTAACGGTATGCTGAAGGCTGGCTCCGTTGTACGCGATGAAGGCGGTTTGGTTAAAGTTCAATATCGTCAAGACGTATAAGGAGTACTATCATGGCTTTTGCACGATCAGGTTTATGCCGCTTAGGCGGTTCGGGTAATGGTGGAGCGTCTTGGCAGTATTCTACTGCTGATGCTACCTCTGCCGTAGTAGCTGATACTAACTACTTTGCTAACGCTAAAGATGAACTAGCGGCTGGCGATGCAGTAATTGTTATCGGCACAACTGGTGGAACTCCAACTGGACGTATTTCATACGTTGAGTCAAACGACGGTACTACTGTTGTTATGGCTGCTGGTGTGGTTATCACTGCGTAAAACTGACTGGGGGCTTCGGCCCCCTTTCTTTCAAAAGGTAAATCATGGCCGCTAAGATTAATTTAATTTCTAATGCTCTTATTCTCATAGGTGATTTGCCAATTACATCGTTGGTAGGTGATACGAGAGCGCAAGTAGTTGCAAGCAACCTATACGACAACATAGTACAAAATGAGTTAACCAAGTATCGTTGGGGCTTTGCTCGTAAGAAAGCACAGCTTGCCAAGATCAATGGAACTCCTGTAGGAACTGAGTACGACACAATGTACCAGCTACCCTCCGACATGCTGACGTTAATCAAACTTAACCCCGGCATCCCATATCAAATTCTTGGTGATCGCGTCTACTGTAACTACAGTGGTGATCTATTCTGCGATTACATCTATACCGTATCTGAGGCTGATTGGCCTGTCTACTTTGCTAAGATGATTGAGTACGCCCTGGCTATGGACTTTGCTCCATCTATCCGGGACAGCGCAACATCTATGGAGATAATCTCTGGAGCGTATGTAAACGCTAGTAGGATGGCAAGGTACACAGATGCGCAACAGCACCCAGTAACGCCTATCCAGGATCGCCCATTCGTTAATGTGAGGTTCTAATGGCTAAGAGTCATGTCCTGCAAAACAGCTTTGTAAGCGGTGAACTGTCGCCTATCGTAAAGGGTCGCACTGATCTAGACCAATACTATCAGGGCATGGAGACTGCTGAGAACGTAGTGACTGTTCCTCAAGGTGGTGTTAAGCGACGGCCTGGCTTAAAGTTCGTAGATGACCCTGTTCAAACAGGCGATTTCCTGACATCTGGCGAGATCACTGCCACCTTTGTAAACGGAATGGGAAATGCTGCTAACATTAATGATGGAAATGATGCTACAAGCAGTGCAACAACCCAAACTATTGGCACTATCCAAAGCTATGTTATTGCTACTTATGAATTTACCGGACAACCTATCGGGTTTATTGATGTTCGAAATGTTGCCTTGCAAGGCGGGGCTGCAACTGATTCGGTTAATCTTGTAATTGAAGTAAATCTGGGTGGTGTGTGGACTAATATTTACAACAAAAACATAACCCAGAACCAGCAAAATTTAAGAGTTTATGCAGATGTAGTTACTGCTAGTGCAAGAATACGCCTAAACAATGTAAGCCCAACAGTTAATCTTCCAAATTCAACTGTAGTTCTAAGCGATTTTAATGTAAGGGAAAAGCATACTGGAAGTTCTAGTACTGTTTTTATTGAACCTTTTGAAATTGGTATCAATGACCAGTATCTGATGGTGTTTACGTCAGGAAATTGCCGCATCTTTAGTGTTAACAACAACACTGGAGTTATTCTTTTAGAACAGGATTTAAAGACAGACCTTACTTTGTACCAGCCGGACAATGTTGCTGTAAATGAAAATGTTGCATTGCTATTTGGGACTGATGCCCCGAAACGAATTGTGTTTAATGATCTTGTTCCGCAAGACAATTTAGTACAATTTGCTTATGACACACCGACATTTACTAACATTCCACAGTTTGACTTTAATGACGCAAGTAGCCCTACACCTACCAATGAAATACAGGTGATGACACTTTCTCATGGAAGTGGGCATACATGGAAAGAAGGTGATCGCTTTCAAATAGATATTGAAGGTGTTTTAAGTAAAAACATCTCATTTGCTGGCGACGGTAATACTGATGAAAGAAACTCTACCGTATTTAATATACAGAAAAATCTACAAGAGATGCCTATCTTTGGTGAAACCGGGATAGCTGTTGCGCGAACAGGAACATTACAATACACCATAACGATTAGCGGTGAGTCTACCAGAGCGTTTAAATTGTTCAGTGGATTTCCTACACTTGGAAATGGTGACAATCTTGTTGAGTTTACAAAAAGCCAAACTGGCTCTCCCAGATCAGAAGATATATGGAGCGCAACTAGAGGCTATCCTAAAAGCGGAATCTTTACATCAGGGCGATTATGGCTAGGCGGCACAAGAGATAAGCCGCAAAGCATCTTGGCATCTAAGTCGGGTGCGTTGTTGGATTTCTTAGTAAAAGAAGGCGATGACGATGAAGGTATATTCGTAACCATTAATGGTGAAAATAACAGTATTACGGCAATAAGCCCAGACCGGGGAGTGCAGGTATTTACGTCAGGTTCGGAATATAAACTGACAGGCAATACCCCTAGCGATGTTTCTTTAGAGCAACAGACACAGTATGGGTCGGGTTCAAATGTTGTGTCCTTAGATGGTGCAACATTGTTTGTAGATAGGAATGGTCGGACTCTAAGGCAATATATTTATAACTTTAATGAGGACGCATATAGAAGTATAGACATGTCTGTACTAGCATCTCATTTAATTAATAAAACCCCTGGGCAAACAGGATTAGCCGCAGCAGCCTCTAGAACGTCTGAAGATGCTAATTTTATATTTGTAATTAACGATGATGGCACTGCTGTTATTTGTAACACGCTTAGAGAGCAGGATATTATTGGCTTTACCCGGATCAATCAAACAAGAGCAAGTGGTAGTGCTGGTATTTTCCGCAGGGTTTGTTCTGTGGGCAATAGGATTTTTACCGCTACACAAGTTGGAACCAACTTTGTTGTGTGTGTTTTTGATGAAGATCATTTAATGGATGAAAGTATTCAGCGCAGTGCCCCGCATTCAGCGACTGAGACTGGGTTCTATCACTTGGCCGGACAAACAGTTCAAGTGGTTATTGGTAACAGTGTTCTGCCAGATCGTGCTGTAAGTACAGGAGGCGATGTCACGTTAACTACTTCAGAGGCAGCTTTACCCGGTGTGCTAGAAGTAGGTAAAAACTTTAGCGTTAAAGTCAAAACAATGCCTATTAACAGCCGGGCGGCAAATAGTTCTCAAAACGCCTTGAGACAAAAACGTGTCGATAGAATGAATTTACGAGTACATAACTCGGCAGGTGTGTCGATAGACGGCAACCTAGTTCCTGTCAGATCATTTGGTGATAGTGGTAACAGCCCATTAAATAGCTCCCTAGTGCCTACTACTGGTATTATAGAGGACAACAATGGTGGTAATGGATGGGACAGAGAAGTAGCCCCAGTAATAAGTGTAGACGGCCCTACGCCATTCCATCTGCAAGCTATTAGCTATGAGGTGAGTTCATCGTGAATCAGGTAGCAGTCCAAGATTCGATTTATGAATTGCAGTCTTTGATGTTAAAAGAAGACACAATCGACTTAGAGGTTAGGCATCATTTTAGTGATGGCCTATATGCTAGGGAATTGTTTATACCAGCAGGTGTATGCTTGGTTGGTGCGCTACATAAGACTACTCACTTGTACACTGTGGTTAAAGGAAAGTGCAGGGTATCTAGCCAGTACGGCAACTTGGAAATTATTGCGCCATTTATGGGCGAAACTATTCCAGGTACAAAGCGTGTCATATACGCTGAAACAGATTGCGTGTGGATCACTTATCATCCAACTGAACTAACTGATATTGAAGAAATAGAAAAGGCTCTGCTTGAGCCAGAGGATATTTAAATGACATGGGCAATAACCGCTATGGTTGTAACTGGCGTAAGCACAGTTGTTAGCGCATATGGTCAACGTGAGGCTGGTAAGGCTCAAGAGGAAGCCGCAGAGCGCGAAGCAGAACTACAGAAAATGGAAGCTCAGACTGAAGAGTTAAAGCGTAGGCAAGAACTCAACCGACGATTAGCTGCACAGAATGTTGCGCTGGCTGCTGAAGGGATTGGGACTGAAGGAAGCCTTGCCAGTATAGCCCTTAAAAGCGCAGAGCAAATAGGTACAAGTGAGCAGGTCATTGGATTGTCTGAAGGTTTAAGGCGCAGACAGTTACGGCAACAGGGAAAAGTTGCAGCTAGTATGGGGAAAATAGGCGCGGCAACATCACTGTTTAGTGGTGGCACTGAATTGGCAAAACAGGCAAAAAACCTACCTTAAGGACTGAATAATAAAATGGCTAGAGAACCGATAGGATTTTATGGAACATTTCGCACACCTGGTGTAGATACATCGGCAGGTAAGCGTCTGGAGGCTCTTGCTGGATTAGCTGGTGGCGTACAGGATATTGCTGTAGGCATAGGTAAAAGGGCAGCCGAGGAAAGAGGTTCTGAAGAAGGCACTGCGGCAGGACTAGAAGCAGCTAAAACCGGACAGCTAGAAACCAAAAGCACCTGGGGTTATGGGGGCGCTTCATACAATCAAGCCGCACAAACTGCATACAACGCTGGGATTACAGCCGACATTAAAAACATGGTTGGCGATTCTGCATTAGAATTTCCTGATGACGCTGCTGGATTTAAAAGGTCTGTAGAAGCAAAGTTCTCCGGGCTGACATCTTCATTTGACGATAACCTAAAAACTCAAGCACAGTTTATATTCGACCAAGCTAGTTCTGGTGAATTTAGAAAAGTAAGAAAGGCAGAAGAAGCTAACATTCTGAGAGGCCAGCAAGCTGATTTCTTAGCCGGGCAGTCTGCTATGAATGACATAGCAACGCAATTAGCTAGGGATGGTGAAGAGGAAAACTTAGCAGAATTACAATTGCGCATAGCTGAGTTTACAAAAAATGCTATCGATAATGGTCTAGTAGACCCTGTTGCGCTACAAGCTACTGCGGAAGCATTCAATGATGATATAGCTACCCAGAGGGTATTGGGTACTGTAGAAAGAACACTGCTGGATGAGGCAAGCACTACCCCTGAGAAAATACAAAAAGCTACAGATTTCTTGGCTACGCTTAGGGCTGCCCCTGTTGCAGATTTAAGCGCGAAACAACAAGCTGCTATTGAGTCTAATATACAGGCGCAAATTGACACGCTGACTAACGAATATTTAGCAGAGCAAGCCAAGCTAACTCAAGACGAGATGCTTCAACTAAGCAATCTTGAGGTTAATATTGACCGCAATGTAGGCACTGCTGCCGAACAAGAGGCGGCTGCATTTGACTTGTTCAATCGTGGTGTTATTAAAACCGCTGATAAACTAACTGCAATACGAAACAAAATTAACGCTAAGGCGTTTGAGGAAAATAGAAAACTTATAGGTATTGCAAATGTAGAGGCTACTATTGCAGGTGACGATCTCTTAACTAGTGAGCCTATTAATCAGGATGACGTTAACAATACTTACGATTTGCTTATTGATAGTTTGTCTGAAAACCCAGATGTTCGTAGCGCTCAAAATGCAGAGATTGTTGCTAGAACCACCTATGTCCCTAAGCAGTTAAAAACTAACATTAGAAACAGTTTGATGTCTGGCGATACTGCCCAAATAGAAGAGGCAGTAGAGACTATTGATCGCATACAAGAAATACCTGGTGTCGGTGCGGCTGCATTTACTAAGGAAGAAACAGCATTTGCCAATCAAGTGTTAGACTTTGATAAATACCTGCCAACAGAAGAAGCTATTAGAAAGGCTCAGGAAATAACTGACCCAGGCAACCCGGTGCAGCAAGCCAACGTGAGGGCTAAAAGAGAACAGATTAAAAATAACCCTGAAGATTTTAAAGAATCATATGCTGATGAGGTAGCATCACAATTTACATCTTGGGTTTTTCAGAGTGAAGCAGACTTTAAAAAAGAAAACTCGTTTCCATTGCTGGTTGAAGACTTTGGAAAGTTAGCCGAGGATTTGTGGTTTGCGGGAATGACAAATTTTGATGCCGCCAAAGAAAAAGCATTTAGTCTTATTGAGGCAAGATGGAAGCGTGGTGAGTTTGGTCTTATGGCAAATGCTCCAGAATCTTTCTATGCGTTGACCGGTACTGGAGACACCTCATACATCAGAACAGAAATACAGAATGACCTTGCTGCTGCGGGGTTAAATGTTTCAAGCGAAAACATTTCCTTGCTGTCAGATGACGAGACTAGCAGAACCGCATCTAGCGGCCAGCCTACATATAGAGTTATGGTGCAGAAAGATGACGGTACATTGGAAGCTGTGGCGTTTGAAGATCAAGATGGCAATTTGACTGATCGGTTTATGCCAGACAAACAAACTGCACAGCAGCGCCAAAATGAAACTATTTTATTAGAAGCACTATCAGGCGTTAAGGCTGATTTAGCAAGGGCTACAGGCACATCTAAAACTAAATACTCAACACTTACCAAAGAGCAAAAGGTTGCTATGGCAGAATTATTGCAGAGTTCCAATAGCCCGTTTGCATTAATAGGAAGAGGTATAGACGCTGCAATTAGGTTGCCCGGTAAAATTACTAACGAAAGCATAGCAAACTTTATTGATAAGTATGATTTGCTGAAAGGCCCAGAAGCAACCGCAGATGTGCTGGCGTTTATTAGAGATTCTGTTGTTGAAGCTAGTGACAATTATGTTGCTTCTTTGAGATTTGCAGAAAGAAAACAAGCTAAAGTTGCTTCAGAAATGCAACAAATAGACTCGGCAATCAAAGATAATGTTGTAACATACGCAACAGGAACTGCGCCAACACAGCTTGTATCTTACAGTCCAGGTCAAACAGACAAGGAGAAACGCGAAGGAACAGTTCCCCCTGATATTCTGTTGAAGCCTAACCCGCTGGCACAAAAACAAGTTGATGAATTAATGATGAATAAAGCAGCTAAGAAAAAGTTTGTTGACGGGTACGCTGCGGTCAAAGCAAAACTTGGTGATGTTGATGCAGATATTTTGTTCAACACTTATTTTGGGACAGCGTTAACCGCTGCTTTGTCGCAAGGAAACTAATATGCCGTTTGTGCCTAGCTTGCAAACCCAGACACCATTAGAAAAGGAAACATATGCTCCAGTATTAGAGCAAGATGATCCTAGCCTGGGCGAATTAACTTCTGCTTTAATTAGACAAGAAAACACTATTGGGTCTTTTTTTACGCAAGAATATGGGTTGCCGCAAACTAAAGACGATCCTGATTTCGACCCGTATCAGTTTTTTACAGAAGAAGAAAAGGCTAATGCTGGCTTTGTAAATGAAGCTATATATGCTGACAACATGGATGAAATAAAGTCTGTTAGAAAGCAAATAGCTAAAGAAACAAAAGACAAAGAAACCATTGCTGCTGGAGGCGCTACATCGTTTGTAATGGGACTTCCGGTTGGCGCGTTAGATTTAACATCGCTAATATCTATTGGCGGGGTTGCCGCTAACACCTATAGATCAGGCAAAGGAATACTAAGTAACGCTGCTGTTACTGGTTCTATTGTTGCTGCTGACAGTGCTATTACAGAAGCTGCATTGCACTCTACACAGCTTACTAGGACATATGGTGAATCTGCCGTTAACGTAGGCGCGTCTGCTCTTTTTGGTGCCATACTTGGCGGTGGAATAGCAAAATTTAGCAAGTACGGTATTGATGACAATGTTATTCAAGAAATGGCTGATGTCATGGAAGTTGAGCCTAAGATTGCAGCGGGTATCAACCCGGCTATCAACGCGGAGACAGTGCCTGTCGATGGAGATAGTGTTGGTGCTGCCAGGGCTGTATTTGGTAATTTTGAAGTTATAGGCAAGAACATTCGCAAGTTTACCAAGTTTGTAGGGTTTGATCCTCTTAGTAGGACTATAACGAATCCGTATGTTGAGGTTCGCAGGATTGTAAACCAGCTTGCTGAAAATCCCATTGAAGTTGATAGTTCCCCATTACAGGCAGTAGAGTCACTAGCTAAAATACAAAGTGGCCGCCTAGCTACATCTATCGAAAATAACAATGCTTTGTTTGCAGAATATAAAAAAGCTGGTGGAAAGATGAAACATCGCCAGTTCAATGAAGCTGTAGCAAGAGCGATTAGAAGCGGGGAAAGCGATATTCCCCAGGTTAAACAGTCTGCTAAATATTGGTATGACGAGTTATACAATCCTTTAAAAGAAGAGATGATCTCTCAGGGCATGCTGCCAGAAGATGTAAACATCCAGACATCTGTTAACTACCTTAACCGGGTATGGGACAAAAACAAGATAAGCTCAAACTACAATGTCTTTATTCGAAAGGTATCGGATTGGCTAGAGGCGAAAGACCGCGAGTTGTACCAAAGCGCCAAAAACGCGGCAGCAAAAATAGATGCTGCTGAGGGTGCAGAAAAGGTAGAGTTGCAAAAGATTATCGACAAGGCAGAGTTTAAGCAAGGCAAAGAGTTTGAGCGTCAAGATTATGAGGCTGTTGCTGCTGAGATCGCTACCAGAATACAAGGAAGCCCTGATGGACGTTTGCCTTATGAATGGAAAATGGGTGACGGAACTAAATCAGGCGGTGTTAACAATAAAGGTGTTCGTGGCACAGCGTTACGAGGCCCATTAAGAAGTCGTGTGTTCCAAATTGATGACGAACTTATTGAAGAGTTTTTAGAAAACGACATTGAGGTGCTAGGGTCGAGGTATCTACAGCAGACCGCTGCTGATATTGAACTGCAAAAAAGATTTGGCAGTGTGACCATGGATGAGCAAATTAGAGAAATAAATGGAGTTTATGACAGAGCCAAGAAAGCCGCTGGCGACGATTCGAAAGAATTGATGCGATTAGAAAAAGAACGTACAAGCGTTCTTGAAGACATTGGCGGCATGAGAGATAGAATCCGTGGAGTGTACGGTTTCCAAGAGGATAATATCTGGACTCGAATTGGCCGATCATCTAGGGATTTAAACTACCTTCGCTTGTTGGGCGGGGTAACAATATCAAGTTTGCCGGATGTGGCTAGGGTGTTGATGGCAGAAGGGTTTGTTAAAACATTTAGCAAAGGGCTTGGGCCATTAGTTAAGAACTCCAGAACATTCAAGGTTGCAGCGGCTGAGGCTAGGCGCTATGGAGTAGGCACTGATGCTTTGATGTCAGGGAAGTCAGATGTCATAGCTGATGTGGGTGATTACGCTCAGGGCGGCACTATGCTGGAAAGAGGGCTTAGGGCTGGGGCTAACAAGTTCGGTCGTATCAACCTGCTTGATTACTGGACTGCTGGAATGAAGCAGCTACATGCCGTCACTATGCAGACCTCTATCTTTGATGGCTTATCTAAAGGCAAGTATGACAAGCGGCTGGGTAGGCTTGGAATTGATGAGCAGTCAGCTAAAGACATGTGGAAGCAAGTCGAAAAGCACGGCAAGTTTGAAGATGGGGTTTGGATTACTAATGCTAAGAACTGGGACAATCCTGCCCTTGAAAGGATGTGGGGTGCTGCTGTCAGAAAGGAGTCTGACCGAGTCATCATTATGCCTGGGCAAGAAAAGCCGTTATTCATGTCTAGCGAACTGGGTAAAAGTATCGGGCAGTTTAGATCATTTATACTATCAGCAACGCAGCGTGTATTGATTGCCGGGTTGCAGAGGCAAGATCACAATGCCTTGGGTGGCGCTATGACACTTGTAGGTATGGGTATGTTCTCATACTACATGAAGCAGAAAATAGCAGGGCGAGAAGTCAGCGATGACCCTGGCGTATGGATTGCAGAAGGCATAGATAGATCAGGGGTTATAGGCGTGTTGGGTGAGATTAACAATACTGTTGAAAAGATATCTAGCAACTCCTTTGGATTGCGCCCCTTGCTAGGCGTTGATGCCCCAGCTTCTCGGTTTGTTTCGCGCTCTATGTCTGAGAGTATGTTAGGCCCAACCTTTGGAAGTTTATTAAGTACCACTGTCGCTGCCAGCAATGCAGTCACATCAAAAGAGCCTTTAACAGAATCCGATGTTAGGGCTATTAGGAGATTGATTCCACTGCAAAACCTAGTGGGAGTTAACAAAGCATTCGACCAGGTAGAGAAAGCAATCGTCGATTAAGAATTGGCAAAATAGTATAATTGGCAAAACATAAGAGGCCACAATGACAGTTACATCAAATACAACTCGCAACGATTATGTTGCTGGAACTAATCAAAACGTCTACAACTATACATTCCAGTTGAATGAGGCGAGTGATGTCACTGTTTACTTAGGCGGTGTCGTTCAGACGTTAAACACACATTACACTGTACAGAATGTAGGGGTAGGCACAGGCGGCACTATCACCTTCACCCTGGTAGATGGTAGTAATAACCCTATTTATCCTACCTCTGGGACAGCCATATCTATTGTCATGGCTATGCAATTAGACCGGGATACAGACTACCAAGCCAATGGTGCATTCTTAGCGGCTGAAGTTAACAATGATTACGATAGACTGTGGCTTGCAAGTAACCAGCAGCAGACGGCCATAAATCGCTCTCTAAGGCTCCAGGACGATGACGTAGCTGGTGCATCACCTACGATGGAACTTCCCCTTAAAGACGACAGGAAGGGCAAATTACTAGGGTTCCACGCTACTACTGGCGAACCTATCACTGCTGTTACTTTAGATGCTGGAGAATTCGTAAAGAAAGCTGGCGATACCATGACCGGAACCCTAAACATGGGGTCGAATAAGGTTACATCTTCTGCAACACCTAGTGCTACATCTGACCTGACTAACAAGCAATACGTTGATGCTGCTGTGGCTGGTGTTCCGCAGGGTGATATTACTGCTGTTACTGCTGGTACAGGTATGACTGGTGGTGGTACTACTGGTGACGTTACTCTAAACGTAATAGGTGGCACAGGCATTACAGCTAATGCTGATGACATATCTGTTGATAATACTGTCGTGTTAACCACTGGAGTGCAAACATTAAGCAATAAAATATTGTCTTCCATTAGGGTGGGTGCTGGGGCTGTTGAGGTAGATATTATCCGCGATGAAGATGACATGTCCTCTGATGACCCGGATGCACTAGCTACTCAACAATCTATCAAGGCGTATGTTGACTCTCAGGCTGGAGGCGACATTACAGCGGTTACAGCAGGAGCAGGTTTAACCGGGGGCGGGACATCTGGTGATGTAACCCTTAACGCTGTCGGTGGTACAGGGATTACTGTTAACGCTGATGACATCCAGGTCACTGACAATGGTATTGGCGCACTACAATTAAATGTATCTGGGAATGGTACTAGCGGCCAGCTACTTGCATCTGATGGTGATGGCACATTCTCTTGGCAGACGGGTGGATCAGGTGGCAATGAAACACTAGCCCAGACCCTAGCACTTGGCAACACTACAGGTGGCACAGACCTATCTGTATCGAGTGGCGATAACATTGTTGTGGCTGCTAACTCTACTGTTGATGGCCGCGATGTATCAGTCGATGGAGCCAAGTTAGACCTAATCAATCAGGGCGTGGCTACTACTGACAGCCCTACATTTGTCAAAGTAACTATCAATGATGAAATCGTATTGCGCGGGGCTGATGCCTATGATGGCTTGCTGCAAAAGAATGCCTCTACAGGCCGCAACGAAATGCAGATTTACAGCAACCGTGACGCTAACGGGACTGGTTCCAAAGGTTCTGGAATGCACCTGTATGGAAACTACGACAATGAGCATGCAGGAAACATAGCCTTAATTACTGGGCAAAACGATTCCGGTACTGCCAGAATGATTGTGTCTGGCGGGTCTGCTAACTCGTCTAATCCTGCCCATCGCACCAACACAGATACCCGCGTCACTATCGGTAATGACATTTGGGATTTTGTTGATGATCAAGATGACACCGCGCTATTAAACCTAAAGAATCCAATAGGCCGCCCTGCTATCTGTATATCTGGTGCAAGCTCTACCGAGGGCGACATAACTGTGCCTACTGGTGAAGCATTGGGTATAGGTCACTGGAGTGGCACAGCGTTTACTAATCGAATCAGCATGAATTCATCTGGACAAGTGGGCATAGGGACTAGTTCGCCCTCTCAGGCGCTAACAGTAAATGGCACAGATGCAAGGATTTACCTAACTGGTGCAAACACTGATATTAATATGGATGATTCCGCTAACGGCCAGCTTCACCTTGATGGTAATGGCTATGGATTTGGTGTTGCGCTGAATGGTACTGGCGCTCATTTATACACAAACTCTGTAACCCGTAGCGTAATATTTGGCGTTCATGAAACCGAAGTTGCGCGTGTTGCTTCCACTAATTATTCAGTAGGCACGACTACCGCAGCAACATCACTGGGGACATCTACAAGCAGCAGTGATACTGGCGTTTCTATGTCTACCACTGGCCGCCTCTCTGTTGCCAATAACAACTCGTACCCTTTAGCGTTGAACCGTTATACATCTGAAGGCTCACTAATACAGCTTAATGAGGCTGGTGTTACCCGTGGCGCTATTGGTATTAAAACCAACGAGATTTTTATAGCTGACTCTGTTGCTGGTCTACGCATGTCAGGTAATGGCACTAACAATGTTATTCCCTGTACCAGTGCTGGTGTTGGCACAAATGGCGTTACAGACCTTGGCGGCAATAGTAATCGGTTTGAGGATGTCTATGCTTCAGGCGTTATTTACGATTCAGACAGAAACTTAAAACAAGACATTGAAGAACTGTCAGAAGCTGAGTTGCGTGTTGCAACAGCCTGTAAAGGGTTAATTCGCAAGTATCGCTGGATTAAAAGAGTAGAGGAAAAAGGTGAAGATGCTCGTATCCATGTCGGCATCATTGCACAGGAACTTCGTGATGCCTTCACTGCTGAAGGTTTAGACGCTGGCCGCTATGGTATGTTTATCAGTAATACATGGTGGGAAACTAATGAGGAAGTGGCGGCAGTAGAAGCGGTTGATGCCGTGTATGAAACTCAGACAGATGAAGAGGGCAACGAAACTCAGGTGCTAATTTCAGAAGCTGTTGAGGCGCAAGAAGCATACATAGATAGAATTATATATGACACTGCGGAAGAAGCCCCAGAAGGAGCCACAGAAGTTACGCAACTAGGTGTCCGTTACACTCAGCTACTCGCCTTTATTATAGCGGCTTTGTAAGATGATTGATCCAGTCACAGCAATGTCGGTAGCCGTAAATGCGTTTGGTACTATCAAGCGTATGGTGTCTGCTGGCAAAGAAGTGGAAGATACCCTGTCACAGATAGGGCGATTCTATGGTGCTGTGAGTGACCTGTCAGAGCATAGGCGACGGGCTGATAACCCTCCCCTGTTTAAAAAGATCATTGCCGCCAAGTCTGTCAATGAAGAGGCGCTGGAGACATACGCGAGAACCAAGCGTACACAGCAGATGGAACGCGAACTCAGGGAACTCTTGATGTATCAATATGGCAAGGATGGCTATCAGGAACTTGTTGATCTCCGCAGGTCTATTGCTGCCCAGAGGGAGAAAACCATCTACCTGCAAGATAGGAAGCGCAAGGCTTTATTCTGGAATAGTATCCAGATCACAGGCATAGCTGTACTTGGGTATGCTGTTTACTTTGTATTCGCACTAATATTAGGAGCCATGAATGGCAACGGTTAAGGAAGCAATTCTCAGGTTAGAGTCGCATGAGGCACAGTGCCTGGAAAGAATGAAAAGCATTGAGAAGCGCCTAGATGAGGGGTCGTCTAGATTCAACCGGGCAGAGGCTATGATCATATCTCTGTACCCATTCATTGTAGTTGCTGTTGTACTGGAGAGGATGCTGTAATGTTAAAGTTACTATTAGGCCCAGTGGCTGACCTGGCTAAGGGCTACCTATCTAACAAGGCCGAGCAGTCTAAGGCCAAGCATGAAGCCAAGATGAACGTGATTCAGAATGATGCTGACTGGGAAGCCAAGATGGCTGATGCTTCTGGTAACAGTTGGAAGGATGAGTTCTGGACTATTGTACTCTCTGTGCCTATCTTCATGGTGGGGTATGCCATAGTGGTAGATGATATGACAGTGGTTGACCGGGTTCAGGATGCCTTTGTCGCACTGAGTGGGTTGCCTGAGTGGTATCAGTATCTACTGTTCGTGGCTATCTCAGCCAGCTTTGGTATCAAGGGTGCAAGCAAGTTAATGGGTATGCGTAAATGAGATACTTTAATCGGTCGGACTTTGATTGTCAGGAGACTGGTAACAATGAGATGTCGGATGAATTCCTATGGGCTATCGACGCACTGCGTCACGAGTGTGGTTTCCCCTTCATCATTACAAGTGGTTACCGCGATCCAACCCATAGCATTGAAGCCCGGAAGGCCAAGCCTGGAACTGGAACCCATGCCCAGGGTATCGCAGCAGACATCAGAATCACAGATGGCAACCAAGCCTACAAGATCATCGAGACAGCGCAGTCAATGGGATTTAATGGTATAGGTGTAGCCAAGACGTTTATACATGTAGACCTGAGACAGACTGCTCCGGTAGTGTGGTGCTATTAACTTAGCAAACTCTTAGCAGTTTTCTTTGAGTCCCTAAATGCCTTAGCAGTAGGAGCGCCTTTCGCACCAGGCTTCCGCATCTTTTCTTTAGAGCCAGCAGCAATGCGCTTTCGCTTGGCATGTATGTTTGCATATAAACCTTTCATCACTTCACTCACTTGTTATCTAATGTTTCATATACTTTACAATGTATATTTAAACGTACATTTTCACCACTTAACTTTATTAGCCCACCAAGCCGCAGACGATTTGCCCTTGGCTATGTTCTTTCTGTGTCTAGCCTTAAATGCCTCGTTACGCTTTGAGTAATCAGGTGAACCAGTCGCACCCTGCTGACCGAACCTAATAGTCTTTGGTTTGCCGTCCACCTTAGTAACCACTACATGTGATTTGCTTTTGTGGCCTGGGGTACGCTTGGGTTTATCGTATCCAGATACACCGATGCGTTTTAATATGCTGTCTCTGCTCATGCACCGATTATACCAAAAAAAGACCCCGCTAAAAAGCAGGGCCAAGAGGGGGAAACAGAATAGAAAACGATAAAGTTACATTGCCGGGGAATTCCGACAACTGTTTCAGTCTACATCATAATCAGTAATAACTAAAGAAAAAAAAGCCCTGAAACTAATCAAGGCTTTTTAGTCCAAACATCGGACGGCCATCCGATATCTGGTAGTGTGAACCCAATCAACTCTTCACTGTTTTAGTCTACATTAAATGTTGGATTAAGCAAACTAATTTCTTCTGCATCTGGCGGCACAGATAACAATTCAATTTCAGAATCAATCTCTACCCACAGTTCATCTAGTTGCTCCCTAGCAAATGCAGGGCTGGCATCATGGTATAAGACAGATTCCATAATGTTTATCAGAGTCTCCTGCTGTTCAGCGAGGTCATGCTGGTGGCACTTACTTAGTAACTCTTTGATTAAACTTACAGTAGACATGATAGTCTCCTTTAATTGTATGAGACAGGCTCATAGGTTTCATCTTCTTTCATCTTCTTGAATTCTTCACGGTAGTGTTTAGCAATCTCTGCTCGTAGCTTCTTGTTCGTGGGCATCAGCACATTCCACTTTTCCCGCAGCATCTCTAAGTGACCTACCCCATGGGTGTCTAGTACCCAGGCTGTAAACTCAAACGGGTTGGCAGTGAACTTCATGTGGCAGTAGTGGCACAGGCATACAGCATTATCTATCGACCACCTGACTGACTTAGCAGCCCGGCCATAGATGTGAGCGCACTCCATCCGTGCATCAGACTTTTTGCAGTGCTGGCATACGAACCCAGCCTTCTGTCTTACTACATCACTAAACCACTTATCTGCTGCATCGCGCTTAATTGCCATCTTTAAAATCCTTGCTTGGGAATGCTACATGTATTTTATAGTTCTCACCCAGGAACCTAATCACAGTCTCGGCTACCGGGGACACTTCATAGGTGTCTAACTCGGAACTGCTCTCCGATTTGTTAGGGTACATCGCCCTCTGAACAGGCATCCAGATGTTATCCATGACGCTCCTGTCAGTCCATGGTGTCTCTATTGTTTTAGATAACACAGGGCTAGTAGTCTGCATCTCATACCCTGCATCATTACATCTCTCTGCTATCTGCTGGCAGAATTTCCACATGGAACTATTCTGTTTAATAGTCCTTGGCTTGCCTAACTTATAGTTAAACGTGACATACTTCTTCTCTGCAAACAGTTGCTTAACAAACATCAGGTAATTATCTAGGCTCTCCTGACTGTTAACCTTGTAGCCCTCAGGCATTATGCTTACCCCACTTACAGGTGAATTCAGTAATACTAGCGCGGAGCATAGCCTGGGAGAACACTGACTTCCAGACTGTCTGCTCGTATAAAAGAGAGTCAGCCTGGGGCAGTTTGTTGCCATGAAATCCAGATCGTTTATCGTTTTTTCTTTTCGCGGCTATCTCCATCTTTCTTTTAACTTTGAGTTCTTGGCTCTGAAACATATGGATAGGCAGCAACTCTTCCGCTGTGCAATATGGTCTATTGTTTAACCTACCCTTTATGGTGTCGTATTTAACTGGGCCATTAGCTGATTTTTGAACAGTCCAATCAGTGTACTGCCGGTAGGTGTATGACTTACCCTCTTGAAAGTATTCGTGTTCACCAACAAAGGGTTTTAATACCGTTTCATTTTTTATGCGTTTCATCTTAATCTCTCCGATAATGTTGTGTATGCTTTTGCGGCTGTTTGGGGCACGACTCCATTCCCCAGGAGCCTAATTCTGTCCACCCTGTTGGCACATCCATCAACCACTCTACCCACTCTGGGTTCAGGTGACCAGAGCATTCCGATCTCCCTCCCGCTCTGTTCACTACTACAGTTGTTAGTGATTCCTGCGTTCCTTTCTTGGTTGGATCGCTTCTGTCCTGATAACCCAACCTGGCTTCGTGAGCAGATGGTGTCGGCCATGATGTAGACTCGCTTTCTCTGGTGTGGTGCGCCAACTTCACGCGCTGAGAATATTCCCCACGCTGATCCATAACCATCTTCTTCCAGATCGCTGATGACTGTGGAGAGTCCAAGCGAGATATGTCCTTCGACGTTTTCAAAGAAGCACTGAACAGGTCTAATTGATTCAATGTGTCGCCTGATGTGAGGCCACAGGTGTCTTGGGTCGTCTTCTCCGAGTCGCTTACCTGCTGCTGAGAAAGGTTGACATGGATATCCGCCAGTGAGGATGCTAACTTTTCCTCGAAAGACTTCCGATGGGAAGGAAGTAATGTCCGTGTATATAGGTGCGGGAGGTATGATCCCGTCTTCCATCTTGTTAACCAAGTTCGCAATGGCGAAGGCTTCGATCTCCACATAAGCGATGACTCGATGTTCAAGCCCGGCAAGGTCAAGTCCTCTTTCGATGCCACCATATCCGCTGCAAAAGCTGATGACAGTTGGTAGTTCTTCGGTAGTATCCACATTTATTCCGCCCATGATCTATCAGTAACCTTGTCCATCAGGGGTGTAGCCTTGATAGAGTCGGTATTAGTTTTAGTTTTATTTTTAGCGGTCCCGATAACTTCATCTTCCCATCGAGCCTGGTTAAGGTAGGTGCTGGCATGCAGGATAAAGGATTGATTGTTAACATCCCATTCACCAGAATCCAGACGCTGAGTGACATTCTCTTCAATCATAGCCATCACTTCTGGAGTTGGCTTGATCATATTCCACTTATCACTGGCTGTCTTCTTTCCTGCTTTTCTTGGGTACAACTTCCAGAATGAATCAAAATCGACAATACTATTAACTGTAATATTAGGTGTAATATTAGATGTATTATTAACCATTAAGATTTCTTGTATAGGGTCATTAAGATTACTTGCATAGGTATCCAAGTTTTCTTGCATACCCTCCCCAAGAATTCTTATATACCTATTCAAGATATGTTTAGTACCCTCCTTGTACTGCATCTGCAATGATATGTACCCACAATCCTTTAAGTTACCTATCCAGGTTGAGATAGATGTCTTGGTCACACCATATAGATTGGCAAAGTACGCATTACCTGCCCAGCAATACCCCTCTTTGTTGGACAGCGCAGTGATCTCGCCATACAACAGCTTGGCATTAGGCGTTAACCTATCATCGTATCTGACTGTGGCAGGGATGATGGCGTAATAGCCTGGATTATCCATGTTCACCTGCCGCTATAAACTCAGATACTCTCACACCAAAGATGTCAGCCATTGATTTCAAGGTGCTGCACCGTGGCTCTCTATGACCATTGCGTATAAGGCTAATGGTTGCCGGGTTCAAATGGGCTTCTCTGCTCAAGTCCATCTGGCTCATACCATGCTCGCTCATGAAGTGATCTAAACTTTTATTAATATCCACTGCTCTCTCCTAGTTATTGAGTTTTGATAATATACCTACGTTAAATAATTTGCAACAGATGTTTGACAATGGATAATGATTCTGTAAAATAGACGGCACACACACAAATGAGGAAGTAACATGGACTATTCAAACCGTACCAAAGAGATCGCCAAAGAGATGCTAGGCGATAAACTTAAAGACCCGATGTTAGTATGGGAAGCTGTCAGCCTTGATGGCGTTAATTTCCCGCACCAGGGTTGTGGCCTATCTGATTTCCAACGCAAACAAAACCATGCCCATGAGATGAATATCATTGATGACATCCGCACAGCAGTGCTGGCTAAAGATGATGCTGCTCTGGGCAAACTAATGCGTGAGCAGATCGAGTACCACCTTATCGAGTGTAGCTTGTTCGATGCTGATATGGCTGCTGACCGGGAGTATCACTATGAACATTAATGATATGACTGATTACTGCAAGGGCGAGTATGATTGCGTCCACGGCCATGAGGCGCTGCCTGGTCAATCCCCTGCTTACTATGAGGGGTATGGCGACCGCTATGCTCAAGAGCAATGTGACACAGCAAACTCGGAGGTAGCATGAATAACAATGATCTTTTGAAAATCGTCTATGATATAGACGTAGTCTTACAGACCAAGCCAACCGGGCTGCGGGACTTACTTAACAGGCAGTGGCTGCTAGACGAGATACTGCGAATAAATACACTACTGAGAAAACAAGGGGTAATCAAATGAGTAATGTTTGGAAAACGCTATCAGCTATAGACTGTAGCAAGCATGTTGAAAAGAAGGGCAACCTATCCTACCTATCCTGGGCATGGGCGTGGCAGACACTGAATGAACACTATCCAGACAGCAGTTATGCTTTCTGCCCACCCACCTTTCTAGAGAATGAGACTTGCGAGGTCAATGTATCTGTAACTGTTGAGGGTAAGACGCACAGCATGTGGCTCCCGGTAATGGATAACCGTAACAAGTCTATTGTTAACCCTACCACTAGGGATATCTCTGATGCCCGTATCAGGTGTCTCGTAAAAGCAATCGCCATGCATGGGTTGGGTTTATACATCTATCAGGGCGAGGCGCTACCCAGTGCTGTACAGGATGCTCCGATAGACAGTGCCCAGGCTGCACAGTTGAAGTCACTGCTGGAGATTACTGAGTCTGACGTTAAGAAGTTCTGTCAGGTGTTCAAGTGTAATACTGTTGAAGACTTACCCGCTATGCGCTTTGATCAGGCATTGGGAATGTTAAACAAGAAGGCTCAAAATGCGGATTCTTGAAGCCGAGCAGGGCAGTGAGGAATGGCTGGCGGCTAGGGTAGGACGACCTAGTGCTAGTCAGTTCCACAACTTAGTCACCAGTAAGGGCAAGGCAAGTACATCTGCTGACCGCTACATCAACCTGATGATCTCTGAGAGACTTACTGGTAGGTCGGAACCCATCTTTGTGACTGATGCTATGCAGCGCGGCACAGATTTAGAGCCAGAGGCCCGTGCCTATTATGAGTTAGAGACAGGCAATGAGGTTAAAGAGGTTGGGTTTATCCTTGATAACTCTGGTGAGTTTGGTTGCAGCCCTGATGGTTTGGTGGGTGATGATGGTGGTATTGAAATCAAATGCCCGGCAGCACATAACCATGTAGCATGGGCGCGGAAAGGAGTATGCCCTACCAAACACTATGCCCAGGTGCAGGGTTGCATGTATATTACCGGGCGTAAATGGTGGGACTTTATGAGTTACCACCCTGATATGAAGCCCATGATCGTTCGTGTTGAACGTGATGAGGAATTTATTACTAACCTGGCCGAGCAGATACTGTTGGCCGTCACTGAAATTATATCTGAAGTAAGGAACTTAAAATGAAAATAGGTGTATCTGTATCGTTGGATCTGAAAAAATTGGACTTGAGCCGTTGCCCGGTAGTGACTAAGAAAGATGGCACTGAGGCTCGGTATTTGAACATGACTACGTTCATCAACACTGACGAGCTGGATCAGTATGAGAACAATGGTTTCATCGCACAGTCTCAGAGTAAAGAAGAGCGCGAGGCTGGTAAAGAACGTCCACCCATCCTGGGCAATGTAAAAGTATTCTACACTGATGGTGCTGCCCCGGCTGCTTCTAAGTACACTGACCCGGTTGTAAACTCTCCAATCACTGAAGACATTCCATTCTAGGAGGTCGTATGAAAGACAAGATAAAAGAAGCGCACCGATATGCTAACTGGCAACTGTTTAAACACAGTATCGACAAGCCATTTATTGTTATGCACTTTAACGCCAACAGCTACCCTATTGTTATTCGCAGGTGGCATGCTGCATTAATCTTATTATCTTTGTTGATCGCGTTTTAGCCAAGCCGTTTTCTCTCCGGCTGTGTAGCAGGGGTAGCCCACCTGTGGCGACAACGGGCCTATGATATTATGGTATATAATGAATAGACAAAAAGCATTTGGAATAATATCTCACCTCGCTATAATCCTGCCTCAACTGGTATTGGTGGTGGTTACGGTGATTATTTATATGATTATTTTTGTGATCTGCGGCTTGGCTGCGGTTGCAAAGCAGGACATCTAGCGGCTTTCGGGCCGCTTTTTTTATGGAGAATAGAATGAGACATCTAGTAATCCCGGACACTCAAGTAAAACCAGGCGAACCCACTGAGCATTTACGATGGGCAGGACTGTATGCAGCAAAGAAAAAGCCAGATGTTATTGTGCATATTGGCGATCATTTTGATATGCCAAGCCTATCATCATGGGATGTCGGCAAGAAGTCGTTTGAGGGTAGGCGTTACCTGGATGACATCGAAGCGGAGATTGCCGGGATGGAGTTATTCCTGCAGCCGATACGGGAAGAGCAGGAAAGGCTAATCAGGAACCGGGACAAGCGATGGAATCCCAGGATGATTTTCACTCTAGGAAACCATGAGAACCGTATTGAGAGGGCGATTGAAAGTGATGCCAAGCTGGAAGGGCTGATAGGCTACCATGATCTCAAGTTAAAAGAGATGGGCTGGGAGGTGTATGACTTCTTGGAGGTCGCGGTGATTGATGGTATC
>Ga0181402_1000107_pt1 | contig 27864 bp, 41 predicted proteins | sample 25SPOviralmetaG_FD_130131 | JGI IMG/M metagenome (GOLD analysis project Ga0181402, IMG submission 130131) | Marine viral communities from the oligotrophic San Pedro Time Series (SPOT) site, San Pedro Channel, CA, USA - 25 SPOT_SRF_2011-08-17 | ecosystem: Environmental > Aquatic > Marine > Strait...
ATTGATACAACCAATATTCGTTCATGAAGGCGACACACAGGACACACTCTTGGGCAAGGACAACAAGCTGTACAGCCTCTATGATGCACCGGATAGGATATACCAAGATCAGGAACAGGGCGTTAACGAGTTCCTGTTATTCCTAGTCCCGTTAACAAAGGACACAGAGCCTACATGGGGTTGGCAAGGTGAAGCAGTTGAAAAGATCAAAGCACTGGTAGGACACCATGCAAAGATAACCGTTGACATCTGTTTGTGTTCAACAACGCAAGATGGCCACTGTCACGTACACGATGCACAACGTACACAGACACTATTAACAAACTATGCACAGGCAGTTGTGGATGCAGGAGCGGATTGTGTAGCCCCTAGTGACTGCCAGAAGAACACGGTATTCAACATAAAAAAAGTAACCGGCGCAGAAGTGATGAGCTATAGTGCAAAATTTAAAAGCACATTCTACAAGGGATGGCGCGAAGCAGTAAAGATCAAAAAGGGCATAGTGAGAGATTACCAACTGGATGTACACGACCGCGAGGGTGCTATACGTAGAAGCAAACAGTATGCACTTGACGGAGCAGACTACTGCATGGTCAAGCCAGGGATGCCCTGCTTGGATCTAATAGAACCAATCAAACGAGCAACGGGTAAACCAACGGGTGCATTCCAAACGTCAGGCGAATGGATTGCCATTGACAACGATCCTGGCACAATGCGTGAGTGTGCGGATATCTTCAAACGTGCTGGTGCTGACTACTTGATCTCGTACGGTGCTAGACTACTTTAGTTTAGCTACGGCTTTAACGATCTTTGCTTTAGTTTCACGACGATCAACTTCATAACCAAACTTACGACCGTAAGCTTCAAGTTCTGTTTTGGTCATCTTGTCAAGTTTAGCTTTAGATAGCTTCTTGACTTCGTCCTTAAGAACCAATGGTGCTTGTTTAGCCACTGGCTTTACTGCAAAGACTTTCTTAATCCAATTAAACATATTATATTCTCCACACTTATTTACCAATCCAAAACAACGCCTCTACGTAATACGGAACGTGTGCAACGGAGTTTACACACGGGTAGAACGTGTGCATATAGGTGTCTTAAAAGCACACAGACGTCTTTATAGCACACTTTAGTACCTTACTAGTGTCAAAGTACTTAAAGACGAAATAAGAGCCATTTAGACGGTAAAAACCATTGTTTAAGGAGTCTACAAGCACTATGGTTAAAAAGGGTGTAGCTCGTATAAAAGACGAATATAGCTGTATGGTGTTTACACAATTTACAAACGGAGGTATAATTTACAACCAATTTACACTCGGCGTAGACAGCCAAAAACCTCGCTACTTTTTTTGCTACCGCTAGTCGCTTTGCGACAGAAAAAAATTCCGCTACCGATTGCTCTAAATGGCTTTACCGCTTCGCGGCTCTTACCCGCACTCCTGATCATAAATACAACCATGCCGACTAACAAGCAAATGGCCTTAGAACACAAACACGTTATTATAAGAGCGGAAGTACTTAATCCGCCCAACGATGAAGAACAAGCGAGTAACCAAGTAAAAGATCTCATTGAACAAATAGGTATGAAGATACTGATGGGACCTTATGCAAAGTATTGCACTATGGTAGGTAACAGAGGATTAACTGTTGCGGCCATCATAGAAACAAGTCATGTAGTGATGCACGTATGGGACGAGAATGCTCCTGCACTTGTTCAGCTAGATGTTTACACTTGTGGACCATTCGATAAAAGCATAGTGTTTAAATGGTTACAACAGTACAAGCCAACTAACTTGCAATACAAATATCTAGATAGAGAACACGGATTGAAAACAGTTACGTCAAGTCGCACTAAATATACTATATGAAATGGTTAAACAAATTCACTAGATGGCAAGAAGGCCATCATGAACGTATGAGAAAGATGATGGGCATATCACACAGCACACATCTTTGGATTAGTTTTGTGAAAGGACTTCTTATAGGATTAATCATAACTTGTTTGTTAACTGGTTGTTCTTCTACTAATAAAGTTGTAGCAAACAAACAGGCATCAAGCATTCAAAACATAGACGCGATTAGTAAGGTATTGGGTTGCGTGTTTGCTCCGGCATCAGAAGAGTGCCAACGTTTACGTGAAGAGCAAGAAGCGGCACCAGAGGATTATTGTACAGATGACGGTTGCCCAGAGTTCGAAGAACTATCCAAATAGAAAAGTTTTATGTATTGGCGATAGCCATGCTGACACAGGTTATTGCGATAAGCCTTGGCCTAGCCATATTAGTGGCGATGTAACTGTCAGGTCTAGTCCAGGCAATGGAACACAGATAGGCGTTGAGAAGTTAACACTAGAACTAGCACAACACAGATACGATCTAGTTGTGTTTCAAACAAGTCATGAGCTACGACAAACAATAGGAATGAACTACACAGGTAAGAGTGATAGGAGTGTAGCACAAGGTGGCTATGGTTCCAATCTTGTTGACAATGTGTTTTTACAAGGTATAAATGCTAACAACAATAAAGATGCTATGGCAAAGTTTCATGGCAAGAAAAATTTTAACAAACAGTTGTACGAAGGCTTTGATAACTTTTATCTACAGTATCAAGCAGACAACGACTACGAAGTTTACATTAGACAACTGCAACACATCTATCTAGTACAACAAATATGTAAACAGTATGAAGTAGAGCTAGTGTTGTTCATGTGGCACCCGTTACCTAAACGTCCTAGTGTGTTGTACGATGCTTGGGATAGATTAATAGATTGGGAAAGCATTGTTACACCTAGTGTACTTGAATGGCAAACCATTAACAAGATGAAGCCAAGGAAAGTAACAGTAGATGGTTATCATTTTAATAGTGTTACGTCCAGTAAGTTAGTTAAAGAATTATTAAATTTGTCATAAATACTATTGTAAGCGAAAGCAAGTTGAGGGCAATCGTTTTAAACTCTTAGATACAAGGAGAGGGCAATAGTAGATCCTTTTACCGCTATAGCCGCCGCCACAACGGCATTCAACACAGTAAAGAAATTTGTCCAGGCCGGACAGGACTTTGAAAACACAGTCGGGCAAATGGGCAAGTGGTATGGAGCAATTTCCGACTTTCGGAAAGGCCGACAGTTACAGAAGAACCCACCCTTATTCAAAAAATTATTTCAAGCAGGTTCAGTAGAAGAAGAAGCACTACAATTATTACTGCACGAAAAAAGAATCATAGAACAAGAAAAAGAATTACAAGCCATGCTTAACATGAGGTTCGGATACGGTACCTGGAACGAACTTAAAGAGATGCGTCGTAAGATACGATTACATAGAGACAAAGAAATTTATAAACAAGCAGAACGTCAAGCGGCCTTTATAGAAGCACTACAAATAGGAGTTGCACTTTTTGTATTGCTAGGCTGTGTAGGAGGATTAATATACTGGGCTCTAGCAAACAAAGGAATGATATAATTGTTTTTGGAATCATTATGGTTGCTACTCTATTATCTTCGAATGAGGTATTGGCCAAGGGAAAAATCTACGGAGCCACAAAGCCGTACACATACGAACAACAAATAAGACGTGGTGAAAGAGATCAAGTCAAGATGACAACTGCACGTAGAGTATGGATGGGTCACGTAAGTGGTAACCTAGTTTGTATATATGTTGGTGCAGGCAAAAGCAACGAAACAATAGTAACAGGTAAGAGTGATACGTGTATGGGCTCAATGCAGATACCATATAGTCCCGATCCTGGATTCGATTGGCGTAAGCAACTAGATAAAATGGAATAAATATAACTGATACACACTTTGCTAGGAGATGAAAATGGCATATAGTGATAAGGTGTTGGACCATTACGAAAATCCTCGTAATGTTGGATCGATGGATAAGAACGATAAAGGTGTAGGCACAGGGATGGTAGGAGCGCCAGCTTGTGGTGATGTAATGAAGCTCCAAATCAAAATTGAAGACGATATAGTAAAAGACGCTGTGTTTAAAACATACGGTTGCGGGAGTGCTATCGCTAGTAGTTCACTTGTTACTGAATGGGTCAAAGGTAAAACACTGGACCAAGCAAAGCAGATTAAGAATACAGATATTGCTGATGAATTGGCATTACCGCCAGTTAAGATACATTGTTCTGTGTTGGCCGAAGATGCTATCAAGGCCGCTATAGAAGATTACAAGAAGAAGCACGTAATATAAGATCTGTTCGAGACGTTGCTCGAACAGTATCTTGTTCTTTTGGCTCTGGGGGTAGGACTCGAACCTACAAACCATTTCTGGCACACAATAAACAGTTGTGCGTGTTTACCAATTTCACCACCCCAGAATAAACTCTAGTCTTTCCAGTGTTTCTCTAAGGCCGCTATCATTCTAGTCATTCCAATTCCGCCACCAACTCTTGGAAAGAATTCAAACTCTAAGAACTTCTCTAGCTCTGCTTCAACACGTTCCTTACCAAACAGTTCGTAAAGTAGTTTACTGTATGCACCATCTGTAATACTATGGAATGTATCACGCATCATGTCTACATCGCAACTACGTTCTGCACTACCTATTGTTTCCATACCGCCTAGTATAACATCTATCTTCTTTGCAGTCTTGCCATCAGCATTCCTACTCATGTTCCAAAATGGACTTGTTAGTTCTGGGAAGTCTGTGATCATTGTAGTACCAAACTCTTCGTGCATCTTAGTTTCTTCATCAGCAGTCATTTCATAATCATCTGCTAGTCCGTAGTGTTGTTGCCATTCAGCATAAGTCTTTTCAGTAGGCATCTTAAATCCCAAGTGTTGGCATAGTTCATATTCCATCTTCTTAAGATCATCTATGTCACCTGGCATCTCAAATTCAAACATAGGAAATATAATATCATGTCTGCCTGGGATTGCATTTGGCTCTTGTCTATAGGAAGTGGAGATACAAAAAAAGCCCTTTGCATCGGGCTTGGAAAGTAATTCATGTTCTAACCACATTTGGCCTGTCTGTGGCAAGGGCCATACTTGGCCTGCGTAGTTATATGTAGCTACGTTAAATGGATCTTCACACGCCGCTAGTATTGATAGTCTGTTCTGGGTATGGACTTCTTCAAATCCTTTATCCAAAAAAAATGACCTAAGAAGGCCAGTGGAGTGGGTGAACTTGGTCGGGTTGATTAGTTGTGTCATTTTCTTTTCCTTTTTTTATGAAATACAAATTCGTCAGACTTCTTGTTATACTTGTAAACAAGTTTATCCCAATGAGGTATTGTATTGATGTGATCGGTCCACAATAATTTATATTGTAGATCCCAACGTTGATTGTCGACTTTAACTTTATATGTGGAGGACGAAGGTTGCTTTAAGGCCTTATCCATTATTGCTACCAGCTCTACGTCTGGCATGGAAGACCCGTTTATTGTGAACTTTTTAGTAACACGTCTCTGCATACTAAAAGTATATTTATCATTTGCCGAGCCAATGCTTGATGCCTTTGGGCTGATCTTGGTAAAGTTTTTTATGTGTTTCTACTAACTGAGGACCTATATGTTTAGTAGCTGTCATACGTTCATGTCCTCTTAGAACGTGTCGCTCAAAGCCTGTTGCTAGATCTAATGTGTTGCCTGTTAGTATACTGTTAACACATTTGTCAGCCATTATCTCGTGATTGCTTTTTATCATATGATTGTAACGTGTATCAATGCCATCGCTATACCATTGCTCATCATCTTTCTGTGATACAAACTCTGCGTTACTAACACTACCAGTCATATCGCCATACACTTTTATAATGTCTGTGTAGTCTATGTCTACTGTAAAGCCTGGTACCAACAGTAGTGTAAACCCTATGTTACGTTTAAGTTCTTTAAGCCAAGCTACCTGTTGCTCCACTCTAAATGAATCTAGTTCGTCTCTTTGTAAGTAATTCACATAACCCATAACAGCATCTACGTGACCCTTTTCGTTCTCTGAGGCGAAGTTATCCCAATTAGCAATACGGTAGTTGGATAGTTCAGGCTTGTCTTTGAAGAACCAATATCTATATGGGCTTGTTAATACAACTACAACTATATCATCTTTAGTAAGTTTCTCACGTTGCTCTTTAACCTTGTGCATGATCCATTCGTTGCTACAGCCAATGATACTATCATTAAGCATAGCATCTACTCGTAGCTTACTTGCTAGTTGCCTAGTCCAAGTCCAATCAGTCTTGTAGTCTACTGTAAATGAATCACCAAATATATATAATGTTCTCATTACCACCAACCTAATACTTTGCCGTTACCAGCTATAATAAAAATACAAGTTACTATATGTAACACAATCCAAAACGTTCTCGCCGCTAGTGCCTTCTTTACATCTTTCATTGGTACTGGTAAAAATTCGGGAGTGTCTTCATCGTTGATACCTATTGGCATACCAACTGTACGAGCCCACGTTTTTAGAAAACGCCGCTGACCGCTCATGTTATTCCTCCTCGTCGTTACCTAGGTTTGCTAAGAATGATCTCAATTTAGTTGAGTCAGTTTCAGCTCTTATAGGCTTTACTATTTCCCCCTGTGAAGGATCTTTTGGAGTGTCAGGTTCTTTGTCTTGTGTAACACTACTAGTTCTTTTTAGTCCTGCCATAACACTTGCAGTTGTTGACTGTCCGTAACTGTTGTCTTCATCTTCTGCAAGATCAGTAATACGCAAACAGTCTATATCAAATTCTAAATCTATCTTTGCACCTACACCACTACTGCTTCTAGTCTTCATTAACTGTATCTGATACCTACCACGTTCACGCATAGCTCTACTTGTAAAGATACCAATCACGTTATCTGCTGTTTGTATCTTACTCAAGCCTCCTGCAATATGCGAATGATCAAATTCAATCTCTTCAACACTAGCTCTGTTCAACTGCGATGCAGTTACAAATATACATTGTAGTTCCATTGCCAAGTTTCTAAGTTCTTCAGATACAAACTTATCCTTAACAAACAAATCACTTGGACTTACTTTCTTACTCATTGGCATCAACAAGTCTAAGTAGTCAATCAATAATACATCAATCTTTCTATTGTTCTTTACTTCATATTCTTTTACAAAACTTCTAATATCATTTGTAGTCTTACCACTTGGCATATATTTGATCTGTAAACTACCTGCCTTCTTACCTACCATCTTAACTTTCATTTCAACAGTATCAAGATCTCTAAATATTTCTCTGCTTGGAATGTCAGTCATCATACTATCCATTCTCATAGCAACTAGATTCTCGCTTAACTCTAATGTTAAGTATACAACGTTCATTCCGTTCAATGCCCAGTTGCAACCTAAGTTAGCAAGGAATAAACTTTTACCTGCACCCGATCCACCTGCAAATATGTTTAGCTCACCTTTATTAAATCCACCAAACAGTTTCTTATCTAAGCTCTCCCAACCTGTGCTTACTTGTCCATTGTTATCCTTTAATCCCATAAGTCTACCTTTAGGATCTGCAAAGTAATCTATACCTAGGTCTTTCTGTAAACCTATCTGTACTGCATCTTTAATTTTAGTTTCAACTGGACCATACTCACCCTTTTCAAGTAAGTCTGCACTTTCTAATATTGCACGTTCTAATGCTTTGTGTCTACTAAATGTTTCAAAGTCATTAAGCAACCAATCATAGTGTTGCTCATTAAGTCCTTTAGGAATCTCTAGCTTTGTACCAGGACAAGCACTATTAACAATCTGTTCTGTAGGAAGTGTATTGTGTTCTTCAACAAATTCTTTTAGAAACTCAGCCGCAGGTTGTAGCTTACGATCAAAGCTCTGCGGATCAAATACTGCTTGGCAACGCACATAAGTCTGTGCATCGCTTAACATTATTTCTAAATATGTTTTTTGGATATCAAATCCATAATCAGTATTTTGTTTCATTATGTTTTATTATACCATATTTTATCATTAAAGTCAATGTGTTTCTCGTCCATTGCCAAAACTGCACCAATGCAACTTCCAGGATCACCTGGATTCTTTGGAACATATATTGTATCCCAATTCTTTTTAATTTGTTTTACTGCTACACTATTTAAAGCACAGCCGCCTGTAAGTATTAAATTGCGACTTGGTAAATTTTGTCTACACCATTTACTATTACTTTTGAGTATAAGTTCAAAAGCAAATTGAGTAGCATTCGCTAATCTTTTCATATCGCTTTCAGTTGTAAGGTCGGGCTTGTACCAACTACAACCTTTGTGTAGATTGTGTTTGAACTTAACACCTGGCTTTGTTCCATCTAATGGTGTATCAATAAACGTACCAATAACATCATTAACAAGATGTAAGTTTTCCTGTGTGCTTATGTTTTCACCTGCTGGTGCAACTTTATATTCTTCTGCATTAGGTTTAAACCCGCAACGTTGCGTCATAGCACTATAAAATAATCCTACACTATGTGGATAGCTTTGTGAGTACACTTGTTTTAATCCTGCACCAGGTACATATGAATCAGCTTTCCATATAGTAAACGTTTCAAACTCTCCTATTGAATCCAAGCACATGATTGTTGCATGAGGTAATCCACTAGTATACCAACCATATGCGGCGTGTGACTTATGATGTTTAGCATACACTATAGGACAATGAATGTCCCACTTCTTAAGATATTCTTTAATGTTGTTTTCTTTATGAAGCCAACCTTGTCCTGCTCTCCATTGTCTTAGAGTTTTTAGGAAAGGCTTTTCATACCATACTACCCTGTCAGGTGGGCCATAGCTTTGCCTTGCGGCTTCTATCTGTGTCCAACTAAAGTCTGGATCGTTGGGAACATCTGAAAAGTCTTTACTCTGACAAGCCCATACAAGTTTGTCATCTATGAATACTGCCAATGCCGCATCATGACTGTTTCCTACCATTCCCCAAGTAACCACTATCTTGTCTCCTTGATCTTATCTGCTAATCCGTATGCTACTGCTTCTTCGGCAGTCATAAACTTATCACGATCCATATCACGTTCAAAGTCTTCAAACGTTTTACCTGCCGTGTTATGTTTAACATACAGTCTTGTTAAATGTTCTTTTAGGTATTGTATTTCTTTGTAACGTATTTCAATATCACTTGCCATACCCTGAGCACCACCACTTGGTTGATGAATCATTGTACGTGCATTAGGTAACAGTATACGTTTACCTGGAGCACCTGCTTGAGCTAGGAATGATCCCATTGAACAAGCCTGTCCTAAAACTATTGTACTTACATCACACTTAACAAATTGCATTGTATCGTAAATACTCATTCCACTTGTAATTACTCCTCCTGGACTATTAATATAAAAATTAATATCCTTGTCTGAGCTTTGACTTTCTAAGAAAAGCATTTGTGCTACTACTACGTTTGCACTATGATCTTCTACAGGGCCATTCAACATCACAATCCTATCTTTTAATAGTCGACTGTATATGTCGTATGCTCTTTCCCCTTTGTTGGTAGACTCTACTACCATTGGTATCAATCCTGACATTTATTGTTTCTCCTTAATACTTTTATATATTTTGTGCAGTACGAAAAACCAAACTCCATTTATTGCTGGTTCAACTAAAGCGACTGTTCCTGCTTCAAACAAACTTGCTCCGGTGAATGTAGTTACTACTACCATCGCTATACATATATGTCCTAGTGTATAGACCAATGCAAGTGCTAAACTACTTTCTACAAATATTGTTTGTATGCCTCTAGTAAATTCAGTCATCTCTATCTCCTTTCCTAGTTTATACCCATCACGTTAAAGCTCATGCTAGTTCTAGTAACGTCACTTCTAAACGGATATACTGTGTGTTTAAGTCCTGCTTGGAATAGCAAGAAGTCTCCTGTTTGAGGAATTATCTTATGCGTTCCTGTTGCTCCAAGAACATCTGGACCATGTAAAAATTCTATTTGTCCAGCACATTTCATATTGGTATCTTCTGTGTATGTCTCTGTTGCTATAACGTCTGGCACATTGATATACACTACTGCACTAATCATTCCTGAATGGCTATGTACAGGATTGAACTCGTTTGCAATTTGGTAATTGATCCAAGGTCCAGTTCCTAGATTAAAATTTAGATTATCGTAAGACTCTTGACTCTTTTCTGGTTCCTTGTTTATTAAAAGACTGTTTGCACGTTTGTCTTCGTATTGTATAAACTTTCTTAGATGCGGTTGTATGATATTCATAAAAGGTTCTTGATCATCAACAACTATACCTAGTTGGTCTTTTATGTTACCTGCAAGATCGTTACCAACATTTTGTCTTGCTTTGTATGTAGCATCAGCAACTTCCTGTAGGTAATCTATCTGCTTTGCAGTAAGTTTACCTTGGTATATCGTTGGACCAAAAGGTCTTATAAAATCAGATTGGTACATCAGTGTTTCGTAGGTCCTTTTATTTCTTGTACATCATTGCGACCTAAAAATATAGCCTCCATGATGTCTTCGTAGTCATCTGGTTTAAGTGCAGTCTTGTAGATTTTAATTGCTTGAGCACACATTACTCCTGCAATTTCAAGTGGATCGTATTCTCCAGATTCAATTAGCTTGTTAGCTTCTGCTTCTAGTATACGATAACATTCTTCTGTTTTATCTTTTTCTACTACCATAATATTCCTATTTGTAAATGAATGGGTCCTTCTTTTGTAGCTCTTTGATTCTCTTCTTGAACTTTCTACGTTCCTTCCAATCTTCAAAGAAGCCTTTTATTTTGGCCCATAAGTTTTTTAACCAAACCATTTCTTGCTCCTTAATTTAATTTTTAGTTCTGAATCTTCTGTACTAGATACTAGTGTGTGAAGTGTGTACATTCTACCATACTTGATTACTGCGTCATTAACATCTTTGACGTCATCGGACCAATCCGGCATACTAACTGACCAACCTAATTCTATTGCTTGTTCCATTAATTTATGTCCGTTATCATCACGATCCGGAACTAGTATTACTTTTTTATTTAACGCATTTATGGCCAAGGCCTGTTGATCTTTGACTTCACTTCCTAGTAGTGCAATACCGTCTACACCAATAGCATCAAACGGTCCTTCTACTACAATACAAAATATTCTTTGCCAATTCTGTGCATCTAAATTGAATACATATCCAGGCTGTTGCTCACTCATGTATTTCGGACTTCCTTCGTTTATTTTACGTGCAGTCCAACCTACAATCCTACGTTCACTATTATATTCCTTATGATAGAAAGGCATAATCAATCTATCCTTATAACCTAGTTTAGGTGTCCAATGGAAATCATAGTCATCAACATTAAGTTGTCTTGACTTCATATATTGTAAAATGTTGTCTGGTGTGTTTTCATCAATTGGTTGTGCACCATCTGGTAATGGCTTGTCGACGAACTTTGGAAGCTCTACTATTGTTTGTTGAAACCCTTGAGTCTCATTAAACTGTAAAACTGCCAAAGCCAATTTAGTAATTGTATCGTCTGAAGCGCCTAGCCATTGTAACAGTAATTTCATCTTGCCGGATAGCTTACGGCCTGTCTGCCAAGAAGCTTTAAATCCACAGTTGAAACAATGATAGCTTACTCCATCTTGTGTTTGGTTCTTTATCAATCCACCACGTTGTCTTGAGTCTTGAGTAGTCCCATTGTGGTGACAACAAGGTGCATTGAAAGATGTCCAACCAGACGGAGTTGTTTTCCGTTTACTGGGAAGGTGGGTAATTACTGTATCATAAACTAGACTACTCATACTATTATTATAGTATAAAACGTCTACAAAGTCAACTAGTTTCTTACTAAAACTTTATCGATTGTTCCGTTTTGTTTATGGTATTGGATACGTATGTGACTGTACACACCGTTGAAGTTTATATACTTTGGTTGTGTTGAAACAGTATCAAAAGATAACGTTCCTACGTTGCCCCAATATGTACTTCCTGTTATAGTGTTATCCAATGTTGCTTGGACATGAACATCACCAGTAAAGTCTGTTGTATATACTGCCGCAGTATGTAATGCTTCATTACCATTCTTAGCCGGCTCGGCTGTGATTGTTTCACTGTAGTAGATGTCTGTACCTGCACCTGTTTCAGTAAACGTTGTAATGTTGTAAGTGTCTGCTGGACCAGGGAAAGCATCACCTTCAACTTTAATCGTACCTTGTGCACCATATTGACTATCTGCATAGGTAAGTGTTTTGTCTCCACTTGTCGCAACCATGTAAACATTGTAGCTACAAAACTGTCCTTGCACGTTTAAAAGATCGTTCTCAGTTACTGTTACTGTGAACTGTCCTTTAAAACTTGGTGTTGATGTTTCTTTAATAGTTCCGTCACGTTCAACGATCATCTTATTGTTTGCGTCGAACATAACAAACTTAGGCGTGTAAGTGTTTAATATACTCACAGGCTTCTGGTCTGGATTCTTAATCTCAAAGGTCAAGACATTATCTATTCCTCTGTAGACTTTCATTGTTCTCTGGTACACTGGTCTATACTCCGTTATGTTGTTAGTCAGATCTGCTATGAGTACTGACTTATTGGTTGCTAAATATCGATATGTTAACTGCATACACATATTTATCGAGATCATGTTACTAAAAGATATAGAAACAAATTTCCCCTTTTTAAGCATCGTACAGTACGGTGGTAATGAATACGTTGGTATTATAAACAACCAGGATAACTTCGTTACTAGTATGTACGTATATACTATGCTACGATCAGATGAGGAAAAGAAACACTTCATAGACATGGGTGAAGTATGGTGGTTTGAAAGCAACCGTACAATACCTATCAGCATATTCCTTCCTAAAGAGTTTGACCACTTTAGACATTGCCTAGTTACGATGAACAGCAAGGACGTTAAGGTTACAACCGGTCCTGTAGTAAACATAGGTAACTTGTCAATTAAACGTATCAAACGCAAGAGTGTACAATTGATGAGAAAGCCAAAAGACAAATGAAATTAGTAGTAGCAGGTTGTAGCTTTTCAGATTACTTAGAAAAAAATAGCTATACATACGGAGAACAGTTAGCCGCGTTCTTAGGTAGGGAGTATGTACACGAGGGTGCTGGCTCAGGATCTAATTGGCGTATATGGCGTACAGTTGGAACCATGATGCACAACAATACACTTGGTCCAGATGACATAGTGATAATACAATATACTAATACTGAAAGACAAGAGTTTTGGTCACAACATCCACCAGACAGACCTAATGTGTACAATGGAAAGAAACGTAGACCGTTGCGTGAAGAAGGTCCAGAAGGCGGTAGCATCATTAGATACAAAAGCCAGGCACACACTTGGTTAAACAAACCATTTCCTAAAGAAGGTAGATTTGTAAGAAACTATGAAGAAAGACACGTGTCAGAAGAGTTTGGCAAACAACAATTCCTAGCACACCATACAATGTTTATGAGTGCGTTACGTGATAAGAAAATTAAAACTGTGTTCTTACGCAGTCGTATAAATCCTTTCTTTGACTTAGATCAGGATCATGAGTTTAATAGTTACAAAGAAGCAGATGACGATTTATTTAATGAAGCACACTATTATGAAGAGGGCGATTCAAGTCATCTAAATGACAAGGGTCATTATAATCTTGCAAGAAAACTTAACAAGCATATTAAAAACTTAGGTTGGAAATAATTACTTACGTAGTTTTTTAACTAGCAGTGGTAAGTAAACGCATACTGCAACCATACCCCAAAAGATTCCTAATACTGTTGCATATAATTTCCAATTAGAAAAATCTAACAGTATTCCTAAACTGACACCACCTATCCATACGTAGTCAAGTGTTGCGTGAAACTTCTTCCACTTCGCACCATACGTTGCAATAAGTTGATCTCTTTTGTTAGCGAACCAAGGGTGTACGTGTCGCATTATGACGAAACCTTCATTCAACACCATCACGGTGAATCCTATCCAGAATATCATTTGTACCTTTTCGGACTTAACTTGGGTCTATAGTGTTGTGCCTTGAACAGGCTGTTGTGAATAAACTGAGTCACTTTGTTGTGCATTGATCGATGGTCGCCTACCAACACTTCCATTTCATAATCTTCTCTCTTGAAAGGAATCACTTGACATATAGGCATACCGTATTCAAATGTTATTTCTTCACCCATTGGTGCAGTAAAGAAACTATTAATATGTGCTTCATGATATAAATCTGTATCTATTATACCATTCATTATTTCTAAATTCTTATGCTTGTTATAGTAAGGTGCAACAAACATACAACTATACCCTGGAGGTGTTTTAACAAACCAAGGATTCATAAACTTAAAGCTACCGTTAAAAGTATCAGCTTCAAACGGAAACGCATTCATCTGTTCCATAGGGTGCGTACTTGCACCAAACATACTTTGTTGTCCACCTGGCATTCTCCATCTGATACCTTGTGGTTGTTCTTGTGTTTCAGGTACACGTACTACTTTGTAGTCACACCATAAAGGAATAACGTAACCTTGATTAAGAACATCTAGTATACCAGGGCAACTCTTTACAGTCTTAGGTCCACCTCTGTCTTCAAGTTCTTGTGACATAGGCACTTCAGGAGTCTTTTGTTTCTTAAACCATTCAGGCCAAAACTTACTCGCTGGTACGGGTGGCAAACTTTCTTTAAGTTCTTCGTAGTTTGTAAAAAATGTTACTTTAGTTGGATTCATATAGTTGTTCGCATATTAGATTCATCTGCACGACTATTGCGTGTGCGTATGCAACTGCGTGTGCTTTCTTGAAGAAGTACTCACCACTAGTTGGCTTTGTCCATACTTCCTTGTGTATCACTTCCCAAGAGCTGTTTTGCAGATATCTTTTTGCGGGTCTTATTATCGCTAGTGTCGCCGCTAGTTCTAATATCGTCTTGGGCTTCAGTTGTTTTAGCAGGGAACTGTGTTCTCCTACGTGAAATAATTTGTTTGTGAATTCTGCTTCTGTGAGTAAATCCCATAATGGTTCCTTCGTCATAAGTTTAGTAAGATGCGATTCATCTTTTATATCTTTATATAGCGAAACATTAAGAAAGTCTAATTTGAAATATCCTCTATCTTCTGCTGTCTTATGATCTAATGTAGATAACATATCAACAGGATTGTGCGGACATTCCGTTACATATACTCCTGTGTTGTGCTTCTTATTTTTGTCTAACCTTGCGACACGGTGCGTTAACTTATCAAGCACTACATCTCTATTTGCAAAGTCAATATCAATATCTGGCATTATAGTCCTGCTTCTTTAACAATCTCTTTCACTAGTTCAACATCTGCTACGCCTCTTTTAAAACGCATAGCCCAATGATTAGGATTCATAACATGATACACTATTTGTAATTGTTCATCATTCATTTTACCTAACATCTCTTTTCCGCTCTTACAATTTAATACTAACCATGGACTTACTTTTCCATCTTTAATATCTTGGCATACTCTATTCAAACTTGCATAGTTGAAGTAATCTTGCCAACGTGCTTCTTTGTCATCACCCCAATCCATCATAGTTTTTACACTACGTTCTAGTGCAGTTTCTACACTTTCTTTTAATATTAGTTCTAGTGCATAACGTTCATACATCTCTTCTCTGCACCAATGATCTAATCTTACTCCGCTTGTAACAACATAGTCAACATACTTCTCTGGATACAAAGGACGTACATTGTTTACGAATGATCCAAACTTTACAAATGCGTTGTAGTATGGGCTATCACAAAACTGTTCATACGTTTTATTCTCCTTTGCTTTCTGACATAGCTTATAGAATCTATTGAATGTCAAGTAGCCAAGTTGTACACGTTTCTCATCTTTCTGTAGATGTCTACGTTTCTTTTCGCACATATGAACTGCTAGAGTTTTCTCTCTTGTAAAACTCGCTCCACAGTATCCGCAAGTATAAGGTTTAGAGTTTGACATCTTTCTTATCCATCCCGAGGTCTTCGGCGTACTGTTTAAGTTCTTTTGTTGTAGATAATTTAGCAAGTAGTTCTACCTCATCTTCTTTCATGTTAGGGAACATTCCCTTTAAGAATTTAATTATTTTTACGTCACCGCTTTTTTGTTTTAGTCCTTGCCACACATGATGTTTGCTAGAACTCTTTGCATTGTGTAGTGTACACAACAACTGCCATTGTAGTTTTGGATGCCTAGTACCTAGTACATTCCAATTCTTGTTGTAGTTTTCATTTGTCAAAACCACAGCCAATTCCTTTGCTTCTCTTGAACCCGAAACGGAACTAGCATATCGATTTAATAACCAATAGTTAATTTCTTTTCGTTCTTCTTCAGACCATTCATTGAACGCACTCTTGCCGTTCATGTCCATGGCCATAAAGATCTCATTCAGTGGCAGTTTTCTCTTTTGCTTCATCTCTTATAGTATACCATATTGTTTGCAATTTGTCAAGTTGTTTTTTGAGTGTTGGATAATGTTTGGACGCTTCAATTATATCTTCGTACTCTTGTCCGTAAAACATATCCATTTGTTTTGGATTTCCACCTACTACCCATCTTGGTATAGTATTGTGTGGAGCATCTCGGTATCGTGCATATACCACTTCGTCAACCCTTTCGTAAATAAGTGCCTCTCCAGGTATTAATGTCCCCATTGGACTCTCCGTAGTTATGTAGGCCCCGAAGGGCCTACATTAATTGATATTACTTAACTCTCTTTTTGAGATAAGATAGTAAAACTCCGTATGCTGGTAGGAACACAATTAGTCCTACAGCAATCTTAGTTAGTGTGTTGTTCTGTGCTACGATGTGCCAGTTCTCACCTATCCAAGTCAAGTTGCCTTCTGCGTCTGTCGATCCTGCAAATGCAGTAAAGAAAAATGCGTAAGTGTCAATGACGTTTGCCGCGACAGTTGAAATTGCCGGAGCCGCCCACCACATATCAGTATACTTTTCTCTAATATGTTGAAACACATACACGTCTAACATCGTACCAATTGCGTATGCAGTACCTGATGCAAGGCCAACTCTATATGCGTGTTCGTCACCTAGTGCAAGTAATACAAGCACCGATGCAACGATAGCCGGAATAATTGCCATTGCAACAACGGCCCTTCCTGCTTCTTTACCAACTAACCTAACTGTTAAGTCAGTTGCAACAACTACGATCGGAAAAGTAAAAGCCGCCGCCGCTAATGGAAAGCTACCAAACAATGGTAGTTCTGCGCCGGGGAATAAATCAAATCTAATTGTTACGAGGTAATTAGACACAGCAATAACCAATGTGTGTAAAATTACAAGTTTTGTGACAAGTGCTTTATCAACACCGTCAAGTAGTTTTGAGAACATTCGTTCCTCCTTCTATTTTTGTTTTTCTACTTCTGTACCAACCGTACGTCTAACAATGTCATCATGGTTAAACTCCGCCCAGTACAATTCAAAGGCAACACCGTCTTCGATACCTTCAAACTGATGAATCTTACCAGGCTTAACCTGAGTAAACTCACCAGCACCAAGAATAGTTTCATCAACTAGTCCTTGGTCATCTTGCCAAACTCGAACAAGCATCTTGCCCGACTCAACAAAGAATCCGTTCCATTTATATTGATGTTCATGCTCTGAACATTTGAATCCTTTTTTAAATTCTATTCTGTGAAACTCAAGAACACCATTTGCATGGATAAGTTCTGTTTGTCCCCATATTTTTCCTGCTTTCATTATTACTCCTAATCTTGAAACGCAAATAACTTCTCAACAATATGTCCGTCAATGTTAACATAACGTCTTATATGTGTTGGTTCATTTCTTGGTGTAACACCGTGTAGACTATCAACAGAGTTTAAAAAGCAAACCATTGTGTTGCGTTTGTAAGGTACATGATCTACAACTTCAATGTCGTCTGCTACTGCTTCACGACCAGTTACCCTTCTCCATTGTTTACCTGCTGTGTTTCTATAAATGTTTAGTCCGCCATCTTCTTTAGTATCTTCTGGCTTCTTAAAATAAAACAAACAAGCAAATAATTCTTTTGATTGATCTACGTGTGGTGTACGTATGTGTTTGTGATCTATTGCGTTCATTACAAATTGTAATTCCATTCTTACTGTTGAACCTACAGGTGCTTTTCTAGGACTAGTATCTGACCTTATATACTTTGTGTATAGGTCTTCTGCGAATCTACCCTTAGGATATAGCTGTGTCATAGGCTCTCTAAATGCACGTATAAGCTCGTCTTTATATTCTTTGCTTGTATGATATGCGGCAAAGTCACGCCATAAAGGAGTTACTACGTTCTCGTAATCAAACTCGTGTTGTTGGTAACGCATAGTACCAAAGCCTGTTGTTTGACCTTTAGTACAATGCTGTTCAGGATACTCTGCTTCTAGTCTTTCATATAAGTCCCAAGGTAAAACTTCTGGAATGTATATGTAAGGAAACGGATCCGTCTTCAGGTTTTCTGGTTTAAAATTTTGTAATACACTTAACTGATTGTTCATTTATATCTGTCACTTATCTCATCGCTGGTGATGTTATCTCCCGCATACAACTCCTGCTGTGGGATCTGAAATTTGTTGTTATTTTTCTTCTTCATAATAGCAACAACCATAGGGTCACGTTCCCAAGTATCTAATTGGAAGTCGTGTCTATAACCTTTGTATCTTCTTAATGCAGTAACTTTGCACTTCTCAATCTTCTGTCCATCACTAGTTCCTATCCATAGTCCTAACAAATCGTAATCGTTTTGATTTGCTAAACAAGGATACAAGTTAGGCTGTGTGTTAAAGAAGCCATGATCAACCCAACGATAAAAAGGAAGTACATGAATCATATACCCTCCTACCTTTGTTAGATCGTGCATATTTTTATATACTGTATATTGATTGAATACGTGTTCGCCTGTACCGTTGTTAGTAACTAGATCAAACTGTTTATTATAATTGTATTGTTTACTGATATCTGTATTAAGATCCATTGCTATTGCATCTTTCTCTGTGTTAACATCGATAGCAACATACTCTTTGAATCCTATTGCAAGGAAAAAGTCTTTGGTAGAAGTAATAGTTTGATTGTGAATGTTTAGTCTATTAAACATTACAGCTCTTGATTTATTATTTTTTATACGTTGGTTACCTAGTTCGCAAACACTAGGATTACCTTTAGCACGTAAGTCATCTACTACAGTATCAATCGCATTAGTAATTAAATTAGTAAACGACATCTACTTCCCCAATACTACAATATACTTGTTGTTTGGGTGAACCTTACCTTGTTTATCTGTTCTTGTTTTTTCTACAAACTCATGATGAATAATTTTAATGCCAGGCATATTTTGTTCAATCTTGTCTTTCCACCAACCTGGTGTTTCAACAATCAAGTGTGCATTACGTCCGTCTGGTAGAAACTTCTTAGCAGGACTTGTAGCAATAATAAGGAATGCGTTTCTGGCAAATGTTTCGTGCATATCTTTTAGCACGTTGTCTAGGAACACAGGTTCGATATGTTCTAGAACGTCAGTACTAATAAGCATATCAAATGGTCCTGGTTGTCTTTCTTGAAACTCTGGGTGCCCTGGATCCCAACCTACTGCATTAATGTCTTTGTAATTTTCTCTGAGTGCTTGTACCACTCCGCCCTTACCACAACCGTAATCAAAAATTGATTGAGGTTTAAATTCTTTTAACCATTTTTCAATAGCCTTTAATCCTTTTGCATCTCCGAAAGATGCTTTTGCATCATGCAGTTGTGACAACTGATGAACATATTCTTCACTAATCGTTTTCATTTAATCTACCTTCCTGACGTTTTTTATTCCTAATTGACTTGCCATAACTTCCAACAGAACTTATGTTAGTAGTATTTAATCTATTCATTTCTGTATCACTCACGAGCTGGCATTTGACCTCAATTGGCTTTTCTGACATTGGAATTAATTGCAACCAAGGATCTCCAGTATTGATTTTTACTTCTGTACCGTGTTTAACCATTATGTTGTTAAGTACTGCGTGTTGGTGTTTGTATTCAACAATACCAGGTACACCCCAATATGCAGTTGGGTCTTTTTGATGCCATTCAGGTTTTATCCACAACCATTTTACACCTGTGGATTCTTTTATTAACCAAGGACTACCAACCTTAACATGAGAGTAGTCTGGCTTATGGAAAGTCCAATCTTGTTCATCATGCGGTATCATTGCAGTATGTTCTGGAAACACTCTTTGATCTAGTCTACCCATCTTATCAGCTTTAAGATGTAGTTCACACCAACTAGGAAATATAACACCTTGCTTTAGTATTTCATTAATAGCAGGACATTGTTTCATGCTACTAATTGGTACAGGACTTCCGCCTGTATGTAAATTCGTATGTGTTCTCTGAGCTGGTAAGCTCTTCCACCACTCAGGTATAAAGTTCTTTGCCAACGTGGGTTGACACTGATCCATTACGTATTGTTGGTTAGTGTATACTTCTAGTACTATTTTATCAGATGAGTAATCCATAATCTATCATTTCACTTTGTCTACTAATATCTTTAATGAACCAAGCACATAAAGGCTTAGGTCCGTCCGTAATTGGTACACCTAATAGTTGTCCGTTTTTAGTTTTAGGAAAATACCATTTCATATCATTGTAGAAGTTTGTAATTTTTACTTCTCCCCAATTCATTGTATAGCTTGTTAATGGATTAAAAAGAAATGCTTCAAAGCCTCTATCATTTAAACTTGTTAAAGGCAACACTTCTATATCTCCACCTCCTTCACTATCTCCTACTGCTAGGTTCCAATCAACTGGCATTGTGATTTCTTTACCGTTTATCTCTAGTACCATTGCTGGTGAATTAAAACTTTCTAGAAATATTAAAGGCATAAAAAAGAAATCAGGTTCTTTAGGATTGCTATTATCTAGCACACTAAAGCGGACGTCTTCTGTTAGTTCCTCTGGTAAGTTATTCAGATGAAACGTTTCGTTTTCTAATGTTAATATTCTCATTTACTTTTCTTATCCATTATTTGTTTTGGCGTTAAGTTGCCTGTATCGGGATCAAGTTTTGCTAGTCTACAACTAAACAAATTCTTAGGCCCTTTACTAGTTACTATGACGGGTTGACCTTTTGCATCTATCTGTATGTCTTTAATTTTAGCACTAACGTTTCTAAAACGTCCTACTTGTACTTCGTCTCCAACTTTTATTTCTACAGTAAACTTCTTCATGACCAGTCAACCTTCTCTATTGTGAAAGGATACTCTGCTTCTTTATAAAACTTTTTACGAGATGTGAGATGCCTCTTCGCATATTTGCATGAACTAGTTAAGTCCCAAATTTGTACGAAGTCCTTGTCTTCGGCTTTTCTAATGCCTCTACCTATTGATTGAATTACTCTTACAAAAGATTTGCCAGGCTCGATAAGTACGAGATTGAAAATCCTAGGAATGTTAATGCCCACACTAGCGACTCCATATGTCGCGATAAGTACTTTGTTAGTTGCTTCTTTAATTTCATCATATTGCTCTTTACGGTCTTTTAGTTTAACATCACCTTTAATAAAAACAGAATCGGGTATTGCTTCGCAGAGTTGCTCTCCTGCACTAATTCTATCTACAAGTATTAGGGTGTTGCCACTGTCCTTAATGTTGCTACACATCTTGGCCAAGTATTTAACTCTATCTTTATTTGTTACAAGATATTTGAGTTCTTCTTGATAAGAGTTGTATACATTAGTATCAAGCAGTTGTACAACGTTTACATGACACTTGGATAATACACCTTTGTCTTGTAATTCCTTTGCACTGATTTGATTAATCACAGGACCAATACTTGCAAGTATACTTTGGAATTCAAACTGTTCCTTGGGTATAGTTCCTGTTAAGCCCCAACGTATGGGTGCATTTCTTAAGTTTTGTGTTAGTAATTTCTTTAATACGTCTGCCTTTGCTTGATGAACTTCATCAATAATAATTGTTTGCACACCATCTAAAAATTCAGCTAGTGTTAGTTTTGCCTCTCCATCTTTTGTTTTCTTGTCTAGTATGTTTAAACTTTGCCAAGTACAAATTGTATGTGTTCTGCCTAGTTCTTTTCTATCGCCAAAGTAAACGCCTACGTCTAGTCCGACATTTACATAATCTTCTTCTGTTTGTGTTACAAGTGATTTGTTTGGTACAATAACAAGTGTTCTACCTACCTTCTCGCATAAGTGCGATAGTGTAGCAGTAATAATTGTTTTACCTGCACCAGTTGCCACCTCTTGTAAACATTGTGGAGTTTCTATAAATTTGTTAACAGTCTCCACTTGGTAATCTCTTAATATGATTGGTTGTCCTTCAGCTGGATGTCCTTTAGGCCAATTCTTATGAGCCCAATAGTTTTCATCTATCTCATCAAATGTAAGATCATGTTTGTCTCTATGATCAACAATGTCTGCAATTTCAACACCTGCTTCTACAAGTGTGTTTACAATGATATCCAAATGATTAACGTAACCAGTACCACCAATTCCGAAAAAAGCCACAGTTCCATCCCATCTCCCTAGTTTATATTGAGGAAGGTAACGTGCATAGGGCACCTGGAACTTCAGCTTGTTAGCTATCTTACGTCTGTATTCAACAGGTAAATTTTCTACCTTGACGTTAACTTCATCTTGTATTATTATTCTACAACTTATCATTATATTATATCTGCCTTCATATATCCGTAACTATAATGAGGACTTGCGTCATCATCATACTGCATAACAAGATCATGAGCACTCACATAACTGTCGATGTTATTAGCAATTTTTTTACTGCCTATTGTGAGAATGCCTTTTGGTCTAAACCCTTGTTTCATTAAAGGTTTAGGAATCTTATTATTACTAATATACACTATTTTTGTGTTCTTGTCAACTATATTATTTAATCCCTGAGTCTTGATGTATTGGTTAAATTGTATAGCTTCATTGCCTAACTTGTTATCCAATCTAAACATAACGGACATTTGTTCCTTTGGTATGTAGTATCTAAGCAAGTTGTGATACAGAGTAACTTCACTGTAACCTTGTTTGGCATCAATAAGAATTAAAAGAGGATATCTTTCTAATTCGTCAACGGCTTTGAGTACTGTTGCCATGTCCCATTTAGTTTTATCTACGCAAATAAGACTTGAATTACGATTAATGATTGCTTTAGTTAACGTTTCTCTGCCACTAATACTTTCTACTAATGCACGATCATCAAAGTAATTTAATCCGTAATAATATCTTCTATCGTAATACTTGTACAAGTTATTATAGTTAGGCTCACCTAATTCTTCAAACATATTGTCAACTGCTTTGACAGGTAAGTTTTTAAATTTAAAATTGTATATGCCTGGTATGTAGTCTTGTGGATTTTTTTCAAACACTTCTAACTGCTTGTATAATTCCAAAATCTCATCTTGTATTTCAAACTTTGCATCTGCAAACTGTTTGCTAATGTTGACAATCTTCCATATGTATTTTTCTTTTTGTGGAAAGTAATGTGTGTGCTTGTCATAAAAATATTCTTTGTCAGATGAATTTTTTAATTCTTCAAGATGCTTTATAACTTTTTTATTAAAAGGAAATCTAATAGCTAACATCTTTTCGCCTTTGTAATCTACAAACTTGATCCAATGGCTACCGTCTATTTCACGTAATGGAAATCTTAATTTTTCTACTGCTACTTTTAAATCTATTTCATGTGCATCAAATTGATCTGTGTAGTATTCTAGCAACAGTTTTTTAGCTAGTGTATATTGCTTTGCAGTAAGAGCCGTGCCTCTAAATACTTGTTTAGCAAAACTAAACATGATATTAGCATTGTCTTCATGCAGTTTAAAGTTTTGGACCTTCTCCAATTCTTCGTCACCACTATACTTTAGCTCACTGATACCAGCAACTATTTCTAGGCAGTCTTCTGTGTTTAATGCTTTTTTAGATATAGGTCTATTGTACATCGTATTATTATACGATATTATAGGTAAGAAGTCAAGCGATTTAGTGGTTTTCCTTGTGCGATTTCTTCCAATGTCCACTCAGTGTATGCAATATCGTTGAGCCATTGTGTTCTATCGGGACGTTTTGGCATACCTAACGTAGTAAAGTCTGGGTTAGCAACAGGCCAAGCTAAACTGCTAGGACCTGTAAACACTGGTACACCTTCTATTACTGCCTGGGTGGCAGGGTTACTTGAAAAGTTAATTACAGCATACGCACCTTCACAATCAAAGTCAAAGTCGTCATATGTATCTTTTATTTGTGTAGGTTGTTGTCTGTGTACGTTCTTATGGTCATGTTCTATCATAGGCACAGGACACCTTGGGTGAGGTCGCCAATATATAGGCATATCTGTAACTTCTCTGATAGAGTTGATTGTATTTCCTAACCATGCAGTTAGGTTGGGTTGGTTGCGCCATTGATGACTCTTGTCATGCTGTCCGCAAATTATAATTCTGTCACCGCCTAGTGACCAAGGTTTTAATTTGAGGCCCAGTAAATTAGCACGATCACTGCCATTGCCATCAGGACCAAACGCGGCGTCTCGATTAATTCCATTGATTGCTACCTTCCATGTGGTGCCTCGTTTCAGGCCGCCTACTTCTAATACGATTACTTTTTTGTTGTGTGCGTGGAAGTCATCCCAAACTTTTTTGTTTCCAGCCATTCTGCCATGCCAAAGGACAGACCAAATAACAGCAACATCACTGCTATAGTCATTATCAACAACGGTATGCCCAGCATCCACAAGACTGTCTGCAAAAGCGTCAAACACGGGTTTACTATTTTGTGCACCATACTCTCTAAATAAACTAACTTTCATTCCAATAATTCTCGCTACGTGGTTGCAGTAGGTCTCTCTTTCTACTACGTCCCTCCGATTTTCGTACACCCTTCAAATGATCAAAGTATTTGCCAAGCTCACAGTTGATCAACGGGTGCCCTTCTCCATTCACTAAATGTCCACTAAAGTCTTTTACGTTCGGGTATTGAACTTGTATCTTTTTTAATACTTCCCAGAACACATAACTATCGTGCCATTCCTCCATTAAAAATATTCCTTGTTCAGCTTCATCATATACACGTTGAAACTCTTTAAGGAAAGCATCGCAACCTGGACTACGTAATGTAAGACCATAGAAGCCACACTCAGGCCATTTTCTATTTCTACCTAAGTAATGCAACCAAGCCTGTGGCGGCACTAGTAATCTAAACTCTCCGTATGTAATAGGACTGTGTACATAAGTATCTGCGTCCATCCATACAAGTATATCTGTATCGTCTTTCTTTGCTTCGTGGAATACAGCATAAACTTTGTTTGCAAATCTTACTGCGTCCCATTTAAATTCTTTATGATTATCTCTTGGTCTTCTTTCAGGCCAAGGACATTTACCGTTAGCTTTAGGAACTTGTCCCCAAATGCTTTTAAACTTTTGTAAGTCTGGTAGTGTTGCGTCAGCATCGTGTATTGTTATTCTGCTTTCATCTGGATTAACAGGAATGCACTTTTCTGCATACACAACCAATTTAATTTTTGGATCAACTTTTTCACTAAATGAATTAATAAAACGTTGTCCGTATTGTTCTAAGCCAGGCTGATGAAATGTTGTTACTACTGTGATGTTCATACTTCCAAATACCTTTTCATGTGTTGCCATGCAACACCATCACGTAAGTCTTTAAAACTCCAATGGCATTGTGCAATCTTTTTAATCCATATGTCTCTATCAAATGGTTTTAGTCTTGCTATGTCGCTTATTTCTTTATGGCAAACTTCTTCTACTTGACTAGCTTGGTAGTCTTCACAAATAATTGGTACACCTTCTATAACACTTGCTACCAAAGGACTACTGTTAAAGCCAATAGTTACACAACTTTTTGCTAGGTCGTGTTCTATCATAGGCTCGAAACTAATGCGTACATCTGGTCCTGTGATACCTTTTATGTAGTCTGGTGCCTTCTTATCACCCGGGTGTGGTCTTACAATAATTGGTCTAGTTGTGTATCGTCTAATCTCTGCAATCTTATGATTAGCCCAAGCTACAACATCTTTACCTTTCATACTCCAACCACCATTACGTTGTAAACATAATAGTACGTGTTCACGTTCATTAATTGACCACTGCTTAACAGTAACACCTAAGTCACGTGAAATCTTTTTCCATTGTTCGTCACCTGGATTATCGTTACAGTATGTTCCTGTGTTATTAAACACACCATTGATACTGTATCTTAAATAATGAAAGGGTGCGTTTTGCTTTGCTTTATATAAAAAAAGATTACTGTCTGCGGTAATAAATGCTTTGTTACGTGTGTTCATTGTAATGTTTCTCCGCAAGTTAATGTGTGGTACATGAGCACTTCTGTCATGTACAAAGCCTTGCATGATTGCAACATCACAATCCATCATTTCAAATCCGTTGTATACCAATCCCGTATCACCTGCCATACGCACACCCTCAATAAAATTTTTAATAATATCAAGTTTGTGATTTTCTTTGTTCGGCTTTAATGCTTTTCCGGGTGGTATAACTTTTGTGTATCCTACTACTCGCACGTTAATTTCCTCCAAGCATACCCATTTAACATCTCTTCGTATGTAAACTGATTATTACTTAGGTATCTACAAAGGTAAGTTAAGTTTTTTCTTCCTGGGTGTTTTACAAATTCAATTCTATGTAAACTATCTTCGGCAATGTCTCCAGCACAGTTTGGCCCTAATACTATTGCAGGTTTGCCATATACCATAGCTTCTAATGATGCTATACTGTTGTATGTAACTAAACAATGTACATCATCTTCCAATGCTTGTTCCATTGTGCTACTACTAACACGAGCTTCTCTGCTAGGCTTCTTACGAACTTCAACTGGTCTGTTTGTGTGCTTCTTAACTTCTATTAATGTGTTCTTGATCCATTCTTCTAAATCTTCTTCAAAGTATTTCATTACTTTTTCACTTGGTGGAACAATTAAAACTTTTCTACCTGCGGTGTGTTCTTTGAATCCTATTCCTAATTGTTTAAAACGTTCTCCACCAAACGCATTTGGATTTTCTTCTCTGTCTGGCATATGAAGATTTTGTAATGCGTTCTTTACAATTCTATGATAAGTTTTCTTACCGTTAGGATTACGTGGGCTAGGATTGTTACCTAAGTAACCTGTGTCCATAAAGTAAAAGTCTTTACCACGTGCAATACATTCTTTGATAATTTTTTGTTTGCCTAATCCACGTACAAGAAAAGGAGCAGGATGATCCCAATAGTCTGCTACGTTATCTGCCCTAATATATTTTCCACCACTACCTAATGCCATTCCCATAACAAAGGAATCAACAATACCAAAGGTGCCCTTAACTTTCTTTTCTACTTTTTTAATACCGCTGTCGATACATATTAGTTTAGGATTTTTTACTTGGTCGTCAAATACTTTTTGTATAGCTTCAATGGCGTGTCTATTGCTACCTATTGCTACTCCGTATAATATTGAATCAACTAATTCTTTCATCTCTGGTGTCAAGTTCCTAGGATCCCACTCTCCATGAGTTTCACTCATCCTTATTCTCCATCATGCTAGAAAGAACGTCCTTCCATTCCTGGTGGTAATCGCAATTTCTATAATTTTTAAACCATGGTCCACCTTCCGTGTAGTGTAATGCTCTTGGGGTTCCGTCCGTATACCAACCAACTAGATAGTTCCAGTCCTTAGGTATCTCACCAATTTCACTATCATCTAACCAACTAAATCTATGAAAATATTTTCCATCGTAGTTGGGATTGTTAACCATGTCCACTGTAATTTTTTGATTACTAGGATGTCCGCAGTTCCATAATACTACACTTGACCAATTCTTTCTTGGGTATTGTGTTTGTACTTGTCCGTCCATCTTAGTTCCTGGTTTAGGTGTGTAGTCATGATGTACACACATAACAGCCTTGCTGTCATCTGCTAATGCAAATAAGTTGTCTACGTCTTCTAAAAAGATAATGTC
>Ga0181402_1000112_pt1 | contig 27491 bp, 24 predicted proteins | sample 25SPOviralmetaG_FD_130131 | JGI IMG/M metagenome (GOLD analysis project Ga0181402, IMG submission 130131) | Marine viral communities from the oligotrophic San Pedro Time Series (SPOT) site, San Pedro Channel, CA, USA - 25 SPOT_SRF_2011-08-17 | ecosystem: Environmental > Aquatic > Marine > Strait...
ACTGTACCTGAAGTACCTGTTGAACCTGAAGAACCAGATGTTTTACTTGAACCAGATGCCCCTGAAATACCAGAAGTACCTGTAGATGCTGATGTACCTGAAGTGCCTGATGTTTGGCTTGCACCTGAAGAACCTGTAGAACCACTTGTACCTGAAGTACCTGAATTTCCTGAAGTTCTTGATGCTCCTGTTGTACCTGATGTACCTGAAGAACCTGATGTTCCTGATTTTCCTGATGTACGAGAAGCACCTGTTGTTCCTGCAGTTCCTGAAGAACCTGATGTACCACTTTCACCTGAAGAACCTGAAGCACCTACTGTACCTGAAGTACCTGTTGAACCTGAAGAACCAGATGTTTTACTTGAACCAGATGCCCCTGAAATACCAGAAGTACCTGTTGAACCTGATGTACCTGACTTTCCGGAAGTACCATTAGCACCTGAAGATCCTCCTGAACCTGAAGTACCTGATTCTCCTGAAGAACCACTTGCACCTACTGTACCTGAAGTACCTGTAGAACCACTTGTACCACTTGTTTTACTTGAACCTGCAGCACCTGCTATACCACTTGTACCTGTAGATCCTGATGTACCCGCTGTACCTGAAGTACCTCCTACACCTGAAGAACCTGATGTACCACTTTCACCTGAAGAACCTGAAGCACCTACTGTACCTGAAGTACCTGTTGAACCTGATGTACCTGAAGTAGCACTTCCACCTGCAACACCTGCTATACCTGAAGTACCTGTTGAACCACTTGTACCTGAAGTACCTGAAGTACCTCCTACACCTGAAGAACCTGAAGTGCCTGATTCACCTGAAGAACCACTTGCACCTACTGTACCACTTGTACCAGTTGAACCTGAAGTACCTGATGTTTTACTTGATCCTGCAGCACCTGCTATACCTGAAGTACCTGTAGAACCACTTGTACCAGAAGTACCTGCTGTACCTCCTACACCTGAAGAACCTCCTGAACCTGATGTGCCTGATTCTCCTGAAGAACCTGAAGCACCCCCTGTACCTGAAGTACCTGTTGAACCTGATGTTTTACTTAATCCTGAAGCTCCTGCTATACCAGAAGTACCTGTAGATCCTGATGTACCTGAAGTACCTGCTGTACCACCTATACCTGAAGATCCTCCTGAACCTGATGTGCCACTTTCACCTGAAGAACCTGAAGCACCTATTGTACCCGAAGTACCAGTTGAACCTGATGTTTTACTTAAACCTGAAGCTCCTGAAATACCACTTGTACCTGTTGAGCCACTTGTACCAGAAGTACCTGAAGTACCTCCTACACCTGAAGATCCTCCTGAACCTGAAGTACCTGATTCTCCTGAAGAACCACTTGCACCTATTGTACCACTTGTACCAGTTGAACCTGATGTTTTACTTGAACCTGAAGCTCCACTTATACCTGAAGTACCATTTGAACCTGAAGTACCTGATGTAAATGATGTTCCTGATGAACCTGAAGTACTTCCTGAAGTACCAGATGTTCCTGATTCTCCTGAAGAACCACTTGCACCTACTGTACCTGAAGTACCTGTTGAACCTGAAGTACCTGATGTATTTGATATACCTCCAGCACCAGCTGAGCCTGAAGAACCTGAAGTTGTTGAATTACCTTGAGTACCTGATGTACCTGAATTACCATTAGAACCTGATGTGCCCCCTATACCTGAAGAACCTGAGGTTCTACTTAAACCTGCAGTACCTGATGTTCCTGAAGTTCCAGAAGTTACATTACCTCCTGATGAACCTGATGTACCATTTGATCCACCACCACCTCCAGATCCTCCTATAACTGAAACTACACGACCATCTTTATCAGTAGCTAAAACTCTATCTGTTCCTGGATCTGAAGTAGAACCTGTAGGGACACTTAAAAGGAACAAATCTTGTTTAAAAACTGATTGTCCTGGTGAATCTCGTCTACTGGAAAATTTTCTCTTTTCAGCCATTTAAGGTCAATTGATTTATTTTATGGTGATAAATATTAAAATAAGAAAGGGCGTTAGCCCCTCCAAATCTTATTTAAGAATAAAAAATTATTTTTTAGTAGATTTTTTAAGGAGTTTTTTTCTTAATTCTTCATTACTTATAAAGGTTGATTGTGAAAATTCTTCTAAAGTTAATCTTATAACTGGTTTACCACTAGTTTTTATTTTTTCTTCTATTTCAGGTGTTGATTTTATCATATTATTTTTATTTTTTATTAAGCCAAGTTAGGGTTCAACCCAAATAAAATCCCCATCATAGAGGGTACTTGTACTACCATTTCCCCAATCTAAAGTGATATAGTTTTCATTTAAATTAATTACTGGTAATTCATTTTCTGTTAGACTACCAGTATAATATTGTTGAAGGATAGAACCATTATACCCCCAAACATCCATATCTTCTTCTTCAAATTGAATAAGAGAACCACTATTTAAATTTGTTAAAACTCCCATAATTAAACTCCGTAATATGATCTTGTTGCATCTTTTAAATCTATCATATTTGCTGATGGTTGATCTGTATTAAATACATACCACCCTCCATAAATACCCATCCATTCTCTAGCTCCTGCTGCCATAGGGGATACTGTCCAAGGATCTTCACTTTGATAATCTAATGAACCTCCGGTTCCAGATAAAAAACTAGCACCTGCTTGCCAACCATTCTGTATGTTCCAAATGTACATATAATTAGAGGTAGTTCCAATAGTAGTACTATTATCTTTACCTTGCCAAACTACAAAATTCCATGCACTTAGTTCTACAGTACCAGAAGATTGAAAAGTCCTTCTATTAGTAGAACTAGTACCACCACCATCTCCTCGTAAGACTCTTATGCGATTTGATGTAGTAACATCCATTCTATAACCCCTATAATCTCTAACCCCTCCATGAGGTATATCATTTCCTAAAACTGATGTTTGACCAGAACCATTCTCATTAAAGAAAAGCCAACCACACATTACCATAGTTCCACTTTGTCCTTGTTTATAAGATTCCCCTGCGGAAACTGGATCATATTGACCATAAGCAAATGAACCTAAACCTGGATAATCCCAAGTGTTTGTTGGGGTGCCTGGATTACCCCCATTATTGGTATAGGGAACTCCCCCACCATTAACTCCAAAATAATCAGGGTTAAGATCTTGATATGTTTCAGCATCTGCTGTAACTGGGGGTGAAAAACGGAATGTCATAGCATCATGATCATAATTTTGCCAAGAACTCATATTAACTTGAGTCCCGGAACCACCAACAGTAGCAAATGAGGGAGTACCTGAGTAGTCGTTATGCCCATATTGGGCTTGTCCTAAAGAAACGTTGTTTTGGTTAAACTGTTTTCCCATTTCTTTATAAAGACCATTATTAGTAGCATCACCTCTTAAAAATAAATCCGTTGTTCCTAAAGGCATTATTTATTATCTATTTTAGTATTTAATTCTTTAATAGCTTCAATTAACAGTGCTACTAATTTTTCGTATTTAACTGCTTTATACCCATTATCTCTAGTATTTACTAATTCAGGTAATACTTTTTCAATTTCTTGGGCAATAACTCCAACATCATGTCCTGTATATGAAGATTGTTTATTATTCCAATCAAACTCATACCCACCAATTTGGTTAAGTTTTTCTAATGAATTGGTAATAGGAGTTACATTATCTTTAAATCTTCTATCTGATGAATAGAATGCAATAATATCACCTGTTGCTCTTAATTCACCACTAACTGTCATTACGTTAGTAGTATTATTAACTGTAACAAAACTAACTGATGATACTTGAGTTGCCGAATCGGTTTTAACTAAGAAATCTGGGGAGTTTGCAAATGCACCACCACTAATACCACTTGTACCATTTATACTTGTACCTGAAGTTCCTGCAACACCTGTTGTACCTGAAGTACCATTATTTCCGCTTTGTCCATTTGTACCTGCGTTACCTGAAGAACCGTTTGTACCTGATGTACCTGAAGTACGGCTTACACCATTTACACCATGATTACCTGCAGTACCATTTGTACCTGATGTACCTGATGTACCTGAAGTAAAGGATCCTGAACCACTTGTTCCTTTTACCCCTGTAGTACCAGAAGTTCCTGAAGTTCCTGAAGTTCCTGTAGTTTTACTTGCACCTGAAGTACCTGCTGTTGATCCAGTTGTTCCTGAAGTACCATTTTTACCTGAGGTACCTGAAGTTTTGCTTTGTCCTGAGGTACCTGCTGTACCACTTGTACCTGATGTAAATGATCCTGAACCACTTACACCATTATTACCTGAAGTACCGTTTGTACCTGATGTACCTGAAGTTCGACTTGCACCTGAAGCCCCCTTATTACCTGTAGTACCATTTGAACCTGAAGTACCTGAAGTACCTGAAGTTTTATTAGCTGCTCCACTAGTAGCATTAACCCCGGTAGTTCCTGAATTTCCTGAAGTACCTGAAGTACCTGAGGTTTTACTTTGTCCTGAAGTACCGTTTGTAGCACCTGTAGTACCTGAAGTACCATTTTTACCTGAAGTACCATTAGTACGGCTTACACCCGAAGTACCTGCAGTACCACTTGTACCTGATGTAAATGCTCCTGAACCACTTTGTCCTGCTGCTCCATTATTACCTGTTGTACCCGAAGTACCATTTGTACCTGAAGTTTTGCTTAAACCTGAACCTCCTGCATTACCTGTTGTACCTGAAGTACCGTTTGTACCTGAAGTTTTACTTAGACCTGAACCTCCTGCATTACCTGAAGTACCTGAATTACCTGTTGTACCACTAGTACCATTAGTACCACTTGTTTTACTTAAACCTGATTGACCAGCTGCTCCAGCATTACCTGTAGTTCCGTTTGAACCATTAGTACCTGAAGTTTTGCTTACACCACTTTGTCCTGCTGCTCCAGCAGCACCTGTTGAACCATTTGTACCATTAGTACCTGAAGTTTTACTTGCTCCACTTTGACCAGCATTACCATTATTACCTGTAGTACCTGAAGTACCATTAGTTCCACTTGTTTTGCTTAAGCCTGAACCTCCTGCATTACCTGTTGTACCACTAGTACCATTTGTACCACTTGTTTTACTTAAGCCTGATTGACCAGCGTTTCCTGCAGCACCTGTTGTACCATTTGAACCATTAGTTCCAGAGGTTTTACTTGCTCCTGATTGACCTGCATTACCATTATTACCTGTTGAACCATTTGTACCATTTGTACCTGAGGTTTTACTTAAACCTGATTGACCAGCTGCTCCAGTATTTCCAGTTGTACCTGAAGTACCATTTGTACCACTTGTTTTACTTAAACCTGAACCTCCTGCGTTACCTGAAGTACCTGAGTTACCTGTAGTACCTGATGTACCATTTGTACCTGAAGTTTTACTTACCCCACTTTGACCAGCATTACCTGCTGCTCCTGTAGTACCATTTGAACCATTAGTTCCTGAGGTTTTACTTGCACCACTTTGTCCTGCTACTCCAGCTGCTCCTGTTGAACCATTTGTACCATTAGTACCTGAGGTTTTGCTTAAACCTGATTGACCAGCATTTCCATTATTACCTGTTGTACCTGAAGTACCATTTGTACCTGAGGTTTTGCTTAAACCTGAACCACCAGCATTACCTGAAGTACCTGAGTTACCTGTAGTACCTGAGGTACCGTTTGTACCACTAGTTTTACTTAAACCTGATTGACCAGCGTTTCCAGCTGCTCCTGTAGTACCATTTGAACCATTAGTTCCTGAAGTAGCACTTGCTCCTGATTGACCAGCATTTCCATTATTTCCTGTTGAACCTGAAGTACCGTTTGTACCTGAGGTTTTGCTTAATCCACTTTGTCCTGCGTTACCTGAAGTACCTGAGTTACCTGTAGTACCTGAGGTACCATTTGTACCTGATGTTTTGCTTAAACCTGATTGACCAGCATTTCCAGCTGCGCCTGTAGTTCCGTTTGAACCATTTGTACCTGATGTAGCACTTAATCCACTTTGCCCTGCGTTACCTGCAGCACCTGTTGTACCATTTGAACCATTTGTACCTGAAGTAGCACTAACACCTGATTGACCTGCATTACCATTATTTCCATTTGAACCATTAGTACCTGAAGTACCTGAGGTTTTACTTAATCCACTTTGTCCAGCATTTCCTGAAGCACCTGTTGAACCTGAAGTACCATTTGTACCTGATGTTTTACTTAAACCTGATTGACCAGCATTTCCATTATTTCCAGTAGTACCATTTGAACCATTAGTTCCTGAAGTAGCACTTAAACCACTTTCTCCTGCTACACCTGCATTACCAGTTGAACCTGAAGTACCACTAGTTCCTGATGTTTTACTTTCACCACCTTGACCTGCATTTCCTGATGAACCCGTGGTACCAGATGTACCACTTGTAGCACTAGATTCACTTTCACCAGCTTCACCTGCTGAACCTGTTGTTCCTGAAGAACCACTAGTTCCTGATGTTTTACTTAAATTACTTGCTCCAGCATCTCCTGCTGAACCTGTTGTACCTGATGAACCTGAAGTACCAGATGTTTTACTTTCACCACCTTGACCAGCATTACCATTTGAACCTGTAGTACCACTTGTACCTGAAGTATTACTTAATGCACTTTGTCCTCCATCTCCAGCAGTACCATTTGAACCTGTTGTTCCTGATGATCCTGATGTAGCTGAAATACCTGAAGTACCTGATTCACCACTTGTACCTGAACCTGCTCCTGTACCGCTTGAACCTGTAGTACCACTTGTACCTGCAGTACCTGAAGTACTACTTAAATTACTAGCACCTGCTTCACCTGCTGAACCTGTTGTACCACTTGAACCAGAAGTTCCTGATGTTTTACTTTCACCACCTTGACCAGCATTACCATTTGAACCTGTAGTACCACTTGTACCTGAGGTAGCACTTAAAGCACTTGCTCCAGCATCTCCTGCTGAACCAGTTGTTCCTGATGAACCTGAAGTACCTGAAGTTTGGCTTAAATTACTTTCACCTGCTTCACCTGCTGAACCAGTTGTACCTGATGATCCACTAGTCCCACTAGTAGCACTTAAATTACTTGCTCCAGCATCTCCTGCTGAACCTGTAGTACCTGAAGTACCACTTGTACCACTTGTTTTACTTAATGCACTAGCACCTGCTTCACCTGCTGAACCTGTTGTACCTGATGATCCTGAAGTTCCTGATGTTTTACTTAAACTACTTTCCCCAGATGTACCATCAACACCACTTGTACCTGAACTTCCTGTTGATCCAGAAGTACCTGATGTTTTACTTTCCCCACTTGTACCTGCTACACCATCAGCTCCTTGTGAACCTGAAGTACCTGAAGAACCTGATGTTGCTGAGATACCTGAAGTGCCACTAGCACCTGAAGTACCAGAACCAGCTCCAGTTCCTGAAGAACCTGTTGTACCACTTGATCCTGCTGTTCCTGATGTATTACTTATATTACTTTCACCAGCTGCACCTGCTGAACCAGTTGTACCTGAAGAACCACTAGTTCCTGATGTTTGACTTAAATTACTAGCACCTGCTTCACCTACACTACCTGTTGTTCCTGATGTGCCTGATGTACCCGATGTTTTACTATCACCACTTTCTCCAGCTTCACCTGCTGAACCTGTTGTACCACTTGAACCAGAAGTACCTGAAGTCATACTTTGGTTACTTGCTCCATGTGATCCTGCAGTTCCTGTAGATCCAGATGTACCTGAAGTACCAGATGTTTTACTATTACCACCTTGACCAGCTTCACCATTTGAACCTGTTGTTCCTGATGAACCACTAGTTCCACTAGTAGCACTTAAATTACTTGCTCCTGCTTCACCTGCTGAACCCGTAGTACCTGAAGAACCTGATGTTCCTGATGTTTTACTATCACCACCTTGACCAGCTTCACCATTTGAACCTGTTGTTCCTGATGAACCTGAAGTACCTGAAGTAGTACTTTCACCACCTTGACCTGCAATTCCTGAACTACCTGTTGAACCAGAAGTTCCTGAAGTACTGCTTAATGCACTTTGACCTCCATCTCCAGCAGTACCATTTGAACCGCTTGTACCTGATGTGCCTGATGTATTACTTTCTTCACTTGAACCTGCATCACCTGATGATCCAGTTGTACCACTTGAACCAGAAGTTCCTGAAGTAGCACTATTACCTCCTACTCCTCCAGCTCCTTGTGAACCTGAAGAACCTGAAGAACCTGAAGTAGCACTTATACCTGAAGTACCTGATTCACCACTTGTACCTGCTCCTGCACCCGTTCCTGAAGAACCTGTTGTACCACTTGAACCTGCAGTACCTGATGTTTTACTTTCTCCACTTTGACCAGCTTCACCTGCTGAGCCTGTAGTACCTGATGAACCGCTTGTGCCTGAAGTAGCACTTAATTCACTTTCACCTGCAGCTCCCGTTGATCCTGTTGTACCTGAAGAGCCTGAAGTACCTGATGTTCTACTTTCACCACCTTGACCTGCTTCTCCATTTGAACCTGTAGTACCTGATGTACCACTTGTATTGCTTAAATTACTTGCTCCAGCATCTCCTGCTGAACCTGTTGTACCTGAAGTACCTGAAGTACCACTTGTATCACTTATATTACTTTCACCTGCTGTACCAGCATTACCAGTTGTACCTGAACTACCATTTGAACCAGATGTTCCTGAAGTACCACTTTCACCACTTGTACCTGCTACTCCATCAGCTCCTTGTGAACCTGAAGTACCAGCTGAACCTGAAGTAGCACTTATACCTGAAGTACCTGATTCACCACTTGTACCTGCTCCAGCACCTGTTCCTGAAGAACCTGTTGTACCTGAGGAACCAGCAGTACCTGAAGTAGCTGAATTACCACTTTCTCCAAGACTACCTGCTGTACCTGTAGTACCTGAAGAACCTGATGTTCCTGAGGTAGCACTTTGATTGCTTGCTCCAGCATCTCCTGCTGAACCTGTAGTACCTGAAGTACCACTTGTACCTGATGTTTGACTTAAATTACTTTCACCTGCAGTTCCTAAAGAACCAGATGAACCTGAGGAGCCACTAGTTCCAGATGTTTTACTTTCATTACTTAAACCAGCACTACCTGTTGTACCTGTAGTACCTGAGGTGCCTGATGTGCCTGATGTTTTACTATCTCCACTTGTACCATTTACTCCTGAACTACCTGATGAACCAGAAGTTCCTGATGAACCTGATGTGCTATCATCACCTGAAGTACCTACAGAACCTGATGTCCCTGAAGTACCTGATGATCCACTAAACCCACTAAAACCATCTTCACCCGCAGATCCATTAGTACCTGTTGATCCTGAAGTTCCTGAAGTAGCTGAATTACCACTTGAACCATTTGCACCTGAACTACCATTTGAACCTGATGTTGCAGATACACCTGATGTACCACTAGCACCTGAACTACCTGCTCCTGCACCTGTTCCTGAAGAACCTGTTGTACCACTTGAACCTGCTGATCCTGATGTTTTACTTTCTCCGCTTTGTCCGGCTTCACCTGCTGAACCTGTAGTACCACTTGAACCAGAAGTACCTGATGTATTACTTAAATTACCTTGACCTCCATCTCCAGCTGAACCTGTAGTACCGCTTGTACCTGATGTACCTGATGTACCACTTTCTTCACTTTCTCCTCCATTACCTGAAGAACCAGCAGTTCCTGTTGTTCCTGAAGAACCACTAGTTCCACTAGTAGCACTTAAATTACTTTCACCTGCTGCGCCTACTGAACCTGTTGTACCACTTGATCCTGCAGTACCACTTGTACCACCTTGACCAGCTTGACCTGCTGAACCTGAACTACCAGATGAACCTGAACTACCTGATGTATCACTTCCACCACTTGAACCTACAGTACCTGTTGTTCCGGATTCACCAGATGTACCTGATTGACCATTTGAACCATTTTCTCCTGAAGTACCTGAAGTACCAGCAGAACCTGAAGATCCTGATTGACCTGCATCTCCAGTACTACCTGATGAACCTGATGTTCCTGAAGTAGCACTTTGGTTGCTTCCTCCGGCTTCACCTGCTGAACCTGTAGTACCTGAAGAACCACTAGTTCCTGATGTTTTACTTTCTCCTGCTTGTCCTACTTCACCAGATGAACCTGAACTACCAGATGAACCTGATGAACTTGCTAAAGCTGATTCACCTGATGATCCTCCAGTTCCAGATGAACCAGAAGCTCCACCACTTGTACCTGATGTACCAGTTGTTCCTGAAAATCCACTTGAACCTGATGATCCATTTGATCCACTTAATCCTGAAGTACCTGCTTGACCTGAAGAGCCAATATTACCTGAAGTACCAGCACTACCAGAAGAACCTGATGAACCCGTAGTACCTGCAGAACCTGATGTTCCTGAAGTACCTGAAGACCCAGATGAGCCTGAAGAGCCTGAAGAGCCTGAAGAGCCTGATCCCCCAGAACTACCAGTAGAACCTGAGCTACCTGCAGAACCTGAAGAACCAGATTGTCCTGATTCGCCATTATTGCTTCCTTGACCTTGAAATGAAGCTATTGGTACTTGGTCTAAAAATCTTATATTGGCCATTTATAAATCTTTGTATTTGGGTATAAATATTAAAACTAAGATATAGTTGTAGTTCTTTTTTTAGCTTCTTGGTTAGAAACATCAGTAGTTACTATTCTACCACCATCATTAGTACCCTCAAAGAATTCTTCATTTTCAATAACTTCCATAGAAAATATTATTTTTGATTTTTCATTAAATTTACTTACAGAAACTAGTGATTTTTGTACTACTTCTGGTATTATATATCCGTTTAATTTTATATTAAATGTTGTCTTTACTGATCTTTCTGCCCCTTTAGTAGTTTCTACTACATTAGTAAAATCATCAATCATTGCCCTAAACTTAAAACGTTCAGGATCTCCCCAATATGAATCAGAAGCATAATTAATTGCTTCAACTATTTTGTTCATTTGATCTACATAATATGTAGATATAGCGCAGCTATATGTAATATTTACATAATCAGGATAAACAACAGCTACAAATTGCTTTGTAGGTATTCTATTATTTAATACGGTAAAATTATCATAAGCATTTTGTCCAGAATATCCTTTTTGGAAAATACCAAAATTATTAGGGTTATTAGAATCTATTTTATTACCTATGCTTCTTACTTTTTGAATATTATCACGTTTAAACATGATCATAGGGAACATTATTTTACCGTTTTTATCGCGGTATTTACCGTCTTTTTGGAACGATTTCCATCTTTCCGGTGAACCATATATAATTGGAACTTCAATGCGTTCACCATTTTGAACTACAGAAGGTTGAATTACATTTTTAAAATAATAAATAATGGCTTCATCAATATCTTGTATACCAACTGTAAATGGTTTTGTGCTATCTCCCCTCCAAGAAAGTTGTGTACCTCTATTAGGAACAGTAGATAAATTAGGATTACCCATTTGAGGATCATAAGGTTTTATCAAACTATTTGATATCTCTTTTTGGGATTTTGGGGTTGGTTTATTTTGTTTTTGCGCCATTATAATCTTTGTAATGTTATTCCTACTTTATCAGATGGAACATAATGAGTATTACAGATAATTTGTTGATTCCATCCAAATTTATCAAGATCTCCTTCAAATGGGTTTACCATATTAGGATAATCTGGGTTTTTACCTACAAAATATCTATTAGCATTTGTATCATCTACCTCAAAATATGATTTATTATATAATATAATATCTCCTGCTTGTGGTACTAAATCAGCCCCGTATAATGCAGTATCAACATTAAAATCTTTTGCCTTACCTAATAAATCATCTCTTAAAAATCTAAATTGAATATTCCATTCAAAATCTACCCCATATTCAGTATCAGGATTAGTTTGGTCTTCTCTTTCTATTAAACAATTTAATAAAACAGGACCCATATAAAATTTAGTCCCAGAAGCTTCACCATAGATATTAGTTTTAGTTTCTTCTAATTCAAATTTATAGAAAGCTGCTTGTTGGGAAATTACATTTCCCATCAACTCACGGTTTACAGTTCTAAGTAAACTTATGTCTCTTGCAGCTCCAAATAATGCCATATTATCCTATATAAATTGTAAAGGGTACTCTACCTAATTCTTTTTCTAAAAAGTCAGATTCTTGTGTTCTTCTTTCTAATAATTTTTCTCTTGAGGTTTCATCAAGATATGCTCTTAATCTATCTATTAGTGCTTCTTTTTCTGCTGTAGCAGCAGTTATTAAATCACTTTGGTTTAATGTTACATCTGCCCCTGGAATTGGAACTGTACTATATTTACCTCTTACATATCCTAACATTTCTTTACATAATGCTAATGTATATTCAAATATCCAACTTCTACCTACAGAATTAATATCTGAATATATGGGGTTTACATAAGGTACATCACTAATAACTTTAATTCTTCCATTACCATCAACAAAAGCAGCATCAGCTTCTTCTGATTTTAAAAGATATTGAATTTTTAATTTAGATTTATAAGTACCCCCAGCTATATTACGTGGGATGGGGAATATTCTTAGTTTATTATTATGTACTTCAAACGAAAAATTAGATCTTCTAACTGTATCATTAAATTCAATAGCTTGAACGGTTGCAATAGTATAATTAACAGGCATTAATACAAAATCAAGTCCTGCAGCTGAGTAGGCTCCAAACCCAAATGTATCTAATCCTGCTGATATATCTCCTCCTGCAGCACCACCACCTGCAAAAGGATCATAATATCTTACAATAGCAGGGGTTGCTTCAAAAAATACTCTCATAATTTGAAGATCACCTTTTTTATAATGAGGGATATTTTTATCAGCCCATTCGTTTAGATCGTATTCTTGTTTTCCTTCTTCTAGGTCAATCATACCATCATACCAATCAACATTTCCTCCTGAACCTGCTTCTACACCATATTGTTCTGAAATAGCAATTATACGTGCTAAAGTTGGGGTAATGATTTTTTCATTAATATCAACAGTATCATCAGCACCTTCTAAAGAAAGATAATTTTCTCTTACTTTATAAGCATAGATTTCATTACCATACACAGTAACAGCTTCTTCAAAAGCGGTATAAAATTGAATATCTTGAAGTTCAATATCTACAATAGGATATCCTAATCTTTGTGCACAAAATTTTGCTACTTTATCTGCATCTTTTTCAAATTCTAAATCATTATCATAAAACCCAAAAGGTGTTTCTCCTGGGTGGAATGAACTTGATCCTGGCCATATTGGTATATTCATGATATTTTATTAAGCGTTTACAAGCACGTATTCTACATCTATACTAGCACTAATAGCAAAAACATCAACTGATGTTAAGGCTGAACCTGAAAACCCACCATTAAATTGACTACCAGTAGCATTTGCACTTGCCCACATAAGTGAGGAAGTTGGTGTTAAATCTTGGGTCCAATAAGCTCCATCTGAGTTTTCAAAAGTAACTGCTAAAGATGCTGAATTATCTAAATTAGTAATTCTAGCATATTTTACACTACTTGAAGGAAATAAACCAGCTCCGGGGTTGGGACCATTAAAGTCTATTAAATTGATAGAAGTTGTTTCAGGACAAGTTACTATTCTTCTATCTACATTAGTTACATCAGCAACTCTATAGAAAGTTTCATTAATAGTTCTTACATTTTTAATAACGTGCTCTTCTTTTATTTTAACTTGAAAAGTACTAGGTGTTAGTGTAGATGCCATGCTTTTTTGGTTATAAATATTAGAAAGGGTTGTTTAATTATTATTTTTTTGATTTTCCACTACTACCTGATGATCCTAATTTAATACCTTGAGCACTTGCTTCTTCATATACTTGAATTAAATCATCTACAATTGGATCTCTATGGTTTTGTAATAATGTTATTCCAATTGCGTTTTTAATTGTACGCATTGATTTATATAAAAATCTAAATCCAGATTCTCGTTTTGATTTTAAATCAACTTGATGATCATCACCACATATAATCATTTTAGAACGCAAACCAATTCTAGTTGCTATCATTTCCATTTGCTCATGAGTAACATTTTGGGCTTCATCTACAATTATACATGAATCTAAGAATGTTCTACCTCTCATAAATGCTAAAGGTACAATTTCAATTTTGCCATCTTCAATAAGTTTTTCTACTTTTACTTTATCATATAAAGCAAACATGTTTTGATAGATTGGTTGAATCCATGGATCCATTTTTTCTCTTAAATCACCAGGTAAGAATCCTATTTCTTCTTTCGATACTGTAGGTCTAGTGATAATTATTTTTTCATAATGTCTTCTAAGAAGACCATCTAAAGCAACTTGAACCGCCAATAATGTTTTACCCGAACCTGCTTTACCAGCTAGCATCGTTATAGTATTTTCTAATATTTTAGCTTTAGCTTCTTTTTGTTCTTCGTTTAATGTAATTTTAAATTTAATGGGGTTTTTCACTACTCTTTGTTTTCTATGAACTTCATCTGTGTGAGGTTTCGATGCCATAATTTACGTTTTTTATGTAATAACTCTTTCAGTTATACATATTAAAAAAAAAGCCCCGCTTGCGCGGGGCTTAATTTCATTTGACTAAACTATTAGTTCAATTGATTACAGAGTATTTAAACCTGCAACATCAATTTTACCATAGAATTCCGGACGGATCATCTTCTTAGCGTAACGAGTTAAGAGACCTTTACGTGGAGTAAATGTATCTGGATCGTACACTAGAGGAGTCATAATTAATGGAATGTATGGAGCAAATACAGCACCAGTTTCCAAGAATTGGCTACCTCTGTAACCCATAAGAATTGTATTCTCAGTCATGTATGGGTTTTTGTATACATCGTAACGGCTATTAATAGCACCTACTTTTTGTACACCAAACGCATACTTCATTTTAGCAGCATCACCATCTGAGTTAGAAGCAAATCCTGGGATTGATTCTAATACAGTAGCAACAGTTGGAGAACATACTAAGAAATTAGCACCACCTCTAAGAGTTAACTGGTGAATTTTGTTAGATACTTTCTGCAATTTAGTTCCTAAAGTTTGGAACCACTGACCTTGTGAGTTATAGAAACCTAAATCAGTAGTTGTAGCACCTGAAAGAGCTTCATTGTTTTTAGCTGACCATACTTCAGTATTTGAAGATGGTACAGATTGAATCAACATATCAAGGATCTCTAAATCGATTTCCATTGCGATATATTCACTCATAATTGAAGTTAATTCAGCTTCAGCATCTAAAGATTGGTAAGCGTTCAAATCTTGAGCAAACTCAGGAGTCCAAACAGCTTTCAATTTTCTAGTCTTAGCAACAATTGCTTCAGATTTCAACTTAACGTTGATTTCAGGAATAGAAATTGGAGAGTTATTACCATTCAATACGTCGTTTTGATCTTCGAAATCACCACGCTCGTTATCAAGAGGTTGTAACTGGTAAGTAAGTGTATCATCTGCTGCCAAGTTGTTGTTTGGAGAGAAGAAAATTACTTCAGTATCAGTGTTTCTAGTAAACGTTTGAAGAATACCTTCGTTGTTGATACCACCTGAACCAGAAATGATAAATGCTCTTGAACCTAAGAAATCACCATTTGGAATTGCAGTTTTAGCAACAGCAAGTTTCTTGTAAGTTCCGTCAATTGCAGAAGCACTAAACGCTGCATCGTAGTTAAAGTCTTCCCAAGTTGTTGAACTTGAAGTTGAAACTATAATACCTACAGAAGCAGTGTTATTGATAGAATATCCGAATCTACCAGCACCATAAAGACCTTCTGATGGAGCATCTCCTTCAGTCAAACCGTACATTGAACCTGAACCATAAACATCTCCACCTGCGGTGAAAGGAGTTTTAGTAGTTCCGTACTGGAAATCTAAGAAGAAAACTAGACCTGAAGGCAAGTTCATAGGTTGAACTGATACGAACTCTTGAGCAGCAATTTGTCCAAATACTTTACGTACCATTGGAAGTGCTACACCAGCCCATTGTTCACCTGTTCCTGGGGTAAAAGTACCTCCAGCTACGCCTCCACCTGAAAGTGAAGCCTCAGTTACTAATTGCTTAGCCTGATTTTCAAGGATCATAGACATATTGTTTTTCTCAATCTCGTTATCGAGACCTTCTAACAATCCTGTTCTATTCCATTTGCCAGCTAATCTGGCAGCATCTGACTGTAGGTTCTTCCATGAACCAGCAGATGACTCTAATAATGAATTTAATTGTGACATTGTTTTTTTTTTGTTTTAAAATTATACTTATTTTTTACTTAATTCCAGCTAATTTTTGCCATCTAGAAACCTGAGAATTAACTTCCATAATAGGTTTCTTTTGAGCTACACCAGCTGATTTTGAAGCTCTACCTAGATTTTCTTTAACTACTGATTTTTTAGTGGTTGCTAAATTATCAGAAATTGTTTCAAATACTAGTTTAACTTCTTTAACTGTTTGAGCTTTATCAAATGCACTAAGTACTTTTGTTTTTTGGCTCTCAGTTAAATTTTTAGAACGGAAGATTTTGTTAGTATAGAGAAGTTTAGAGTTCAATAAATTAATTTCATTTAATTCACTTCTTAAAGTTTTAACAGTAGCATAAGCTTCTTTTAATTCTTCTTTAGTTTCATAAAGATCTTCATCCATTTCATCTTTAGCTTCATCCATTTTAGAATCACCGGCATATTTTCTTTTACCGTCAGCTTTTTCCATGTTTTCAGAATCAGCTCTTCTTTGAGCCATATCTTGTTTCTTTTTACCATGTTTAGCACCTTCAGCATCATCTAATCTGTCGTTGTACCCTTGTTTTTCTTCAACTTCTTCTTTTTCTTCAGTGATTTCAACGTCGTCTTCAACGTTAATATCTACTTCTTCTTCGTCATCAACATCCATTTCCTCACCAGCTTCTAATTCACCAGCTTTGACCATGTCTGCGATTACGTCTTCGATGAAATCTTTAAGGTCGTCTTCTGACATATCTTCTAGATCAATTTCTTCATCTTCGTCTTTGTCTTCTTCGTCCTCTTTTTCGTCTTTCATACCATCCAAATAGCCTTCTTCTTCAGCATCAGTACGTTCGTCCTCTTTCAAGTCCTCTTTTTCGTCTTTCATACCATCCAAATAGCCTTCTTCTTCAGCATCTGTACGAGCGTTTTCATCTAACTCTTTTTCTAGTTCCGATAAAATTTCGTCTAAGTCCATTTCTTCATCCATTTCCTCTTTGTCACCTTCTTCCATGCTACGCATGTATTCAGTTTCACGTTCTGGTTCATCATCACCTTTAAGGCCATGACGCATTACAGGATTAGAAAGTTCTTCGACAGCATCTTTACCGTAACCTTCTTCTACTTCAGCTTCAGCACCTTCATCCATATCATCCATCTCTTGTAGCTTTGCAGCAAACATAGATTTTAGTTGTGGGTTGAATGCTTCTTCTAAAGCAGCTTTTGCGTTTGCGATAGCCATTTCTTTAACAGCTTTTGCATCAGCGATTGCTTCTTTAAACATTTCTCTGTTGTTCATTTTTCCAAAAAATTTAATTGTTTGTGGAGTACGATTATTAGGAATCGTAATTTAGATTAATTTAAGTGAATACCATATGAGATGGTATATTGTTCACGTATAATGATACATATATGAAAATATTTTAAAGTCGCAAAGAAAAAAAAAAGCCCGCTTTCGCGGGCTTAACCAAAGGAATGAAATCCTAAGGGGGGGTTATATAATCGGGCACTGCCCGTTGGAGCAAAGTATTTCTGTTATAATAGAATTAACTTTAGAATATTTATTTTGTGAAGTAAAATCTAAACCTTCTTTAATTAAATGCATAAATGAATCTGGATTAGAAGGTGTTGAAACAAAATCCCAACATAATAATTCAAAATCGTCTTGTACTTCTAATATACCACCTTTATCTTCTAATGAACCCATACCACGAGAAGATACACCTACTGTAATACCACTTTCAACTAATGCTTTAAGTATATTACCCGCTGGGGTAGGTAAGATTTCAATTTTACCCATTACATTATCTCCATCCCACCACATATCAGCTATATTGTGAGATACATTTTGTAAATTAATTACTGTAGAATCTGGGTGGTCTAATTCACCCATAGCTCTATGTTCTTTAACTAGGTTTTGGTATTTATCTATTTCGCGCTCCCATAAACCTTTTGAGTAATAACGACCATTACCATTTTTAACTTCAGCCGTCGCTAAAATACCTTCAACTAAAGGTAAGCCTCTTTCTGATGTTTTTCCTTCAGAAAGCATTATACCTTTAGGTTTAAAAAGTTGAGTTTCTACTAATAATTTACTCATAGATCTGATATTTTATTTATTTAAAGATAAATCTGGGGCTACATCCATACCTGTGCCATTCTTTAAATCCCAAGAAGTAGCATCCATTTCATCTATTACTTCTTCTTTAGTATAAGATTTACCACACATTTTTTCGTAAAGTTTTTCCATTTTAGCCTTTCTTTTTTCAAGGTCTTTAACTTCACGTTGCATTAATTTCATTTTCTTTTTATCTACTAATTCAGATAAACTATCATCTTCAGTAACCATTGAAATTCTTTCTTTTTTACTTTCAATAATTTCATCTAAAGCTTCAATTTGCATTTCCAATGTAGTAACTTTACCTGCTTTTTCAATTTCAGATAATTTAGATTCAATTGATTCTTTTTTAGCTTTTTTAGGTTTTTTACCTTCTTCGTTTTCGTTAATAAGATTTAATAATGAGATCATTTTATTTTCTTTTAATTCAATATATCCTGTTGCTACTTCACCTTCAGGAAAATCTTTTTTAGTAGCATCACCATATCCACTTCCATCTTTAGATTTAACTTCTTTAGGTACTAAAGCTACAGCATCTTCAGTATAACCAGCTTCAACCCCAAACATTCCATTTTTAGTATAGTAAATTGGATCTTTTTCTAAATTTTTCTGTACTATCTTTTTAATATCTTCTAAATCTTTTTCTGGTGCTTGTTTTGCTTCAAAATATACACCATTTTGGAATTGGTCGAAAATTAAATTATTTTGATTATCTTTATCAGCTGTATCATATCCGTGAGATGCATCTTCTTCTACTTCTTTAGATACTTTCTTTTCTACAGCTTTAGCTTCTTCAGATAAAAATGAAGAAAATGCATTTTCAAATCCTTGTTTAGGAGTAGAAATATTATTAATAGGTTGCAAATCTACATAATTTTCTGAAATGATGCCTCTTCTTTTAAGTTCATTTGTAGCTTCATCAAAATTAGCAATTTTTCTAATTCCGTTAGGGAACATTCTTTTTGCTTCTTTTAAAAAGACATCTTTATGTCCTTTTCCTTCTTTAATAAGGTTATATTGAGTTTGTAATGTTTTCATTCTTCTGTTTTTAAAATACTTATAATATCATTTAAATAATCAACGATTAAATCTGTTCCATATACTACTGCATATGATTTTGGGTTTTTTATATAATAATCTTCTGTTTCTTTTTTAGCGTCTTTAAGTAAAGGTTGAATTTGACCTAATAAATCTCCTATACGATCAAACCCTTCCATTCGTTTATGGTGGAAATCCTTTACAGATTGTCCTTCTTCTTCTTTAAATAAATTTTTAACTTCTAATCCAGAACCTTTCTGAACATAGTTTCCATTTCTATCTTTAGGTACTAATTTATACTTAAATGCTTTTACGTAATAATTATCTTTAACTCCATCCTCAGATGCTTTAGGGCCTGGACCTAAATCAGCACCTATTCCTTCTTTAACTTCTTTATATCCTAATTCTTTATAAGCTTCATCATTTGGTTTAGACCCTTTTAATCTAAAAGCATATGGTGTTAAATAAGATCCTCCAGCTGCTGAGGTAGACATTTCTTCTAATTGTCTTTTAATTTCTTCATATTGGTCAGGATAGTTTTTTCTTAAATGTGATCTATATTGATTAAACACATCTTTTAAACTACGAGCAACATCTCTAATATTTTGATCTTTTTCTGCCTCATCAGTAGTCATTAATATTTTTAATGCTTTAACGGCACTAGACATTTTTTCTAATGAATCACCAAATGAAGCTAACTTAATTATTTTATGTTGGACAGAATTTGTTTCTGGGTTTATTTCATCTGTTTTGAAATAAGTATCTAAATTAGCAGAAAAGAAATCATTTTTCATATCCACAGGACCATAAGCTGTTTCTAACCTTTTAATTAAAGAAGGTTTTACATCTTTAGGTTTTAAAATATTTGAAGTATCTATATCAGCCATTTGTTTTTTGTAATTCTTCTACTAATGAATAATATTGTAACAAATTAACTAAATGATTATCATTTATTTTTGAATTTTTATCAGCTTCAGTAATGATATTTATAGTTTCTTTTAATTTAATTTGAACCGCAGCATCTTTAACACTTTTATTTAATTTAGTAAGTGTAGATTTAATTTCATTAATTTTAGAATTATAAAATTCCCTTAATGCTGGGTTTGAATCGACTGATTCAATAAATTCTTTAAGAACTGTTTTTTGGTTTGAATTTAATTTATCATATTTACCATTAAATTTTTCTAAAATTACACGGTAAGTTAACATACGAAGATCTTTATCGTAATTTTTAAATTCTTCTATAAGATTATCTTCAACTTGTTTTTTATTTATAGATTTAGATGTAAGATGTTCTAATAAAGTAACTTTATGATCTATAATTGTTGTAGGATTTGTTAATTTTTCATTATTATAAATTTCCATTAACAAATATAATGAAGCTTGAACTTTATAATGTGGGAGTTTAGTTTTAAAAAACTCATTTAAATTATAATGTTTTTTTATTTCATTAATTAAATTATATTTTTCTCTTTTTAGGGAAGATTTATTTAATTTTTTAGCTGATTCTAAAATTGTATTAACTACTAGATCAGCTTTTCCTTCTGTTAAACCAACTTTTTTGAATAAAATTTCATAAAGTCTATATTCTTTAGATAATTCAGATTTTACAAAATATTTTTTCATAATCCCTGTTGCGGGTGATGATTTTCCAGATAAAGTATCTGATGTAATTTGTCTAACTAGTAGTTCAAATAAAATACCAGTATTTTTATATTTTGAATGTTTAAATTTCATTCCTTAAGAGGGTTTGATTATAAATATATAGAGATTATTGTTCCTTAATATTAGATTCATCAAGGAGCGAATCTCCTTTATTATCATTTTCAAATACTAACTTTTTAGTATTTATAGGAATTTTACTTAATAATGTTTCTAACGCAAGAGGAGATTTTCCTTTATAAGATGATTTAGGTTCATTTGGGTCATTTTTCATTCCTTTAGCACCTAATCTATCTTTCCCAAAAGCACTATCTTGGGTATTACGATTTGACACTTTTTCTTTTGGACGACCTAATTTAGGATCAATAGTACCTTGATCATAACCATCAGGAACATTTGTTGGATCCGAATCATATCTACCTTTCCCATATAATGAAGCTAAATCATGTGGAGTACCATACGATTTACCAGTTTCAACTGGATCATTACCTTCAGCTTCAATTTGAGCTAATCTAAATCTACGTTTAGCATCTTCACTAATAAGATCTCTGTATTCATCATACTCATTTTCACTAAATCTAAAGATATTATCATAAATCCAATCTGTAGGGAGTAATTTAGTTTCTATCATTTGAGCAGCTAAATCTACTTTTTCTTTCATTAATGCTATACGTTCTTGATCGTATATAATTGATGGAGTAGTTAAAGTTAATTCAAAATTTGATAATTGTTCTCCTGTATATCCTTGAGTATATAAATGTACTGTTGCTATTTTATATAATTCTGATGTTACAATTCTTTGGATTCTATCAATTGTACGACCAAAACGAATATCTTCAGCTGCTAATGTAGCTTTACCTTCTGTTGTTTCATCATACCCTAAAAATGCTTTAGGTACTTTTAATGCCGCAAATAATTTATCTCTTAAATACTCAACATCAGCAATACCATCATAATCTAAACCTTTTGTAGTATCAATTTTAGTAGCAGAATCATTACCTCTAACTGGGATGAAGAAATCCTCCATCATATTCTGCATATTATATTTTAGGTTATAATCACCTGTTTGTTCATCAATATATGGAGCACGTTTCATTTTAGAAACTGTTTTTTCCATAAATGCATCTACTTCGTTTGGTGGAATACCCCCAACATTGATATAGTAAATACGTTTTTCAGGTGCGCGAACGATTCTATGTACTAACATAGCATCCTCCATTAATGAATATTGTTTATATAATTTACGAGCTGGTTCAATATATGATCTACCATAAGGTAAATAATTAGCATCTGCTAATAAACGGAAATGAGCCATTTCATAATTATCAAAATAAATATAATTACCATTTTCTGTATCTAAACCAACTACAGTACCATATCCTCCATAAGTACCACCAGCACCTTGGCCATTTGGGTCATATTGGAAAACTATTTGACTTGGATTATCTGGATCAGATCCTTCTATTCTTGATATATTATAAGCTGTATAAGGAATAACATTATAAACACCATACTTTTCAGCAATTTCTAATTTAAGGAAAAAATCACCATATTTACACATTTGGCGAACCCACATCCATAAATTAAATTCAATATTAAGAACATCGTAAAATAAATTATATAATACTTTTTGGATATCTTCATCAGGTGATTTAATACTTAATACCTCACCCATATCATCTTTTAAGGTGCTTTCATCAGCAATAATATCAAGAGCTGAAGCTACAATAGCATCAGTATCCATAGCTTCATAATCCCCATACAATTCAACTCTCATTGTTTGATAGTTAAATGCTAAATTATTATAGGGATATTGACTTGTAGTATATAGTCTAGCAAATCTATCTGTAAGAGCATTAGTTTCAAGCTCACCAGCTTGCTGGATTGAGTTTGTATCAATTACTTTTAATTGATTACCTCCTACATTACGAATAATAACATCCGTAGAGAATAATCTTTTTAATCTTGTAAATACACTTTTATCAGCCATTTTTTATTATATTATTGTTATAAATATTACTTAAGAAGCCAACTAATGTCTTCTTTTCCCCCATATGGGTTATCTATTTTATAAGGGTTTTCTACACTATTTCTAGAATATACACCTGTATAAGCGGTTGTTGATTTATTCATTGCATTTAAAGATGCTTTAGTTAAATCTATACCTTGTTGTCTAAATTTAAAAGCAGTATCACGCATAAACATAGCAATAGAGAATGACATAACCAAGTCATCATTATAACCAATTTGAGCTTCTGCTCTACCATTTTTCCAAATAAAGACTTTCATTTCATCTATTAATCTTTTTGATTGGATAGTAACTCCTTTATCACTAATGTATTCTTGAAACTTACCAATTGTCATTGGTCTTGTCCTTGATGACATAGTAAACCCTGCAGTCATTTTACTTGTATCCATATATTGGTCAAAATACGAATCAGCTGTTATGTTTCCACTCTTAGGTGAATAATAAAGGTTTGGGTAATTATTTTCTATTAATACTTGTAAAGTAGCCCAACCAATATTAGCATTTTCAACTACCATTAAAGCATTATTATATTCAACACCAATTCTATAAAGTAATTCACCATATTCTTTAGTGCCAATTTGACCCTTATACTCAACTACTTGAACATTATTTTCAACATCTATAATATGGAATGCAGAATAATCTTTCCCATCACCTCGAGCTACATCTGCTACAACCATATAAGTTCTAGAATAATCAGCTGGTTCCCAGATCCATAAATTTTGGTCTACTCCTCTTCTTTCTAATGGGTCTTTAATGTATGTTTTTTCATAAAAATCTATATACTCAGGATAAAATACAATATCTCCTGAAGTACTAAAATCACAATCACACTCTTGTGCTGCCATTCTAGGATCACCTAATAATTCATCTTGAGAATCCCTCCAATCCTGGTCACGTTCAGGATGAACAAACCAAGGTAATTTAATAGGTAAAAATTGGTTTTCACCATTTTCAGCTCTAACCCATGTTTGATGAAACCAATTACCTGTACCATAAGGAGTAGATAATGCTATACACCCACCACCAGTAGCAAGTGTTTGTTGAGCTGAAGCCCAAATCTCACCAATATTATCAATAAATGCTGCCTCATCAATTAATAAGAGAGAAACGGCTTCTGATCTACCAGCATCACTACTTGCAGATGTTGCTTTAATTTGGGAGCCATTATTTAATCTTAATGTTAATTTGTTATTTTCATCTGCATCTACTTTAAGCCAAGAAGGTAAATTTTCATACATGAATTTAACCTTTGTAACCATATTTTTGGCTGTTTCTTGCTTTGTTGCAATACAAAGAATATTTTTATCTTTATGGAACAACATTAGCCATAAAGAATATCCAGCACCTAGAGTAGAAATACCTAACTGTCTGGATTTTAGTACTACGTTATAAGGGTTTTCTTGGAATAATTTTAATACTTTTTCCTGAAATGGATATAAATTAAATTGAATTCTACCTCTTTGGGGATGCTGAATAAAACAATACTTTTTCATAAAATGAACTGGGTCTTTAGCACATTTTAAATATTCTTGTCTTATAATATGTTTTAAATCATCAGCCATTATTTACTAAGTTTCCAGTGCATACTGAATCCTAAAACAGGTTGAAAGTCTTGGTTTACACCTATTCCAACACCATATACCTGTTTATTTTTTGTTTTATATAATAATTCCCCTCCTAAATAATTTATTTGATCAGTTCTACCTTTTAAACCAACCCCCACATAAAACTCTCTATTATTAATATAAACAGTATTAGTTACTGTAGTAGTAGGTATTAATACATTAGGTTGAATTTCTCTAAATAATATAGAATTTCTACTTATAGTATCATTTATAACAATGTTTCCTAATGAATCTAAACTTAAGGTATCTGTATAAAAGTATTTAGCATAATAATCTTTTAATATACCTAATGTATCAATGTCAGCAGGAATAGTATCATGTATTGTGGTGATTTTAGTTCTCCACTTAGGAACATACACTAAACTATCAATTTTTAACGTATCCCATTTAGTTACAGTTTCAGTAATAATAGTAGGTTCTGCTATGTCAGTACCATTTTTACCCCCACTACAAGCCCTCATAAGAAGAATAATTGCAACCAATACTACTATAAGTAGTGTTTTAATATCTTTAAAGGTTTCTTTCAAGTTTTTTTAATTCTTTAGTTTTATCTGCCATTTCATCAAATAAAGATTGTTCTGCTTTTGTTCTGTCTTTTCTATCAATTTTTGATATTTTTAACATTTCAGATTTATTTTTCTTAAGATCTTTTTTAATTTTATCAATTTCTGCTTTTGTTTTTAAAGCATCTGCTTTTTCTTTAGCTATTGATTTTTCTTTTTTAACATCTGCAGATGTAGGTTCTTCCTCTTCTCTAATACTAAGGCTATCTAAAGCATTCATTGTACCTTCAAAACCAGGAATATCAGCAGGTTTATCAAATTCTCTTTGCTTTAATGCTGCTTGGATAGCAAATATAGCATCTTGCTCTGAATAACTATATCTTTTAGCCATTGATTTAATAAAGCGATCTAGTGCTTTTGTTACCTCAGGATTTAAAGATTCTTTAGTTAATGATTGTGTTTTTTCTAACTCTTTGTTTAATTCAGCTTGTGCTGCTGCTTTTGCCTTAATATCATCAGCTGATTCTTCTTCAGATAAAATTTCAATAATTTCGTTTTTAAGGTACTCTTTAAATTCTTTTTTTTTCATTGTCAGGTGTTTTCGTTATAAATATTACGAAAAAATTGCTTGTTTAAGTAATTCTATACGTTCTTCTGTGCTACCTGATAGAGTATGTAAATTTTTAATTCTATGATTATACCTATTTATTAAAGTGTTAATTGATCTATCAATTATAACTCTATAATTAGCATCTGTTTCACGAACACCATTATCTTCAATTTCTACACCTTCAGGAGATACATAAAATATGTAATCGTATTCTCTAACTAAATTAGCAGCTAACGTTTCAAAATCTTCTTTATCGTAAATATCCATTGAAGTAGAACAATTAGCAAATGCCATAACATCAATTACAGTTCTATCTGTAATAATATTTTCTAACATTAATTCACTTGATCTCTCAGCTAAAAATACACATTGACCTTTTAATGTAGAATCAGTATTCAATGGAATACCCATTGCCATTAATTCCTTAGAACGCTCAGTTCTAGTAACATAATCTTTAAATTCCGGTAACTCTTTAAGAGCATTGACTAGTGTAGTTTTACCTACACTCATTGTACCACATAAACCTATCTTCATAACTTATAATTTAATTAGAAAATCTTTCACTTCCAAGCATATATTGAAGAACTGTTTCAGGAATACCTGAATGTGTAAATTGTTCTAATTTAGCTAATGCTTGGGTTACATCTTGGGCTATAATAGGAACATTTTTAATATTACCTTTATCAGTGTATGTACACTCATATATTAGGTTATCTTTTACTTTAGATGTTCCTACTAACTTAATTTCTAGTACAGCAATATCTCTTCCCATATCTTGGATAGATTTTATTAACTCACTATTTTCTTTTTTATATTTTTTCTTAATCATAACTAAAAGGGTAAATTACTATAATTATCTTCTTGGGATGAACCTGGCAATACTCTGTAGCTATCACTATCAAAATGTTGTGTTGATACTTCAAATATAGTAGCTCCTTCAGTAAGTGCTAACATTTGATGTGGTTGACCAGGCATTAAATGAATACAATCACCTTTTTTAACTATTTTGGATCTTAATTCCGCTGTTTCAGTATCAATAAATTTGTATTCAAATTCACCTTTAGAAATATACCATGCTTCATCTTTAAGAAGATGATAATGCATTGAAAATTGTTTATGAGCTTTAAATACTAATAATTTACCACAATAAAATTCATTGTTAATAATCCATAATTCATGACCCCATGCTTTTTCATGACGTTCACCTTTATATGGTAAAGCTTGCATTGTTAACTCTCTCATATTAATTTCTATTTTCTCCTGCTCTACCTTTTGATGTTTTATACCAAGGTAAACCTTCTCTTTCTTGCATTATAGAATTATATTCTTCAGCATCATATTCATTACCATTTAAAAAATATGATTTTACAAACTCACTATCTTTTCTATGTGGTATAATAGCAGGACCATCCCATTTATGATGTTTCCAGGCTACTTCACCTTTAATTCTTATAAGATGGTGAGTTGCTCCTCTTGAATTAATTGTTTTTTCTTCGTATAATTTATCTGACATAATTTTTATTTTTTACCAATTTATAATATCTCCTTGTTCAACATATTCTGCATCCTCCATACATTGTAATACCCATTCTGCAACGTAATTTCCCTGTGCTCCTGATACTGTAATACCTCTTGCACTTAAAGCATCACCTACAAAATGGACATTATTATAATCAAT
>Ga0181402_1000116_pt1 | contig 27170 bp, 39 predicted proteins | sample 25SPOviralmetaG_FD_130131 | JGI IMG/M metagenome (GOLD analysis project Ga0181402, IMG submission 130131) | Marine viral communities from the oligotrophic San Pedro Time Series (SPOT) site, San Pedro Channel, CA, USA - 25 SPOT_SRF_2011-08-17 | ecosystem: Environmental > Aquatic > Marine > Strait...
ATTGAATACTCATCCATATTCATGGACCGAATCCGGATATAAAAATTATGGTAATTTCTTATCATTAATTAAAGAAAGAAATAATGAAATGTTATTTGATATGAATTCAGAAAATAAAACATTTCCAAAAGAGTTATTATTATGAAAAATGTAGTATTTTTAACATGTATAAAAAATCCTAATCATGATGATAAATATGGTGGTTGGGAATGGATGGAATATTCAAAAAGAACATGGGAATTTTGGTGTAAAAAACATAATTGTGAATTAGTTGTATATGACACGCCTACTGAAAATGATCTTGCAAGATTTAGAGTTACATGGCAACGTTGGTTTGATGTGTTTGATCGAGTAGAAACGGTAGTTCCAGATTATGATAAAATTTTTATGATAGATGCATCATCGATGGTACGATGGGATGCGCCTAATATATTTGATTTAGTAGATAATAGATTTACAGCTTGGCGAGATATGGATAATTTAAGATGGACATACGAATCAGTTGAAGGATATAAACCATTTTTCAATGACATGTCTTTTGATTTAAAAAAATATATCAATTGCGGAGCAGCAATTATTAATAAAAATCATAAAAATTTTCTTCAAGAAGTTAAAACTTTTTTTATAGAAAATCAAGATGCATTAGTAAATGCTGAAAGTCATGTTATAAAGAAAGGAACTGATCAGACTCCATTTAATTATTTACTACAATATCATAACATTGATGTTAGTTTAGAATTACCATTTACATGGAACGCTAGACATTTAACTAGAAAAGAATTGCATTCATATAATTGGCAATTAGAACAATTAGGTCATAGTACAGATAAAACACCGCATTATATCAAATATTGTAATATATGGAGATTTACAGGAATGAGTAAAGATCAGAGAACTCAGTGGGCAGAACATTCTTGGAATTTCATTAAAGAAAAATATACAGATGATGATATAGAATTTTTATTAAATAAAGTACAACATAAAGGTACTGAATTTAAAAATGCTACTTCTAGAAAATTTAAACAAGACATACTTAAATATTTTAAAGAAGAAGGTGTAGGTAAATCTATATTAGAATTTGGATGTTGCCATGGAGATACATCAAGAATCTTTAGCGAAGTTTTTAAAACTGTGTACGCTACAGATTGGAGACATGCTAATTTAAATTTAGCAAAACAAAAATGTAAAGAATGTACAAATGTAAAATTTAGTATCTTTGCATGTGGTGAAGATAGTCTCACATTTGATAAAGACATTGATGTAGTATTTATAGATGCACGACATTCATATAATGAAATTAAAGAAGATATGATATCGGTGTTAGAATATTTTAATAATCCTACTATCATAATGGATGATTTTGGAAATCCAAATAATGGAATGAAAGATGCAATACAGGAAGTTATACAATCGCAGAATTTAGAAATTATAGAATACATTGGAGAAGATAAAGGGTTTAAAACAAAAAGTGGTTGGTCAATGATTGATAGAGAAGGTGTTATATTAAAAAAGAAATTAGCATGAAGAATATAGTTTTTATAATGGATATAGATCTTAAAGGAGAAGGAAGATATTCAAGTTCTAGACGATTGCCATATCAATATTCAATTAAAAGTTGGAAGAATTGGTGTGAAAAAAATAATGCAGAACTTTTCATTTTGAATGATTTATTATTACCAACAGATGAAATGAAAATTTGTTGGCAACGATATTATTTATTTGATATACTTGAGGCAAATGAAATAGATTATGATCAGATACTAATGGTAGATGCTGATACGATAGTACATCCAGATTGCCCAAATTTCTTTGAACTATCTGATAATAAATTTTGTGCAGCAGAATTTGATTCAAGCTGGGACTGGGTAATTCGTAGTATAGAAAATTATTCTAAATTTGCTTTTGATGAATATATGATGCCAATTGAAAAATATTTTGATTGTGGATTTATGATTGTTAATAAACTACATAAACAATTCTTTAAAGATATAATTAATTTTTACTATGAAAATCAAGACGGATTAAAAGAATTAGAAAAGTTACATGTAGGAACAGACCAAACACCTGTTAATATACTAATACATAAATTAGGTATAGATTTAAAATTACTTCCATATGAATACAATACTATGGATATGACTAGAAAAGAAATATTAGGTAATGATATGTTGTATACAAAAATAGGAAATGTATTTCAATTTAATTGTCTACCTAACAATGAAGAAAATAAAGCACAATATTATTGGATGCAAAAAACATATCAAGAATTATATGAAAACTAAATTTGCAATAGGATGTTTAGTACAATGGTACGAATGTGATATTATAGAAGACTACATTATATCTTTAAAAGAGGCAATAGATGAATATGGAGATGTAAAAAATGTAGAAGTGCATTTTGCTGTATCTTTATCTCAAAAATTAGAAAAATGTATTTCTAAAGAACAATTACAAAAATGTAGAGATAAGATACATAATCTAATACATGATAACTTATACGGAACGACAGAATACAAATATAAATTATATACAATATCTCAATATAGAAGAGAATTTAATACCAACTACAGCGAATCTGCAGACGTTCTCATATGGGGCGAATCAGATGCCATTTTACCTAAGAACATGTTTACTATACTAAACAACTTACATCAAACATCGTTACAGAACAATAATCCAAAATACTTAGCATTTTTTGGAACATGTAAGATGTGGGACACATCATGGAAAGTATTAGAACATACAGATTTTACTGATAAACCATTTATTGAAAATGATTATGAAAATTGGTGGAGTTTAAAATATACTATGAGTAAAGATGAAATGAATGCCATAAATGAAAAAACAGATGAATTAGATGTACGAGTTTTGCCACAACATAAATTTAATGGATGTGGATTAGTTATATCCTCAGAAGTTATTAGATCCGGAGTTAATATACCTAGTTCAGTGTTTTTTGTACACGAAGATTCGGCATTTATGTGGATGACAAATAAAGTGTTAGGAAATATACCTCAATATGTTATTAAAAACATTTTATTAGTTCATAACAGAAATCATCCTAATAAACGAATGTATATAAAAGATGAACGTAAAGATGGTACTATGAATGAAAAACGTCGTAGTAATGATTGGTATATAAAAGCAAATAAAATGAGTGAACAGAATTATCAAAACATGTTCAATCCTAATTATAAACCTTACAGATGGGAAGACATACTATGAAAAAAATATTAATAACAGGGGGAGCTGGAACAGTAGGATCATCATTTATAAAACAATATTACGATGAATATGAATTTTATAATGTTAGTAGAAATGAAACTCAGATTGCTAAACTTAAACAAAATTTTCCAAAAGTTAAAAGTTTTTTATCTGATATATGTGATCTAGATTCAATGATAAATATTTTTGAGCAAGTACAACCTGATATAGTAGTACATGCTGCAGCATTGAAACATATAAATTTAGCAGAAGAAAATCCTACAAAGGCAGTTGAAATAAATATAGTAGGAAGTTTGAATATTATAAAAGCAAGTGTAAGAGCAAAGGTTCCATTGACAGTAGGAATAAGTACAGATAAAGCATGTAATCCAGACTCTGTTTATGGTTATTCAAAACGAATGATGGAAACAATGTTTATGCAATATCATAATGATAAAACAAAATTTGTTTGTACAAGATTTGCAAACGTAGCAAATAGTAATGGTTCGGTAATACCATTTTGGTTATCGGAAGCTGAAAAAGGTAATGCATTAAAATTAACAGATCCAGAAATGAACAGATTAATGTTTTCTAAAAAAGATTCTGCCAAATTAATTAACAAAGCAATTGATTATGGGACACATACTAATGAACCATTTATACTTTGTTTATTAATGAAGAATGTAAATTTATTAGAATTAGCAAAAGTAATATCAGATCAAGAAGTAGAGATAATAGGTAAAAGGCCTGGAGAAAAATTAAATGAAACTTTGATAAGTGAGAAAGAATTACCTTTCACGTTTCATAATACAGATGATGGATACGTATACATACTACCAACAAAACAAACTACTAATAACATATCTCATGAACATTCATCTGCAAATGCGGAATGGATGACAGAAGATGAAATGAAAGAATTGATATGGGACAAAAAATAATATGGTTAACAGAAGGTAGCCATCGAGGCAAAATACCACGCGACTTCCGTGGCATGCGTAACGACTCGGCATGGATGTGCACATTAAACGCTACTCATTGTCCTATATGGGAAGTGCATAATATACATGAAAAATATGATTTAGCAATTGTTACTTTACCAAAAAAGAATATTGATAAATTAATGCAATATCCATTAATGGAAAGTTTACGTAAATGTTGTGATAAGATTGCATATATGCAAGAAGGACCTCATTGGTATTTTCAAGATTATCCATTAGATCAACAATGTTGGTTTTATAATACATTAATGGAAATGGATTGGTTATATGTACATAATAAAACAGATATAAATTATTATCAAGGATTAACTGATAAAGAATGTAGACTGATGCCAACATTAATGATAGAAGATAATGTTAAAGAATTAGCAAAGGTAGAAAGATCTGGTGTAATGATGGGAGGTAATTTTTGTAATTGGTATGGTGGATTTGATTCATATATGGTTGCTCAAGAATTTGGTACTGATATATTCGTTCCTAGTATGGGTAGAAGAATAGAAGGAGAAGAGCAGATGCCAGGACTTAATCATTTACCGTATATGGATTGGACTGCATGGATTGGTGAATTAAATAAACGAAAATATGGAATACATTTAATGAGAACACATGCAGCCGGCACATTTGCTTTGAATTGCGCATATTTAGGAATTCCATGTATTGGATATCAAGGGTTAGATACACAAGACATATGTCATCCAGATTTAACAATACAATTTGGCGATATCATATCTGCAAAAAAATTAGCGGAAAAGCTTAGGAATGATGAAGAATTTTATTTATATTGTAGTGATATAGCAAAGATGTTATACAATGAACATTATACAGAAGATAAATTTATATGCAAAACAAATTAAATATAGAAACTAATCCAGAATTTGCTAGTGAAATTATATTATCAATACCTTATGTATATTGGTTACATGAACAAAATTTATTAAATAAAGTTTCAATATGTAAAGGAATGAAACCATTTTATTGGTTTTGTGATAACGTAGAAGAAAAATTTTCTTATCGTACATTAGATAATGCAGTGGCTCTTAAAGATATTCCAAACAAATGGTTACATAACTCTGAAGCAGGAAATGGTAGACCAGGAGTGATAGATTATTCACAATGGAAAGTTCCGCCATATACTAAACATTATTCAAATGATCATTTTGAAAAATTAAAACCATATGTAGTAGTAAACAATATTTTTAATATGGAGGGTGGTTATAACCCACCTGCTAGGTATTTTGATATACAGCAATTGTATGATATATTTAATTATCTAATTGATACCGGATATAACGTAATTTACAAACGTCCAGATAATACAGAATTCATACCAGATCAAAATGAAATAAATACTATGCATCAGCAATTAGATATACAAGCAGATGTAGAAGGTTTAGGTAGAATTACTGATTTACAATTAGTAGAAATGATGGATAATGTTTATAATATAAATGAATTAAATTATAATAACTGGGATTATAGTACGTTAAATTTAAAAGTATTTGCAGAGACGGATGGATTTATAAGTGTTAATGGCGGAGGATATCAATTATGTGCATGTTTTGATAAACCTATGGTTATTTATACTACAAAAGGAAAAGAAATGCGTCCAAAATATTTAGAATATGATAATAGTTATATAAACATGGTTCGTTCTAAAAATACTGAATTTGGTACCAGTAACAAAGTAAAACCAGTATATGATAATTATGAAAACTGGCCTTCACAAGGACGAGATTATAAAACATTAATGAACACAGTGAAAGATACATTCATCGGGCATGTAGCTGAATCAATGTTAAGGACAATATGAAAATAAGTTTAATACAACCAGGAAGAAATAATCTTAAATATCTTAAATGGTCTTATGATTCAATAAGAAAAAATCAAGGTAATCATACGGTAGAAATATGTGTTGCGGATGATTTCTCAAATGATGGTACATGGAATTGGTGTCAGGAGATGATGCAGAACGATTCTAACTTTAAGGCAATTCGAAATGAAGGACCAGCTAGATTAGGACATACTATTTTATATGATAGATTAGTCAATGAAGTTGCTAGCCATGACATATGCATGATATATCACGCTGATATGTATTTATGTCCAGGAGCATTGGATTCAATTGAATGGCACCTAAAAGAAAATACTATTGTATCCTTAACTAGAATTGAACCACCTTTACATCCAGATGGGCCCGAAAAAATACTTGTTGATTTTGGAATTGAACCTGAAGAATTTAATGAAACTAAATTACTTCAATATATGCATGATACAAAAGATCATCGAATAAATAAAACTACCGAAGGTATATTTGCTCCATGGGCATTTTGGAAAAAAGATTTTCTAGAAATAGGAGGTCATGATGCTATATTTGCTCCTCAATCAAAAGAAGATACAGATATATTTAATCGATTTCAATTGAATGGAATAAAATTTATTCAAACATGGGAAGGATGTGTTTATCATATGACTTGTAGAGGTAGTCGATTTGCGGATGGAGCAAAAAGAAATCCCGATGGTCAAGTATTTATGAAAAATAGAGAAACAGATGAATGGTTAAAACAGAATCAAAAATCAACTAGAGAATTTTTACGTAAATGGGGTCATTATTGTAAACATGATCCTTTAATGAAACCAATTATTCCGTCAAAGTATAATGTTGGTTTTATAGTTAAAAATTGTAATAATCAATTGTTAGAAATGTTAGAACCTTGGTGTAGTACAATGTATATAGACAATTGGAATGTTAGAGAATTATATATTAACTCAGAACAATTTAATACATCGTTTGATTTAAATGATAAGATCAAATCTTATGATACTATGAAACAAAATGATATACTAGTTAGTATTGATGGAAATCAATTTGGAAATAATGATTTTAGAATTATTCAAACTTTATCTGAAATACTTGATGGCGACGATCAAATACAAGAAATGATAATGTTTGAACCAACTCATTTTGTAATAGAAAATTTACAAGTAACAATTCATAGTTTAGAAACGTATGAACAAAGTTTAATACATAATAATTATATAAAAAAGGAATAAAATGCAAAACGTATTAGTTACCGGTGGATTAGGATTTGTAGGTTCTAATCTAGTTAAAATCCTTAAACAAGAAGGAAACTACAATATCACAGTAATTGATAATTTATGTTCAAATTCAAGTAATCGTGATTATCAAGAATCTGGAGTTGAATACATTATTGATGATATTAATAATCTTGATAAAGTTAAATATCAAAATTTAAAGTTTGATTTAATATTCCATCTTGCCGGATTGTCTAGAATACAACCTAGTTTTTTAGATCCAGTATCATATTTTAAAGCAAATACATTAGGTACCGTACAAGTATGTGAATTAGCAAAAAGATGTGGTGCTAAAATAGTATATGCAGCTAGTAGTTCAGCCGAAGCTGGTCCACATTTAAACCCGTATGCATTTACTAAATGGTCCGGAGAAGAAATAATTCGTATGTATGCAGAGATTTACGATATGTCTACCGTATCAACAAGATTCTTTAATGTTTATGGTCCAAGACAACCATGGGAAGGAACTTACGCAACTGTTATTGGTATATTTGAAAGACAATATAAAGCTGATGAACCATTAACTATAACAGGTAATGGTGAACAAAGACGTGATTTTACACATGTGTTTGATATAGCAAATGGAATGATTTGTTTAAGTAAAGATGTTCATAAAGGCGAAATATATAATCTAGGTACTAGCAAAAATCATTCAATAAATGAATTGGCTGCCATGTTTGAATGTGAAACAAAGTATATTCCAAAACGACAAGGCGAAGCTTGGATTACATTGGCAGATATTTCAAAAACTCAAGAATTTGGATATACGCCTAAAGAATCTCTTAACAAGTATATTAAAGAATTTTTATCAGAAAATGAAAGGTAATATGAAAAAAATTGGAATTATAGGAAATGGATTTGTAGGAAATTCAGTAGCATTTGGATTTTCACCAACACATGAAGTGCGTATACATGATAAAGATCCCAAAAGGAATTTACATACAATAGAAGAAGTATTGGAATGTGATTATGTATTTGTTTGCGTTCCAACACCAATGAATGAAAATGGCTCAATAAGTTTAGATATAGTAGAGAAGGCTCTACATGAAATATCATATAAAAATAAAAATCGTAATAACGTATTTATTTTAAAATCAACTATGATTCCTGGATCGACTAACAATTTTATAAATCAATTTCCTAAACTTAATATAGTATTCAATCCAGAATTTTTAACAGAACGAACTGCTAAATTAGATTTTTTAACACAAGCTAGAATTATCTTAGGCGGTGCTAAACGATTAACTAAAAAAGTTACTAAACTGTTTAAAGAAAGATTTGAACATTGTTATGTTGTAGAAACAGATACTGTAACTGCAGAATTAATAAAATATATGAACAACGTATTCTTTGCTAGTAAGGTTTCAATTATGAATGAAATGAAACAAGTTTGTGATGCAGTAGGAGCAAATTGGAAACAAGCATTAGCCGGGTTTACAGCAGATCAACGAATTGGTGATTCACATCTTAACGTACCTGGACCAGATGGTAAATTAGGATTTGGTGGTTCATGTTTTCCTAAAGATATTAATGCGTTTACATCGATGGCTGATGATATGGGTATTGAAGTTCCGACTATTAAAGGAGCATGGCAAACAAATTTAAATGTCCGCCCAGAACGCGATTGGGAAAAATTAGAGGGAAGAGCTGTAGTTAAAAAAACTAAAACAGAAGAATGGTTTGATCAAGATCCTACATCTACAGATGCATGTTTACAACATATTATTGATGATGAAAATTTATAATTAATAATATTTATAACAAATGCGTTATTATATTTTATACCCAGATAATACAGAAGCTGATACTATTAACGATATCAATCAATTAGGAGATGATAATGGTTTTGGGGTATTCTGGGCAAACAGAGGCCTTAATGTGTTAATGAACGCAGTTAAACAGCAACATGATATTGTTGAACATGTTAAAATTATTGACGAAAAGGCTAAAGGTTATTCTATCGAGGAATTCCTTGATAAAATTAAATCACTTAAAGTAAGAGTACAGGAATAATATGACAAAAGTCAATTTGAATGATCTAGACAAGTACGTGGAAACGCATCAGCCAATACAGAAAATTCGTAAAAAACGAAAGTTAAAAGATCAAGAATCTAAAACAACAGATAAACGTAAGTAACTTATATTTATAACAAATGGAGTTTACTTATGAAATTAGAAGTTTTAAGGATTAGTTCAGAATCCGATTCATCATCAGGTTTAGTATTTGACGTCACAAATGGAAGAAAATTTTTATGTTATTGTCTAGAAGACGAATATCGTAATGAAAAAGTAATGCACGAAACACGCGTTCCAGTAGGCACATATAAAATTCTTTTAAGAAAAGAAGGTGGTTTTCATGGTAGATATACTAAAAAATATGGTGACTTCCATAAAGGAATGCTACATGTTCAAGATGTACCGGGATTTCAATGGATTTTAATTCATACAGGTAACACAGATGAACATACAAGTGGTTGTTTAATTGTAGGCGATTCGCAAGAAAATAATCAACTTAAAAAGGATGGATTTATAGGCAGATCTACACAAGCATATAAAAGAATATATCCTCCAATAGCTGAAGCTCTAGAAAATGGAGAAGAAGTAACTATAACATATATAGATTATGATTCGGTCCTTTAAAGATAAAATAAAAAAGAAACAAGAGGCATATGAGGCTAAACAAAAAGTTTTAGCTGAACAAGCTGAACAAGCTCGTGTCAAAAAAGAATGGGAATCGTTTGATCTAGAACAAGAAAAAATTAAACAACAATCTCAACAAATACTTGCTGAAGAAGAATCACGCCAACATGCACAATATTTACAATGGAAACAGGAACAACGTTTGTTACAAGAACAAGCCGAACAAGTTCCGGTAGAAAAAATTAACACAGGTGTTGGTATAGGTCATGATAGTACTTGGAAATTAACATGGCAATCATTTTCAACACATCCAGATATTATCGATCTGCCAATGTCAGAAAAAATACGATTATACAAATTAGCAGAACGTCAACAACTGGATAGACTTAATTATTATGCAAATTTATTTGTTAAGAATAATACCGGGAATGGAGAGTATTGGAAAGATGGAGTCATAGACGATCTAGACAACATTCTTGAAATAAAATCAGATACCATATGGACTAATAGTGTTGATGTGAATGTGCCAATAATTGTTCATGCAGGTGCTACATTGACAGTGCAAGGAATATTAACTACTAATGCGTTGATGACAAATTACGGGACAATCATTGTTGATGGATTGTTAGTACAAAATGTTTCAATAAATAATTTAGATGCAGGTCAAGTTATAGTAGGATAACTTGATATTTATATCAAAAGGTATGAGATGGCAATTGAAATAACCAGCAATAAACTTTCATTTGACGGAGTAGAATTTAAACAAGGTGACGTCACTGCCTCAAAAGATTTTGAACAAAAAAGAAAGTCAGATGAAGGTATTCCTTTAAAACGTTTAAGAGCATTTGAATCTGCATCAACTTTTATTGACTTTAACAGATCTTCAGCAACTAGACAAAAAGATCGATTTGGAAATGATCTTAAGAAAGGCGAAACTTTAGATGTATTTGTTAGAGATTCATTTGAAGCTTTTCATATTGATCCATTCCTTGTATCCTTAGGACCTAAATCGAATACACCTTTACAATTAACTGGTTCAATAAAAACTTTGACATTAGGTGAAGAAGCGCCATCTGCAATGTTAGCCGGCAGATCTGGTTTTGATACAGGTTCATATGCTATTATACTTGATAATGGTCTTATTGCATCTGGAACATTGACAGTAGACAATGCATTGAGTATAGCACCAGGTACAGGTTTAATGTATGGGGCGTTAGGAGTATTAGGAGGCGCCGGTAATTTAGCAGAAACTGATCAAAACATCATAATACAATCAAACACCACAACTACCATCAATGTATCAGAAGATAATCCTAGTTATACAATTGCAGCCGGAACTGAATACACGATAAATAATAATGCAGACGTAACAATTGTTCATTCGAATCAAACGTTTACAGGTGGTACCGTTGGAGTGACTAATGTTGAAATTAATCAAGAAGAAGTAGTAGTAGGCCCTGATACAACAGTAGGAACAGGTGGTGTAGCATTCACTCAAGTAATATCTACAAATACAACTGCAGGTGCTGGTGCAACTACTTTAAATGTCACCAACGAAAATATATCCATAACAATTAATAAAGGTATTAATTATACAGTACCAATTGGTTCCAATGTGACAATAATTAACACTGATCAACAATTTACAGGTGGTACAGTAACAGATATATCTGTAACTGGGAATACATCATTAACAGATATAACTGCAACTGGGAATGCATCATTATCTGGAATAACTGCTTCTCTTGATTTTAGTCAATTATCAATGGATATTACTCAGAACGGATTATTTACTTTAGGAAGCACCGGCCAATTAGAATTTTCTGGAGGTAACACTAATTTCAATACTAATGTTAATGTTGATGTAACAGATGCTTCATCATCCGTTGAAATTACTGGGTCAGCAGGTTCTGTGACATTAGAAGTTTCTGGAGGTAACACTGTTATTAATGGAGTAACTGCTTCTCTTGATTTTAGTCAATTATCAATGGATATTACTCAGGGTGGATTATTTGCCTTAGGAGGTTCTACAATATTCGAAGTTTCTGGAGGTAACACTGTTATTAATTCTGAATTCACCCAGTCAGGTGCAAGTGTATTCACCGATGGTGCAAATGTATTCGAAGGAGATACATCATTAGACCCATTAACATCAACTGGTTCAATTACTACTTTCGTTGGAGATTTATCATCATCAGAAGCAGCATCAGCAACTGTAGAAATTTCTGGTCCTTCTGGATCTGGTGAATTAGTCGTTGATCAAATTTCAGTTGGTTGGGATAATGATATACCAGTAACTGCATCGTTAACATTATCAAATGCGGCTCATGGAATGGGAAGACAAGTATTTGTTTGTAGTGGATCAGATCCATTATATGGTATAGGGTTTTATACCCAATTGCAGCCTAGCCATCACTGGTACGGTTTACCAGCCAGCACCGGCCAACACTTAGCTAATCCTGCAGGAGTAATAAGATTAGAATTACCTTCTGCATCAGTAGGAATGTCATTTGATATTAAAAACAAACAACGGACCGCGCAGGCCGATCATACAACATATGCACCTACTATACTTGTAACTCCAAATAATAGTGAAAAATTTATATTTAATGTTGTTGGAGCAGATGGAACAGCTGGAAAAGGTATTCAAATATTATCACAGTCAATGCAGCAAAATGCTCGTTTACATGTTACATGCCAATCTGAAGCTAGTTGGAGTATTATAAACATGAATGGGCCTTGGACAGATGAGCCGTAAAAATAACAAAAACAGAGTATTTAAATACGATTGATATATATTTATAATAAAGTAGAAAAACAGGAATAACTACATGAGTAATATTAATGTAAATAATTTAACACCGGTAGGATCAGCTACTAAGATTGGAATATCGGGGTCGTTAGTAATTGCTACAGAAACTACTAGTAGTATTGGAAGTATTATTCTTGCATCCTCAGCTGCCAGAATACAAGGAAGAACACCTGGTGGTGCCAACCGAGATATAGCATATATAAGTGATGGGTCTAGAACAATTTTTGGAGGCACCCTTCAAGGTACAACTATAAAAGCAAGTACTGCTAATATGCTTTTAGATTCAGGAGGCCATATAAAATTAGATGCAGCCGATTCTGACATATTTTTTCAATCTGGTGGTTTAACATCAATTCAGATGAATACATCAGAAGGTACCATAACAGCCAAAGGCAATGTAAGTAGTAGTATAACATCAACAGCTTCATTTGGTTCTTTATTGTTAGCAAATTTACCAACATCAGAAGCTGATGCATTATCTAAAGGATTATTTACATTAAGTGGATCTCAGATATTTAGTTCATCAGCATTTCCAGGAGGTTCTAATACAATATTTAATAGTGGTGATTTCTCCTCTAGTTTATTTGTATTCCAAAAAGCTTAATGATTAACTAGGACGTTTATAATAAAATAAAAAAACAGGAATAATGATATGAGTAATCTTAATGTAAATAATTTAACACCGCTAGCGGGTGCCAGTTCACATATTGGAGTATCAGGTTCATTAAGAGTAAGTGGATCAATAACAGCTAATGGAAACATTACATTAGGCGACAGTACTGGCGATTCAGTATCATTTGGAGCTGAAATTAGTTCAAGTTTAATTCCTGATGCTGGTGCAACATATGCTTTAGGCACAATGGCTAAATCATGGGGTAGTGCTCATATTCATGGTTTAGCTCATATTCATACTGCTTCGATTAATCTTGTAAGTTCAAGTTTAATTCCTAGTGCAGATGATACACATAATTTAGGTTCACTTGCAAGACAATGGAAAGACTTATATGTTGATGGAATAGGTGATATTGATATAGTATCTAGTAGTTTAGCTAATATAACTACAGCCAATATATCATCATCTGCTATCTATACATTAAAAGGTGTTCAAGATTTAAGAGTACCTGGTAGTGCTTCATTCGGTGGCTCAGCGCAACTTCATATCACCGACGGTGGAATAATAACAGAAAAAAATGGTGTTAGTGGCGCCAAAAATGTAGGAGTTTCAGCTTCATTACATGTGAGTCAATCCATAATAGCAGCAGACATTACATTAAACAAAGATATACAATCAGCAGCACCAACTGATGCATCGCATTATAGCATTAATGGTAAACGAGTAGAAGTAAGATCACAATTACAATCAGGAGTAGCAGCAGATACTGGATGGACACTTGAATTGCGTAATTCATCAATTGCATATAATTCTTTAATAATAGCGAATGTGATTGGAGGTGAAGGTGCAATTATATCAGGATCGGTTGTTACAGCAAATGTAGTGGCTGCTAATACAGCTTCTCTTAATTTCTTTAATACAGGTGTTGCCATAGTAGATGATGCTCAATTTACTGCTTCAATTGCTATACTTTAAATTAGGATATTTGAAATAGTTTTATTATATTAAAAATAAAAAATGAAACATTTCTTATACGCAATCACTTTATTTACAATTGGCCAAGTCATGATATGGTTTCAGACTAATGGCCAATTTTTTTGGAAATGGGCAAAGGATCATCCTTTCTTAATGGCCTTACTATTTAGTACTCCGATATCAGTAATGTTCATAAAAGCCACAGAACTCATAGTCAATCATTTTGACGGTGCATTATGGCCTGGCCGGTTCATAGGATTTGCCACCGGTGTCTTTGTTTTTGGTATATGTACTTCTGCTATCATGGGAGAAGGAATAAATCATAAAACAATGGTCTCAATACTGTTAGCAACGGCATTAGTTCTTATACAAATTCTTTGGAAATAAGTTACAACAGCATATTTATATTAAATTGAAAAAAGGTTGATAATGGAACCAATCAAAGCATTTAACAATGTGGTTATAGGCCAATTTGCATTAACACGAATTCCAATCAGAGTATACGTTGATAACAGATATTTAACTATAACTGATACAGATGATGTGGCAGATCCTATTATAGGATTTGGTATGGATGAAAATGGAGCAATGCAACAATTTGATTATCGTATGGTACAACATTTAGCAGTTGGACCAACAGGTAATGTGATTGATCTAGATGCTTATAACAAAGCAATGGGGTTTGAAGAACCAAAGGAAGAAGAACCAAAGGAAGAAGAACCAAAGGAAGAAGAACCAGCAGAAGAAGAACCAAAAAAAGAAGAATCGGTTTCACTTTCTGAAATGGCACAATCATTAAATGAAAAGCCTATAGAATATTCTGACATTGAAACGTATGGTGATTTAAAACAATTGATTGATACTATACAGAAAGGCGAAAGAAATGCAAAAATTAAAGGTGTAGCTATTGATTTTCTTTTAGGAGCTGTTCCTTATTTAGATAAAGCCAGAACAGTATTTGATTTGGCAAAAGCAGCTTATGGTAAACCAGATAATAAAAAAACTGGTACATTTATTGATAAGTTAGATGTTGACGACGAAGTATCAGCCATTGTTGATGATACAGTAGAAGATAACTTTCTAGCATTCATTGCCAAAGATATGGAATCAAAACCAGCTGATGCAATCATTGCAAAAGACTTTTCAATGAATGATGAACTACAAAAATATTTACAAGATAAGTTTAAACAAAGAACAGTTGCTGGCTATCAAGAATCGGTAAATGAAATGTATACATTTGGTACTGGTGATATTGTTACTAATAAAAATAAATCATGTCAACATTATGGTTCAAAAGGTGTAGTTAAAAAAATAATGGATTTGCCAAATGGCATGGGTAAAGTAGTTGTATATCGAGTTACTAATCAAGGACCAACTTATAAACCAGGTGATGTGTTAACAAAAACATTAGATCAATTGGAGAAATATTATGGCTGAAAAGAAAATTAAATTAAAAGATTTACTTAAAGGTTCTGGGATGGAAGAGATTCCAAAGAAATGGTTTGATCCTGAAACTGGTGATTCTGAAAAAGGTGGCAAGAAAGCTATAGATATGGTTTTGCCGGCAAAAAAAGAAATAGTTCTTAAAGCAGATGCACAAGAAGATCGTGGTCTAATTGTTAAATGGACAGATGGAAAAGGATATGAAATACAGTATTGGTATGGAACACCTAGTAATATAGTACCATCAGAGTTATTAGCAGATGGTACGTCTAAAGGAAAATCTGTTAAGAAAGTAGTATTAAAATATCATTACAAGCCAGATGAAGATTAGAGTTTTAATATTATGTATAACAACATTATTAATCAGTTGTTCTAGTTACATTTTTAACGATCCATATGTAGATCATGATTTAAGATATGCATACTTGGATTGGAAAAAAGAATGTAAACAAAGAAGAATTAGACCTATCCAAAATACACATAAAATAGATTCTATTGTATTTGATGTATTAGAAGAAGGATATTGGGGTAAATGTTTTGGAGATAAAATTGTTATAAACCAATCGGCCATGGCACCGACAGATACATTTCTTATTAAACTTGTAATGTATCATGAATTAGGCCATTGTGCATTTGATTATAAACATATGGATTATGGATTGGATATAATGAATTCGGTTTTACCGGAAAGTGAAATAATAGCGTATAAATGGTTTTGGGAATATTTAAAAGAAGATTATTTTTCTAGATATCAGTTACCTAAAACTCGTAAAAAGCTTAAACAAGGAAGCAGTTGTGGAGAAGTATGTATACAGAGCGAAACTTGAAAGAGTTGTTGATGGTGACACTATTGACGCTCTCATTGACGTTGGTTTCGATATATGGGTTAAAAAAAGAATTAGGTACATGGGGATCGATACATGGGAAAGCCGAACAAGAGACTTGGATGAGAAAGCCAAAGGAATGGCGGCGAAATATCGTAATCAAGAACTTCTTGAAAAGGTAAGTGCCAAGTCCGGTTACTTCCGATTAAAGTCTCATGGTGTAGGTAAATATGGTAGAGTATTAGGAGAGATCTTTATACAAGATGAAACAGGTAAGCAATACAATATAAATGAAACATTGAAAGCCGAAGGACATGCTTACGAATACTTTGGTGGTAAAAAACAAATATTTAAAGGATAAAGTTATGGCAACAGCAGAGAAAAAAGTAAGAAAGAATGCATCGGAAGTGAAGAAAGTAGCAAAGAAGCGTAAGTATAAAAAAGCAGTATCTACCGCTAAAGCCAAAAAAGTGAATCAGAAAAGAAGTTGGAATTTTATCAATTCTTGGAAGTATGGAAACAAGAAAGAGCGGTATGATATAACAATACGAATAGGAACATTTACATTGTTTGAAACGTATTATTGTCCATGTGACCGTAACGGTTGTAAACGTTTCAGATTAATGTTATTTAATTTTGGAGTTGAATTATGAGAAAGTTATTTTTATTATTTATATTATTATTTACAACTACTATCTATGGTCAAGATTGTACCAATTTAGTAGTTAACATGTACGATTCATACGGAGACGGATGGAACGGTAACACATTATCTGTAGGAGACAATTCTGTAACTCTTGCAAATGGTAGTGAAGGTACTGATACCATATGTGTTAACTTAGACGAATGTAACACTATCGAAGTAGGGGGTGGATCATATGGGTCTGAGGTAGCTTGGGCTATTGGTGATTTAGCTGCCAGCTATGGAAATGGAATAGGTTCATTTTTATTAGGTGATGGTTGCATTACTGGTTGTGCAGATGAATCGGCAACAAATTATAATCCGGCTGTTGATATAGTAGATAACAGCTTATGTGAATATTTAATTCCGCAAGGTTGTACAGATGAGGCAGCATGTAATTATGATATTGAAGCCGGACAAGATGATGGCAGCTGTGAATATCCTGAGCAAGGATTTGACTGTAATGGTGATTGTTTAGCTGGTTCTCCAATAACTATTGGAGGCGGGGCATATATTTCAGAGACTGGAGTTGTAATTTACAACTGTGATGGTTCTATCGCATTCGAATCTAATGGTGTACAAATATCAACATGTTTAATTTTACCAGATGCATATACAATTGTATTAACAGATTCATATGGTGATGGATGGAATGGAAATGTATTAACAATAGGTGATTCAGTTTATACAATTGATAATGGAGATGAATTAATAGTAGATGGCGGGTGTGCTGTTTATGGTTGTACAGATATTAATGCACTTAATTATAATATAGATGCAACTGATAATGATGGCTCATGTGAATATCCTCCATGTGATGGCGTAGTTTTACTAGAAGCAACTCAACAATGTTTAGAAACTCCAGGAGGTGGTCAATCTCTTATAGTTTGGAGTTGGGTACCAATGACAGATAATCCTTCTTGTATGTTAGATCAAGTATATTATGGTAGTACACAAGTAGGTCCATTTATTTATCCTCTAGGTCCTGGAGCTCAAGCAGCAGGCAATTGGGGAGTATATGCAGGTAATGGAGAGATGCCACCCAATTGGTCAGAAGAACATTATTTTTATGCTCAGTTAGCAGATGGCTCATTTACAGATACAGCTTACTTTACTCCTACTCCATGTATACTTGGATGTACAGATGAAGAGGCATTAAATTATAATCCATGGGCAACAGAAGATGATGGTGAATGTAATAATACTACATGCGGTGAAGGTCAAACAAATATATCTTTAGAGATAACATTAGATCAATATCCAGGAGAAACTGGATGGACATTAGTTGATGTATCAAATGGCCAAGCCGTTGAATCAGTACCAGCTGGAGGATATGATTTTAACCAAGCAAATTCAACTATAACATATAATGTTTGTATACCAGAGACAGGAGTAGAATTAATATTAAGTGATGCATACGGCGATGGTATGGCAGGTTCACAATGGGGTGGAACTGATGGTAATTTTATTATATTAGGTGATGCAGAACCATGCGGTGATTTAGATACGTTATGGGAATTAGAACAAGCTGATTTTGGTGATGCAGCATATTCAGGAGTTATTTATTTACCTGCATGTGAAATACCAGTAGTTGTAGGATGTATGGATAATAGTTTTGTTGAATTTAATCCATTAGCAGAAGAAAGTAATCCTGATGATTGTATAACACCTAAAGTACCTGGATGTATAGACCCGGAGGCATATAACTACGATGAATCAGCAAATACTATGCAAATATTTCCAATGTGTGATTACACTTTAACATTAGAAGATGATGCTGAAGATGGCTGGGGTAATTCTTATATAGGCGTATCGCAAGGAGATCAAGTATGGACATTTACTTTGGGACCAGGTATAGCTTCTAACTCATGGAACTTACCTTTATCAACTAATCAACCTGTTAATGTTTATTACTTTGAGATAGGTGGAGCACAGCAACCTCAAGCAGAAGTAGAATTCCAAACTCTACATAATTCATTTACTTTAGTTAATAGCAATGGTGTTGAGTTAATGAGCGGAGGTACCAATCCATTTGCAGATAATGGTCAAGGAGCATTACAATCATTTACAGCTCCATGGTTCAATTATTATTCAGAGATTCCTTTTTGTGGAGATGTTTGTATACCTAAAGTTTACGGATGTACTGATTCAGAATCATTTAATTATAATGAAGATGCAAATACAGACGATGGTTCATGTATTACTGAAGTAATAGGATGTACTAACGATTTAGCATTTAATTATAATCCTGATGCAAATGTAGATGATGGTTCATGTCAACCAGTAGTATTTGGTTGTATGGATGATATTGCTTGGAATTATAATTTCCTAGCAAATGTGGAAGATGGATCATGTTTATATTTTGGATGTACTGATGAGGAAGCTCTTAATTATGATGAAACCGCAAATGTAGACAATGGAGCATGTGTATATCCTGTATTAGGATGTATCGATCCAATTGCATTTAATTTTAATGTAGATGCAAATGTAGATGACGGTTCATGTATTCCAGTTATTATTGGTTGTATGGATCCTACTATGTGGAACTACAATGAGGATGCTAATACTGGAAGTGATAACTGTATTCCTTATATATTTGGTTGTACTGATATAACTGCATATAATTGGGACCCAGTAGCTAATACAGATAACGGATCTTGTATTCCAGTATTATATGGTTGTACAGATCCAACTGCATTTAATTTTGATCCATTAGCTAATACAGAAGACTTTTCATGTGTTGATGTTATTTTAGGTTGTACTGATCCTTCCGCATTAAATTATGATCCAGATGCAAATACAGAAGACTTTTCTTGTGTTGATGTGTTAGAAGGTTGTATGGATGCCGCGGCATATAATTATGATCCTATTGCCAATTCAGATGATGGTTCATGTTTATATGATGCCGGATGTGTAGGCGATCCAGGTGATCCATATTGGTTAAATGATTCATGTTATGCATGGGTAATAAATGTTGATCCTAACTGTTGTAATTATGAATGGGACATTAAATGTGAAGGCCTTTATGATTATTGCCAAGAACAAAATGGGTTAGATATTGATGAATTGTTAGAGGAAGCTGATATTATTATATATCCTAATCCGACTAATGATATGATTACCATTGCAACAAATGTTCAAGCAAGTATAGATGTATATGATATAACTGGTAAACTTGTAATACGAGTTAAAGAAGATCAATTAAAATCAAAAATAAATCAATTAGATGTATCTCAATTGGCATCAGGTTTATATAATTTTGTTATAACATATAATGGCAAATCAATCAATAAAAAGGTAATTAAGCAATGAGAAAGTTATTAGTATTATTTTTATGTTTACCGTTACTAGGTAATGCGCAAGGCGTTAAGAATATATTTAAATATTCAACATTTTATGCAGCAGTTAATGGGGGAACATCTTTAGGCGATGCTCAAGTATGGAAAGTAACATCAGGTACATTAGAAGAAGATGTCATTGAAACACCTTTTGATTATAGTATATCTGTTGGTATTAGAAAAATAAAAAGATTTGGATACGAAAATAGAGCAAATACATTTTACAATGGTACAGAAAGATCTTATTCAGATGCAGCAACATTAGGCCGGGTAGATGGTTTTGAATATTTGTTTGAAACTGATTTTGTGAGACGATTAGGTATAGATTATATCAATCAACATCACTTTGTAAGGTATGTTGCAGATAAATGGGTGAGTAAGGTAGAGTATTTAGCGGATGGATTTGCTGATATAAAATACTTTGAAGCATCAGAAAGGCTCCGGTTTCAAATAGGTGAATTAGGTAAGTTATCGTTCAATATAGGGGCGGTTCAAAGACTTGCTGAACCATATGGATTTGACCCCCTGGCAGATTGGGTGTTGGCCAATGGAAGTTTACACTATACATATCTGGCACTTCAAGAGGGATACAATATAACATTAGATGGGACTTATTTAGATCCGGATGGTAATGTGGTTGCTAATAGTCAGGAAGTATGGGAAGAAGTGGTTGTACCAGAAGTGATTAACGACTATGTTGAAGATCAAAGAAATGCATTATCTAATACAGTAGAGTATTCTGCTGTGTTAGGTTTTGACTATTATCACTTCACAAAAGACTTTTGGTTTCATTCATGGGGTAATATAATGCCTTACCATATTGATACAGATAGCGAATATTCATATCATAAATATAATAACGGTCAATGGCTAGATTATTCTGCAGGACTTATATTTGGTTATAGATTTGATAAAAGTTTAGGAGTATTCATAGAAGGTAGATATAACAAATACTGGAACAGGGATTGGCACAATTTTAGCGTAGGTGTCAATTACGTAATATTTTAGGAGATAAAAATGGCTAAAGAATTAAATGAAGATACGTCGTTTCAAATAAGTATAAAGACGTTAGCAGGTATAGCAGTTGGTATTGCAACTATAGTCGGTATGTGGTTTGCACTGCAAGCAGATATTGAAGAAGCAAAAGAATTACCACTTCCAGCTGCTCCAGAAATCACACGTATGGAATATGATATGAAAGATCAATTGATCCGACAAACCATCATGACCACTCAAGAAGATGTGAAGGAAATAAAAGAACAAATGATCAGAATGGAAGATAAAATAGATCAACTAAAATAGGAATGATTATGAAAAAATTTATAACAATAATATTATTATCATTATCTACGCTATGTATGGGACAAGATTTTCCAGCTGGTATGGTAGTAGTAGAATTCAATGCCAGTTTTAATAAAACAAATGATGTTGCTTGGTTGAGTAAATTAACAGATTGCAAAACACAGAGAGTGGATATAACTGCGGATTCAAGATGGGCAAGTGAATATAAAATAGTAGTTGTACCTACTTTAGTTATCTTTAATAACAATGAAGAAGCTAAACGATTTCAAGCCAATATCATGATGAGTATGGAGGCTACAAGAAAAGAAGTTCAAGATGCAATTGACGAGATAGTTATGGAAGCATTCTAATATTTATATAAAAGGAAAAAAAGAAATGTCAAAATTTGATTCACATAAATGGACTCGTAAATATAAAGAAGCTTTAGCCGAAAAGGCTGAAAAAGAAAAGGATGAGTATAAAGGATATAATCCAGATCCATCCGATGATAATATTAAAAAGAAAGGTCAGGCAGTTCATTCCAAAGACTTGTTACACACTACAAAGGCAGATGGAAAGAAAGCGGATAAAGTGGACATGAAGATAGGATCTGAAAATGATTTAGCTATTGAAAAGGATAAAGATGGTAATGATGTATATGCTGGCGGATTGAGAGAAGATTATTCAACTATGCGATTGAAATCCAATATTGCTCAGAAATGGAGAAATGATGCAGATATGAAAGAGGATTTGAGACAATGGATTGAAGCTATTTTTCTTGCCGGAGGATATGATGTAGCAGATGATATAGTAAGTGCTTTAGAAGTTGAAGCTAGATATGCAAAAGAATATTTAAGAAAAAATAGTAGAGCAATTCGTAATCACCCTAGAGGGACATATCACTAATGGCACATAAAGTATTCATACGACATACATACATTTACAAATGTTCTGATAAAGGATGTGGAGAAGAATGGAAAATAAATGAAGCATCTAGACTAGACAAACTTAGATGTCCTCATTGTGGCGCGTATGATAGTGTGCAATATGTGGATAAAGACCAAAGAACAAAGTATAACCGAAGAGGTATGGGATTATGAAACTAAAAGATATTCTTAAAGAAGATAGATATGGACACCCTATAACAGCTCAAGGGAATCAAACGTTTATACAATTAAATAAATTAATAAAAATGCTTTCTGGTAAAGAGAAACGTGATGCGGAAAGAGTATTTAAAAAGATGTGGCCATTAATAAAAACGGCTATGGAAGCAGAGGAGTCTAAGTAATGTGGAATATATTTAAAGACAATAATGATTGGAATGAAAAGAATGTGGTAGGTTTTATTGCATTCCTAGTAATGGTAGTATTCGCCGTGTTAGACTTAGTTACCGGCTACGTAGGCAAAGATCTAATTATCAATGAATTCATATATGATTCATTCACACTTGTAGTATTAGGCTGTTTTGGAATAGCCGGCTTGGAAAAATTTGCAGGAGCTAAAAAATGAAACTAAAAGATATATTAGGTGAAAAAGTAAAAGGTGCTGATGGTAAAGCATGTTGGAAAGGATACCGATATGCAGGTACCGAAGATGGTAAAGACAAATGTGTTAAAGTATCAGAGACTGTGTTATTTAGAAATGAAGCATTAGGATTAGAAATATTAGAACATGATGAGCCTGTAATATTCCAAGAAGCAGAGTACCAAGGACGCAAAGTTAAGTTAGGTAAACCTATGCAAGGCGATGTTAAAAAGTTTAAGGTATATGTTAAAGATCCTAAGACAGGTAACGTTAAAAAAGTTAACTTTGGCCACAAAGGTAAAGGCGGTGAAAAGACTATGCGTATAAGAAAGAATAATCCTAAAGCAAGAAAATCATTCCGCGCTAGACATAACTGTGACAATCCAGGACCAAGAACTAAAGCAAGATATTGGTCTTGTAGAAAGTGGTAACAAATCATATTAAACATTTGGTAACGTGACATATATTTCTTATATTAATATAAAATAAGCAAATATGGAAACAATGATAATGACAGAAAATTATTTAGATCTTACAATTGAAGAAGTCTATGATGTTATTACTAGCATTAATATTTGGCCTCAGACATTTGACACATCTAAAAAAATTGATTTTATTAAACATATGATTAAATATTTTGAAAAAAAAGAAGAATATGAAAAATGTGCTAAATTACAAAGACTCATCCATGTCATGGAAGATAGTGAGTAAGATTACAGATACTTATGATTTTTCTGATGGCGCACAACATGGATACATAATATATGTACAAGATGACGCCGGAAGAAATATTACAGCTAAAGAAGCGTATGGTATAGCAGATAGAACAAAGGTTACAAAAGAACTCATCAATGAATACCAAGATTATGGTATAGTTAAAATAGAACATGAGGATCATTAATGGATTGGGTTACATCAACAACATATGGAGACATCAGGATCATTTGGGAACACACGCAGGAAGCGTAGAAAACGTTTACATTTATATTTAATTGATGACGACTATAATACAGTCGATTATGTCATCGATTGTTTACATAATGTATTACCAATGTGTAATGTATTAACAGCAGAACAAATTGCAATGATCGTACATAATGTAGGTCAAGCTCAAATATATTCTGGGTTTGGAAATGATGTATACATTAAATATGCTCAGTTACAAAAATTAGGTTTAAACGTAGATATTAAAACAAAATGAAGAAATTACCTTGTGAAATTCAAATCTGTATGATTAGTATATTATTTATCGGTGCCATGTCAATTGAATTAATACATTACGAAAATCAAATAAATAATTTACGTGATCAAATTATACAAGATAAAGTATATTATCAAACTCGTATAGATAGTTTAGAATCTGTAATAGAAGATATAAATCAATATAAATATCATTTCAATGAAACATCAGATGAAGATCTTATTGATGCATTGATACAAATAGAGAGTAGTGGTAATGATAACGCATATACAGCTAATGAAGATGCTGTAGGATGTCTTCAAATAAGAAGAACAATGGTTAAAGATGTTAATCGAATACTTAAACGTCAAGGTTTTAATAAACGTTATGAATTTAAAGATCGATGGTGTAGGCAAAAGTCCATAGAAATGTTTAATATCTATCGCGATTATTACAATCTTAAGACGCCTGAAGAAATATCAAGATGTTGGAACGGTGGACCAAAAGGTATCTATAAACCAGCAACTATCGCGTATTGGAATAAAGTTAAAAATCATTTGGATTCATGAAATAAATTTTATATATTATAAGTATGGATATATTTAAAACTAATGTAATAGCAAAACTAGAGTTAGAAGGTCTACATAATTGGCCATCTGCTCAAGCAGTGTTTCCAGAAGTAGGATTCTTATCAAATATGCATAGACATAAATGGTATATCACTGCAAAGAAAAAAGTTAATCACGATGATCGCGATGTAGAGTTTATAATGTTTAAACGTGATATATTAGAATATTTAAACGTTCAGTACTATAATATAGAATCAAGGACTCATGAATTTGGAGCTAAGTCATGTGAGATGTTAGCTAGAGAAATCTTATTAGAATTTGATTGTGTATATGTATCCGTATTCGAAGATAATGAGAATGGAGCAGAAGTATATTTATAATTGACCGCTGGACTTGTATCAGCTACTTATACGGACCTGGGTTCGATTCCCAGCACCTCCACTAAACAATATTCATATGGGGGTGATTGGTTTTGACGGTAAGATAAGAGTACGAGGAGGTCACGTTGACTGGCGAACCAGTTGAAATGGCGATGGCTGCCTAAGAGGCACCCTAACCCAACGGTAGAAGAAGCATGTCGTTAAAGCTTTGGAGGTGGTAGGATTATATATAAAATAAAGGAACTAGTTATGGATAAAAAAGATTATGTAGCACAGATTATGGATGAATGGTATTCATCAATGGCATCTAATAATGTATCAGTGCAACCAAAAGCATCTACGTTATTAGGAGCAATATTATCAAAATATGATATTGAATTAAAACAAGAACCACGTAATTTATGGGATGAGTTTTTAACAATTACCGGCGGTCAATTTAAAGGTTGGTATGACTCTTTATCTGAACCAGAAAAAAACGAATTTCATAAACAACGACGTTCTAATGGATCTGATCGTAATATGTCAATTGATACTAAAGCTCTTTTAAAAGGATAACATGCCTTACAAGCCAGGAGAAGGTAGGCCGCCAATGAACATATCAGAATCAGAGATTCGATATGCAATGGAGAACACTCAATCCTGCGCCGGAGCAGCTAGATTTTTAAAAGTATCATATGAAGCATTTCGTAAATATGCTAAATTGTATACTGATGAAGCCTCTGGTAAGACATTGTTTGAACTACATAAGAATAAAGCCGGCAAAGGTATATCGCGAGCCCATAAGCCGCGCATGCGTGGCCATTATGGTTTGTTAGACATACTAGATGGCAAGTATCCAGAATACTCACATACTAAATTGAAAACTCGTTTACTTAAAAATGCTATTATGGAAGAGAAATGCGACTCTTGCGGATATTGTGAAAGGCGAGTAAGCGATTATACAGTACCATTACTATTAGATTGGATTGATGGAGATCGTACTAATCATAAAAGAGAAAACTTAAGACTACTATGTTACAATTGTTACTACCAAGAGGTAGGTAATCCATTAGGTGGTCGAATGAAGAACAATTATTGATGATACCAAACTTACAATTTACAACAGAAGAAGAATTCCTAGAACAAATGCAAACTCATGCATATGCTATACATATACGTATTTTAGATGCTATAGAGATTGCATTACTAACAGGAGAAACAGATCCGCTTATAGCATTTCTTAACGATGATTTTGAGATGCATTTACCAATAACCGATTGGATCAGAAATCTAGAACAAACTTTACTATACTTTGAAGCTGAAGAAGATTATGACAGGTGCCAAGATGTAGTAACTTTAACAAAAAAAGTTAAAACTTTCCTAGGAAAAGATTTGGTTAATTGAAATATATTCCTTATCTTTAATTATATAATTAATTAAAAGATAGAGAGATATGCTTAAAGCTAAGAACCAAAAACCAAAAACATTTATTTATGGAATTGAGATTACTAAGCCTTGGTCAAAGGAAATGTATGATCATAATGAACGTACCGAAGAACACCTTAAAGATCAAATATTAGCAGCATTCCAGAAGACATATGTAAATATGGCAATACCAATGGATGAAGATGG
>Ga0181402_1000117_pt1 | contig 27148 bp, 44 predicted proteins | sample 25SPOviralmetaG_FD_130131 | JGI IMG/M metagenome (GOLD analysis project Ga0181402, IMG submission 130131) | Marine viral communities from the oligotrophic San Pedro Time Series (SPOT) site, San Pedro Channel, CA, USA - 25 SPOT_SRF_2011-08-17 | ecosystem: Environmental > Aquatic > Marine > Strait...
CCTCCAGCTGCGGATGCTAACGTATTATTCATTGTTACGCCATAATATGTTTCATTATTTTTTAATGCGATTTTACTAACAGATAATCCAGGAAGTTTTACAGGTTCTTTTACATTTCCACCAGAAGACACTGCTGTTTGGGAACTTTTATCAGAAAAAATATTTTTTGCCGCACCAATAATACCACCAAGAAACTTGGATTCTACTTCTGGTTCTTCTTCTTTAATTTGTTCTTTTCCCAATACATTTTTAAAATTCTCATATAATTCTTTTCCAAGATATTCGCCAATAGCACCACCAACTATACCACCAGCAGCTGCACCAAAAAATGGAATAGGAATAGCGATTTGACCTAAAACGCCGCCAATACCAGCACCAATAGTAGCTCCAATTTGCCCAACAATTGCCCTGTCAATTGATTCACCTAAAGCGAGATCAATACCAATTCCAATGAGAGCACCAACAATAGGAATTCTTTTAAAAATTCCACTAAATCTTTTTGCATTTTTTAATATTGCTGCTGCGCCACCCTTAGCAGCTGCTTCTGCCGCTTCCTTAGCAGCTTTTTCTGCCGCTTCTTTTGCTACTTTTTCTGTTGCTTCTTTAACTGCTATCTCGGTTGCTTCTTTAATTGCTAGCTCGGTTGCTTCTTTTGTCGCTAGCTCGGTTGCCTCTTTTGCTACTTTTTCAGCAGCTTCTTTTGCTACTTTTTCAGCAGCTTCTTTTGCTACTTTCTCTGTTGCCTCTTTAGCAGCAGTTTTAGCAGCTTGTTTAGCAGATCTTTTTCCTGCAGTTTTTACTGCATCAATAGCACCTTTAGCACCCTTTCCACCTTTAAGGGCACCAGCTGCAGCTCTTGCTGCCCTCTGAAGGAATTTACGGATTTGATTAACCCGCTTAATCATTTGTCCACCAAGTTCTAAAGCACGTTTAGCAAGAGTTTCAGTTAGTTCTTTAACAGCAGTTATTGCGGCTTTAATAATAGGAGCAAGAAAATCATATAGAAAATTTGCAACCCTTTTCAAAGTGTTGAAAATACCTTTTCCAATTCTGTATATAAATTTACCAATACCAGCTACAACTTTAAAGAAAAACTTTACAGTTTTGAAAAGATTTTTTAATACTTGTTTACCAAAAGTAGTAAAGTATGTAATTGTATACTTCAATAATTTCCAAAAATTGGTAAGATTTTTAGTAATTTCATTAAATGCCTTTAAAATTATTTTATGGTGTTTAAGAGCAAATGCAAGTAAAGATCCAAGAAAAGTCATTAATAAAAATCTTTTTATTGCTTCAAATGGACCAGCCTTGGGTAACTTCATACCTCCACCGGATTTTCCACCACTTGCCTTTTTAGTTTCTAATTCATCTTCTCTTGCTGCCTTTCTATCTTTCTCTGCTTGTCTTCTAGCAGCGTCATCTGCCGCTTTTTGTTTTGCAAGATTAGAAGCAAGAAGATCTTTTATTTGTATTGTAGTAACTTTTATTTCAATTACTTCATTTAATAATGAACTACCACCAGAAGCTTCATTGTTTGCTCCTTGTTTTACAGTACTAGTAGTCTCTGTCTTCACAAGAGCACTACCAATAGATACTCTTTTTACAAGGACACCACGTTTTTGACCGCCAAGAAGTTTATCTTTTCCTATCTTTTTAAGTCTTTCCTGTCCTTTACTTTTTAATGTATCTTTTAGTTTATCTTTCATCACATTCTTTGCAGCACCTTTCATCATGCTTCCACCTGCTAATTTTAATGCTCCTAGTGCTAATGGTGCTGGCATAATACTATCCTACAATTCCTAAAAGAGATTTGATTGCCGACCTATGTCCCATTTCTGCGGGATTTGTTGATGAGAATGTTACTGGAGGAGTTCCACCGCCAGTATGAGTACCACCATTCATTTTATTTTGTTTTTTCCCACCACCTATTCCTGGAAGAGGAAGAACTTGTGGAGTTTTCTTAGCAGGAGCTTCGGGAATATTTTTATTCGGGGATTTAGCAATTTTAGCAGACTGTTTTTTACTAAAACCAGAACCAAAAGTACCACCTGCTCTTAAATCCTCATGAATCACATCTTTATATGAAAATGGTTTAGCTGGTTTAGATGATGTTGATTGTGGTTGAGTAGAACCACTATTAGCATCCGATCCTGTTGATGGTGTATATCCAGCAGGTGATGGTTGTTCCGATCCAGCAGGACCAGGTTGTATCTGAGAGTCGGTTCCATCACCTTTTTTACCATCGGGAGTAAGAACAATTATCTTTTTTGTATTACCTCCATAAACAAACTGAGGCATCAATTGACCGTTCCAATGCCCCTTACCTCCTCTTTGAGCAATCGCCATATCATATCCACTTGAATTAGGTGCTGTTCCATTCCAATCGTTATATCTAGATTGAAAAACTAAAGCACCAGAAGGAATTTTACCATCCTTAACTAATGATCCATATTGACCTTTTGTATAAACTCCTGCTCTAACATTTCCATATGGACTATTCAAATTGATTGGAGATCCACCCATACTCTTCCAGTTAAATGGAGATTGCATCAACTGAGAGATAGCACCTCTTGGATTATTACCCACATCATTTCCAGTAGCAGCAGGTTCTGGAACACCACTCCTCAGCATAGTATCTAAAGAACCTGTAACACAACGACCTAAGGGTGCAGATGCTTTTTTGATATTTCCATCACTCATCTTTTCTAGGAGTGGATGCTTCTTTTTATCAACTACACCACCATCACTCATGGATGAGAGAGACACATCACCAAGTTTTGCTTTTTTCGCTTTATTAGACCCACCTAAAGATTCGTTTACTTTTAATAAATTTTCAACACCAATAGCTTTTGCCCCTTTTTCTGTAACAACAACTTCTCCAGGTTGAAGAGCAGTTAATTGGGTATCGGGCCCAAGACCTGTTATTTTTACACCAGTATCTTTCTTTACTTTTCCACCTTTATTTGCAAGATCAGAACTTACGTCAACAACTCTACCTTTTTCTTCAATTTCAATTAATTGTCTTTGTAAGTTTTTATCTTTCTTAACTTCTTGACGTTGTGCAGATGTCCCAACTTTACCGCCACTTTGCATCGCCATTAATTCATTGACGATTCCACCACCTCGCATTGCATCAACTTCTACATTTGAACCAGTGTCTGGTGGGCTTTCTTTCTGAGGTTCTGGACCAGAAGGAGTATTATTAACAGATGCTGGATTTTGTTGTGTCTGTGGAGGTATTTGAGCAGGTGGAGCATCAGCACCGTCTTTACCATCAGATCCGTCTTTACTATCAGCTCCATCAGAAGTTTTTGTTTCTATTTGGATATTAGGTTCTTTAGGTTGTTCAACTTCTTTATTTTCTTTATCACCAACTATATCTGGAGATTCAAGTTCTGGTATATTAGGAATCTGAGGAAGTTCTATCTTGTCTAACTTTGGAGCACCAGGAATCAATCCTAGGATATCATTCATCCTATCAATAAAGAAATTCAATCCATTTTGTATTTGAGTAATAATAAATCTAAATGGTTCTATCAATTTATCGTCAATAAAATTAATAATCTTATTCAAAAATCCAACAATACTATCAAAAACATCTTGAATTGGTTGAAGTAGTTTTTTTGGATTTTTAAAAATCTCCAATAACCCAGCAAGGAGAGATCCCAGTAAAGTAAATAATAAAAACTTTTTAATCGCGTCAAAAATACTAGTAAATGGTTTTGTTATTGCACCTACAATCTTACCTCCTCCTCCACTAGAGGATTCCAATACGCCTTCTCTAGATTTTTTTCTTCCCTTCTCTGCAGATATTCTACTCTTCTCTCCCTGCTTCGCAAATAACTCACCCTGTTTTTTAAGAATATCTGCAATCTGTTTTGTAGTTTTTTTAATTACAATGACTTCTTTTAGTAAAGGATCTCCCTTTGATCTAGATTTTTTATTCTTTTTACCACCTTCTTCATCATCTTCTCCCCCAGGTAAAGCCTTTTGTCCAGTTCCAGGAAGTAATCCTTTAGTAGGTCTTACTTTTATACCAGATGGACCAGTCTTAGATGTTTTACCTTTAATGTCCTCTGCTTTTATTTTTTTATTCTTTACCTTGAATCTTTGCTTGCTATCCTTTCTTTTTACTCTTTTAAATTCTTCAGTAACTGCTTCAGCAGAACTACTATCAACTTTACCACCCATTCTTTGAGCAGCCATCTTTTCCTTTAAGATGGTTTTATATTCACCATATGTTAAGTCACCAGTAAAATCTATTCCTAAAATTTCTAAAACTTTAGGATCAATGACTTCCTCTACAAGTTTTTCATCCTCAGTATTGACGGTACTAGAATTTGAAGAAAGAGTAGATTCTTTCTTTCCTTCATCTCGTATAGATTTTAGTAACTCGTCTAAGTTCATTCTATCCCGTAGTTTGCTTTAGTTTTTCGTCTTCAAGATGCTGTTGCAATAGAGTGACGTAAACATCCCTCTCCCACGGAATCATGTTTTCAATCTCTGTTAATGAGTATTTATGATACTGCATTAACGCAAAATTTAGTTTGAAATAACTCATAAGATCCATATGAACCATTCCTAAGCGAAAAAAGACGCCAGTCCTTCCAACGTCACTTTAGATTTTGCTTTAGTATTTGGATTCTTCAATTCAACAACATGAGAAAGTTTAGGCATAGTATTAAAGAAATTCTCAATCTGTTTAAATTGAGCAGAATTCATACCTTCAAGAAAATCTTTCAATTCTGTATTAGTAACATCTGTAGAAGCCCAAACTTCTTCATCATTATAAATTTTTTCTACACATTCAGAAATAAGTTCAAAAGACTTATCCATATCAACAGTTTCATTAGGATCAAAGTTAGTCTTAATGAATTCATTAAGTGACGGATATTTCATGTCTAAAAATAGTCCGTCGCCCAAGTCAATAGTTTTTGTATGTTTTTTATTTTTTTGAATTTTGATATCATCAACACTAATAGTTGTTTTTACTTCAGTTACACCATCATCAGGACAAATTAAATTAACCTCAATATCTTCTCCAACAGATTTTGCCCTAATATTAAGGAACAAAAATTCAATATCAAATGTTGGTAGTTTATCTACCTTAACACCTTTTGATTGAATACAATTATTTAAAACTTGCTGTACAGAATTGCTAATTTCTTTAGTATTTTCAGTCTCTAAAGCTAATACCAAAAGTTTTTCTTCTTTTACAAGAAAAGGTCTATATTTTATCTTTTGTTCAGTTGATGGTAGTACCAAGTCATAGATTGGTGTACTAATCTTAGGTAAAGGCATAATGTCCTATAACAATTTCATAATTATATTTATACCCTATATTCAATCTTCTTTAATATACCTCGTGTAACTGAAAGAAGCAGTAATCTTTAAAATTTCAGAAGCATTATAAGAAATAGGAATAGATGCAATGCTTTGGGGAAAGGCATCTTTAAACCTATAGGACATTTTTGGTTGGTTTGTTTTATCATCTTTTTCAAATTTAGTTAAAAATATATCACCTTTATACTCACTAGGATAGTTCATTCTATAATATGCACCATCAGTCAATCTTGAATTGCGATCAAATTCTCCAAATTGATCCTCTCCTAGGCAATATGAATGCCATGATTCCAAAAATTCTGGTATCACATACTTTGCATCAACATAAAAAGTCAAGTCAAGACTTTCGTCAAATATTCTTCTATAAACCATTTTCTCAGTAACACCAGCAAAATCACCAGTTGATTCATGCGTAGCACTCCCAGATCCTGGTATAGTGGCTTCCGAGCATAGTAAGATACACTTTCTTTGTTCATTAGAATCCATTCCAGAAGGTCTATAAAAGGGTTTAGTACTTACAGCTGAAGTGCAATCTACCATATAAACCGAAGTTTGTGCTAGATGTAAAAAATCATCTTTTATAGAAGCAATATCAAAATGTTCTGGTGTTGGCGACGGCATTTATAAATATGTTTAACCTTATATATTATGTATAACAGATGGGTCAACCAATAAAAAGTAAATATCATCCACAATATCCAGAAAAGTATGTTGGTGACTCAAAAAATATAATCTGTAGAAGTAGTTGGGAAAGAAAATTTTGTAGATGGTGTGATTTAAATGAAAATATTTTAAAATGGGGTTCTGAAGAATTTTGCATACCATACATGTCCCCAGTCGATAGGAGAATTCATAGATATTTTCCTGATTTTATCATACAAGTAAAAGAAAGAACAGGTAACATTAAAAAATACGTGATAGAGGTCAAACCGTTCAAACAAACACAACCACCCCAGAAAGGAAAAAAATCAAAAAAAACTTTAATAACTGAAACAAAAACGTATGCAGTAAATCAAGCTAAATGGAAAGCTGCTGAAGAATGGTGTAAAGATAGACTATTAGAATTCAAAGTTGTTACAGAACATGAACTAGGAATAAAGTACTCTAAATAACTTTATATTAAATGCTTTTTTACTGTTTATAAATGGCGAGAAATCAAACTCAACAAACTAAAGCAAATACACAATTAGCAAAAGCTGGTTGGAAAGACAGTGGGGATGGTGCATATACTCTTGGACCAAAACCTTTTAATAGCGAATTATCCGAGCAAGTTTTATATAAAGTAAATAAACTCACAGGAAATATAGAAGTATTTAAATTTGTACTAGCAACTTCTGAAACAAAACTTTTAGCATCCATTAACGCCTCTACAGGAAAAATAACAGAAAATAAAGAAAACTTTAGAACATTTTATAACAACGATAAAGCAGCACATAAACTATTATTAGATAGTGCAAAAGCAGAAACTACTAAAAATGTTTCGTATATAATAGAACCAGAAACTGCTGTTATATTATCGCGTACAACATCATCTCCATTTAAATCGGGATTAGTAAGTTTAAGCACCGAAGAATTAGAAGAACCACCCCCAAACGCAGGTCCTTTTTTTGAAGTTGTAGATTTAACATCATCATCTTCTCTTATTGGTCCATTACCTGATGAAATTACTTCAAGAGGTAACAATATCGAAAAGTCAACCCAAAACGATAATGATGCCGATGGAGGTGATAACCCTCCTGATGTCTCGACGGTAAAGCCATCTGAGTCATCATCAAGTACTGACGGTAATAATGATGGTGATACATCCCCAACATCCGATAGCGAGAGAAAAGCTTCACTTGCAAGGAGTTCTAAGGGAGGGTCAGCAAAACTATTAGCGTATCCAGAGAAAATGACTGGAGATAGAATAAAATTTGAAATAGTAGATTATCAAAAATCTGGTCTTGGGGGCGAAAATGGATTTGGAATTGGACAAGCATCAAACAGAACGAAAAATGTACTTTCTACGATTTACTTACCTATTCAAAGAGGATATGGTGATACCTTAGCATGTAACTGGGGAGAAGGTGAGATAAATCCTCTAACAGCAATGGCTGCAAGTCTTTCTTATTCAACAATAATGACAGCAGCAGAAACGGGTAATCTAGGAGCTGCTGCTGGGACTTTTCTTAGTGGATTGAACAGTCGTGCTAATACATTAATGGGAAGTGAAGGAAATGAAGAATTAAAACAAATGACTGCCGCATATTTTGCAGCACAAGCAGTTGGTATGCAAGGATTCTTATCAAGAACCGCAGGTGCTGCGATAAATAATAACTTAGAGTTATTATTTCAAGGACCAACATTAAGATCTTTCAGTTTCTCATTCAGATTAACACCAAGATCTAAAACAGAAACGGAAACAATTAGACGGATCATTAAAAGTTTTAAAATAAATATGGCTCCTGAAGCATCCGAGTCTAATTTATTCTTACTTGCCCCTAGAGTATTTGATATTCAATACATGTCCACTGCACAAGAAGACGGAGCTACTGGGCCTCTAAGGCTTCATCCATATATGAACAAACTTAAACGTTGTGCATTAAGAGATTTTAGTGTTAACTATAGTCCAGATGGTCAGTATATGACTTACAAAGATGGTGGTATGACGGCATATGAAATAGCAATGACCTTTGCCGAACTTGATCCAGTACTTGCAAACGATTACGAGAGTGTAGACGACGAGACCGAAGGAATGGGATTCTAATGTCAAACTATTTTAGCAAACTATCAGATATTCTCTACTTAGATAGAGAAAATAAAGAGTTACGAAATTATGCTCGCGCAAAAAATTTATTCAGAAGAATAAAAATAAGAGAGATAAATGATGCTCAAATAACAAATTTTGAATTTTATAATATAAAAGAAGGAGAAAGACCTGATACTGTAGCAAATAAGTTTTATAATAATCCAAGCCTTGATTGGGTTGTTTTATTAGCAAATAATATTATTAATGTGCAAAATGAATGGCCATTAGATAGTAAATCACTCGAAAAACACTTAGAAGAGAAATATGGAAATACATTATTTGATATCGTACACCATGAAAGTTTTGAAGTAGCAAATAGTTCTGGAGAAGTAATATTTCCAAAAGGTATAATAGTTCCTGAAAATTATACTTTTACTTATTTTGATGTTGGTTTTAATCAATATCAAAATGTAATACAGATGACTTATGCAGTAACAAATAATATCATAGAGCAAAGACTACAGAATAAACGTAGAGCAATACGAATTTTAAAACCACAATATGTTGGTGTAGTAGAAAATGAGCTAGAGGAACTAATGAAATATAAACAAGGATCTTCTCAATATCAAGGCAAATACTTAAAAATGGTTGATGATATTAGAATAACTCTATAAAAAAAGAGGGGTCATTGACCCCTCAGAATATTATAATATGCTGCTATTACTAAAAGAGTTAGACATGCTCTTTCATACGTCCATCTCATCCCTCAGCAAGTTTCTGAAAGTAGGATAGAGTATCGTCTTCTTCTTCAGATCCAGGAGTAATATCGGAACTATTAAAGTCTCGACCTTCACTCAGAGAGTTAAGTTCATCCTTCATGGACTGAGGCACTGGAGTAGTTTTACTCTTACGATAAGATTGCTCAAGTTCATCCATAACTGATTCTTCAGTTGTAGGAGTAGGAGCACTAAAAGATTCATAAGTCTCTTCCTGACGACGAAGTTCTTCCTTAGGAGACTTTTTGCCAAGAACAAGATTTAAACGCTTTTCAAGATCCTCATAGGATTTGAACTTATCAGCAGCAACTAATTCTGCAAGAGAGTACTGCTTTTTCCAGATTGCTTCCATTGCATCATCGTCTTGAAGAAGAGGACCAGAGGCAGCAAACTCGGAAGAGTCATAGTTCCAATAACCTGCAACTTTTTTCAGTTTCAACTTGAAGTTAGCACCACCCCAAAAATCAAAGGGATTGATTGCTTCTTCATCTTCAAACTCAGGTTGCATTGATTCCATGATTTTGTCGAAGATTTTCTTTCCAAACTTATACAGAAAGACTTTACCTTCATTATGAGGATTAGCAGGATCCTTCACAACATAGATGTTTGCAAAGTATGAAAGTTTACGCTTCTGCTTGCGGACAGTATCTTTATCAGCATCGATACCACTGTTCCACAGCTCACGATTGTGCTCAGAGACAGGATCCTTACCACCAATAGTGGTCAAGGAGTTTTCGATGTACCAACCACCATTTCCTTGGAAGGCATGGGAGTACATCTTTGCCCAAGGGAGATCTTCACCATCAGGGGCAGGAAGGAAACGGAGGACGGCATAACCGTTACCAGTTTTGTCCATCTCAGGTTTCCAGAGGCGTTCGTCAGTATTGGAACCGCCCGTTTTGTTAGACTTCTCGACTTCTTTGACTAGTTTTTGAGTCAGAGACCCCAGAGAAGACTGCTTTTTAAGATTTGCGAAAGACATAGGATTCTTTAGATTGTTCGGATTTGGCCTGTTGAGCACCTACACATTGTAGGGCACTCCCTATTTATCGTCAAGGGGAACGTGCTTTTCAAAGTCACATGTGACTCTGAACACAACTGAAGTCCTATACACATATGGTTCAATAGGAGCAAGACCTCGATGAGGATGAGGTGAAGGGATAATAAGAATTCTACCAGGAACATACTCATACTCCTCTATAACCCTAGCATTATTATCATATTTCTCTAATAATTGAAAAGAAGCTGGACCCCACTCTTTTTTCCATATGGGATTAGTCATTACTAAAATAGTAAATTCATCCTCGTCATCAGGACCAGCATCAGCATGGCATGTACCATCCATACCTTTGGCTTGTAAATTTACAGCACAACTACTCCAGAAAAACCTTTCGTTAACAATCTCCTCAACCATTTCGTACATATGTTGAAAAAATGGGAAGTACTCCCATTTAATTTCATTAATATCGTTAAGTCCAGTTCTGTGAAATATATTGCACCCGACTAGACGGTGCGATCCAGTATGTCCATATGGTTTTGTTTCTCTATTTGCAATGTTAGTAAAATTATATGGGAGAGTTGATATAGTGTTTTCATAAAATTCATGTAAATACAATGGATCAAATTTATCATCAAAAACATCACAAAGTCTATTCATTGATCTTCCTCAATTTTTTTTCTCATAGTTTTTAATAATTTTACCATATTACGAAATAATATGTTCATATCTTCTCTCGGATCCAATCCCATCATAGCAGCAGAATCAAGTATTCTCTGTTTCATCTCTTTTGCTTCAGGATCATCAGAAAGACATAATCTTTGATATACTACTGTTTGTTTTTCAAGAAGTTTTTCCATAAATTCTATATGTTCTATCTTACCTTCTACACTCATTTCAGAGAATGTAAACATAGAACCATACAATCTTTCTTGCAGATTTGAAATTTCCTTTAGTTCATCTTGAACAATTTCAGAATTAAAAAAACTCATAGAACTATCTCCCTTAGAGATTTTTTGTAAGCAAATACGTCTATATTTAGAAATGGAGAATATTTTTTAATTTTTTTACTTACGATTTCCCATACGGGATCGTTAATATCTTTATCAAAGTCTTTTACGAATCCAAATATTTTATCAAGTATAGACATTGTTTCTATAGATATTTTTCCAGAAAGATATTTTTTTAAAATAGGAGGATGCCCTTTTACACGCCCAAATACAACATCCAATCCTTGAGTAGAAAGAATATCTTCCATTTCATTTTTAAAAGTATAAGATAATGATTGATTTCTCTTTTTCCAATCAATATAATTACACTCACCCTCTCGAATTATCTGTCCAATCCATAATGTAGAAGGATCACTTACACTCGTAAAGTTTGAGACAAAAAAATCAATAAGTTCTTTTTTATTTTTTTGTCTAGATAATTTTTCAAAAAAATATCTATCCTTCCTTTTGTAAAACGATTGCACAGAAACTCTACTCTTCCCACAGTACTTGTGAAAATCATATGTATCTTTCGTGAAGTGATTTTTCAACGAAAGATAAAGAGTATAACATTCAAATGGATTCATTATAAAAAACTTACGCGAGAAAAATTTACCGGGATTTTTTACGCCCAATTTAGGGATTAAAAAACTAATTTTGCCCTAGAAGTTCGCTTTAAAAAGTTTAACTCCATAGCTTCATACTTTAACTTCTCTTTGAGAGGTTTAGTGATTAACTTCGGCACGGATTCAAGTTCAATAGAATTTTGTTCACAGAAATGAATGATCGCATCAATGTACGACATTTTTTCTTTTTGAACTAGAGATTCTACCTCCTGAACAAACTTTGCAGGACAGAAAAACTTTTTTTCAAACGCTTTTTCTAATTCATTTGTAATTTCATTTTTCATATGTTTCGAGTCGATGAGTAACAAACTCTCTAATATATTCTGTGAGTAGTTTGATGTACTTTGCTTTATCATATTCTTCATAAACGACACATTCTCCATTTTCACAAGACATTAAGATAACAAATTTTTTAACGACGATACCAGTCAATTCATACAACATACACGCATAAGCGCAACATTGAACAAAGTAATGGTCGATCCATTCCCTTGGTTTGGGTTTTTTAGAAGTTTTAAAATCAATGATTGCAAGTTCGCCGTTATACTCTGCTATACAATCTACTGTCCCAGCGATACCTAACTGCTTGCTATACATTGATCCTTCAAGACTATGTATATTATTAATCTTTGCAAGTTCTGGTTTAGCAAGTTTGAATAAGATATCCGACAGTGGTTGAACCTGTGGGAGTTCCTCATTGTAGAGATATTTTTCTACAAGAGTATGCATGTCCGTACCACGACTGGTGGCCTTTCTTGTAATACGATCTGCTTCCTCATTACCGACTCTTTTTCTCCATTTAATAAAAATCTCACGGTTATAATGACTGGTAATTGAAGTAATGGAGACCAACTTTAAAAGGTCTCCCTCATCGGGGACTTTATAAAAACGAACTCCATCAATACTTTCTCTTTGGAGTTTTGGGAGATCAATTTCTACATGATTAAACATAATTTTATCAAAGTTTAAGTTCGTTTTTAGCTACCAAGTATTCTTTACAAAGACCAGATCTAACAATATCTTCAAGACCAAATTCAATAATATCGAATGAAGGCATTGCTCTAAGAATAGACATGAAATCTACGATTCCATTTTTTTCATTAGTTTTTGTTAAATCAGTCTGTGTTGCATCACCACAAAATGTAATACGAGTATTCTCACCAACTCTTGTTATTATACTATCTAGTTCATGAAAATTCAAGTTTTGGAATTCATCAACTATAACAATAGCATTATCTAAGGTTGTTCCTCTAAGAAAAGAAGTAGACCAGAAACTAATAGTTCCCTGGGTTTTAAGATTACCATACAACATTTCAAAATCAGCATCCGTAGGCATCTCAAACATATACTTTACCATATTCTTATATGGAATCTGATAAAGAGATGATTTATCTTCATGATCTCCAGGAAGGAAACCAATTTCGCGAGTAGCAACTAAAGATCGAACAATATAAATTTTTTGATAGGGAGAATTTTCATCTAGTACATCTCGTATGGCATTGTATAGAGTGATAAATGTTTTACCCGTACCAGCAGCACCATATGCAACTATTTGTTTATCATCTGCATATGAATCAAATAACCTTTGTTGATTATCTGTTAATGGTTCGATATCTATCAACAAGTCGGTATTAATTGGTTTCTTGCGTTTCTTTTGCTTTGCAGTCATTCCAACTCCAATGGGTTGATCTCCATTGTTCTTTCTCTTTTTAGGCATAAGCTTTAGATAGGTTTAACATAAGATCCAGGAGCTCGTGATGCTTGTTTGAGCACTTCGTTCCATCCTGGATTTTTATTGACGAGTTTATCTTTCCACTCACCAACCTCACCCACACCAGGCATAGTTGATGGATCAGAGTAATCTCTAAGCCAATCGGGATTATCAATCCCCCACTGGTCCCATTCGTGAATGCTCATTTTCACTTCTTTTTGTTCACCAGTTTTTGTATTAACAACAGGGTATGTAGCCATAATTTGAAGCACCGGACAATTGTATTTATTGGGTAAATTTTTTTATATATTTACGAACTCTACTCTCTAATTTTTTAACATCATAACTATGTCCCAAGTATACATCATCCCTATGTTCTTTTACATGATTTAATGTAATTTGATCGTATAATAATTTTGCACCTCCATAAGAATGTCCAGAATCATCACATAAAGGATCAGCAAAAAAGTTATAATCAGGATACTTTTCTACGAGCATCCCGTTAACCATAATGTTATGAAATACTCCCCCACCTAAAGCAATATTTTTACAGTCATTTAATTTCATTGCTTTTTCAATAACAAAAATAACTTTTTCTTCTAAAGCCTTCTGTACCGCATATGCTAGGTTCACTGATTTATCAAAATTATCTTTATATTCTTTTAACTCAGGATAAACTACATCATTTAACAACAAAGTTGGATTAAATAAATTAGCATTAGAATCAAGATTTGGACCTACAAGAAGTGGTGGTAAATTTTTATCTTCTTTACCGTATGGAGCCATCCCCATAATTTTTCCAACATTTTCAACACGATGGCCAAGATAACCAGTTACTGATTCATACATAACACCAGCACTAATTGTAGATGCTAAACGAAGATTAGAAAAACCTATAGTATTTTCATAATGATCTTTAAGTATATCTTCCATATCACCCCAACTAGAAAGAATATCTTCATATTCACTTGCTCTATATCCATCAGTAGAGACTTCTTTATATAAAAGTTCCCATTGATTTTCCCAACTAGTATTGTCTAGGATTTTACTAAAAATAGAAACATGTTCAAATAATCTATGACCAACATTATCCATCCCGTCATACATGTCGTCATCGAGCATAGACACTAAATTACCGACATGCCCCCACCCATCCATAACAACAACTGTAGCTTCATCAAATGGAGAATAATAATAAGAAGATGCTGCATGATTGATATGATGAGTTGACATTTTATTTCTTACAAGAAGTTCGGGGTCACTCTCATAAGCATACTCATCAAAATAATCAGTTGAATGTGGATCATCTTGAAAAAAGTGATCTACCTTAACACCGTTCTTTTCTATGCTGGTTTTAATTAATCGCTGATCCGCACCATCGGTATTTGCAAATATAACCCAATCTAACTTTTTCGTATATTCAGTAACCCTATCAACACTAACCATAGGCATACCAAAATCTCTTTTTATTCCCGTTATTCTCTCTTCTTTTATAAAGAAAACAATCTTTCCATGATGCAATAAGCAAATACTAGATCCATGACCTGCTACATTAACACCTAAAATCCAATCCGCTTTTCCCCTATTCATACATCCTCCAAAATTTTAGAATTAATTCTATCTCTAAGTTCTTCCTTACTATAGATAGGACCTAAGAAAAGATTATCATAAGATTCAATTTTAAATTCTTGTTCCACATTATCAACTGCACATGGGCCATTTTCATAATTCCATAATAGAGCATGTCCAAGAGATTGCCCAGCATCATTCGGAACAGGATCAACAAAGAAATTTATATGAGGGAATTTTTCTACTAACGCCGCATTATTGACGACATTTAAAGCACAACCTCCACTAAGAACAATATTTTTACATTCATAATTATCATCTATAAATTTTATCTTATGTTCATATATTTTTTCAAGAGATTTTTGCATCTTATATGCTAAATTTGCTCTCTTTTCCTCAGACGAGATAATATCTTCTGCATTATAATTTGCAAAATCAAGAGTTCTACTTTGTGTAAAGAAATTTTTATTTGATTTTAAAGTGTCCCCGACGAAGAACGGAGGGATAGAATCATCTTCCTCTCCATACGCGGAAAGACCCATCGTTTTTCCACAATCTATATTATCAAATCCAAGAGAAGCACTAACTACACCATACATAACTCCAATACCCATATGACTAGTAGTTTCTGTATTTTTTATACTAGAAAGAAAATCTTTTACTGATGGTAGTTGGTTGTTACCAGATCTAGCATGAAATTTTTGTAACTCATGAAGACCATCACATCGATGAGAATCATAAATTGCAGTCTTATCAAGTTCTACAAAATTAGATGGAAAAGATGCGTGATAGGTAGACATTGACTCTGTTGCCTGAATTGGAGGAGCATTTATTCCACAATTATCAAGATCATACACTAATCCTGCAGTAGTTCCCCATCCATCACATACTAGACATATAGCCTCATCAAATCCAGAAGTATAAAAACCACATGCCGCATGAAGTAGATGGTGATGCTCGCAATATTCAGTTTTACTATCATCAAGAATGAATCCCTGCATAAGCAGTTTATCAACATGAAACTTTGTGAGTTTCAGATAATCTTTATTATCACCGTTTACCCATGGTGAACAGTTTGATACCAAAAGTTGGTCTAATGATTGGGTATATTCTTTTATAAGTTGCAGACACCGAAATGGAAATCTAGAATCATGCTTTCTTCTAGATGATTTTTCTTCTTTTATAAAAAGTTCTACCTTCCCATCCTTTAGGAGTGTAATTGACCCATCATGAGCGGCAAAACTCACTGATAACACCCATTCATGATCTTCATTTTGCATTTTGATTCTCCACTAACATATTAATTTCTGGAAGATAAAGATAATGAATTGTAGATTCCTTAATGGCCTCTATAGCATCTTCAGGAGTTTCTACTATTGGTTCTCCAGCAAGATTAAATGATGTATTCAATAGGAGAGGAACCCCAGTCATTACAAAGAATTTGGAAATTAAATTATAATAGTTTGGATTCTGAGAACGGCGCAGTGTCTGCACCCTACAAGTATTATCTACATGGACCACTGCAGGCATTTCTTGTATCTTTTCTTCTCTACACCTAATAGAATATCCCATAAAAGGAGATTCTCCACCAAAAGGTTCCATGTGAAAATAATCATTCGCATATTCATATAGAATTGTAGCTGCAAATGGTCTGAAAGATTCTCTTCGCTTTACGATATTTACAATGTCTTTTCCATCTTTATTCCTAGGATCAAACAAAAGAGATCTATTACCTAAAGCTCTCTCTCCAGCTTCAGATCTACCTTGATATAAGGCAACTATTTTTTGCTCTAATAATTTATTAACAACGTCAGTAGTAGATACATTTTCAATGATTTTCATTTAATTTAACTCAAATATAAAGTGGTCAGTGGATTTTTTACTTGCGAATTAGTTAATTTATAATGAAGCCATCTCGCTGCTCCCAAACAAGTCCCTCCATCATTCGGAATAGGATCTACATATAGTTTAACATGTTTTGGTAATTGTTCCAAATATCTATAGTTATTCATACAATTAGCAGCATACCCACCACTAAGAATTATATTATTACATCCTGATTCCTCAACTGCTTTATCAATTAAGTGAAGAGTATGTTTAAAAGTTTCATCCTGTAATTTCTTAGCAACTCTACACTTTAGAAAGAAATCATCTGTAGTAAAACTTGTTCTTTCAAATGGAAATGGATTTTTCCGAATAATATTATGTATTAGTTCTGGAGTGGTTCTCCTTTCTTCATCATCATCAGTGAACCAATCAATTTCATCCCACCATCCCGAAATACCTTTAGCATTTTTACAATAAGAAGCCATCCCCATTACTTTTCCAGAATCTCCACCATCTTTAAATCCAAGTCTATGTGAAAATATATTAAATAATGGTCCACAACTAAAAGTGCTTGAAAGAACATCGGTCTCATCATCATCGTTGTGTTCATGTATAAAGTCTTCATCAGAATTCATATTCGACACGCTTTCAGGATAACCAGGATCAAATCCAAAATGCTGCCAGTCTTTTACTATACCACGGTTATAATTGCAATAATAGATACTCTCAAGTTCTCTAAAATACTCATACCCACCTGTTACATCTTCAATAACATCCTCTTTTTGGTATAATGAACCTCCACCATCCATGATCAATGATACTGCATTATCAAATCCTGAAGCATAGAATGCATTTGCTGCATGATATACATGATGATTTTCTTTTTGAAATATTACTTCATTCCAAGTTACTCCGCCTTCTTTCAATCTTTCCAAATATTGTTCAATGATTACATCATCAGATGAAAGAAAATCTTCTTCCTCTCTTCCAAAGGAAGAAAAAATAATATAATCGACATAATTAGTGTACTTTAAAACTTCTGCGAGAAAATGAATCGGAAGGTTACTGTTGCCCCATGCGACGAAATTCACACTAACGCTGTAATCTTTTATTCTAGATGTTCTTTCATCTTCCAAATAAAATTTGATCTCATTATCTTCTAGTAAACAAGAAGATCCATGGTGAGAAATATTGATTCCTAATATTTTCATTTACTTATTCGATATAATAATTAATTCTTCTTTTTCTGGAAGCCAAAGATACTCTAGTTCACTGTCTTCTAGAGTTTGTATTGCATCATCTATTGTATGAACAAGAGGTTCTCCTGCAAGATTAAAGGAAGTATTTCCTAGAATTGGAATAGTTTGATCATCACTATTTTTCCAGTAATGATGTATGAGGTCATAAAATACAGGATTTTGTTCTCTTTCTAATGTTTGAATTCTGCAAGTATTATCTTGATGCATAATTGCAGGTATACGATCAGCATTAGATTCATCTCTAAGTTGTACTGCGTAACTCATCCAAGGAGAATCTTCTATTCCTTGCATATCAAACCATTGATTTGCTTGTTCTTTAAGAATTGTTCCCGCAAAAGGTCTCCAAGATTCTCTCTTTTTCAATTTATTAATATAAGTTTGACCCGATGGAACTCTTGGGTCAAAAATAATAGATCTATTTCCCAATGCTCGGGGACCTGCTTCTGCTTCCCCTTGAAATAAAGCTATTGCTGCATAATTACATAGTAACCCAAAAATTTCTTCGACTGTTACGTTGTTAATTGTTTTCATCACAAAGTTTAAAACTTTTTATTATTTAGTCCACTCCATTGCATCAGCAACGGCAGGAAACTGTTCACAGAAAATTCTCTTAGCGTCTAGTGCAATGTCCATATGCTCCTTCTGTGTGCCGTTTGCAGAGCGCAAATCGATATAATGGATCCATGACCTCACAGAACCCGTCATGTAGATTTTAGTGGGCACAGCGAGGGGAAGCACGAACCTTGCACATTCCTTTGCAATCGATGCATCAAGCATTTCTTGATATAATTTCATTCCTTCTTCAAAGTGTCTCTTCATTTTGATCTGAAACTCTTGACGAACGAATGGATCAATATTATCGATAGAATTCTGACGATTCTTGGTGTCTTGTCTGCGTAGTTCAGGTAGAGGAATCTCTTCCGCAAGTAAGGAACTATCAGCATAACGTTGTGAAAATTCTTGATATGTGAACGAACGATGTCGTAGCACTTGAGCTGCAATTCCTCTGGTAGTGTTCAACTCCAGAGTCATATATGCTTGCTCAAAAATACTCCAGTGTTGATGCTTTACACAATACTTGAGGAGTCCAGAGAACTTTTCATTCTCCTGGTTGTTAGGATTACTCACACGAGCACAATAAGCCATGTGCTTCTCTGCATCAGGTGTAACAGAGATCAGGGTTACATCATTCATTGTTTTGGTCTTCTGTTTGATTTTCTACTAATTCTTTTTTGTACTTCTTACGAACTTTCTTTAGTTGCTTTCTTTCATCTTTAATCATTTGATACGCATCTTCAGATGATATTTTACCACCCATTTCCATGCTTGTAATCACTTCTACTCTTGTTCCAAAGTGTTGTAGTGCTCTTTCAAATGAGTCTAATTGTGAATACATAATAACCTCTTAGTCTGGATCATCAACAAATACCTCATCATAATCAAAAAGTTCTAATGGTTGTGTGTATGCTGACGGATCAGAATATACTTCTGATTTTAGCATATCTACTATACTTTCTAACGCTATAATGAGTTCTTTAAGCTTGGCTTGTTCCATTCTTATTAACCTCAACAAAGGTAATTATAGTTAAAAAAAAGGGAGGCGTCAAGCCTCCCAGTATGTATATTATTTTAGAAGTATCCTACATATCTTCTTACACTCATTTTGATGATTAATATCACACTCGACTATACATTCATAATAATCTGCGATTTTTTGATTCTCTGCTTCAAGGTCATCTATTGTACTCTCTAAATGACGCCATTCTTCCAATTGAGATCTTGATAGTAGGTTGTGCATTTCGCCCTCCGAAAAAAAGTGATTCATAATATAGGAGGATTTCACTTCATATTCAATTTCCAAATTCTGTATTATTTAGTACACTTTGTGTTAGTTTACTAACATTTATTGCAATTTTACAAAAAGACAAAAAAAGAGAGGGTTTGTAACCCTCTCTGTTAAGTAAGTTTACTAATCACTTAGCATATACTTGACCACGATAGCAAAATGTACCATGGGATTCAGTTGATTCTACACAACGTGTATCATACTCAACACCACGGTATGAGGTGTGTGTAATCTGTGCGTTGTGAAGTGCAGCAGCTTTGTTGATCTGCTTGCGAATAAGATTAAGTGTGTTCATGAGTTGACTCCTGAAGTTGGGTGAAAATTAACCTTCTCATCTTTCGATGGATCCGTTTTTTCCCGTTCCTTCAGTCGTTTGCGTCCCAATAACACTCAGGTGTAGACTCCCTAACAACCTTAACCAATTCAATCTTTGACTCAACGTCAATAAATTCATTGGTTTCCATCCGCAATATAATTGCGTCTGTTTGAGCACAGGTGAGGGTGCTATACAATAGAATGTCTAACATGGGATGAACGGCTCCGTTCCGCGACTTACTTGCGTCCGATCTCTCGGATGAACGTCAGGTCTATAATAGACCCTATACAATATTTAGTCAAGTGTTTTGGTATCAGAACAAACGTTATAAAAATCCCGTGCGAGCAAAATTTGCCGGAGTTTTTTTGCCCCGATTTTTGGAATTAATTAATCAAATCCCTGATGCTTTCCGTTATCACCATACATTTGTCCACCACCTTTCCTACTCAAGTAATTCTCAAGTCCTACTTGATAATCAACACGGTCTTGAGCATAATGGTCTTCACCTTCCTCCCCTTCAGTCAATGCATCAGGATTTCTTTCTTGATAATCATCTAACTCTTCGTGATATTCATCTAACAAATCTTCTACAATTGTTTTCTCTCCATCAATGCGTTTCAATTCATGTATTGGTGAATTCATAAATTTTTTAATACGCTTATATTTTTTCATCAACTTTCCAACTTCATCTTCATTGATGATTTTTGTTTTAGATTTTTTTTCTTCTTTGTTTCCAAATCCACTCACTTTTTTTTACCTCCAGTTTGCTGAGCACCCCAAAGTCTCGGATTAATTCTACCTTGGGTTTGAGTCATATTTTTAAAATCGCGACGATAGTTATCCCAATAGTGGTCAAAGATATCTGATTGTTTGTTAGCCATAACTAAATCAAAACAGGTGATTCCATCCTGCAAATACTCTATTAAGAATGAATTAGTGGGAAGACCCCGATCTTCAGCAAGATTAGGGTCGCACTGTGCATTAATAATTTTAATTTTCAACTACGACCTCCCCATGAAATATCTGGATAAGCTTCTGATACAATATCTTTTGTAATTTTGTATCTCTCTGAGAGTCTTTTATCTTTAACCAATGCAAGAATTTCTGCCTCGCGTGGATGAAGACCTTCAAGGATATTAATAAACATCAATTCCCTCTTAATAGAATTCAAAGATGGATTACCACCTTTAACAAAATTATAGAACTTAGAATATTCATTTGCAATAGAAGACTTCTGTGCTTTTAAATTTTCTTCAGTCCCGTTGTAAGCAATAGAATCACCTTTGGTTCTATTTGCAATTTTTTGAGATAAGTTTCCATTAGAAGATCCATCTTCTACAAGATTACCATATGGAACGTCTCCTGGTGGTAAAAGAGAAATAACACTCTCATCAAAGTTCCAAACAAGAACCACTTTAACGTGGTCTGATGAATATTTTTGAAGGACTTCAATTTTTTTTGCCTTAGACCTTTGCTTTACTGCAAGATCCAACACTTCATACATGAATGGATTTGGTGGTAAATCAAGATTCACATTCGTCTTCTTCTTCGTCGAGCTCGTCATAACCGTTTTCAAATCGTACTGCTAAAATTTCATCTGGAAGAACATTTCCGTTCTCATCAAACATTTCGGGATGCATATAAACTGGTTGCGTTCGATACGCATGATCCTTTGCTAACCATCCTACCACACCTCCAACAAAAAAGAACATTATTGATACGAGTGTACCGATGGTGAGAGTTACTGCTAACATGTCTCTAGTTCCCAGGATTTACTTACTTTTATTATCATAATAAAATTCAAAATGAAATCCTATCTCCTTTTTAAAGAGAGATAAAACTTTTCCGAAAATTATATGAATTTTTTTTCGATCTTCCTCCTCAGTATCTTGTCTTAACATTAATTCAAATCCTCGGTTAATACCGAGATCGGAACTATTTAGATTTCTTTTTCCGTCTTCCTGGTCTTCTGTCATAATGATACTTTCTTGCATCGTCAATAATTTGTTGAAGATATGCTTTAACTTTTCTTGCTTCAGGTTTTCCTAAAAATCCATACGCCTCTTTAAGAGCTTTATGCGGTCGATCTTGACCACCTTTAAGATATTCAGTTAAATCATCCACAGTTTCCTCAATATGTTTTACTGTTGAACTTTCTAAAAATTGTTGAACATCAGTTCTTTTATATTTTCTATGTAGTAAGTAAGTATAAAAATTTTTAAGAGGAAACTTATGATTGAAAGAATAGTCAACCGCTTTTTCTACGATGTCGTAGATTTCTTCGTCCATTTGTACTACCACTAAACTAGATTGTTCTCCCTGAGATACTGTGCAGTTTCTACCATACCACCAAGTTTTTTACCTTCAAGAATAATTTGCGGAAAGGTAGATCCCTCTCCAAATTCGGCAAAAAAATCGTCACGTTGAAATTCTCGACCTAGTTTATATACAACATGTTTTTGTTCAGCTCTCTGTATCAACTGAACAATTTTGGTACAGTATGGGCAACTATCTTTAGAGTAAATAATAAAAGTTTTCATCAGTAAAGATTCTCCTCTTGGTCAGTAATAAGAACACAATCAGATGTCGGATATGCTACACATGTAAGCACAAATCCTGCTTCCATCTGATCATCATCAAGGAAAGATTGATCGCTCTGATCAACTGTTCCACTAGTAATTTTACCTGCACATGATGAACAAGCACCAGCACGACATGAGTAATTAATATCTACACCTGCTTCTTCTGCAGCGTCAAGGATATACTGATCGTCCTCACATGTGATGGTTTGTTCTCCATCAGGACTTTGAATAGTAATGTCGTAAGTAGCCATTTTTGTTTCTTTGCTGTTTTATATATTACTTTTTAATGTTCTCTGCGTCACGCTCAAAGATTTCCATACCTTTGTCGGTCAGAATATGATCATACATTTGTTCTAGAACACTAGGGGGCATCGTTGCAATCTCAGCACCATTATACCATGAACGAATTGCACGTTGAACATTACGGATAGAAGCAGCGAGAACCTTAGTTCTATATCCATGAATGCGGAAGAGTTCAGAGATAGATCGAACGACTTCTAGACCTGCTACAGATTGGTCGTCAAGGCGTCCTACGAAAGGTGAGACATATGTTGCCCCCGCTTTCGCTGCTAGGACCGCCTGAGAGGCACAGAAGATCAATGTGACGTTTACCTTAATGCCTTGCTCAGAGAGACGCTTACAGACGATCAATCCCTCGCGTGTGCAAGGAACTTTAATGGTAGCGACGTTACCAAACTTTTCGTAAAGTCGAATTCCTTCATCATACATTTCAAGATCGGAGCCCATAACTTCCATACTGATATCTGGAACCCCAATATCTTTAATCTCTTGATAGACTTCCTCAGGATTCCTACCACTTTTCATAATCAAAGATGGGTTTGTTGTTACACCATCAACTAATCCTGTACTGAAATATTTTGATATCAGTTCAGTGTCCGCTGTGTCTAGGAAAATTTTCATGTTCTTTTAAATAATCTTTTTCTGATTTATACAATAGTTTATGATCTTTATCAAGATATATTTGAACACCATAATAAAGATCTGGAATTAACCACTGATCAATTCGGTAACAATACTTCCAGTTGACCGGTTGAATACAATTCATAACGACAACTGTCCAAAAAGCAGATATGTAATTAATCAGTGTATTCATTTTACTGTATATAACCCTTATCAACAAGATATTTTCTTGTGAGTGGGGTTGGTGGATATACTTTCCACATTTCACCAGCAGCACACGCTGCTAAGGCATTCATAGTCATGTTCTCTGTTCTACCTGCCCAACCTGCTTCTGCTTCCCACGGCACTGCAGACTTAGGATATGTACGTTCGGCTAACACACGCCAGATCATAGGAACTTCATCCTCTGGTTTGATGATAGCAATCAAACTGTTATCAATCGTACCCGCCATACAATCCTGAGCAGCATGCCAACCTTCATGGCGCATGACCATCATCAGTGTACCAGGACGATTCATATACTTTCTGTTTAGAAAGAAATTATTAGAGACAGTATGGTAGACACCACGATGTCCTTCTGGAAAATATTTTTGATCTGCTAGAAACACGTTAACTCCGACCCTACTGAGAGAGGAGAGCATTCCATTGAATTCATCAGCAACAGGATAGAAATCGTCAGTATTAGGATACTGACTAGAAATATCCAAAATATTGTTGACTTGTTCGACTCCATCAGTACATTCCCGCAAAATCATACACCCCATAGAGTGCATAGTATTAAATTCATTTTCAGTTACAGGTTCCGCCACCACTGGGCTCGCAAGCAAAAGTAATGGTAAAATATGTTTAAACATAAAAAAAGAGGGTTTTACACCCCCTAGTTATAGCACAACTATTAAAGTTTAGTCAAGGTCGTATTTGATAGCAATAGAAAATCTATACTGAGTTCTAAAACTCATTGCTCTATGCAATAAAGTTTCTCCATTAAACATTATCATTCTATTTGGTTTTGGTGGTGATCCTATTATGGTATCATCAATATAAAATTGCGTTTCTCCACCCATATCAATATCCCAATCATCTTGTGGATAATAAAGAAAAGTATATGCAGTTCCATCAACATGAAAAAATGTATTTTCATTTGGAGCAAAGCAGTTGATATACATTCTATTCAATTTTAAACCATCTACTTCTGGGAAAAGTTTAACAATTTTGTTTGAAAAAATTTTATAAGGAGGGTCAAATATAATAATATCTTTAGACATTCCTGATGGTACATAATCTATAAAATTAGATTCACCATCAGCCTCTCCATAAGCATATCTTGCATTCGTACAAAAATTTAAAACTGTTTCTTTATCATCCTCAGAAAGAAAATCATCAAATATTTTATACGGAATGTCCATCATCCTTTACCTTGTATGTAATAGTAATTTTATTATATACTTCATCTCGGTTATCACTGTTGTATACACGACAACGTTCTACCTTAGCATCCAATAGTTTCTCAATATTATTGAGTTGCCATTCAGCAGCATACTTCTTGAATCCATCATCCATCCAAGACTTATTTGATCCTGGTGTGTTAAAATCATCCATTATTCAATACCTTTAGGAAAGTCTTCAATCTCAGTCAGTTCATAGTCCCAGTCTTCCATGACTGCATTAGCAAGAAATCTATCAGAAAGCATCTCAAGTTCCTTCTCAGCATACTCTCTGGTCTCTGCTTCCAACCAAACATCAATGACCTTACCCAATCTGAGTTTCTTAATATTCAACTCAGACATTCGTTTACAGGCATCTCTCACGGCATTACCTGGTGAGTCATCCACCTGTGATCGTAGTCGGATGAATACTAATGCTCTGAACTTCATGCTTGTTCCCTCTCGTCAAGTGCTTCATGAATAATTTGTTTCAACTCAATACGTTCTTCTGGTGTGAAAATTGTACGAATTTTTACTGGCATAGGATCATAACTGCTTGGTTTCTTTGATTTACCAGGAAGGCTCATGCCCTGCGTATCTATTTTATCCATTATACTATACCCAATTTGGTTTATGGTTTGGGATACGAAGATAATTATCTTTTACCCATGGTTTGGATGAAATATACATTTTATACGCAGTAAAGATATCAATACTTGTATCATATTTGAACTCATCAGGTCCAGCAAATACAAAGGGTGTGTGATCATTCCATTTTACATAGGGAATGATTTCGTCAGCAGCAAGGAGAGTCTTAAAGCAAGTATGGATTTTACCATATCGATTAAAATACTCTTCACATAGTGCAATACCGTGAGCAAGCAGCCATCTAGAGTTTTCTACAGTCTCGTTTGCCCATTTGGTGCAAGGGTGATTACGAAACGCTCCCTTCTCTGTAGCATATGGTGTACCGTCTGCCTTAGGCAAAGTACCATAACCATGCCCCCACTTGTCTGAGGCGACTATAGCGAGCATCTGACAGGTCTCTAGGGGCATCTTGACGATGTGCTTATCAGGTAGAACCTCAGCAGACTTATTCGGAGATTCGTCCGTAACAAAGATGTTCATGCTTTTGTGGTTAACTCTATCAATATACAATAAAAAACCACCCCAGTCAAGGAGTGGTGGTCTGTCTAGGAGGTGGTCTGAATGGACAGTCTGGACACCCAGCACCACAACATCCTCTACTCATGATCACTAAAGTGCTTACCGATAACTTCGATACGTTCTTCTTCATGAGCAATGATATCTACCTGCTCTTGAATAGCAGCAAGCACATCAGGGTGCTCACCAATACCAACAGGGTTGTGTAAGTATACTTCTACGTTTGCTTTTGCTTTGGCAATATTACCACTAGCATCAGCAACTAGAGCATCCAACATTTTGACGCGAAGATTACAAGACATAATAATTTTAGATTTGTTTTATTTATTGTATAGATCTTCCAGTTTTTCTCTGGATAGATCTACATACATCAATTCTTCACCTGCTTGTGGTGCTTCAGGATGTTTTGGTTTAGGTGTATTCATCTCTACGTTAATAGATTGAATGTTGGCCCACATCATAGCGAAGGCACCACCTGCAATGAGAGCAAAGCATATAAAGTATAGCGTTACTTCAAAACTATTCATCATGCTTCCTGTAATGATTGAACTGTGTTGTGAAGTTCTCCAATATCACGGAGACCCTCAACGCTAAACCAAGGGGAGTTAGCCCAACTAAATCCCTCACCAAATGTATTATCTGGTGCTGTGATGTACCAATGACATGCTGTGTCTGGTACATCTACTGCACACTTAGACCAATCGTCACTCCATTGTGGGACTTGCACCCACATTAGAGCAGCAAACATAATACTGAAGAGTGATTTAATCATTTGTAAGTCTCCGTTTTATGAGATGGTCTATTGAGAAATTACCTGGACCACTGAGAACGATACATGCTGCACCTCCCCAGTAAAGAACTAAAAGTTCTAACAAGTAGATGTTAAATCCAGATGTAACTAGGGCATGATAAATTGCGAATGATATTGTGCCTAAGATTGCTAAGGCACCCAGACGAGTGCCTAGTCCACAGATAACCATCCAACTCCCCACAATCTCAGCGAATGCTGCAAAGTATGAGGAGACGATTGGGAATGGGAGATGCAATGGTCGTACAAATGCATCCGCAAA
>Ga0181402_1000119_pt1 | contig 27123 bp, 40 predicted proteins | sample 25SPOviralmetaG_FD_130131 | JGI IMG/M metagenome (GOLD analysis project Ga0181402, IMG submission 130131) | Marine viral communities from the oligotrophic San Pedro Time Series (SPOT) site, San Pedro Channel, CA, USA - 25 SPOT_SRF_2011-08-17 | ecosystem: Environmental > Aquatic > Marine > Strait...
CGCAGATCGGTGGTGGCTCTCCTGCGAGTGCCGTGGCTTCGGGTGGCACGGAAACGACGTACAGCGTGACCGTTGGCAAGGGTGGTCAGTATTTAGGAGAAGGTGACACGATCAGCAACTCCGCAAACTGGGCGCCAGCCGATTCTGTGTTTGGTGCGTTGACTGCTCTTGCTGGTGGTCGTGGAGGATACTCCTACACCACGCCGGGTACGGGGTACAGCGGCGGCTCTGGCGGCGGTGGTGCTGGCGGAGCGAGCCTTTCTTCTTCGGGGACTGCTGGTGGTGCAGGCACAGCACCTCAAGGGCACGCTGGCGGTCGTGGGAATGGTTCTGGCTTGTACTACTCAGCCGGGGGCGGGGGTGGATACACCTCGCAAGGAAGTGACGCTTCAGACACCGCTTATGACGGTGGTGCTGGTGGAGACGGCATAGCGAATTACAAGTTTGATGGTGTCGCTCGTGGGTACGCAGCCGGTGGCGGGGGGGCCTCGTACTCCTCTGGGACTGGCGGTTCCGGCGGGCTTGGGGGCGGGGGAGCCGGTGGCTCCGCGTCCGGTCAGACAGGTGGCGACGCTACCGGCGTCGGTTGCGGTGGCGGTGGTGTAAACGGTTCGGTCGGGGCTGTCCACGGCGGCATCGGGACGCACGGCATGGTCATCATTCGCTACCGCATCGGATAAGGGAAAGTAATGACACGATCAAGAAATGTTGCTGACCTGATTGCTACCGCTGTAGAAAGCGCAGACGCGAGCATCGTTGAAGTTGTTGCGCTTACTCAAGCGGAGTATGACGCTCTCACTCCTGTCGCTACGACCTTGTATGTGGTGACTGACTGATGCCAACGACCGCTAAGTTGTATTTGGGTAGTACGCAGATCGGTGGTGGCTCTCCTGCGAGTGCCGTGGCTTCGGGTGGCACGGAAACGACGTACACGGGTGACGGCGCGAATGGTGTCGCTGGTCAGAACTACAAGGTTCACTCGTTTACTTCTAGCGGCTCTTTGAATGTTAGCGCGGCTGGGCTCGTGGACTGTCTCGTCGTGGGGGCTGGTGGCGGCGGTGGCAATTCGTCTTATGAAGGTGGTGGGGGTGCTGGACAGCACCTAGAACTTTCTTCGCTGTTTCTTCAATCAGGATCGCAGACTGTCACAGTTGGTGCGGGTGGCGCAGGCCGCACTCCAGGCGGTAACTCTGCTCTAGGAAGTGTTATTGCTGGTGGCGGTGGTGCAGGATCACCTGGCGGTAGTGCAGGTATGGCTACTCGCGGCATCGGGGGAGATGGAGCCAACGGCGGTGGCGGTGGTGACGTAACTCAGGCTGCTGGTAGGTCTGTGTCTGGTGGTTTCGATGGTGGAACTGGCGGCGGCGGCTCTGGCGGTGGCGGGGGTGGTTCGTCTGCCGTGGGACAAAACGGAACGTCTAACGCCGGAGGAAACGGTGGGGCCGGTACGTCCAATAGTTTTACGGGCAGCGCGGTAACCCGTGCAGGCGGCGGTGGCGGCAACGGCGGTGTGACTCAGGGCAGCGGTGCTGCTGGTGGTGGCGACGGGACTAGCGGCGGTACGGGAAACAGCGCGACGGCCAACTCTGGTTCTGGTGGTGGCGCGGCTAATGGCACGGGCGGTTCTGGCGGCAGCGGAGTCGTCATCATTAGGTACGCAATCTAGGAGAGGCTCCATAGTGCATTGGAATCTTGATACTCCGGGTGCTTTGCTCGCAGTCCTGAGTATTTTCGGTCTGCTTCTTTCGGGTTTGATCTTTGTCATTGACGCAAGGATTGGCCGGATTAGAAAAGAAATGACCCCCAACGGTGGAACGTCGATGCGTGATGTTCTTGACCGTATTGAGAAGCAGAACGAGAAGTTGGAAGAGCAACTCGATCACCATATTACGTGGCATCTTGAACAGCCAAAGTGATTGAGTGTTTGTGGTGCGGGGAAACTTTTGACGGGACTCACTCGCGTTGGCTGTGTCCTAACTGCGGAGCGAAAGCGAATTGTTGTGAGGGCGAACCGTGCCCTGTTTAAATACCTGCTCCTACCTGGAGTGGCGTGGAATGTATATTTGTGAAACTTGCGGAAGTAAGGAAAACGCTAATGCCTCCGAAGAAAGCATTTTGGGACAAACCAAACCCGAAGAAAAAATCCACACCGTTGTCTTCTGCGCAGAAGGCTGCTGCCAAGAGACGTGCTAAAGCCGCTGGTAGGCCTTACCCAAATCTTGTTGATAACGCCGCTGTCAAGAGAAAGAAAAAAAAGTAATGCCTGCTAAGAAAAAGTCTTTGACAAGACGGCAACAAGAAACAATGAAAAATCATTCTAAGCATCACAGCGCAAAGCACATGAGTGAGATGCGTAAGGCTATGAAGTCCGGTTCAACTTTTTCTGCGGCTCACAAGAAGGCTCAGAAGAAGGTCGGCAAGTAACTACTTTGGAGGTTGCAAAATGCCTGGAAAAGGTAAAGGTATGGGCAAGAAGATGGGCATGAAGAAGAAGCCTGCTATGGGTATGGCTAAGAAGAAGACTGCCAAGAAAATGCAGGGTAGAAAGAAGTACTGATGCCTCCTAAGAAGGACCCTAGGCTTAAGCGTGCTGGTGTCTCAGGTTTTAACAAACCTAAACGGACTCCTGGGCACGCAAAGAAATCACACGTAGTTGTCGCCAAGCAAGGCGACAAGGTTAAGACGATTCGATTCGGTGAGCAAGGTGCTAAGACTGCGGGTAAACCTAAGTCTGGTGAGTCTTCTACTATGAAAAAGAAGCGTGCATCATTTAAAGCACGTCACCGTAAGAATATTTCTAAAGGTAAAATGTCGGCTGCGTATTGGGCGGACAAAGAAAAATGGTAAGCGTTTCGGGAATGGTGAGGGAATTGTCAAACTCTTGGAAAGACCTTATGGCCTTCATTAACGACCACCCTCTGGGTGTGGCGTTGAAGGTATTTGCCGCTACTGGATTGACTTGGGTTATCGACAATGTTGGTGACTTCGGTTGGCCTCCGATTCTTGTTGTCGCTGTGCCCCCGGCGTTGGTCGTCCTTGTTGATTGGTTGAACAAGCAGAACAATCGTTTTGGTCGTCAGGGTGGCTAACACTGCCTTTGCTCGTCGCCTTAAAAAGGCATTAGAGAAGAGACTACCGGGCAGAGTTGAATACATGAATACGTGGGACGAGAAGACTCGCGGTATTGACTGGAAGCGTAAGAAGAATCCGGTCGCGTTAATGTGCCATCACACGGCTGGGTCCGCTACTTCATCTACTAAACCTAACCATCCTGGAAACAAGAAAGGTGCAAACAAAGGCGTTGTTAACTTCGTCCAAAACCATTACCGGGTTCCCGCTGCAAACTTCACTCTTGACCGTGACGGCACGGTCTACGTGCATACGGCATATCCTTGCTGGCACGCAGGCCGTGGCTCATTCAAGGGTGTGGAGCGTTTTGCTCGTTTAAATGTGCCGGACGATAGGGGAAACGATTACTTCGCTGGCGTCGAAATGGTTTCTAAGGGTTTGAAGAGGGACTTCACACAGGCTCAGAAAGAATCGTGGGGTGCTTTGGCTAACGCCATGAAGGAAGCCGCCGGTTGGAAAGGAGTCTATATGAGGCTTCCTAACCATAAGACTTGGGCACCGAAACGCAAGGTGGATAGTAAGTACAAGTTGTCTACTTTGCGTAAGTGGGCTAGTAGGTATGGCGTTGTTTCGTGACGTTTAACTTTTGGGGTTTGCGGAGGGTCGGCAATAAGTATCTGCCTTTCGTAAACGTTGGTATTGATTTTAAAAACGATTTGGTTTGGTGGCGTAAATGAGTAACTTAAATCAGATCACTGAGAGAATTATTGAACGTCTTGGTTTAAATGAGATTCCCGGTGGCAAGGTTTTTGCACCGGACTCTCAGTCTTGGGATTGCAGTCTTGGGGCTTTGACGTTCCTGTTTGCCATGTCGGATCAAAACCCTATGCTTAGGGAGACTGCCGACTTCCGGCGGGAGCGCATCGACACTGAGCGTACTCCGGGTGAGCAGTCCTTGGACTCTGGTTTTTGGCTTCGCTCTCAAGAATCTTTCCATTTGGGTGAGGGTCTTCGTTCTGCCGAACCGCTTGAGATTGACGAGAATGAGTCTAGGTTCCGCTATTCCCGTGGCGGAGGGGTTGACCCGTGGACTCCGGGGCAGTTGTCTTTGTTGAACTCCACGGCGAGCATCGAATCTATTTCCACAACGCACATTGAGACTCTTGGAACATCGTCGGGCATACTGGTTTCTGACGACGCTGGTGTTCACATGACCTCCTTGGCGGGGTCCGTTCTGTGGACGTATGCGAACACAAACGTTCACTCGCTTACCACTGACGGTGACAACTGGTATGCGGGTACGACGGACGGTAAGATTTACAACGGAACGAACGCTAGTGGCGGTGGTTCGTTGTACAAGGATTTCGGTGGCTCTGGGAACGTAGTTGTGCGTTGGGCTAAGGGCCGCTTGATTGCTACTTTCGGTAACGCTGTGCATGAGGGTGCCGGTGGTACGTGGACTTCCCTGGACCCGGGAACCACTTTCCCGTCTGGTTGGTCTTGGGTGGATATCGCTGAAGGACCTGCCGCAATTTACTTGGCTGGGAACGCTGGCGATTTCTCAGCGATCTACAAGATTGACGCGACTGCCTCGTCTAGTTCTGTCACCTTGAGTGCTTTGGTTCAGGTTGCGGAACTTCCTAGGGGTGAGAGTTTAAATACTATATACTCTTACGTCGGTGGGTTTCTTCTTATTGGTACTGCGTTGGGTTCTCGCGTTGCCGCGCTGGGGACCGACGCGACGCTTACTATTGGACCGTTGGTTCACCTGTCGGATGATGGCGTGAAAGACTTTGTTGCCGTTGGGTCTTACGTTTACGCAGCGGTGGGCGGTAAGTGTAGTAAGGGTAATCGTACCACTGCACCTGGTCTTGTCCGTATTGATTTGGGTAGGAATTTAAATAACTCTGCGTTGGAGTTTCCTCACGCGAACGATTTGTTTGTTGACGTGACTGGATCGTGCGAGTCTGTGACTTATTCCGGTGACGTTCTGGTTCTTGGAGTGACTGGTACGGCTGGTCTTTACAAGCAGTCTTCGTCCTTCGTTTCTGAGGGTTGGATGGAAACTGGTCGTATTCGTTTGGGTACTGCTGAGGCTAAGACGTGGCGTGACTTGCGTGTGCTGAATGTCCCCGCCTCTGGTGGCTCTGTGATTGCCTACGCTAATCGTGACGAGGGGGCTAGTAACCCTGAGGCTTGGCAGCAAGTGGTGTTCACGGATGGGACTAACTACGACCGTACAGGAAAAGTCTCGTCTAACCCAAATGAGCCTGCTACTGACCTGTTTATTGCCCTGGAGTTGACGGCTTCTACTGATTTGAGCCAGTCCCCTACTGTGTCTTCGTACAACTTGAGGGCTATCCCTGCCCCACGGCGCACTCGCTTGCTTCGGGTTCCGGTGATGATGTTCGACCGCGAGACCGATAAGGCCGGAAGTGTAATGGGTTACGACGGGTACGCCTTTGATCGTTTAAATTTGTTGGAAGCATTAGAGCAAGAGTTTGCTGTGGTTCCTTTCACGGACCTGACCACGGACGAGAAGGTGAACGTTTACATCGAACGTGTCTCGTACACGAGGACCACTCCCCCGTCGGCTAACGACGGGAATAATGGTGGTATCGCCACCCTATTGTTGAGGATAATCTAAGACCTCAGGGTTTAAATACCTAGGTAACCCCTCACCAGCACCATGAAAGTCTGTCTACGTTCGTTACAGGGCCTCTAAGGGGGCACTGAGCGGCAGTTTCCCCGGCCTTGAGCCGGGGTTATCTGCTTATTAGGCCCAAAATAACTAGTAGTAGAATAAATAGTATAAAAGGGTAAAGAAACCACTGTTCTTGTTTACTAAACATTATATGTATACTCGCTAAATCACTCGTTCGTTCGCGGCCCCTGTGGGCCGCTCACTAAAACTCGCTCTTGCTCGTAGTGTAATGCTCGCCTTCGACTCGCGCAACTATTCTCCCTATTTTGCACGCTGTCGAACCTTGCCCTATAGTGGGACCTATGACTGATAACCTTGAAACCCTGACGGGTCGTAACTACCTGTCCTTCTCTTCTCTCTCTGCCTACTCCGATTGCAGTGAAAGATTCTACCACGAGCGCGTAAGGAGCGTCCGGCAGGAGGTTGGCTGGTGGCTGCCAGCAGGTAGCGCACTCCATTTAGCATGCGAGTGGCTAGACCTGGGGGCATACCAGTCCCCTGAGTTGGCTTGGCAAGACGCTTGGCGTAAGACTTTAAAAGACCTAGACGAAATGCCGACCAAGGCATCAGGTCGGGCGACCAAAGAGTACCCCAACAAGCAGGACAAAAAGTACTGGGATGTTGAGGGCGAAAAAATGGTCAAGCACTACGACAAGTTCGCTCACCACCTAAGCGAAACCGACGGCTGGAGCATCGCTGAAATCAACGGTACTCCTGCTATCGAACTAGCAGTAGAGGGGGAGTTTAACGGAACAAAAGTAAAAGGTTACGTTGACCGCGTTTACCTGACACCCGACGGGCACCACGTCGTAGTGGATTTAAAGTCCTCCCAGCGTGAGCCTATCTCATTCCAAAACGATATCTATGGGGCACTGCTGAACCAGATGTACGGATTGAACGTCCAGTACGGTGCCTACTATATGTTCCGCACCGGCCTGCTCACGGAACTTAAACCCTTTAACGTGCAATCACACCAGTTGGGCAGGTACTTTAACAGTGCAGTCAAGGGCATAGAGGCAGGGATATTTCTCCCCAATCTAGGCCCCCTGTGCGGCACATGCGGGGTTCGTAAACACTGCTCCGTTTTTGGAGATGGTGGAGAAGACTTGCGCCCGACCGGAGTTTAGCGTACAGTACGTTAAGACAAGCAAAACCGGAAGGAGCAGGAGTCATGAACAATATGCACATTGATATTGATATCATGGGTGAGCGTGTAGACAATCTCGTAGTGTCTGCTGAGATAGGGGACGTGGACTACCCTGATTCTTCACCCATTTCCATAGGGTACAAGATATTCAAGAAGCCCAAGCATTTTGAGTACAGGTGGATTGTTGAGTGGATGGATATGGATGAAGCCTCTCAACTCCGTGATGCCCTTGATTACGTTTTAAGTAATCGTATCGAAAAAGAAGTTAAGGAGAAATAGGAATGTCCGCACCCGACACGACGGTTATCCAACTGAACCTGAAGACACCCTACGGTGGTCTTTACAACATCTACGCTACGAACGTAGCGGAGGCAAAGGAACTTCTCCAGGCTTTCCGCGAGGAGTTAGTTCAAGAGATTCACGATACTGAGGTTGTCCTGAACGCAGCCTCTAATATGGCGGCAGCATCGAAGAGTGCTCCAGTCGCTTCTGGCGGGGCCGCTCCTCCCCAAGAGAAGCCAGCAGCACCCGCTGCTCCGTCCGCAGGTATACCATCCTGCGATACGCATGCTTGCACCATGCGGCTCGTACCAGCCGGTATCTCTAAGAAAACCGGCAAGCCATACAAGGCGTTCTACGCTTGCGGTCAGCCGCAGGCTATGTCTTGCGGGCAGACGAAGCCAGCAGCGTAAGCATGCGCTGGTGCCCGGGGTTGGATTAGAGGTGGTCTTCCCCGGGCACCCAGACTTTAGGAGCGAACAGTGATCGAAAAGAAGCCTTACGAGCCAGTAGAGAAGGTCCGGGCAGACATTCAACGGGACCCCAAAGTCCCGGCGTCTTGCCCTCATTGTGGTGCCGGTTTAAATGATGACTGCAACTTTCGGTTGAAGCGTTGCATGTCTTCCAAGTGTGGTCGCTACACCTACAGTGAAATACTGTGGCAGAGGGACTGGTGAGCCATGCGTACTTTATCCAGGGCGATAACTCAGCGGGGAACCGCTGCGCCCAGTATCCCGGGGATGTTTGAGTCTCTCAATCAGAGAGGCGTGAGCGTGCGTACCGGAGAGGTGAGCATGATCGCTGGGATGCCAGCGGCAGGCAAGAGCATGCTTGCCCTCAGTCTAGCGGTGCGAGCGCAGGTGCCCACTATCTACTTGAGTGCTGACTCGCACTTGCACACGCAGAGCATGAGGCTGCTAGCGATGGTCACAGAAACCGACCAGTCGATTGTTGAGCCAGCCATGGACGACACGGAATGGGCGCAGTCGATCCTGCAAGAGCACGACTACATCCGTTGGTCATTTAACTCTTCACCATCTGCGCGTGACATTGAGGAAGAGATCGAAGCGCACATCACTCTCACATCCTTACCGCCAGAGTTGGTCATCATCGACAACTTGACAGACTGTTTAGTGGACGGTGACGAGTTCGGAGGGATGCGTTCCTTTTTAAAGGACCTGAAGTTTTTTGCCCGCGAGTACAGCACAGCGATACTCCTGCTCCATCACACCAGTGAGGCGTGGCACTTAGGGCCAAGCCAGTGCCCACCACGTCAGTCACTCCAAGGTAAGGTGGCTCAGACTCCGGCATTAGTGATGACCGTGGCAGACCAGGACGGATTCCTGGGTGTGGCACCAGTCAAGAACAGGTACGGCGCGTCAAACCCTGCTGGTGACAGGCCATCATTCTTTGAGTACAACCCGGCATCTTGCCAGATCAAAGAGATACCGGGTACGGAGTTGATACAGGCATGAGCGCGGCAGGTAAAAGGAAGGGTAGTCTCTACGAAAACCAGTTGGAGTCCTGGCTCATTCAGTCAGGTTACGACGCTACCCGCTTAGCCCGTGCAGGATCGAAGGATGTGGGCGACCTGCATGTGCGTTTAAATGACGGCACCTACCTAGTGATAGAGGCGAAGGCGCGTAAGACCATGGCCCTACGTGAGTGGATTAAGGAAAGCCAGGTGGAGAGCGTCCATCACGAGGAGAAGTACAAGGCTGAGTCCTACGGTGTCGTGGTCCACAAGGCGCGGCAGCAGCCCATAAGCGATTCTTATGTTACAATGACGCTGACCGATTTCATGGAGTTGTTACGTTTAAAGGGAGTGGTATGACAGATGAAGGATTCGATATTCTCGCCATCCTTGAGCACTACGGTTGGGAACTACGCGGGCCGCGTCATGGGTGGTATAGTACTCGTTGTTATGAACATGACGACGCGCACGCCAGTGCGACCATCAACGTTGAGGTCGGTGCCGTCAAGTGCATGGCCTGCGACTTTAAAGGTAATGCAGTCAGTATTGTCGCCCAGAAGGAAGGGTTGAATTATCGTGATGCTATCTCTCGCGCAAAGGAACTCTCTGGAACGAGCAACTCAGACCTATTCCGATCACGCACAGAAAGCCCTCGCGTATCTGGAAGGCAGGGGGATCACGGAGCAGACCGCGCATACTTACCGCCTAGGCTACGTGGCTCCAGGACAGGCTCTCCTAGGGGATGAACAGTACACGGGGAGAATGTCTATACCGTTTCTCGCCACAGGTGGTGTGGTAAGTATGAGATTCCGCAGCGTTGATGGGCGTGAGCCGAAGTACCTGTCGCGTCAAGGTGACCAGACTACGCTTTTCTCCGTAACCAGCCTCATGGAGGATGTTAAGCAGGTGGTCATCACGGAGGGTGAGGTGGATGCCATGACTTTAAATCAGTGCGGCATACCCAGCGTTGGCGTGACGGGTGCTAAGGCTTGGAAAAACCACTATCGGTTACTGTTCCAGGATTACGACCGCGTGTTGATTGCTTGCGACGGGGACCAGGCAGGCAGGGATTTCGGTAGGCAGGTCGCTGAGCATGTTACTGGTGCCATATCGGTGTCCATGCCTGACGGTGAGGACGTTAACAGCGTCTACGTGAACCAGGGAGAAGGAAAGTTGAGAGAACTATTAAGGTTGGGTGAGTGATGTGAGTGACGGACCGGGAGTTTCGGGAAATGTTAGAGTCTTTAACCCGGATGGGATTCACGATAGTGAAGGCAGACAAGTCAACGTTAGAAGTGACCGTCCGACCGCTCCCGACGAGAACATGACCAGTGCTGAACTCGCTGAATACCAGCAGCAGTTTACTGAGTGGTCACGCATACGCATCCTTACTGACGGCTTACGACAGTACGACCGTGGTGGTCGGCAAGCGTTTGAGGACTTGGACTTCCCGACGTTGATTACGTATGCGCATGAAGAGTTGGCAGACATAGTTAACTACTGTGCGATGCTGTCGATAAAACTGCAACGCCTCAAAGAGGCTATTTAAATAGAGGGGAACCAGCATGAGTGAGGGACTAATCTTCGTAGTGCCCGATCTTCAGATTCCGCTTCATGACAGGGGGTTCGTCCGTGGGATGGCTAGCGTTATCGCAGATAATCGTCGCCGGATCAAAAGAGTTTGTACAATCGGGGATGAATTGGACTTCACGAGCGTTGGCAGGTGGAGCGAGGGGACTCCGCTCGCTTACACGAACGCGCTAGGGAAAGAGCGAGACGAGTGGGTTGAGGTGGCTAAAGATTTAAAGGTCACTGATGTTATCCGATCCAACCACACTGATCGGCTGTATAATACGATCATGCGTAAGGTCCCCGGATTGCTTGGCGTTCCTGAGTTTGAGTTGCCCAACTTCATGCGGCTACCGGAGTTGGGTATCACTTGGCATCCGAATGGTATGCGTGACCGTGACTGGATTTTTCTCCACGGTGATGAAGCAGGAACCAGTCAAATAGCGGGTACCACGGCGCGTAACCTCGTCACTAAGACGGGTCTTAACGTGGTGAACGGTCACGTCCATCGTGCCGGTGTCGTGCCTTACACGACCAGCATCAACGGCAAGGTCACTCGCACCCTGTGGGGTGTTGAGGTTGGGCACGCCATGGACTACAAGAAGGTCACTTATTTAAAGACAATGAACTGGCAGCAAGCCTTCGCTGTGCTGTACCCAGTGGGTACCACGTACTCACCTAGCCTCATCCCTGTTATGGGTAGGCGTTTCGTGTTTGAGGGTAAGGAATACAAGATATGAGTTGGTCTAACATTTACCCTGATCCTCGTTTAAAAGAGTGGGAGCACATCCTTACCCCACTTGTTAATAAGATCGTTAAGCGCATTTACAAAGGTCACTTGCAGTACGTAGAGATGGACGACCTGAGACAAGAGGGATGGATGTGGGTCGCTGAGCACACTGACTTGGTATCTGAAACGATTGAGAGCGATGAGACAAAAGATTACAGGCTCACTGAACGCCTGATTTACCCCCGCATCCGTGCGAATCTTCACCGTTACTGCATGCAGCAGAGGTATTTAAAGGACGGGACTAAGCCAGGTGACTATCACTTCTACACCGCTGAACAGGTCGCTGACCTGCTGCCTGACGTGTTCGACGGCACTCGTTCCACTCGCAGCAGTAGCGAGTTGAGCGATACGCGCAGCACACGGTCACCCAGTGAGGGATGGGAGTACGAGGCTACGGTCGCTGACGTGCAGTCAGGGCTGGCTAGACTGAAGGAACCTGAGCGTGACTTCCTGCGTGCCCTGTTCGCTGACGGTGGCCTGTCCACTGAGGTCATGAGCATCCAGTATGAGGTGACGCAGCGTGCAATCCAGCAGCGCACCAGTCGTATTTTAAATAAGGTGGTCAAGAATCTTGGTGGCTCCCTGCCTATCGGCAGGCGTGCTGCTGTATCGAACGCTAGCATGCAGGTCACCACACGTAGGCAAGAAGAAGGGGAGTGAGCCGTAGCCCACTCCCCACCTACCCCTTCCTAGTAGGCTAGTTGCTTCTTCTTTGGTGCTGCAGTAGGTACAGCCGCAGCGATCATGACAGGCTGCCTGCTGTGGTTACGGGCTTCAGAGTTGCGCCGCTTCTCAGCGTTGCCAAGGTCCTGCGACCAGCCCAGCACTTTAAATGACAGGTGCTCCCAGTGCCAGTCATTCCTGAGTCCAGGCACCGTGTCCTCTCCGACAATACCCTTCTCGTGTTCCAGAAGGATGAGCCTTGACTGCAAGTCAAGGGCAGCGTCCCACCGCAACTTCAGATCCCTTAGGTCGTAGGTGTTGCGATCAATGGCACGCTCCCTGACCTCAGCCTCCACCACATCCTCGCCCTTCTCAGCGATGCGATCCATGTTCACGAAGTCAATGAGCCTGTTACGGCCTGCCACATTCATGCCGTAGCGACAACTCCGCATGTCGGTGTACTCACTGTGCGTCAACTCTTTGGTGAAAGGGTAGTCCTTTAAACAGTTGAGGAGTCCCTGCGTTGCGTCCATTTCTTTATTGATTTTAAATATTGAGGTGCGCACAACTTCTGCCGCCACGCCTGCCTCCATGCCTGCGCGGTAGATGGCGTATTTGTACTGCCTGTTCTGACTGTTGCGTGTCCAGACTGTTCCGTCTGGTAGCACGACGTGGTGCTTGTTCATTGTTCTGCTCCTTCCAGCAGTTTGACTATTGCATCGTACTGTAATGCTGCCCAATCCGCATCCCAGGGCAAGGGTAGTTGCCGAAGCATCAGGTCTAGGGCTTGCCGCCTCACATCGTCGGGGTCTTTTAAATCTACCTCGTCCGCTGCGATAGCGATTTCTTTCATCTTCATGACTACCTCCCTACGGGACTGGGTTTTCCAGTTCGTCCATGTAATCCAGGTACTGTAGCAGTTTACCACGGATATCAGGACCCGCAATATCTTGGCATGAGTTCTTTAAAAAGTCACACAGCGTTTGTATCTCGTCCCTTGTCAGTGGCATCATAGCAGTGCATCCTCCTCAGGATCATACGTTGAGCGTTCAGACAGCATGGCTACCACCATGCCCAGCCTGCCTTCCATAAGCGCAGCATCCTGCGCCAGTTGATTCTTGCCTTGCCTAGTGTACGAACGTGCAGCCTCAGCAGCGTGCCGCCGAATCCACAGTGCCTCTTTTAAAGACATGACAACCCGCACCTGCTGCGGCTCGTCAACGCCTACGTCTAGCGCGTACATCTTTCCTCCCTAGAATGGTGGCTTGTCAGTTACAGGATACCACTCCGCCTGCCCAGCGCAACTCACAAACTCGCACTCAGCATGAAGTGGCGTACCGTCGCTTGAGTATGACACGACAGTGTACTCGTCACTTCCGCACATTGGACAAGTCAGGTCCAGAACCACATCCACTATCTCAGGCTGCTCTTTTAAATCCTCAGGCAGTGGTGCGTAGGTACTCCACACGTTTTCATCTACAGGTGTGGGTAGCCTGACCATTGATAAACAGTCCAGGCACATGCCGTCCGTGATGTACCACGATGGGAGCCTAGTCTCCAGGTCGAACTGTGCCAGTGCCACGAACATGCTGCTACCACACACGCACTCAGTCGTAGGACCCATGAACCTGTAGTCCTGCCGCCCATCTTGGTACTTCTTCTTGATCCAATCACCGAATGGATCATCGGGTATGCCTCTCACTTTAAACACCCTCCCTCTTCCATGCCCTACATGCTGCGGGCAGTGGACTCCAGTGTAACAGACCTTTACCTTCCTTGCTGTTTGCGACACGGTAGAACGCAAAATCCTGAAAGAACTTAGGCCACTTGCGTATCGGTGTGTCGTTAAGTTGCTCAAGCCTGTCCATTTTAAATGACCAGGACTTGCGTGTTTCCTTGCGCATCATGTGTACCAGGCTTTCGCGCCACTGAGAGTCAAGAAACTGGTACGCACCTTGAGCACTGCTCGTCGGGTTGCTTGCCCTGTAGTTGTATCGGGACTCTCGCCACATGATAGCCGACCTGCACTCAGCCAGACCTGCGGCCCAGTAGTCCCCACGGTACGTGCTTTTGCTCATGTCGCTGTCAGCGTGAGCATCTGGCCCCATGAATACGGAGGCACCCAAGATCAGGGGCAGCACTATCGCTGCCTTTAAATCACTCACTGTCCTGCTCCTCTGCTTTGAGTAACTGCATGATGGTGCATGTTGCACCCGGACTAGCAGCGTACACGCTGCCTGTATCTATCGCAACCTGAGCCTTCCTCTTAGTTATGAATGGTCCATGCAAGTGCAAGCACACTCCCGGGTCATGCACCAGGACGTACCAGTCTGTGCGATCAGCACGCATCTTATCAATTGTGATAATAATGTTTGCTGCCAGTGCATTTAAAGAGTCGGCAGGTTCATCTAGCAACTTCGCTATTTCCTCCCGTTCTTTCGGTCGCACCATCACCGGCCCCACTTATTTAAATTAGTGGTGTTCCGGGTACCCGCCTTCGCTAACGCTTCAGCACCTTTCTTTCCCCGTAGCCTGCGTGACTCCATAACCTCAGGTGAGTACGTCCTCTCCCACCAGCACACACTGCACTGCACCTGATAGACGTGCTGATACGGGTCGTCTACTGGCTGATTCATGCGCACAAAATCGCGCTCATCTAATCCGTGTCCGTTCTCACAGTGCGTAGGTGCCTCTCTCTTCCAGTCCTCATTTAAACCGTAAGCGAAACCGTGCATGGGATCAAACTCTTGTATCGACAGACGCTCACGGTGCCGCTTACGCTCTTCAGCGGTCATGCCACCGTAAATGTAGTAGGACTCATGAGCCAGTGCCCATGCCCCGCACTGCTTGAGGATAGGGCATGACGCGCACATCTGTTTCGCCTCCCCAATCTCATCATTAGTTGGGTAGTCTTTTAAATGTGGTGCGTCATCCATCCCGTAGCATGCGCCTTGCTTAGTGTCGGGGTAGGGCATCTGCAGCAGGACACGGTACTTGCCGTCTGCTTTAAAGTTGCTCCACGCCACCCGCCTAGGCAGTATGCCCAGCACGTCAGCATCGGTCGCGCCAGCAGGCTGATCGTAAACGATGTTCCTTCGATGCTTAGTCATTTAAACCTCCACCTTCCCGTGGCACTTGCACTTGCAGTGTATCTTGATAGAACTGTTCGCGCTCATCCTCACACTCATGTCAGGACCGGGGCACCTATCGCAGTCCCGCACCTGCCCGATGTGTTTCTTGCAGTACGCGGACAGGATAACGTACACGTCTGACTCAGCCATGATAGTCCACCTCGCTATTGTCAGCGTGCCGCCACATCCAGTCTGGCACGTCACTGTCGCGGGCCATGTTGCATGCCACGTCGAAAGCCTCCCCCTCATCATCGGCATGCTCAGCGGGCACGTACCATGTCATTTTAAATGACTCATCGTCATGCTCAAACTGCACTGCGTAGAATGTCTTAGGCTTCGACATTTAAATCACTACTCCCTGTCTCTATGTGCGCTAGATCACGCATCGCTATGAACCTATCATAGACCGTGCCGCGCTGCAAATCGGACTCGCTCAAGCACATTACCCACTGCGGAGCACGGTGCCCCCACTGCATAGCCTTCACACACACAGCCTCACCACCTGCACCGTCAAACTTACTCCAGCGCACCGGCTTGCCTGCGTAGTAGTAGTTAATGATGGTGGCTTTAAAACCTGACGTGCTGTGCTCTTTAAAACTGTGGCTCTTCATGCCGATCACTGCTCCCTACTGATTGTCAGTTTCTCAAAATCTACCACGCCATGCCGCACCTTGAGGTGCCGCTCTTTAAAGTACGATGCCCTGTAATCGAAAGCCATATCGTCATGGGCAAACACCCAGTAAACGTCAGTCCAAACTTCCTCAAAGGTAGGCTCACGCTTGATTTTGCTAGGCATTTAAATCAACTCGCTTTCCAGGAAGACCGCGTTCTGTACTGACACCCGGTCATCATCGATTGACCCGCCACCGGGCTTACCATCGAACGGTGACACGGAAAACGTGGGATTGTAATCGACGTGAACCATGGGCACTATGTCGCCCCGGTCCCAAAAGTTAGTAACGAGGTCCTCTGAACGCTCACCATTTAAAACCTCAACCGATACTACCTGCCAGGGCACCGGCTTTCGCGGCAGCCTGCCACGCCTGAGCAGTGAGCCGGTCACCCGTATATCGTGGTGTGTCAGTGGTGCCAGTGCTTGATCCATTCGGGTGCGCGTGGTCAAGGTAGGCCACCCCCCGGTATTTAAAACCACCTTGCCCCACTTTGTTACGGTCATGATCGGGGTACCGTGATAGACCACGGCGATAGACTCACTGTCCACCCGCTGCACCCGCGTGCCTGTCCTACTGCTCCCGAGGTATTTAAATGGGCGGTCACTCTTCAGCCCCAAGTAGCAGTCGTAATACTCATACAGTTTCGATGTGTCCACTGTCTTACTCCCTTACTTTCGGTTACCCGTAGTTAATCATGGATTAGATCGAAGCGCAACTTGAGACTGCCTCACTCTTTAAAACGGCACGCATACGGTACCTGTCCCCGCCTAGGCTAGACCCACACCCGTTGCAATGAGTCCAGGAAAAGTGGGACTCGTTAGCCAGGTCAACGGCATGCTGGTCATCCATGTCGTCGCAGTCAGTGCCCAGTACGTACCCATTTAAAAGACCCATAGGTGTGGGGTCGGGTAGCGGCCTGCCGATTAACTCTTGCTCCCACCCGTTAGCGTTCATCACTAGACAGTCTGAGCAGATGTCTACCAGTGTGTAGGTACTCATTTAAATCACGCCCTTTCCCATGCAGCCTCAAGGTTAAACGCGCCACCATTAACGGCAGTGCGGAACACCTGAGGTGTGGCACGTAGGGTCCAGCGTGACTTCAGCCTGCGAAACTCAGCCGCCGACACGTTCACTTCCCACGCCTGATTCAAAATTTTACGGGCAAGCCACGGTGCCATATTTAAATCATGACACACCGCCCCGTAACCTGAGCCGTCACCCAGTACAAACACCTGAGCCAGTGGCGCGTAGTGGTGCTGCAACATCCAGCCCACCCGGCTATTCCCGTTGCGGTCCATCGGTGCATGCACTCGCACCGCCGTCCAGCCATTCACTAGACCGTTCATTTAAATCACTTGCCCTTCCTGTCTACGTGGACTACCTGTCCCCTAGACGGGAAGGTATCACACCTTCCCGCCGTAGGCACATTTACTCCCAGTGCTCAGAGTGTAGGGTCACCGCGTGGTAGTGGTACGGGGAGACAATCACGTTAGGCAACGACACCACCGGCGTGCCATCCAATTTAAAACCGTACTCCCGATCCACCGTGTCGCCGTGTTCCAACTCAGAGTAAACCATCGTCCACTCAAACGGGCCACACTCCCAAACGATAGCGCAGTCGCCGTCCTCCACCCAGTCGCGCACGATAACCGGCTCGTTACCTGGGGTGACCGCGTATTTAAATGCGGTCACTATCTGGCGGCGGATTGTCTCCGCGTCCGCGTTGCTTACTCTGCTCATTTAAATCACTCGCTCTCTATCGGTTGTCAATCGGACAGTCTGTCCCCTAGGTGGGCGGGATTTAAATACCCGCCCACCGTAGGCACCTACTTCCGTGCTTGAGCGTTCAGTGCCGCGTTCACTAGGCGGCGCTCACCGTTGCTCATGCCCCAGTCGGCCACCTGAGCCTTGCCGCCGCACGCCATACAGAATATGTCGCGTGGCTCTTCCTCAGTGCCTACCCACTTAGACGATGAGCGGGTGATGCATCCGCACCCGGAAGCGCAGACAACCTTATGCATATAGGTGCCCTGTCCGGGTCGCCGCACGTTGACCGCGCGATGCGGGTAGTCGCCTAACTCTGCGATGACACCCTTAGCCCACTCTTTAAAGGCCTTGCCCGGGCGGGTACTAGTTGGCTTCCCCTCAAGCCCGACGGCATAGCAAGCCTTAGCGAAGTTGGCCCCGTGTCCCTCATCGACCGGCATCCACGCATGGATCAGTTCATGCATCATGACCGCCAAAACCTCCACCGGGTCCCCGATGGTGTCGGAGATAGTCACCTGTCGCCCGGTCTTTAAAGACAGTGCGCCGTACTCACAAAGCCCGATTGTCTTGACCTCACCCGTGCCACGCTCACCACGCTTGCGGGCCATCGGCCCGACACAGAACTGGGTACGGACGTGCGCCACCTTGACCCCGTGCTCCCGTGCCCTGTCGATGCACGCTTCCTCTGCTGCCTTGAGCCACTCTGAAAGTGCCATTGTCATGCTCCCTTTAAATCACGTTCACGGTCACTCTGACCATGGGTCCAACTTACCGGCCCCACAAAACCGTGCAACTCGAAAACCGGACATAACGGACGACTTTTAAAAAATCTTTTCACCCATCCCCCACTAGTACTTTAGGACTAGACGACAGTGTATGCGCCTGCCCGTGGCGGGACAGGTGGCAAGAATATGTGTGCCTGCATAAATATGCGTGCTCTTTAAAGGGCAAGAGTGATACCCCGGGGGGTATCTTTAAATAGGGGGTGCAAGACCGGGGGGGTGTGCCTTTAAATGCCTGCCTATGTTTGACCCCAGGTGTTTTAAACCGCGTCGCCATATATATACACCGGTCACTTTGGGGGTGTTGCCTAACGGCTTGTGGGGGGCAAATGGGACATTTTATACCAGTTTTGACTTTTTTTAGAAAAAGTGTTCGCTTAGCGTGGTGTCTGTGCGTAAGTATATAGTGAGAGCACTTTTTGTTTTGTGTATGTAGCGAGGCTCTGGGCCGAGCCGCCTCGCTTGTGAGTGTTGTTAGTATCGGACCCCTAAGGGGGGTCCTCTAGTGTTCCACTTATACAACCCTTGTGGGGTTGTTGGTTACTCGCTCACTAACTTGTCGCTTCGCTCCTTTGTTCGCTCGTGAATTTTTAAGGACTTTGTTATGGCTAAGAGTTTTAAGGGACCTAAGGGTCATAACCCTAAGGAGTTGAAAGAGGCTAAACTTCTGGTTGCTAAGTTGATCGGGGGTGGGGCTTCGGTCCAGGAGGCTATGACTTCGGTTAACCGGACGAGGAAGACGTATGAGCATTGGCGTGCTCATGACCCTAACTTTCGGGAGATGGTTAACGCTCAGCGTTCTGGGTCGGTCATTGACTATGAGGATCGGGTTAATCAGGGGTTTCCTGACTTCGCGGATTTTTCTAAGAAGTATCTGGATGCTGAGGTGTTTCCTCACATGCAGAATGTGGTTGACTTAATGGAGGGTAAGGACCCTTCGTGGGTTCACCCGGCGATGAACTGGGACCGGAATGAGCCGGACTTGGCTATCGTTAACATGCCTCCTGAGCATGGCAAGTCTACTACCTTGACAATGAACTATTTGTGTTACCGGATCGTCCAGGACCCTAACGTGCGGATCATCGTCATCTCTAAGACTCAGACGATGGCTAACAAGTTCTTGTATGGCATTAAGACCCGTTTGACTCACCCTAAGTATAATGACATGCACTTGGATTGGGGTCCCCCGGGAGGGTTCGATAAGAACTCTGAGTCTTGGTCACAGTCGATGATTTACGTAAACTCTGAATCCCGCGATAGCGGTGAGAAGGACCCCACTGTACAAGCACTGGGAGTTCGTGGGCACGTATACGGTTCGCGTGCGGACGTAATCGTGTGCGACGATATCGTGGATGGCACTAACGCTCATGACTTTGAGAAGCAGATTGAGTGGATTCAGAGTGAGGTCATTTCTCGTATTAGTGCTAGCGGCATGCTGCTTGTGGTGGGTACACGGCTAGCGACGCAGGACCTGTACTTGGAGTTGCGGCGAGACACCCGATACCCGGAGGAGCAGTCCCCCTGGTCGTTCTTGTCTATGCCAGCGGTTTTAGAGTTTACCGATAGCGCGAAGGATTGGGTCACGTTGTGGCCTAAAAGTAACGTCGCGGAGATTGGTGCAAAAGGGGAGATGGCTGAGCCTGACGCTGATGGTTTCTACCCGAAGTGGGATGGGAAGAGGCTTCAGAAGAAGCGGGCAAGGATGCAGCCTCGCACTTGGGCTACGGTTTACCAGCAAGAGCAAATATCTAGTGAAGCGATTTTTACGCCACAGATGCTAGCCGCTGCCGTCAACGGGGCTAGGATGCCGGGGCACATGCCCCGTAACCACGACGCTGTTCGTGGCGGTAAGGGCGGGGACGGCTTAGTTTATTTGCTAGGAGTGGACCCTGCAACTTCAGGTTACACTGCTGCGGTAGTTATCGGGATTGACATAGCCACGCAAAAAAGGTATGTTATCGACGTTTACAATAAGGCCGGTACCACGCCCACAGAGATGCGGGAAATGATTTGCGGTTTTATCGACAAGTACGGTATCTCTGAAGTGCGAATCGAAAAAAACGGCTTCCAGGGTTTCCTAGTGCACGATCAGGAACTTAATAGTTACGCTGCCCAACGCGGAACGTTAGTTCAACCGCACTACACAGGTCACAATAAGCACGACTCAGATTTTGGTGTCGCCAGCATGACTTCCTTATTCGCAGGGTGGGAAGACAAGCAGTGCCTTATAGAGTTCCCTAGCACTATCCAGAGCGAAGCGATGAAACAAATGATGGAACAATTCGCTATCTGGGAACCTAAAATGAGCAAGAAGCAGAAGCAAGACATAGTTATGGCAACGTGGTTTGCTGAACTTGCTTGCAGGGATCGTGTGGTGACTTTCACTGGCGGTAGCCATAGAAGCAACCCATTCCTAACTCCATGGGATTTAAAGCAACAAAGAACATTCTCGTTAACTGACGCGGAAGCGCATAATTTGTGGAAACCAGTAGGAGCGGTATGACGGATTTTAGTAAAGACCTGAAAAGCAAGTACGAACGCTTGAGGTCTAACTACGCATCACGCGATGCCCGCATGGGTCTAGTGAGAATGATCCGTCAAGGACGCATGAACGAGGTCTACCCCGACCTCTTCCCGGCTGGCCCGCTCAACATGGGCATTGTTGCGAACATGATCGACGTTGCTGCCCACGATTTAGCGGAGGTCTTGGCCCCGCTCCCAGCGTTTAACTGCGCGTCATCCAAGTCAGTCAGCGATGCGGCACGAAAGTTCGCTGAAAAGCGCAGCCTAGTGGTTCAAGGGTACGTCGCGCACAGCGATCTGGGCCGACAAATGTACCGCGCCGCTGACCAATACTTTACTTACGGTCACGCGCCCTCAATGATTGAGATTGACGACGAGAACAAGATGCCGCGCATCACGTTTTGTGACGCGCTAGGCTCCTACCCAGTGTTCGACCGCTGGGGCAAAGTTAAAGAAGCCATGTTCTCCTACACTCTGACCAGGGACGAACTGCTAGAGAAGTACCCTCAAGCGGCCCGCGTGATAAGGCCCCCGTCCGGCTCGTACAACATGGATAAGAGCACGCACACCGTAGTCCGCTACCACAGTGCAACGCAAAACATCATGTTCATGCCCGACAAAGACGGTTTAATCCTAGAACAGTACGCCAACCCCGTAGGTATTTGCCTCGCTGAGTGGACCGTCCGGCCCACAGTCGATGGAGAACCCCGTGGACAGTTCGATGATGTTGTCGGCGTACAACTCGCTAAAGGCCGCATGGCGTTACTGGCTCTTGAAGCAGCGAACAAGAGCGTCCAGGCTCCCCTGGTGCTGCCTCCTGACGCGCAAGAGTTGGCACTTGGACCGGACAGCGTTCTGCGTACAGCGTCCGCCGAAAAAGTACGGCGAATCCCGCTAGAGGTACCGCAGTCCGCGTTCGCTGAGCAAGGAGTCCTAGATTCTGAACTCAGGAACGGTTCTCGCTACCCAGAAGTACGAACCGGCAACACTGACAGCAGTATCGTCACCGGCAGGGGCGTTCAAGCACTCATGGGTGGCTTTGACACTCAAATACGTGCAGGGCAAGCGATGTTCGCCAAAACTCTTGAGAACTTAGTGTCCAAAGCACTGGAACTTGACGACAAAATCTACCCCAACCTTGAGCGCACCATGCGCGGAAACATGCAAGGAACCCCATACGAGATAAAGTACAAGCCTTCGCGTGATATTAAGGGCGACTACACCGTTGACGTGCAGTACGGCCTCATGGCTGGCCTTGACCCCAACCGTGCGCTCGTATTCGGGCTGCAAGCCCGTGGAGACAAGTTAATTAGTCGTGATTTCCTACGCAGGCAAATGCCATTCGCACTAGATGCCACCGAAGAAGAACAAATGGTGGACATTGAGGAGATGCGAGACGCTTTAAAGACCGCTGTAGCAGGGTACGCACAGTCGATACCCGTTATGGCTCAACAGGGTCAAGACCCTGGAGAGATTTTAGAGCGCGTAGCAGAAATTATTTCAGGGCGAGAAAAGGGTAAACCAATTGAATCTGTGATTACCGAGGCTTTCGCTCCTGAAGAACCCCCACCCGGGGAAGGTGTACCTGGTATGGACGGCATTGATCCTGCTGCTCAGGGAGGCCCCCCGGGTGCAGGGGGCATCAACTCTGACGGTACCATGCGCGGCGTGGCACCAGGACAGCAAGGGATGGGGCCTGGAGGCCGACCCGATCTTAGTATGCTGCTCGCTGGACTATCCAGCAGCGGAGAACCAAACATGCAAGCGAACGTATCTCGTCGTCTACCCATTTAGGAGATCAAAATGCCACGATCTAATGATCTAATGGCGGGCGTTCGTATGGGAGAAATGGCTGTCAGCCTGATCGCTAGCGGCACACCCTACTCCCCAGACGTGGCTGACGACATGGCTAGGCGCACTATTGACTTGTGGCGTGGCATGCTTGACGTTATGGACGAGTACAGCATGCTAGATAACAACCCAAGCGAAGACGAAGAAGAGGGTTACGAAATACCTACCCGTAAGGGGCTAGAGACTCCCCACATAGTACGGTTCATAGATGAGTGGAATGGAGATGAGGATGGCTAGAGGCGGCTATCGTAAGCCGAGCGAACCGGCACCCGCATCTCCCCCTGGGTCTATGAGTAGACGAACTGATGGGGGACCGGCTAAACCTGTACAACCAATGACAGGTATGCCATATGGAGAAAACGCGGACTTTAATGAGATGCAGTCTGCTGCTCCTCAAGGGGCGACCTCCGGTCCTGCTGTAAACCCAATGCCTATGCAGGCCGGGGGTGCCCCACCTAACCCTCTCATGTCACAATCCGCTAGACCCATGGAGCCTGTAACTGACGGCTCACGCATTGGCCCCGGACAAACACCAGCAGACTCCTACGTGGGGGCCGTGGGTGAGGACATGAGGATGATTAAAGAGTACCTACCCGACCTGGAAGTGCCCTTAATGTGGGAAGGTACACCTAAAACTTACCGTATGTTAGTTGCTTACATAAGGAACCTATGACTAAGTGGCGTAGTGGCTCACGCCTAGACTTGTTTAACGAAGGTGTTAAGCGTCTTGGATACGAGCACATACCCCTTGCCTGGGGCTTAAGTATGGTTGAGTGGCGTTCAAAAAACGAGTTGAACCAGTTTATTGATGCTCTCACATACGATGATGCCCAAGATCGGGTGGATCAGCCATGAGTTTCATGCGTGAGGACGATAACGTAGGTCTTGGTGGCGGGGATCGCAAGCCGTTTAAAGTAAGTGAGTGGATAGGTAAGCAGAGTCTTGTCCGGGGTGGAACTACCCTGGGTGAGGTAGGCTCCTTCCTTGGTAACGCACTAGGAAGGTATGTTGAGGATGCCGACCGCAAACTGACCCCGCTCGTTAACCGTGACATGATGAGTTTCGGGTATGAAACCAATAAGAGTGGCTATCGGGAAGATGTGCTTAGGGAAGCGGAAGAAACTGGGCGCACTGAGCAGCAAGTACTTGATGAACGTGCCCGTGGCGACCTGGGCCTTGGCACAACCGACCTCCAGCCATCCAGAGAACTTGCTGAACGCCAGCGCGAGTACGGACTGAACCCAGGGGTCCTAGTTAACGCAATTGAGAAACTAGATACCGGGTGGACTTACGGTATAGAGCGTCCAACGTCCACCGCCGCCATGTTACTAGACTCGAACAACCCGTACCCGCTGTCAAGTAGGGTCCGCAATTCGTGGAACCGAAGCGAAGATGTTAGCCCCGGACAAGCATACGCATCCAGCAGTTTTACTTTACCTGTTGATGTACCATCAATGCTTATTAAACAACTTCCAACATTTCAAGATGTTGACATTTACCAAGAAGACCCCTTTGCTCCCAACAGCATTGAGCAAGCCAACAAAAACAATCCTGTATACCAGTTGTACACGGGGTCAGGGGACTTCACGTTTGATACCGTTATGCCTATTGGTATTGGGCCAGCGGCTAAGGCTGGTAAAATAAAATTAGGTCTGGGGCGAACAACACAAAACTACGGTGTCGCTAAGACCCGCGCTGATATCGAAGCACACATGTCAGGAGATAAAACTACTGGTGCTGGATTGGCTGTTGAGCGTATCGCCGCTGAAACGGACGCAAACCGCATTGACCAGGAGGCTTTGGTACATGGGGCTAAGGGAGTAGACCAGGCTGTAGTTTCGGACATACTTTCTAAAACAGACAACAAGGAAACCGTAGCCCTCGTTATTCTCGCCATGCGTGGCGACCAAGAGGCAGTACGTGCTTTAAATGAGGCAGCACCTGACCATGTGTGGGCGTTAGCCGACATGAACGCGGACGTGCAGGCCAAATACCAGCAGTTGTCCATTGAGGATGAGGTTCCGGTAGTTAGCGAACTGTTGGACCCTGCGGTTAAGACGCAAAGTCAAATCCTTAATGTTCGTCAGGTGTTTGAGACAGCGGCAGCGCGAGACTCCTATTTCAACCAAGTCAAGTCAGTAGTATTTGATGATGTTACTGGCGTTCCTATCCAGAGCGCAAGTAACCTCCCAGGTAGCAGGCTCGTTGAGGTTGTGCGCACTAAGGCCGGGGATATCCGGTTTAACTGGAACACTAAGATGTTCGGGCTTGACGGAACACCCGGAGGGTGGGTAAGCACGACCTCCGCTCCTAACGTGAGGAACGGTCCGGTTATGACGTTCATCGCGTGGGTCGGTCAAGGTACCCGCTCCTTGAGCAATCGCGTACCCAGGGGTCGCGTTGACCGTAGCGCACTACGACCAAATGATTGGCTTGAGGAGTACAACGCTCAATATAACGCTGTCCCGATTTTCCGCACAAGCACACCCATCATGTACAATACGCGGGTTAACGCTGCGGGTGAGATTGAGTACGAGTACATTAACCCACGCCAGTTATGGGCTTTACATCAGCAGCGCATACGCGACGGGGTAGTGCAGGGAGAAGAAGCATTTGAGGCTGCTTGGCGTGCGTGGGAATCGGACGCCCTTCGTGTTATTGGGTTGAACCTGAGCAACGGTAACCAGGATATCGCTAAGATGTTCGCGGATAACATGGGTGCTATGGGGGCAGACGTAGAGATAGATCTACGCCAGCAGTTGCGCAGCAACAACGGCTTTGTTCTTGACCCCGCCACGGGACAAGGCATCCTGTTTGAGCCGATGACTGTTAGCATGCTGCTTGACAGTTTCAACACCATTGATATCGCTGAGATATACAGGTTCTTTGCGGCTCACGGAGTGTACGACGATGCGATTAAAAGCAGCCTACCCGTTATCCGCTACAATACACGTAACGCATTAATTAACGCTTTTAACACAGTCCAAACACTGTTCCGGTCTAACGTTCTGTTGCGTCTTGGGTACATCCCGAAGAACAGTATCGGTGAGCCATGGCTCGCTAGCCTTATCTCGCACGGGACCATCATACCTGAAGAAGGCTTGTTCGATGCCGCCAAGAGTTTCCTAAAAAACCGCAAGCAAGACACGGATACAATAATCCAGGCCCTTAAAGAACGCGGCATAGAAGTTAAAGACCTTGAGCAAGAACTCAAGGACGCTATGACGGAGTACAGCCAATTAAGCAAGCAGTTGGCTGTACTTAATGCGGAACTAGAGAACCTGCAGAAGGGTATCTCAAACCCTGTTTTCGATCAGAAGCAGTTAAGCGATCTTTACATAAACGTGCAGGCACGCCTGAAGACCTTAGAGGATTACTTCAGGATCATGATGGAGCCTGACGAGGACATTCCGTTTGAGCAAGTAATACCAGGGTTGACTGAAAAGCAACTCATGGATATTCATGAACTTTACTCCGCTCTTGTCGGTGACAACCCGGCCTACCTTCCGGTGCTGCTAACTAGGCGCGAAGAGATTCACGCCGCTGCCCGTGATCGTACACGCACCCCGATGAAAGACGTTGACCTTGAGTTAGAGGAAAACGCACGCACGATTGAGGACCTGCAACAGGAGTGGACTGGTCAATCAGAGAACCTTCCTGAGATTGCTGCGGGTTCGTGGGACGGGCAAAAGACCATCATCACTTTTAAAGATGGTAGCACGGCAGTTTACCGGGGCGACCAGGAGATGATGTTCCGTACCTACCCGAAGGAGCCGTCTTCTCGCCAGAGGGCTTCTGGACCTCCGCCCCCTCGCACGACACCAGGCTACACTCTTGCTAACCCTAACGCTGTTATTGAAAGTATTAAGAGCAGCGTGGAGCGTGCCATCGAAGATGCGTTCTACGGGCCGATTCAAGAAAACATGCAGTCGCAGTTGGACCGGCTTGTCGCCTATTTCGATCAGGTAGGCCCTGACGATTACGTGACCGTGTACAAGGTAACCCCCAGCGGTCGGAGGATGGTTGAGCCGGGTGATCGCGTTCACTTGTTTGAGGACCAGGCTAGGGTTTACGCTGACGGTTACGTAGTAGTGCCGATTCAGGTTCGCGCCAAAGACTTGTACACGGGGAAAGTGGACTACGTTGGTCCGCAAAGCGCGGGAGCGGTTGACAACTGGGCGTGGCACCCGCAGTACCGTGACTCCAGCATTAAGAGCATTGAGGTCGGTGGTGCCACCTCAGAGGCGGATCGTCTTGCTGGCGCGGCTCAACTGCGTGACGCTAGAGGGAACCGTTTCCTTACGGCTTTGCAGGCTAAGTTGGCTGAGCGTGATGAACTCCTGGCTAGGCGTGAGCAGTTACTGCTTGAGTCGGAAGGGGTTGACGAGTACGCTGGCATGACACTGAATGAGCGTGCTGAACTTCGTGAAATCGAAGACAAGTTGCGGTACTTTGAGAACTTCCGCCCTGACGATTTCAACAGGGGCATACCGGATAACAACCCCGGGACGGTTAACGACACGTCCACTCTCAGTGGTGTGGCTTACCCGAATTGGACTCCTCAGCAGCAGCCACGTTTCTTTGAGGTGAACGCTAACGTTGAACTTTTAGATGAGGTTACGCCCGGTGAGGGTGCGGACCTGGATATCGCTGAACTGGCGATTTCTCTCCACAAGATTTACGTTGAGGACGTGCGGGAC
>Ga0181402_1000121_pt1 | contig 26873 bp, 18 predicted proteins | sample 25SPOviralmetaG_FD_130131 | JGI IMG/M metagenome (GOLD analysis project Ga0181402, IMG submission 130131) | Marine viral communities from the oligotrophic San Pedro Time Series (SPOT) site, San Pedro Channel, CA, USA - 25 SPOT_SRF_2011-08-17 | ecosystem: Environmental > Aquatic > Marine > Strait...
GAGAAATTGAAAATATTCCAACAATAGAACTTTCTAGTCCTGAAAATGATTATGATGTTACAAAAACCCTAAGTCATAATCAAGAAAATTGGTCGAATGTAACTTATGGTGATTATTATATGAATGTATATAATGAAGAAACCTATATTAATTCTCAAGTCAATACCAATAGTAGTTCTCAATTTACTATTTCATACGGAAACAAACATGGATATGGTTCTGTAAATGATCAAAAGTCAACAAGTATTACCAAAGCAATTTACACGCAGTACAAAAACATATTATTAGGACCGGGAGATTCATCGTGGACATTTTCTTTAGATTCTTCTACACAATCAAGTATAGATAGAGATTCAATATACGTAATTAATTTTTCTGCTTCGAATTTAAAAGAAAAATTTGATGCGGGTAATTTGGAATTTAAGTTAGCTTTTCGTCAACCTGGATTAAATGGAAATAGTGATATAGTAGTATCCGAAACATTTCGTGATGATAGCAGATCAAATAATTCATACGGAACAAGTTCAGGAAAAGTATGTCAAATAATTACAGGATCAATTATTGATGAATATACTGATGCAGACAAATATGCAGTAGGAACTGGTATAGGAGCAGGAGAAGGATTTGGATTTGCTTATCCTGATCTTGGTATACTTGTTCTAAATCCATTTGCACTTGCGTGTCACTTTGGAAATAAAATTGAAGAAGAACAAATTGCACAAGGTGATACAGAATCAGCAAATTCAAAAAATAATGTAGGTAGACAACTTGCGTGGTATGGCATAGTTGATCCTGACAAAGAATATACAGATTTACTAAAATATGGTACAGAACGAAATCATCAGAATTTTTTAAAACTATTTAATGGTATCAAGTTGGGTGGTAACTTTAAAGCAAGAAGTACTGAGTTTGTTCCATCAAAACACTATTTTATACGAGTCAAAAATACTGATTTCAATCATAGTAATAATCCTTCATTTGTGTTCAGTGGTAAAGAAGCAACTGAAATATACGAAACAGGATCAGGTCCTAGTAGAGATTATTGGTTAGGAAGATTAAGACATGAAGATTTTGTTGATGATCCAAAGACTTATATAACAACAATTGGTTTGTACAATGAAAATAATGAATTAGTTGCGGTTGCTAAGCTTAGTGTTCCAATTTTAAAAAGTTTTGACACAGAAACACTAATTAAAGTAAAGTTAGATTTTTAGAACGTGCAAAATTTTATATACAAATATATTTATATTTTGTGATAAAAACTATAAAATTATCTGATAAATCAGTCCGTAGATTTAAATCCCACAAAAAATGGACATACACGACACTTGATCAAGGTGACTCAATTGTACTTGAACAGGGTAACGAAATTCCTATTTTTCTAGATTCAGATGTAAAACTTGCAACAGAGCAAAATGATTCTGACTTAAAACTAAGTGTAAAAACAGGAAAAAATATACAAGGAACATTTTTTGATAGTGAGAGTAAGTATTACAATTCAGATGCCGAACCAATAAATCACGATGGTTCATATCAACGAGTAGTATATAATTCAGTAAAGCATTTATTTTACAATACTTATGGGTTAGGTAATTTAGAAAATAATTCTTATACCTCACAATACGACAAAAATCCTATGTTTGTATTTGGTTCAGAAACAGGAATCTACAACCCAACAAATATATACTCAGATACAACAGGTCAAAGTGCGTTGAACGCAGAACGCAGAATACTCGGTGATAAAGTGTCTGTTGTAGAAATTCCATCAGAAATATTTGGTGAGAAAATAAAACCAAGTTCTTTTAAAATAAATGATTATAGTTCACCGTACGGTGTAATAGAAATGGAAGATGATGGTGCTACAAACATTATGATTGGAAGTAACTCTTTTAATAAAGTACAAGAGTTATGGGGTGGTATATCAGAAGAAATAATTCCAGATGAAGGTGAAGTGGTGTTTGATTATTCTGATTTATCACATGGATACAAATTATCTTCCGCAGGAAATTATTTATTAGTAGGTTCACCGATTGAACCATCTTCACCAAGTGATCTTCAGTCTGGTAGAGCAACACTATACAAAAAAAATAAAGATATTGATTCATTTCAAAAAGTCAAAGAATTTTATTCACCCTTTACACAAAATGGTTTATCAATTGAATCACAGAACGATAATACTGGATTTATTGTAACAGAATTAGGAAATATATTAACTTCAAGTGAATCTATTAACGACAACTTTGGAGTCTCAGTTGAACTTGGTTGGGGAATGTGTGCGATTGGTTCTCCTCGTTCTCATATAACCGGTTCTGAAAACAACTCTGCAACCGGTCATGTTTTTATTTATGATAGAAACAAAGGTGGAGTTGAAAACTGGGGTTTAATAAATGTATTGGAAGGTGAACCTGATAGTGATTTCGGATATTCTGTTTCCACCTATAAAAATTATATGGTAGTTGGTTCACCTGAACTTAATAATTCAAGAGGTGGTGTGTATGTTTACAAGAAAACTAAAAGAACAAAATCGCATCCTTGGATAAGAACCTCATCGGTTTTTGAATCATACACCCAAGATACTACAGGTGCGTACATAGGAAATCCACCACAGAATACTGAATCATTCAGATCATACATAGAAAGTAGAAATTTAATTGTATCAAGGAAAATAGCAGAAACTAGATTAGTACTAAAAGAAAAATATCAAAACGATAATATAACTGAAGAGCAGTATTATCAACTTTTACCAACGAATGATGATTATAGTTATGTTTATCCATATGATGCAATTTGGTCACCCGAACCAACTGAGACTGATTTATTTAATGATGTCGATAAAATACTATTAAAAAAAGAAGAACAAAGGAAACTTTACCAAAAATCTGTATACAAAGATTATCTGTTTGATGAAAAAACAAATAATTACATACCAAATCCCAACCACGAAGAAAACGAATTGAATAAATGGGCATCACGGTGGAAAATAACAAGTGTTATAGGAAATGCAACACCAATTGATACATTTGATTCAGATACAGAGTGCGATGATTTCAAGGTAACAACCTTTGACAACGAAAATCTACACGCTGTCGGTGATTCAAAATACCCACACAATGAATACACTGAATCACCTGACTCGGCGATTGGGGATGCTACATGGGATTTAGTTGGATTCATACCACCACCCTCGGGTCGTGTGCATAGATTTGGAGAAAATGTTAAAATTCACAAAAATACAATATACATAACGAATCCATCGACACCAAATTCGGAGTGTTTTGTATACAAAAAAGAAATAAACGAACACGATTGTGAAGTTTGGAAATTAAATTACAGAATTAACGAAACACAAATAGAAGGAGTTGAATCAAACAAAAATCTATCAGATCAGTTTAGGTCGGTTGATGTTGATGTTTCTGAAAACAAAATAAATATAAAAATTCGTCCAACCACTGATGATCATGTATCTTGGGCATATCAATTTGATAAAGATTTAATTGCGAATGTATCACAAGATGAAAATGAGCAGAATTTAGTAAGTGGAACTTCTTTAGAAAAGTGTGATTTTTCATATACTCAGCAAAACCAATACAAATTTTATAGTCGTTTTAAAAAGATAAACGGAAAAGAAGCAGGTCAGATTTCTTTTAACAGTGGTGATGTTGTAAAAATTAAAGATTTATTGAATGATGATTACTTAAATTCAGAAAATTCATCTTTTTACTCAAAGGGTGAGATGGAAGGTTCTCATGTAAGTGGATATTCAGCAAATTCAATCGGATTATCATGGAAAAACTTTAGAGAAAATGTATCATTTGTTTATCCAGATGTTCCTGCTGGTACTCAAGCATCGTTTATGACTATATATTCTCCTCATGCAAAGTTATCAAATGGTGCATATGATCCAATTCATACAATAGCAGAAATAGGAGCACAAGAAACATTAAATGGTAAGATTGTTAGATTAATTTTTAATCAAGGAGATGATAATAAACAAGAACATTTTATAGATTTTATTTTTAAAGGAACAATTGAAGGAACACATTATACTCTTAATGAACTTCAAACAAGTTTAGATTTTGCGTGTACACTTCCACCTAACTTTGGAAAGGTAATTGATATAAATGATATTGATTTTTATGATCCGTTGAAAAATAAATCTGATGCCAGGTTTTACAGTAAAGACGAAAATCAACTATCTTATATAGACTCGTATTCTTCAAACAATTCAATGGCAATATCTTGGAAAAATGTTAGAGAAAATGTGTCTTTTTCATATCCACATTGTGATCCTGGTGTTAAAGCCTCTTTTATGACAATCTATGCCAACGAAGCAAAGCAGTTGGACGGAAGTTATGATCCAATATATACACTTGCTGAAATTGGAGCCCAAGATACACTAAACGGTAAAAAGGTTCGTTTAATAATAAACACAGGATCACCAAGTGAAGCATTTCAAGAATATCACTATGATTTTATTTTTAAGGGTTCAGTCAGTGGAACTCATTTTACTATAAGTGAATTACGAGAAAATTTTATTTATGAAAGAACTTTACCACCAAATCTGGGAACACACATAGATTTGGGAGAAGATAAACTTACAAAAGGAGACATTTTAGATAATGCACAGAATTCTAAAATGTTTAGCAAACCGGCCGATGGATTTTCTTATTTAGACGATGAATGTGATTCTGACGAACTTGCTTTATCGTGGAAAAACTTTAGAGAAAATGTATCGTTCTCATATCCAAAGTGTAAGTATGGAAACGAACCTGCTTTTATGGCAGTATATTCTAATGAAGCAAAATTAGATAATGGAATGTATGATCCTGCATATATGTTGGGTGAAATAGGAGCACAAAATACTTTAAACGGAAAAACGGTAAGATTAACACTAAACGCAGGAGACAAAACCGGAAAAGAATCGTATTATGAATTTGAGTTTCGTGGTACACCACAAGGAACACACTTCACTTTAAGTGAACTAAGAGAAAATTTTGATAATAATTACTCGGAGTTACCTGCAAACTTTGGAAAAATTACAAATCTTCGTCATTTAAAATTTGATGATAACTATGGAACTTGTAAATCAAAGTTATTTTTTAGTAAAGAAGAAAATGGAATGTCTTATGTTGATCCGTTTGCACCGGATAATTCAATGGCACTATCGTGGAAAAACTTCAGAGAGGATATATCATTTAGTTATCCAAATTGCGTAGTTAGTGGAAATCCATGTTTTATGACAATATATGCAAACAATGCAAAAACTGAAACAGGTGAATATGATCCTGCTTATATTTTAGCAGAAATAGGTGCAGATAAAGAATTAAATGGAAAAATAGTAAAGTTAATTTTGAACTCAAGCAATTGCAGTTTATCAGATAAAACAAGATATTATGAATTTATCTTCAATGGTAGTATCACAGGAACTCACTTTACTTTGAATGAATTGTCACATTCACACGAATATGATTGTACGTTACCACCAAATTTAGGTAGTTATACAAAAATAAAGTCTGGTATTTCTAATGATTATTTAGATAGTAAACATGGAGCACTATTTTACTCTAAAGAATCTAATGGATTTTCATATACAAAACCATATGCCGAGCAAGATGATATGGCGGTGTCTTGGAAAAACTTTCGTGAGAATGTTTCGTTTTCATATCCGTCAGTTAAAAGTGGCACTCAACCATCGTTTATGACAATTTACTCGAATGAAGCACTTAAAGAAGATGGTACATATGATCCAATTTATACTCTCGCAGAAATCGGAGCCCAAGAAACTCTCGATGGACATCCGGTAAGATTAACAATGAACACCGGTTCTGTCGGAGGTGAAGAATTTTATTTTGAGTTTGTTTATGCAGGTAGTATCGGTGGTACTCATTTTACACTTAACGAACTAATGAGTTCACCTTTATTCATACGAATGAAGGATACTATTCACATTGAACCAAAAATATTAGAAACTCCATCAAGAACTTACACAAACTCAATACAGAAAAAAATAAGAACAAATAAAATAAAAAAGATTAAATCTTTTGGAAGTATACCACATAATACAGGATCAATGGTGAGCATAGAAGATATGCCAGAGGATGATTACTTAGAAAATAAACAAAATGCCTGTTTTTATACAAAAGAACCAAATTCAGATTCTTATCTTGAAAACACCGAATACCCAAATGAAATTGGATTGTCTTGGAAAAATCTCCGTGAGAACATATCATTTACGTATCCAATTACAAATGCAGGTACTACACCTTCATTTATGACTATATATTCAAATTCAGCAAAAAATAATGACGGATCGTATGATCCAATACACACACTTGCTGAAATTGGAGCACAAGATACATTAAATGGAGAGTTGGTGCGTCTTACTTTTAATACAGATAAAGAAAACGAACATTATTATGAATTTATTTTCGATGGAACAATAGAAGGAACTCATTTTACTTTAGATGAAATTGAAACAACTATTTCTACAAGACTAAATTTACCTTTAATCGTTTATTCACCGTTTCCTAAAAATTGTCGTGTTACTTTGGATAAAAATATAATATCACCTGGAAAACATATGTTATATGTTGGATTGGTGAATCAAGATGGTGCTTTAATAGGAGAACAGTCTGTTGTAACGTTCTATAATAACCCCCTTGAATACAATATACCTGATAGACACACATTTGTCAAAAAACGATATCGTTATCAATACGAAAGTAAAAAGTTTGGGCATTCATTAGATGCAAATGATAAATACCTTATTATAGGTGATCCGTTAGACAGAGAATTTAAACCAATAGAAAACCAATACAAAAATTATACGGCGGGTGCAGTTTATGTGTATTCAGTTTCTGATTATACAATAGCATTTAATAAAAAATTATATGGTGAAGATGATGTTGAGTTGAATTTTAATTATATGTTTGGTAATGATGTATCTTTACTTGGTAATAACTTTTTAGTTGGTGGTCATGCAGAAGAATACTCAAAAATTAGCATAAATGACACATCTACCGGTGGAGAAGTTTCTATACAAGATTTAAATAATGGAGCATTAAATTATGCAAACGATACCTACAATACAACTGAAGTTTTAATCACAAATTTTGAGTATGACTTTGACTCAGAGTATGGTGATTTAAAAATAAAAATAGATATAGGTTCACTTGATTTAGATGAAACAAAATTAAGTGAGATGGAGATACGTGCAGACTTTATTGATACTGGTATGAACTCAATAAGAATACACGGATACAAAGGAACTGATACACATATAGCAAATGGAGTGTATTTAAAAGCAAACAATCCAATAGATGTTTCTTTGGATTGTGATGTATCAACATTTAAGACTACACCAACCTATGTAAATGAAAACGGATACTGTATTTTTTATAACGATCAACTTGGTAAATGGGTAATAAGTGATACACCATATATAACCGATGCAAACTTTGCGTATTCCGAGTTGTGTAATAAAAATGAAGTACCAAGTGAATTTAATGAGGGGGTGGGTGTATTTGAAAATCAAAAAGTAAAAATAAAACCAAAAAATGATAATATAGGAGAAAACGGATTTTTGACACATGGTATTTATCGTGGATATACACATATAGATAAAAATCAAATTTGTATGTATGTCAATAAACTAACAAACACCCCAATCTCAGATAATATTTTATTTGTATATAATGTAGTAAAGAATGCCGTACAGGGTTATGTTTCTTATTATTCAATCGCAAATGATGAAGTAACCAAAATTAAAAAAATAAAAACAAATAAAAATAAATTTTTTGCTAGAAAGCAATTTGGATATTCTGTATCATTGAGTACAGATTATATATATGCCGGAAATCCTCTGCTTGGTGATTTTGAAATTGATCAATTAATGACATTTGGTGGGGCAACTATAACAACAGTTGAAGGTTCATCTAGTTTATTTATGAAATATACAGATTTTCCATCGGGTATATTAGATGATTTAAGAAAATCGGTAACTGGAATGGTAATTTCTTATGATCATGCGGCTATTCGTGATAATTTAAAATACTATTTAGGTAATGTATTTTACAAAAATGGAATTTTGTCTATAACCAATACCGATGGATACTTTTCAAATATTTTAAATAACAGTGGTGATCGTGGATACGAAATTGAATTCAAAGGTACTCAAACTTTATATGAAAACGAAATCATATGTAAAGTAGAACCCCATGAATTTAACACAAGCACAAATCCAACTTCAACCAAAAAAGGAAAAATTCTGTTTGACATAAACGAAGATGGTAAATTTGATATTACCGATGTGATTTATATATACCGATTTTTAATGGGAACACTCGTTGTTGATGATGAGGAGGTGTCGGATGATCATGGCATTCCCATTGGAGATGCTTCTGAAAACTGGCCAACTACTGACCTCGTATTAACTGAATCTGAAGATTTATTATTATTTGATATGTTTGATAATGCTAACATTGAAGATACATTACAAAATACCGAATTAATCAACGAGAAAATTTTACAACTAAATGAAGCAGGTGAATTCGATTTTGATGGAGACGGGATAGCTTCAGAAACAGATGCAAAACTTTTGATTAGATATTTTATGGGTAGAACCGGTGAATCTTTAACAAATAATTTAGTGGATAGATTTGGCAATGCAAAAAGAAAAAATGCTTCTGATATCATTGATTATCTAAATGAAAAAACTGGTAAATTTTTAGGTGTCGAAATTTTAGACGAATTTTTAAATTATAAGGAAAATGACGCAGTAGATAAATTAGGAAGTTATCTTGCACCGTATGCCACAACAATTGGATTATATAGTGGATTAGATTTGGTTATGGTAGCAAAACTTGGCAAACCCGTGAAGATACTACCAAACTATCCAATAAACTTTTTAGTAAAATTCGACACTTAAACAAAATAACTTTATATTTATATGAAACAACCTATAAGGAGACAAAAAAATGGCAGTATCAGCAATACCTAAAACATCAATTTTTAATAATCCAGAAGATCGTAAATCCCTTAGTACAAGTTTACTTGATCACTACAATAATACCCAAGGTAGTATTTACACAGGAATGCCTGCACCATCACCAGTAGGTGGTTCTGCACCAGCACTAGATGGTCAGATTGAAGACGGAGTAGACTTCTTTTCTGGATCAAGATCAATCAAAGGAAACAGAATTTCTGATGGAGTGCTTAGTGGTCGTGGAACGTCTGATGTAAACGTCGCAGGTGACGCAAAGCATAGCACAAAATCAACCGGTGGATACGCATTCAGTCGCTTTAAAACAAAATCTCAAATGGTTGACTATAACGAGGCTGCTTTACAAAACAATGCTGATGCCAGTTGGTACACAAAAGGTCTTGCGGGAACTCCACAAAGTTATGGAGTATTAGCAAAAACTTCTGATAGACGAGGAAACAGCACATCTGGTTCAGTAAGAATGGGTGGAAACAAAAATGCAGGTGGAGAAGGTTCTGGATCAGGAACTTACTAAGTTTTCACTTGCCATTTTCTAAAATACTGCATAACATATAGTTTATGCAAAATGAATCCTATTGTTTAGGATTAGATATTAGTTCAACTGTTGTAGGTTATTGCGTATCTAGTTCCAAAGAAAAAATACTTGATGCTGGATATATTGATATCCAAAAAGAAAAAACCACCAAGAACAAAGCACATAAAGTTGCAGAGTACCTTGATCCACGTTCAATTGATCCGTCTATCATAATTGTAGAAGATACATTAAGTGGTTTTGGTGGAGGACGAACAAGTCAGCAAACTATTGTAAAACTCGCAAAGTGTAACGCAGTAATAAGTTATGTAATAGAAGCACTATATGAAGTACCTGTTAATCATGTTAATGTATCAACTTTACGTAAAGCAGTATTTGGTAAAAGTCGTGAAAAAGGAGTTGATAGTAAAACATTTGTACGTGAACAACTAGAGAAAAAGATTGATTTAACTGAATTTATTGTCTATAATAGTAGAAAAAATTATGATAAAAGAAACTACGATATGTTGGACGCAACGGTAGCATCATTATATCACTGGCATACTATTCAAGATTAATGGGGATTTCCGAGCAAAAACTATATGCTTTATTACAAAAGGTGTTAGGTGAAGGTAAAATCGTCTCTAAAGACGAAGCAATGTTTGTGTGTCCGTTTTCTCATCATCGTAAACCAAAGTTGGCAGTTAATCTTACAACACAGCGGTGGCAAAGTTGGATTGATACAAACGCAAAAGGTCGTAGCATCTTTTCGTTATTCAAACGAATGCAAGTGCCAAGCAATTATTTTGCGGAGTTGTCTAAAATTGTTAAACTACCGAAAAACACTCAACTTGCTGATACCGAAGAGCAATTTGTATCATTGCCTTACGAATTTAAAAGATTAACTGAAACACATACTGATTTTTCTTATTCCAAAGCAATGAAGTATTTAAAAAATCGTGGAATAGAATCGTATGACATTGAAAGATACGACATAGGATATTGTGACAAAGGAGATTATGCTGGAAGAATTATTGTTCCTTCGTTTGATGCAGACAATAAATTAAATTACTTTCTTGCAAGAGATTTCACAGGAACTGCATATTTGAAGTACAAAAATCCACCGGTAAGCAAAGATGTTGTAGTTTTTGAGAATCAAATAGACTTTTCAGAACCTCTTATTTTGTGTGAAGGTGTATTTGATGCAATGGCAATCCGCAGAAATGCCGTTGCATTGCTTGGAAAGAACATTCCTAATAAACTTAAAATGCGTTTGATAGAACATAGTGTAAAAGAAGTTAGTATTGTATTAGATAACGATGCATATAAAAATGCGTTGTGTATGTCCGAGACGTTGATGAACGACAATATCCGAGTTAGATTAATTAAAATGGGAAACGAAGATGCGGCGGACTTAGGATTTAAAAAGATTATTCATAAAATTAAAGATGCAAACCTTCTTGATTTTAGTGAATTGATGAAACAAAAATTATGCATGAATTAAAGACCAAGATTAAAAATGTTGAAAAAGTTTATCACCTTGCAGACATTCATATACGAAATGTAAAAAGACACACCGAGTATTCATTGGTATTTGAAAACTTTTACGAACAAGTTAAAAATGATAATTACGAAAATGCGGTAATTTTTATTGGTGGTGATGTTGCTCATGCCAAAACAGAAATGAGTCCTGAACTTATCAAGCAGATTTCTTCTTTTTTTCGTGAGTGTGCCAAACTACATCCAACGGTTGTAATAGCAGGTAATCATGATTGTAATTTAAATAATCCTGATCGTCTTGATGTATTATCTCCCATTATGGATATGATGGATGATGATAATCTTTTTTATCTTAAAAACAGTGGTTTATATAAAATAGGTGATGTTGCATTTGGTGTGTTTAGTATATTAGATGATCCAGAGAATTATATTTCAGGTTTAGATATAAATGACCCAAGCATTAAAACTAAAATTGCAGTTTATCATGGTGCAGTAAAACGTAGTATGACAGACATTGGGTATGTTGTTATGGGTGGTGACATTGAACTTCCTATGTTCAACGGATACGATATAGTGATGCTAGGTGATATTCACAAGTATCAAGTATTACAAGAGTATCAAACTGAGCATAGATTTGTTCCTGAAAGCAAAATAGATTCATATAAACTAGATGGATGGGATGTTTGCGATGACTAAATTTTTAGTAAAGTGCAGAAACATTGAGATTGGTGATATATTGTTTGCAAGTAGTATTGCAAAAAAACTAAAACACGAACACAAAGATTGTACCGTAGATTTTGATTTAAATTATTTGCAACCATTGGAACTTCTGCAAAATAATCCATATATTGATAATGCATATTACAAAGAAAATACAGAAACATACGATAAAATTATTAATGTTACAGAAACCCCTCATACATTGGACCCATATAAATCAGCAGTATCTCAGTTTCAACAAATGGCAAATATTAAAAGTTCAGACGATACCTTTGAAATTTTTACCAACAAAGTTTCAGACTATGCACTTGGTCGTAGTATGACTGAACTCGTTGAAATTGGTGAATGGAATTCATCTTTCATAAAAGTGTGTTATGTCATGGATTGGGAACGAAAAAGTTTTCTTTATACAGAAGACGAATATGAAAAGGCGGAAGATGAAAACTACGGAAATAATTCTCGTAATACGCACGACATATTAAAAGCGATGTATGATCCTGAAATCATGTTGTTTGCAATTGGAATAGATTCAAAAGTTTCAAAAGCATTTCCTAGTATAAATTCTACCAGTAAGTTTTCGTTTACTGCTAGTTTGATGAAAAATTCACATTACGTCGTTGGTCCTGAAGGATGTTTGACTAATATGTCATCTGCACTTGGTGTACCAACTATAATTACCACCGATTATATTCACAAAACATATGGACCCAAAGGAATCACCTGGCAAAACAATGGACGTGATTTAAACAACCTTGAAACAAGAACACCTTTTTTAGGACCACTTAATTATTTTCCAAATGGAAATCATATTCATTTAAGTCCTTATTTAACAGATTTTGAGGTAGGTGATAGTATTTTAAAGATTGTAAAGAATGGAAGATAAAGAAAAATATGTAAAAATAAAACGACACAACTCAAATAAACCTGTGGTCGTTTATTCAGGAAGCATGATTCAACAAAATCATGGTGAAAAGCCGTTTGGTCATGGATATGTGCTATGGGACTTGAAAAACAATGATCATGTACATCATCAAGTTCATAATGATTATGGCTATTATACGATAGAAGTTCGTGACGGAAAATGCGTAAGTGATCTCAGCAAGTTACCAAACAAAGCACGACTTCGTGTTAAAGTGTACAATACAACTGCAACTGAAACAAAAGAAATAATTGCGGACATCCGAAAACGAACAAGTATAAGTGATTTAAATGTAACTAGGTGCGACGCGATATCAGAAGCAAAAAAGTTTGATAGAGATAATAAATTTGATTTTGGTGACATATCATTGGTTCAAGTTCAAAATGATTTGATTGAAGATTACCTGCGTAGAAACTTTGTGGTGGACGATGATCAAATACAAACTGCACTTGATATCAACAAAGAAACAAATGAAAAGTTAGTAGTAAAAGAAGTTCTTAAAAATTGCATATGGAAACCGAAAAAATTTGAATTCGGAAATATGTTTAGTTACGGAGACGGAAATGTAGTAAATTTTTCTAACATGAAAAGTGTTATGGGATTGTTTGCTTCCAATGCAAGTGGTAAAAGTAGTGTCATGAGTGCATTAAGTTTTTGTTTGTTTGACAAATGTGATCGTGCATTTAAAGCAGCTCATGTACTAAACACACAAACAGAATCATTTTATTGTAAATTAAATTTTGAAATTTCCGGAATAAATTATCACATTGATAGAACCGCAACAACAAAAAAGAATGGAGATGTTACTGTCGTTGTAGACTTTTGGAAAACAAACGAAAACGGAGAAACAGTATCACTAAACGGAGAACAACGAGCAGGTACAAATGCCATCATAAGAGACCACGTTGGATCATATGAAGATTTTGTTCTTACTACATTAAGTTTACAAAACAACAATGCTATCTTTATAGATAAAAGTCAAAGTGAACGAAAAGACTTACTTGCTCAGTTTATGGGAATTGATACATTTGACCAACTTCATACGACTGCATCAGAAGACATTAAAGAAATCAATGCTTTACTTAAAAGATTTAATCGTGAAGATTTTGACGAAACTCTTGCTGAAGTAAACGAAAAGTTAAATAAAGTTAATGAGCAATATGAAATTCAAGATAGCAAAACAAATGTTGCATTACTTGAGCAGAAAAAATTAAATAAAAAGCTTGCGGATAAAAATGCAAAGTTTAAAAATTGCTCATTTGATGAAGACTCCGTTGATATTGATAAATTGGAATTTGAAAAAAAGAATTTAAATGAAAGACTAGAAGTTGCTAATGACAACAGAGAAAGTGAATCTCTCAGAAAAAAAGAACTTGTCAATAAGAAATCACAACAAGCAACTGAACTCTTAAAATTAAGTGACGTTGAAGAAAACTACATCGATGCTTTAAAAATAAAAGAAAATATTACTTCAGTTGAAAAAGATTTAGCAGTATTAAGAACTTCTGTAAACGCAAAGTTAGATAAACTAAAACACTACGATAGTCACGAATATGATCCTAAATGTAAATTTTGTGTTACTAATTCTAAAAACTTAATTGAAAGTGCTGAACAAACAAAAGACGAGTTAGATAAAGATAAAGCAGCGGCAGATCAACTAGTCACGCAAAAAAATAAGTTATCTGAAAAACTTAATGAATACAAAGACATTGAACTGCAATATCAAAGACTAGGTGAGTTGAAAAATGAAAATACTCAAATTAATTACGAAATCAGTGAAGCAGATTCTAGAGTCCTTGCACTTGGTAGTATGATAGAGTCTCTTGAAAAAGATATTGTTATCAACGGAAACAACATAAAAGCATATTATGAGTGTAAAGATATTATAGAATTCAATAAAAAACTTCAATTAGAAGTTGATGAAATTAAAACTAAATTGATTAAGGTAAATGAAGTTGCAAATTTAGAAAACGAAAACCTGCAAACATTATTTGGAGAAGTAAAAATTGCTGAAAAGGAACACGAAGATGTAGTTGCATCAATCGAAGAAGCAAAAGGATATGAACGAAAAAAACGAGGATACGAGTTGTATCTTGATGCAGTCAAACGTGATGGTATTTCATATGAACTCATTTCTAAAACAATTCCAAGCATTGAAAGTGAAGTCAATAATATTCTTTCTCAGATTGTTGATTTTGGTATGCAACTTGAAATGGACGGAAAACACATCTATTCAAAGATTACATATGAAGACCGTCATTGGCCACTTGAAATGTGTAGTGGAATGGAACGTTTCATTAGCAGTATCGCAATGCGAGTAGCACTTATCAACGTAAGTAGTCTACCACGTTCTAATTTCCTCGTTATTGACGAAGGGTGGGGTTCGTTAGACGGAGACAACATAAGTAGTGTATTTAATCTGTTTACCTATCTAAAGGGGCAGTTTGAGTTCATAATGGTTATAAGTCATTTGGACGTAATGAGAGATATGGTAGATGAGATTATTGAAATTCAAAAAGAAGGTTCTTTTAGTAAGATAAAATACGAAGCATAAAACATATTTAGATATATATTTATTATGTACCTGAAGTGTATTTATGGAAAATTCCGAAGAAAATCAAGAAGTTCAAGAAACCCTTATAAAAGCAGGATTGCGTAAAGGATACTTTACACTTGTAGAAGGTGTATATGATCCTGGTATTTTGAAAGCAGTATTTCTTGCAGGAGGTCCTGGTGCAGGTAAATCAGCAGTTGTAGATACGGTTTTTAATACGACACCTGAAGTAAAGTCATTGACATCAACTGGATTAAAAATTGTAAATAGTGATAGTTCATTTGAATACCTTCTAAAAAAAGCAGGACATAGTTTAGATTTAGGTTCTTTAGAAGATGAAGTTTTTAAGAAAATAACAAGTGATGATCCGAATTCAATTCGGTCACGTGCCAAAAACATTATGCTTAAACAATACGAGAATTACAAGCATGGTAGATTGGGTGTAATTATTGATGGAACGGGTGATGATTATTCTAAAATATCAAAACAAAAAAAAGAGTTGGAAAAACTAGGTTATGATTGTTATATGGTATTCGTTAATACAACACTTGAAGTTGCACAACAAAGAAATGCGTTTCGTGCAAGAAAACTTCCACGTAAAATTGTAGATACAATATGGAAAGATGTTCAAAAGAATATGGGAAAATTTCAAAGTTCATTCAAGCAGAATTTCACGATCATTGATAACTCAGAAGATTTAAGAAGCAAAACAAAACCAGGTAAACTTAATCTTGCTCCTTTTATATTAAAAGCAACTGCACGGTTTGTCGGAAAACCAATTAAAAATCCTATTGGTAAACAATGGATTACATTAATGATGAAGCATGATAAAATGAGTAAGAGTGGTGATAAACGAAATCGTATGAACGAAGAACTTGATATGGTATCTATGGAGAATGTAGTTTTACCGATGGATTTAGAAAGACACTTAAGTCGTAGTATTCATGTAATAACAAAATTTAAACTAAATGAAAAAAGAAATCTTGCAGTTTTATCAAGATTGGTTGAAAGTCTTAATCTAAACAGAAACCAGTTAATAAAATATTTTCATCATATAAAAACTTTGAAATTTAAAGGAGAAAAGTAATGTTTGATGAAATCATAGATCAATTAATTGCAGAAGATAAACTAGGTGAAGCATGGCATCTTGAAATGGCTCCCAATCATGCTCGTTATAGTTATTCATCTTCTAAATTTGGAAATGAGACTTGGGCTAAAAATATGGCAAACAAACTTGTGCAAAAGGAAAAAGACGATTTTAAGTTTATAGGAATATTCAGTGAAGGTGAAACAAGTGAAGGTCCTGTTGTTGATGGATACGTATTTCATTGCACTCAAGAGTATTTAAATAAAGCACCACATATGCATCGTGATAAAAGAAAGGCCTGCAAACGACATCTTAAAACAGGCAAAGCAGAAGAATATCTTGAGGATTAAATTATGAGCATCAAAGAATATAAACGATACAAAGATGATCCATTTTGGATGAAGTCAAAATACGATGGAGTGTCGGGTGAACAAAGATTACCTGTTCAACGTAGATTGCGTAAAGGTGAAGTAAAATTTAAGAAGGGTGATGAAATACTTTATTATCCAAAAGGAAAAGTAATACTAGTAGGAAAAAAGGCAGAGCAAGCATATCGTGACTTTCAAGCAGCTGCATCTGATGAAGATTTTTATATGTCTCAATATGAGGAATCAAAAATGGAAAAAACAAATGAAATAAAACTAACAAGTCCTGAATACAAAAAAGCACTTGATTTTATGTCTGGATTGCATTCAAGTATTTTAAAAGCAAAAGACAAAGTAATCAAGTTTCTTGAAAGAAAAGGATTTGATGAGATGGCAGACGAACTTGCGTCTATGTCAAAGGGTCAATTCAATAGATTTGTCTCTAGCAAAGTACACGAACAAAAACTCAGAAAACACATCCGTACACTTTTGTCAGAGTTGCTTAAAAAGTAAATGAATACAAAAATGTCAGAATTGATGTCCGAAGATTTGACAACTTTTATGGTTGGTGATATCTTACAAGAGGCAAAAATTAAAAAGGTAATTGGAATCTATCCCGGTAGATTTCAACCTGCTGGCATTCACCACTATAAGACATATAAGTGGTTAGATGGAAAGTTTGACGAAGCATGGGTTGCTACAAGTGATAAAACAGATTCAACAAAAAGTCCATTGAATTTTAAAGAAAAGAAAATGATATGGACAAAACATGGTGTAAAAAAAGTTGTAAAGGTAAAAAACCCATATGTGTGTGAAGAGTTGTTAAAAAAATACGATCCAAATACAACTGCTGTTATTTATATATTTGGAGAAAAAGATGCAGGAAGACTTAAAACTACAAAAGCAGATGGATCACCTGCATATTATCAGTCGTATGATAAAAATAAAAATAACTTAAAACCATTTGGTGAACATGGATATTTCATAGTTGCTCCTCATGTCAGTATAAAGGTTCTTGGTAAAGAAGTAAGTGGAACAAGGATTCGTGATTTGCTTGGTTCACCAAAACATGACAATATGACTAAAACCCAAGCATTTGAAGAATTATTTGGGTGGTACGATGAAAAAATATTTAATTATCTTACTAAAAAGTTTGGAACACTTTTTGAAAACGAAGAGTTATTTGAAAGTTTCTTGTATGAATATCCTAAGTTTGAAAATCTTGTTAACGAAATAAGTACAATATCTGCACTTAGTGCTTCACTTGTAGATGATGGTCCTGCGGGTTATTTTCCAAAACAATCATATGAAACTCACACAAAAAATCGTGCTGAACAACTTGGATATGAGTTGCTTGATTATGTTGTTGATAAAAACGGTAAAGGAAGAAATTCAGATTATAGAGAATGGGGTGATTATGCAGGACCTGTACCGGCAGTTTCATTTTATCCTGCCGGAGATATTGATGTGGGAACTCCCACCAACCAAATTGATACTGACAAATCATTGTCAGCACATGACCAATATAAAAACTTTATTTCAAAGGTTGCTGAAACTGCTGGATACAAGTTAGTAGATTTTGTAGGTTCTGAAAAGTCAATTAGAAAAAGAGATGAAAAGGGTAACGAGAATTTAAAATCTGGAAACACAATTGATGCATCAAAAGAAGATAAATCAGGAGATGAAGAAATAGAAAAAGGTGTAGATGGTCATTCTATAAAAGAATCGATAGAATCAATAGTAAACGATTATGTAGAATTAATTACGGAAGGAGGTGCAGCTGGTCACATGAGTCATCCGTTTGATGATAAAGATTTAACTTTTGCTGATTTAAAAGAAATGATTCGTAGGTCGTTGGCAGGAGAACTTAATGTTGAAAAAGAAGTTACCGAAAAATTAGATGGTCAAAATTTGATGTTTTCTTGGAAAGATGGAAAGTTGGTCTCGGCGAGAAATCAAGGTCATTTAAAAAACGCAGGTGCAAATGCTCCCGATGTAACTGCATTTGAAAGTATTTTTTCGGATCGTCCTGAAAACATTCGTGACGCATTTGTAAGTGCAGTAAAAGATTTAGAGTCGGCAATTTCAAAGTTATCCGATGCACAAAAACATAAAGTATTTAAAGAAGGTGAACGATTTATGAATATAGAGGTGATGACACCTGCAACACAGAATGTTATTCCTCAAAATGTAGATATGTTGGTTTTCCACGGAACACAAGCATACGATTCTGCCGGAAAACCAGTTTCAGAAGATTCGGATGGAAACGATATAACAGGTGAATTAAAAGATTCTGCTCGTATGTTAAGTGGAATGCTCAAACAAATCAATGCAGATGTTCAAAGTCGGTATTCGTTGAACGCACCTATTGTCGTGGAACTTCCTAAAAGTAAAACATTCGGTGATTCTTTTAAAAAATACTCTGCGATGCTTGATAAACTTAAAAAAGAATTTAAATTAAAAGACAATGATAAAGTAATGAAGTATCACGATGCATGGTGGAGAAATCTTTTGAATAAGCAACAAAGCAAATTAAAAGAAATATTTCCTGCAAAGGTATATGAAGCACTTATAGGTCGTTGGGCATATAACGATAAATCAAACAAAATTACAACGATACGAATGGACTTATCTGAACAACCCAAGTTAAAAGATTGGGTTAATAAATTTGAAAAGGAAGATATCGTAAAACAATTTGAAACAAATATGTGGCCGTTTCAATTCATATTTTTGAAACTTGGAGCAGAAGTTCTGCAAAATGTTAAAGGATTTGTGGCTGCTGGAGGTAGTGATGATATAGCAAAAGCACTCGACGCACACACCAAAACTTTAAAAGCAAAAAAGATTAGTTCGGTGGAATCTCCTGAAAAGTTTAAAAAGGATATTGCAAAACTCTTCAAAAACCTTGATAGATTAACTGCAATTGGTGGAACAAAAGCAATCGCACCAAGTGAAGGTGTGGTATTTCAATACAAAGGTGGGACATATAAACTAACAGGAACATTTGCTCCTATAAATCAAATTATGGGAATAATGAGGTTTTAAAATGGAACTTGGCGAAAAAAAATTATCACGGGCTGCACGAAGAAAATTATCAATAGCAGCTAAAAGAACTGCGAAGAAAAAAGCAAAAAAACGTGCGTTAATGAAAAAACGACCAAAATCTCCAAAGAAAATAAAAGCAGCTGCCGAGAAGGCTGCAAAAAACTTGTTGGTCAAGAAAATTACAGGTGGCCAATCTTACGCAAATTTATCTTTAAGTCAAAAACAACAAGTTGATAAAAAAATTGACGCAAAAAAAGGTTTAATTTCAAGAGTTGCAAGAAAAATGATGCCTATAATAAAAAAGAAAGACCGAGAAAGACTTAAAAAAGTAAGAAGTCAAAAAGAAAATTTAATGATTGAAAACCATAAGGTTTTGACACTTAGTGTAAATGGATCACAACCTGAAGTTTCTGCTTTTGAAAAAGATGGTAGAATATTACCTTATGTTTTTAAAACAAGAGATGACGCAAAAAAGCACTGTAAAAAAGTCGGTGGAAAACCTTTTGAGTCAATGGATACTGGAAAGTTTTATGTAGAATTTACAAAAATAGATGGACCTAATGATATGAATGAAAACGAAGAAGATGTAAAAGAATTAAAAGCAATGCTAGATATTGCAAAAATGCTTAGTGATAAAAGTCCATACTTCAAAGGTCGTGGTAGCAAAAAAGAATATATCAAAATGCTTGTTCACAAAATACGGAAGTTATCAGAAGCAAAAAAGCAAAAGTTAATGACAAAAATGGACGCATATAAAAAAGTTCGCAAAGAAACATTACCTAAAAGCAGACCAATGAAAAGTAAAAAAACATACGACAGAAAAGATTTTAAAAAGGGTAAATACGACTAGATCAATTTTATATGCAGATCACAATCAACCTTTGGCTAAATATGAAAAAGTTAAACGGAAATTTTTATTTAAAGATAGAAGAAGCGGAAAAGGAAATTGATTCGGTTAAAAAACTTTTTCATTCTTCTTATCACAAAACAATTCCAAAAAGAATTAAATATATAGATTTAGATTTTGCAGAAAAGGTTCAAGACGAATCAAAAAATTTGATATTATCATTGAATTACTTGTACGGTTATGGTGAACTTTATACAAGTGTAAAGGCAATTATACAAAAAATAATGGAAAGATTTCGTGACCATTCTATGTGTGATAATAATTTGTTTTTTATGCAATATGATTTAACAGATACGGAAAGAAAGAAAAAAAGGTTGATGTACGAGAATTTCTTAATAAATGTTTTTTATGAAGAGTGTATTGATAAACTTAAAAAATTAACATAGTATTTGACAAAATGTCAAAAAAATGGAATAATAAGGTTATGGCTAAAATGGATAAAGACGATTTAAAATACGTAATCGGTAGATCACGTAAGTTGTTCAAAGGAGAAGAACTCCCCAAAGTACATGGTTATGAAGGAGAGGTTGAAGAACTTGTTATTCGTCAACCGGGTGAAATATGGACAGACAAAGACGGAAAAGAGTGGAAGCAGGTTGGTTCTAATTCAAAAGTAAGAACCGAAACACTCATGGATAAGGTTAGAAAATCACTTCGTCAGTGTCCTTCTTGTAATACTGACATGGACCCGTCTTATTTGAATAAAAGAATGATGGCAATGCGTGGAATGTGTTTTGATTGCGTACATGAGTACGAACAGAAACTAAAAGATGAAGGTAAATATGAAGCATACGAAAAAAAGACCATGCTTGAAAATGAACTTAGTTTTTTGAACGACACTAAATCAAAATTAGTTGAATCAAAAGAGCATATTATAAATGATCCTAAATTTTTAAACGAAGATGGTTCTTTGGAGCAATGGAATATTCCAAATAAAGAAGAACTTATGAAAGATTTAGAATCAGATTTAAAAGAACTCGAAACAAGACTTTCTGAAGTCGAGGAAAATCTGACTGAGTATGCAGACATGAAATTTTAAAAGTTTCAACGATACCTTGAAACTTTTTATATTATAGAAAATTAAATACATATATATTTATCCTTAATGGCAGATGGACAGAAAATGCCCTTAAGGGAAATAATAAAACAAGAGTATACAGAGTGTTTAAAATCACCTGTGTACTTTATGAAAAAATATTGTAAAATTCAACATCCCACTCTTGGTACAATACCGTTTCACTTGTATGAATTTCAAGAACGAACATTAGAGAGTTTTAAAGAAGAACAATTTAATGTTGTTCTTAAGGCAAGGCAGATGGGAATATCTACATTGGTATCTGGATATGCTTTGTGGTTAATGACTTTTTTCACAGATAAATCTATTTTGTGTATTGCTATCAACCAAGAAACTGCTAAAAATATTGTTACCAAAGTAACTCATATGTCAGAACATTTACCAAGTTGGTTACGCAGTGAATGTACTGAAAAAAATAAATTAAGTATGCGTTTTAAAAACGGAAGTAGTATTCGTGCAGCTTCAAGTAGTGTAGATGCTTCTCGTTCGACTTCGTTGAGTTTACTCATTGTGGATGAGTGTGCGTTTATTTCAAATATGGAAGATATATGGACTGCATCTCAATCAACGATCACCACCGGTGGTCGTTCTATATTATTATCTACTCCAAATGGAATTGGTAACTTCTTTCATAAAACGTGGGTCGGATCGATGGACGGATCGAATGATTTTAATCCAATCAAATTACATTGGGATTTACATCCAGATCGAGATCAAGAATGGAGAGACTTACAAACCAAACTGTTAGGAGATAAAGATGCAGCCCAAGAATGTGACTGCGACTTTATCAGCAGTGGTCGTTCAGTTATCGATGCGGACTTGATAGATTGGTATAAACAAAATATGATGAAAGAACCAGTTGAAAAACGAGGAGCAAATAAAGAATATTGGTTATGGGAGTATCCAAATCACAGTAAAGACTATGTAGTCGCTGCTGACGTTGCTAGGGGTGACGGTCGTGATAAAAGTGCGTTTCATGTTTTTGATGTAGAAGGTGTAAGACAAGTAGCAGAATTTAAAGGTGATGTAGAGACGAAAGACTTTGGTAATTTATTGGTAGCAGTTGCAAGTGAATTCAATGGTGCTTTATTGGTTGTAGAAAATGCAAATATTGGATGGGCAGTTCTTCAGCAAATTATAGATAAAGGGTATCCAAATTTATATTATACTCAACGTGACTTTCAATACATAGACGAATTCTCACAACACACTAATAAATTAAATCGTCTCGATAAAAAGCAAGTACCTGGATTTACTACATCAATTAAATCAAGACCTCTTATTATCAGTAAAATGGAAACATACATACGAGAAAAAGAAGTTGAGATTTTTTCGGAAAGAACACTTGACGAAATGTTTACATTTATTTGGAACGGTCAAAAGGCAGAAGCAATGCAAGGATATAATGATGATTTGGTAATGAGTTTATGTATATCATTATGGGTAAGAGATACTGCATTGCGGTTTAGTTCCGAAAATATTGAAACACAGAAATCATTATTTGATTATATGGGATCAACCACAAATATGAATGCTGGATCGAATTATCGTCATACCGGATTAAATTCTAATCCTTATGAAATGAAGAATCCACATGGAGGTACAGAAAACTTGGAATGGTTACTTAAATAATAAAAAACAATCAGGAGATAACAACATGAAGAAAACGCAGAATATACTCATAGCAATAGTATTACTATTTTTTACAGGAGGATGTGCAACACAATCCTTACTACCGACTCAAGGAGTATATACTGAGTCTTCTTTTGAAACTTATACACAAGTTGAAAATGTTGTTAACGAAATTGTAATCGGTAAAACAAAATACTCTGATTTAATTGAAATGGGTCTTGATTTGGAAAATATGCCGAATGTGAAACGACTTACTTATCTTGATGTAATGAGTAGATTTAAGTTGGATAGTCCATCACGTTTTACTTTATTCAATAAAATTGAATTACCGAATGGAGTACTCAAAACTCTGGCTGCAAGAGAAGGTGGTCTTGCATACGAAATAAATTTGGAAAGATTAAAGAATCAAAGAGAAGGAAGTGTGTTTTTAGATATGCTTAATTTTAGAAAAACCATTCATACCACCGGCTGGCAAATAAGCATATTGATTCTTATTGTAGATGATACAGTTGAATACGTATTGTATTCAGGTGAAAAAAATATAGATAAAATGGAAAAGGAAAAAAATCCACTAGGTCCATTTCAAGGATTTGATGGAGGTGATATAATTGGAGCAGCCAGTGAACTCAATTAATATATTAGTTTGACAAATACATATATATTTAATAAGATCAAGTATTTATAAAGTTATATCATGGCAGAAGAACCAAAACAAAATAAACTATTCGGTGCATTAAAAAGACTATTTGCATCAGGCGTGGTTGTTCGTAATGTCGGTGGAAAGAAACTAAAAGTCGCAGATACCGATAACTTACAATACTCAAAACGTACACGCGATAAGTATCAACGAATGCACACTCTTTATTCAGACTATGCAAGTGGTTTTAATAACATTGGATTCCAAGCAGCTAGATTAGAATTGTTTAGTGATTATGAAGTAATGGATACTGATCCGATTATTTCAAGTGCATTAGACATTTATGCTGACGAATCTACTACAAAAAGTGAGTTCGGTGAAATACTCAAAATCACAAGTCAGGATTCAAACGTAAAAGGTATTCTTGAAAATTTGTTTTACGATATACTGAATGTTGAGTTTAATTTATGGGGGTGGATTCGTAATATGTGTAAGTACGGAGATTTTTATTTGCATTTAGAAATTGAACCTGAGTATGGAGTATTAAATGTAAAACCTGTGTCAACCTATGAAATGACTCGCATAGAAGACCTTGATCCTGATAATCCACAACTTGTTATGTTTAAACAAGAAGGTCAATATCGTGCAGATTACGAAAACTATGAAATAGCACACTTTAGATTATTGGGTGATACAAATTATTTACCTTACGGAAAGAGCATGGTAGAGGCCGGCAGAAGAACTTGGAAGCAACTTCAACTTATGGAAGATGCTATGCTTATTCACAGAATAATGAGAGCACCTGAAAAACGAATGTTTTATATTGATATTGGTAACATTCCACCAAATGAAGTTGATAACTTTATGCAAAAAGTTATTAATAAAATGAAGAAAGTTCCGTTTGTTGATGAAAAAACAGGAGATTATAATCTTAAGTTCAATTTACAAAATATGACCGAAGATTTCTTTTTACCTGTTCGTGGTGGAGATAGTGGAACACGAATTGAAAATCTAGGTGCTATGACTTATGATGGAACAGATGATATTGAGTACGTTAAAAATAAAATGATGGCCGCACTCAAAGTTCCGAAAGCATTTCTTGGATACGATGAAACTATAACAGGTAAAGCAACACTCGCAGCTGAAGATATTCGTTTCGCACGGACTATTGAACGAATTCAAAGAATCGCAGTCAGTGAACTTACCAAGATTGCAATAGTTCATTTATATTCACAAGGATATACAGATGCTAAATTAGTAGATTTTAGTTTAAAGTTAACCAATCCTTCTACAATTTTTGAAGAAGAACGTGTTAGAATACTTTCCGAAAAACTAAACACCGCACGTGACATGATTGATGCAAAAATGTTTTCCAAGGATTGGGTATACGATAAAATATTCGGTCTTCCCGAAGATGAAATCAACGAAATACGTAGCAATTTTGTAGATGATGCTAAAGAATATTTTAGATTGGAAAGTATTCAAAATGAAGGAAATGATCCAGCAGACCCTACACAAAACCAAGACTCAGAAGAAGAAAATAGTTGGGGATTTGGTGAGTTCGATAAAATGACTGACGAAGAAAAAGCACGTGCAAAGGAACGAGAAAAAGAAGAAAAAAAACGAAAAAATGCTGATAAAGAGTATGATCATCCAGATGACAAACCAATGGGTCGCGACCCACTTGGTGCAGATGAACGTAGAGTCAATGGCAGAGATTGGGGAGATAGTCCACTAAAACTAGAAGCAGATTTGGCAAAGTTAGACAACTTTTTGAAAGAAAAAACAAAACAAAAACCAAACAAAAAAACAACTGAAATGTCTAAGTTAATATGCGAAGAAACATCTAAAAGTGAAGAAAAAAATGATGCTAAAAATATTAACTACATGGATGATAATAATTTAATTGAAAAATAATTAGTTAAAATCTATTTTATATTTATATTTATAGACGTATATACACAAGACCATCACCGATGTGAAAAAATTAAAACATAGTAAATTTAAGAATACTGGCATTTTATTTGAATTACTCGTAAGACAAATAACTGCCGACATCCTCGACGGCGACAACGCTTTGTCAGCAAATAAGTTGCTTAAAAAGCATTTTGCAGAAAACACGTGTCTTGGAAAAGAACAAAGATTATATCAGTTGTTGATTGAAGAATCCACGTCTGATAATACAAAGGCTGAATCATTATTGCAGGTTGTTACAGAAAACCACAAGAAATTAAGTTCTAAGGAACTTGCGAACGCAAGATATGAGTTGGTAAAGGATATAAAAGAATCATATCCTATAAACGATTTGTTTAGAGCAAAAATCAAAAATTACAAAACATATGCATCAATATTCAAATTGTTTGAAAGTCACAATCCTTTAGTTTATTGCGATTCAAAGGAAATATTTGAATCTAAAAATACAATCATTAAAAATTTGGTATCTGCTAGACCAGATAAAAACGAACTTGCGGAAGTAGATGATTATGAAAAGCAAAATGAAGATCTGAGATTAATTGCTTACAAGTTGTTGGTCGATAATTTTAACAAAAAGTATAGTAGTTTGAATGAAGATCAGCAATTATTGTTAAAAAATTACATAAACAATGTTTCTAATACAAATAGTCTTAGAGAATACATTAACAAGCAAGTTCCAAAAATTAAGAGTGAAATTAAAAAATATTCAAGTAGTGTCGTTGACAATGTAGTCACAATTAAATTGAATGAGGTTATTTCTCAACTTGACAAAACGACTGAAGGTAAAGTCGTAAAAGATTCGCAGGTATCAACATTATTAATGAGTTATGAATTGATAAAGGAGTTGAAGAAGCACGCGAATGAAAAAAAGTGAACTTAAGACTTTAATTAAAAGCATAGTTTCTGAAATTCTTTCTGATGAAAAGAATTTAGATGAAGTAAACAC
>Ga0181402_1000122_pt1 | contig 26735 bp, 26 predicted proteins | sample 25SPOviralmetaG_FD_130131 | JGI IMG/M metagenome (GOLD analysis project Ga0181402, IMG submission 130131) | Marine viral communities from the oligotrophic San Pedro Time Series (SPOT) site, San Pedro Channel, CA, USA - 25 SPOT_SRF_2011-08-17 | ecosystem: Environmental > Aquatic > Marine > Strait...
AGCATAGTAGAACTAATATTACTCTTACCTGTAGGCTCGAATACCTTATTTAAATACTTTGTTAATCCGTTAGATGTAATTGGTTTTCTTTGACTATTAAGAATTAAATGCCCACTCTTATTAATTCTTAACCATACATTCATTACACTATTTAACTGTTTGCCTAAATCTATTCTCTTAGTGTCGTATTTTTTATCAGTCTTATATTGGCCTAATGAAAAGAATTTTTTATTACGGCTCATTACCACTAAGTAATTACCTTTCTTTAAATCTGCCTCAGTCATATCATCATACTTACTTTTACTTATTACTTCCATAATATAATCATTACGGAGAGGGGGGTTTTCATCTAATATATATAAAGATGCCACTACCCATTTCTGTATTAAGTTAAATTCTTTATTAGTTAATTTATCAGGCTCTTTCCTTAATAAGTCTCTTTCCATAATCTCTCTCTTATAACCATTCATTACCTTACGAAGTTTTTTAAGACTTACCCAATTCTTACTTTCCTTTTCACTCTTAGTTTGCTCCTCTACTTCTTCTTTATATGCCTTAGCAACTCCATCTAAAAACTCTCTGTATTGTTTTACTTCTGTCTCATACTTCTTACCCTGAGAACTTAATGCCACAATGATGGCTGCTGTATAGTTTTTTTTAGTAGATTGCTTCATATCATCCAATACTCCTATAACTTTTTTCTCATCCTTTAACCAATCTAAGTTTTTCATTTCTTTATCACCTTCAATTCTTTCGTATAATCGTTTAATCGATATAAGATATGCCCGTAATGAGTTAGGCTTAATATTACGGCTCTCTTCAATGTCTTTACGCAATGCATCCATTTTATATATATCTTATATTTTTTAAATTAAAATATAACATAAATCTTAAATTATTTATTCTTTATTTATTTTTACAATGTATAAGTCTAAAATATACTGAGTTAATCGTAATAAATGATAGGCACCAAAGTTTTCGGTTTTAATTACATTCTTTACCAATTCGAAGTTATCTTTATGGGCATTATCCAATACCATACTTAAGTTAAGTTTTTTCTTTACCCAATCCGTTAATACTTCATCTTTAACCTGAGTTATATGATTGGGCCAAGATGAAAACATTGCCGTCCATTCATTACTGGCGGCTGAGGTTATTATTTCGTAATCGTGGCATAATAATGGATGCTCCTTATATGCTTTAATAAATACTCTAAAATCGTAATCATTACACATAAAGTCTAAATGGTTATATGGCACATTCACTACTTCATTATCATCCGTATATTTAGTGCCTATCCGTTTGAAAATATTATCCATTAACTCTGCCAATGCTTTCTCACCTCTCTTCTTACTGTAATTAAGTCGTGGATACATAGACTTCTTCTCTATATTAATCCAATTCTCATCTATACCTGAGGCAATAATCTCACTGAAGTCCCGTAAGAACTTAAAGAGTAAATTGCCGTCGTCGTTAAGTGGTTGCCAAGTAATAGTAGTCATTGTATATTTATAATATAAGAAAAAAATTCTTTAAATCATTATATTATATATAGTATAATATAATAAATATAGAATAAATCTAAAATACTACTTAAAACAATCATAAAAAAATTTTTTTATGATTGTTTTAAGTCCTTTTATTGTTTTATGTTAGTTTTATGGTATATTAATAACTATATTATATACTACTTAAGGGTTATACATACCCTAAATACTGTAAATAGTCTATATTTTCCGTATTATCATCGAAGATTTCTGCCCCATCTATCTCGAAGTATAAATCACTTTTCTTCTTTAACAGTCTGGTCGCATACTTACTTTTCCGTATAATCTCATTATTCCTGCCTTCTAAAGCATCATAGTCCATTCGTGCGTGATATTCTTTTGATTTCATAGTCATACTCCTTTTCATTAAATCACTTACCTCTCTGCCCTTTCTTAGTTTTAACTTACCCTCTATCTCTAATATCTTTAATACCATTTCGAAGTATTCGAACCTTTCCTTATAGCCATCTCCATCTGTTTTATTGCCCTTACATTTGTATATCTCTTCGTGATTACCCCCCTTATTAACTCCTGATGTATCTTTACTGTATAACACATTATTAAAACATAGATTACAATAACCCTTACATACATATTCAATACTTAACAGGTTATCTTCCTGATGCTTATATCTAAATTCTATGCCTAAATCAGTAGGCAATAACATACTACTATAACACTTACCATTCTTAACTATACAAGCCCTACAATCACCCTCACATATAAAGGGACTGAAGTTATGAGAGACTGCCCCAACATTATCATAGTTATCGATATACATTTCAATTTGAGTAAAGATTTCTGCCGATTGTATAACACACTTATAACCCTGATAGTATCTTTGGTAATACTTAATATTATCATCTAACATCCATACTCTTTTATGCCCTAAGTCTCTGGCCCACTTTAGTATAGCATTTCTTACTGGTGTTGAGCCCATACCTTCTCTACTAAAGTTAGGGCACTTAACTAATTCACAGTATTCTTTATTATACCAAGCCTCATACTTTTCATATTCGTCTTCCTGTATAAATAACTTATGATGTATCTTACACTTAGTTAAGTATAAATGAGACTTACCATTACTATCTGCCCTACGATATGATAGAATACATACGGGATAAGCAGGTTGTATTTCTGGTATATTCTTATTCGACTTCCATATACCACGGGGCCGTATTGGTGGTGATATTTGAGTAGTCATAGTATTATGCCCCTGTTTCTTAAAACTAATAGTGCCCTTAAATACTTCAACTAACTCCTCCTGTAATTTTTTAACTAAATCATTCTTACATATAATAACTGTATGATGAGTATTAACATCCTTAGCCAATCCATTTCCATACGGCATTATATCATCAGTCCATTCATATAAATCTGTTTTATCTCTAACTACCGCATTCTGCTTCTTACAGTAATTTGCCTCGCCTAAGCCTGTAATACTCCTTAGTAAATATAAATCATTCTGGTTATAAAATCTTACTCTAAACTTAGTATAGTTAGTCTTATCATTTACATAATTAGTAGTCTTGAGCTTATTATCAGTCGGGTCGTAGATTGTTGTGTTCTGTTGGTTCTCCATTATATTATATTATTATTAGTATATATTTTTTTAAATCAATTTTATAAAAAAATCAATTTTTATTTAGTAGCAAAATTATGCCTGAAAGTCCTGAGACAAAAAGACATAAATTACTCTATATAAATCTAAGTTTTAGACTAACACCCCCTTACCAGCCAACCAACCCTCATACCCCTTAAATCGTGTCTTCGTGTCTCAGGCAGAATTATGGTATAAAAAAAGTTTAATTACTTAAAATATCTAATTACTTAATAAATTTTTAACTACTTAATTACTTATGTTAGCCAGTATGAGTTCATTAACATCCATAGATGCCGAGGCGGCAGTATCATCGTCTTCGTTCAGGGGTAGAGTAGGAGTAGAGTTCCTTTCTGCCTCCATCTCATCGTCGGTAGTAATAATATCGTTAGAAAGCACAGGTTCAGGTTCAGGAGCAACAACTACTATCTTCTTCTTAATCTTCTTAATTTTTTTTTTGAGTTTTTTAGGTTTAGGGGTAGGGGCAGGAGTATCTACTTGAGCAGGTTCAATAGCAAGGAGTTCATCTACGAATATGTAATCATTATGCCAGATAGTATGGTCTTTAACTTGAGCAGGGATATTGGGCCTCATATAGTAGGGAGCACCGAATTTACCACTTCTAAATTTATTGCCCTCACTGGAGAAGATAAGCATTTCATCCATAGTCGAAGGAGCCAAATCTACTGCCTTCTTAATATCATAGAGCTTATATAGGTCTTTGCCAGAAGGGGTTTGAGGTATGGTATCCATAAAGCCTAACTTCTCGAAGTGCCTATCCAACTTGGCCCTTATACATCTATCTACGAAGACAAAGGTATTCATATTACTCCATTCGCGCCTATTCTTTCTGGTAATAATCTCTTTCATACCATCATCTTCCATATGAGGTTGTGAGCTGTCTAAGGCCAAATCAGTATCGATATCGTTATAGCACGGGACGCACATCTGTTCGTCTTTGAGATTGGCCCAATCGTGAGCAATCTTGTGCCCGATAGGTTTGAGAGCCAGTTTCTTAGTAATAAACATACGACGGCACTTCATAGTCTTCTGGTGCGGCACACGATAGCCTCTCGTAATAACCTCATCACATAGATTGCAGGTGGTATAATCTTTATGCTTGAGTTTAGCCTCCTTATTTACGAAAGACTTTCTGGGCCTAGCCGCAGAGCGTTGGACTGCCTGTTGCACGATAGTGGTGTTATATACGGACTTGCGAAGGTTTTTCTGCTCTTCAAAGATAGTCTTGAGGTCGGCCATAATCTCCATATAGTTGCCGTCATTGATGGTTTTATCGCCGAATAGGCAAATCTCATCGATTTTACTTTGGAGATTGGCAAGAGCAGTAGTGAAGGCCACATTGTGCTCTAAACTTTCTGCCGACATAGTATGCACGGTAGCTTGATTAGGAGTTGCTTGGTTCGCCATTTTGTATTGAGAGTTTGGTAGTTGAGAGTTGAGCTTTTTTCTATCTTTCTTGTAGCAAAAATAAATCAATTTTGTTAAAAATCAAATTTGTTTTTTAGCTGTGCGATAAAAGTGCAAAAGTCTTATTTAGGTAAGTCTGCAGTGAAGCTGTAGGGATGAGAGTTGGTGCCCTCGAAGTGTGTGTTTTTAAAAATGGCAATCTAGCCCTAAATAAGTTCAAGTATATACTTTTCGGCTGATGAGAAAGTGCTTTCAGCAAGTTGCCTTTTTGCCGACACCACAGCCGTTAGTAAGTAAAATGCCTACATAAGCAAATCGACACCACAGCCGACGAAAAAAAAACGGCAAAACGGCAAAAAATTCGCGGGTGTCTCCCTTTTTAGGCTATGACTAATAGCCCAAAATTCGCGGGTGTCTCCCTTTTTAAGGGCAAAAAACGATGATACCAGCGGTTTTTAAATAAGCAGATTTTTTTGCACTTGCTGAAAAAAGAAATTACATTTTATAGCAGAATAAAAAACAAAATTGATTTGCTTTGCCTGCCATTTTTAGAAACAATCGCATACAACAATGACTTCCGCATCTCAGCAACCAATCGGCAACATTTTCAACCCTCGCACGATGGAGGGCAATTATGCTTCGAAGGCAGTTGGTTATCGCAGCTCGAATGAGGCAGGGTTCTTTGTAAAGACCCGCAGTAGTGATGGCTACTGTATGAGAGATAACCTTAAGAGATACTGTGAGATGGCACTTAAGTATGGTAGTGAGAGATTTGCTCTGCATATTGAGCAGTTCTACCCGAAGGGCAGAAATAGTGATAAACTGTTCTCTCATATGGCTATAGTAAGATACCCGAAGTGCTCAGATGAAGAATATAAGAAAATGTATGAAGATAATGATAAGGAGATTAAATTACAAAAGCTTGAAGAAGTAGAGTTCATCGATATAAGTAATGGTAGAATGCAGATATGTAAATTCGCAGGTAGGGCAGGTTCTTACTATCAGGAGACGACCAACTATGAGTGGCTCCATATTAGACTGGCTGAGAAGAATATGAGGGCAATTTTAGAGTATGGTGAGAATGACCCTCAGTTCTTCTATGTTATGGGCAGTCGTATATTCCTTACTGGCCGTGGTATATGGTTGGCACAAAACAATCCCGATATTGAGCAGATAAATAATACTGATAGTAATTTGGTAGGCTTATATATTGAAAACATCCACCACTCATACAAAAACCAACATAAGCCTACTACTGAATTTACTATTACGCCTGAGATGGATTGGTGTGATATATACCATAGTAGGGCAGTAAGACCTGTCTTCGGCTCCAATAGGCAAGATGTGCCTATGGGTGTAATACATACGCAACTAAGGACTGATATGTTGGCTATGACCCGTGAAGATGATAGTGATATAAGTGAAGGTAGTTAAGTAGTTAAGTAGGTAAATTTTATTAAGTAGGTAATTTTATTAATTAAAGTTTTTTTTATACTAAAAATGTCTAAGTCTAATAATATGAGTGATATAGTTATTGAGCAAGTAGATTTAAATAGTATATCGAGTGATGATGAAAAAGTGCCTAATGATGAAGGTGAATATATAGAGATGTGTAAAGACTTTAAGGAGAGGATGGAGGTAAAGAGTAATTACATTAAGAAATTACAAAAAGGTATATGCCACTTATACGGGACTATAAAAACCTTAGATATATTATTAGATAATAGGCTTGATGAAGGGACACCAGAAATATGCCTAATGGAGGTATTAAGACAGGAGAGTAGTGAATTAATAGATATGTTATTAAACGATAGGCCTAATGAAGAAGACTGAAATTTATTTTCTTATATTATATTAGTATGGATAATATAAGAAGAATAGAAGTAAAGAAAGATGACCTTATATATAATAAAGATATGGATGCTTGGTATAAACTACCATATGATAAAGAAGGTAAGAGGGTTCTTGCCCTAAAAAAATATACCGATTTTATAACAAAAAGGGTAAGAGAAAAAGATGCCCATTACTGGGCTTATAATGATGATAAAGGAGAGGTTATTGTTGTATTCGTATAGTCTCATCGGTGATATGTATATATACACCTCTATAATCATTATTTGCCCAGTGTTTATTACTATGGTGAGCTCGGTGTTCTATACGATTACTCATATCGTTATTACTGCCGTGTAAATGTATTACGGGTTTAGCCCTCATAGTTGGTTCGTTATTTAACTTATACTTACTCTTACAACAAGGGCAAGTATATCTTATATGTATATTGTCGATTGTATCTGCTACAATATTTAAGTCTTCCATATTTTAATACATATATTATTTTTTTAAATAGTTTTTAATAAGTATATTATTATTTAATTAATATAGGTTCTGTAAATGTATTAGTATGAGTAGGCACTAATACTTTTTCAATACTAAATCTGTTATACTTATAATGTTTTCTTGCCTCAACGGGATTTATAATATAGTATATAGCACTACGGTTTAACCCGTATTCTGCCGTAATCTCTTGCTGAGTTCTAAAATACCGTCTCATCTTAATCTCTTCGTGTTCTGTGTCTTTATACTCTGTTAGTAAGTAATGATAATATTTACTATTACCTGCATTCTTTGTTCTGGGCATTATTCTATTATTTATATAGGGAGATATTTTTTTAAATCGTTTTATAATAATTCGATTAAAAAATAATAAAAAATTAATTTAGTTATTAATTTTAAAAAATTGATTTAAAAAAATAATATATTAATATAAATATAATATAATGACTGAAACTCAAATGGCGACAAGTAAAACAATTACTATTAAGAAAAAGAAGAAGATTATTAAGAAGGCAAATAAACCTTTACAATCTTATACTATCGATGATACAGAACACTTTATTAATATTACGAGACCGACCAGGCAGAAAATGAATGAGAAAGGTATTATCTCATTCCCCTTCGAGTATAATGCTAAACTAAAGGATGGTTGGTGTTGTAAGTGGGCAGGTTCGACTGAAAGTGTGCAACCTCATAGGCCTAAGATACATAACTACGCCATTATGACGGGGCAGGTTAGTGGTATTATTGGTATTGATGTAGATGAGCCGAAGGATGGAGAAAGAGATGGATGGGCATTTTTACACGAACTCATACCTGAAGGGAATTCTATGTGGAGCACATATATTAATAAAAGTGGTAGTGGTGGTAGGCATATATATCTAAAATATAATGATAAGTTAAATAAGAGTAATAGTAGAAAGATATGGGTAAATGGTGAAGAGGCAAATATTAGTATTGATGTAAGGAGTGATGGTGGCTGTCTTATTGGAGAAGGCTGTAAGTCTCCGGCAGGTTATTATGAAAATATATCAGGTGATATAAGTAATCTACAAGAGATACCTGAGGCACTTTTAGAGTGTCTTATTGAGCCCCCGAAGACTGAAAATAAATTAATGAAGGCAAATAAGCATTCTAATATAAAACGAGATGAAGATAATAAATTAGTAAGTGAAGATAAGCTTAAATACCTGGCTCTATTCGAAGGCTACGAACACCACTTTAACGAGTATGGGGCTTGGTTTAATCTCTGTTGTTTATGTGTAGAGCATTTTAACTTCGATATATTCCATCGTATAAGTAAGGCGGCCAGTAATTACGAGGGTGAGGCAGATTGTCGAGAGCAATTCGATAACTGTGTAGATAGTGAATGTAAGAAGGATTTTGGTTGGTTAATTAATTATGCTAAGGAGAAGATACCAGAAAAGTATGAAGAAGCTTTCGGGTATATTAGTAAGTATATATATGAGTGTGATGATGAAGGATTTAATCAAATGATATATCATACTTACAGGCATAAATTTAAATTCGATGCTGAGAATGATATGTGGTATGAATGTATTGAAGGTTTATGGGTAAAACGAGATAAGAAAAATCTAAGTCTTAGGCGTATGATTGCCGATGACTTAATTAAGATATATAAGAAAAGAAGATGGTGGTTGGCACAAAAACTTAAAGATTTACCTGAAGACAGCCCTGAGATAGATATATACGAGGCTAGACTTATATTAATAGATACGGCTATTAAGTGGTGTCGTAGTAATAATAAGAGGGCTAACTTTGTAAATGCCGTCCAAGACTTATTCTGTGATTATGACTTTCTTAAGAAGTTAGATAGTAATGAAGTAAGTGGGCATCTATTCTCTTTTACGAATGGATATATTAATATGAATGAATATATTGAAAATCGTAATATAATCTTTCATAAACACAGGGCACAAAACTTTGTCTCTCAAACCTGCGGTTATGACTTCGTCCCCCGTGGTGAGATTAATATGGAGAAATTCGTAAAACTTAATAATCTATTAGATGATATATTTACTGATAAAACTGATAGGAGTTATATATTACAATCATTCGGTAGTTGTATGACGGCAGGTAATCAAAATGAAGTATGTGTATGTCTATATGGTAGAAATGGTGGTAATGGTAAGGGTTTAATAGCTACTGTTATTATGAAAGAGGCCTTTGGAGACTACTGTGGCACATTTAAAACTGCTAATATCGTGGGCAAGAAATCGATAGACCCTGAGAGTGCGAGTAGTGGTTTGGCCGCTATTATGAAATGTCGGTATGTTTATATGGCTGAACCTGATAAGGGTGAAGAGGTTAATAATGAGGCATTAAAACTTCTTACAGGTGGAGATGAAATATCATATAGAAAATTACACCAGAATATGCTTAAGGCTATACCAGCATTTACAATCTTCTTACAAACCAATAATATACTAAATACTGATTGTTATGATGATGCAGTATGGAGAAGATTGAAGTATATATATTTTGGGCAGACTTTCAGGACTAATCCAAGTGAGAAGGAGTTAGCTATGGGGTGGAAAAAGGCAGATATAACACTTAAGAAAAAGTTTTGTAGTGATAATGAATGGAAACAGGCATTTATACATATATTATTAGATAACTATGTAGATGAACTGAAGGATACTGAAAACATCATAAAATATACTGAATTAAGTAGAAATGATAACGATACAATCAGGCAATTCTGTGAAGATTGTATTGAATTATGTGATGAAGATGAAGTATTCGACCATAAGAATATGAATGCATATGGGCAGAAAAAGTTTTTAACACTCAATCAGTTAAAGGTAGAGTATTCGGCCTGGCATAGAGAACAATATGACGAAGACAGCCCATTTAAGTTAAAGGACTTAAAACAGGCATTAATAAGTAAATTACCTTCTTACAAGGCATCTCATAAAACGAGGATATTTAAGGGCAACTTTGTTAATGGAGATTGGTTAGAACCTGTTGAAGTTAAGGTAAATGATAGAGTAAAACAGAAAAATCATAGTCATTGCTTCATAGGAGTAAAATTAAAGGAGGATATTAGTATTGAAGAAGAAGACCCTGATTGTATTGAATTATAAGTATTTAGTTTAAAAATTATATAATAAATTTTTTATTACATAATTACCATAATAAGTTATCTGCATAATAACCAGCACTACCGACTTTCTTTCGATTTTTATTATGCCGTGTTTTATATGCCTTTCTTCTCTTATCGGCTACTTCTTTACCCTCAGTCTTTAAGAAGGTAGGATAGTCTTTATATCCAAGTGCTCCAACAGAGGCAATTTTCTTACCGTCTTTATTAAATACATCAATCTTCTTACCTTTACGAGTAGATGGTTTAACTGATACGCCTAACTTCTTAGCCTGTCTTTTAGTATAAGCCGTAATATTATAACTCATTTATATACTACCAGATTTTTTTTTGCCCTTCTTTTTCTTAATTACTTTCTTATTATTAAAGCCTATAAATATATCTTTTGGCTTCAACTCAGGATTATCTTTTTTAAATTGCTCTCTCTTTACTTTTTTATCATACTTTCTTAAAAACATATCATCTTTATTAAGTGCCAACTCACTTACTTCTTCTTTCGGTGCTTCCATTTATTATATATTAAGAAATTAATATTTTTAGAATTACATATTTTATTATATTTTTTTTTCTATGCATATAATAAATATGAGTTTAATTACATTAAAGTCCAAATTCGACAGCAATGATACTGCCGCAGATTTTAAGTGCGACTTTCCGCAGTTATTAGAGATTGCGCCTAAGAGTGAAGTAGAGTTAATTAATTTTCAGTTTAAGCGCAAAGAAGAGTATAAGATAGATGAAAATAACGATATATTGGTATTTATCTTTGGTGCAGGGGCAGTCTCTCAACAAAGGCAAATCCATATACCACACGGCACTTATACAGGAGACCAATTAGTAAAGACTATTGCCCAAGTTGCTAATGAGGCTACAGTTAATAGTGCCTTTAGAAATATTCGTAATGCAGATGGCACCCCGAAAGATGCATCAGGATGGAGTGGCACTTTTACGCAAACAGGTGGCGTCGACCCTGGCGGAGGAGGTGGTGCTTATCCCTTAGTAGTTATAGGCAACGACCAAAACGGTTATGATGTAGTAAGTGGCACAGGTAGTAAAGATGGTAAGAGTTGGAGATTTGCTAATGTAAGTAATGGCGATGAATTGCCTACATCTCAATATACCATAGTTGAAGATAATGCTAATGGCACACAATCTACATTTACACCTGGCGCGGCAGGAGTGCCAGGCAATAATTATGGTATTGGTAGAAACATCATAAGTAATTATGGTATGTATGATGCTTATTCTCAATACTCAGTAAGGATTAAACCAACTCAAGGGGGTAGAATACCAAAATCTAACTATGTTGCCAATTATACTCTTACCAATGCAGGCACAGGCTATCAAGTAGGAGATGAAGGTGAATTCTCAGGTGGCTCAGGTGTAGGGGCAACTTATCGTATTGATGCTATTGTAGCCGGCACAGGAGCAATAGATGCTATACCAACGGGTTTTACTGTATTAAGTGAAGGGGCAGGTTATACCGCGACAGATGTATTAACCTTTGCAGGGCAAGGAGATGGTAATGCAACTATTACTGTAAATGCCGTAGAAGCGGCCATTGGTTATGCTAAAACCAGAACAGGAGTAAGTAGATATACTACTTTCTTTCCAAGAGGAGCTCTACCAGCCGAACAATGGGATAACTCACAAGGCGATTTTATGTGCCAGATATTTAAAGATGAATTAACTATATCATCTCTTACATATAATAACCAATCACCAGGCACACCTGGCTATAGGCAAACTGTAATATCACCAGGCAGAGATGCCATCCAGATGGGCACTTTAGATTGGAGCTCATCAGGACTTCCTGCCCCGAACTTCGGCGTCGACCATCTTAAAGTAGAATGGATAAGGACTAATATGAGAATGCAATGTAAATTAGCATATGATACAGGTGGTAATGGCACATTTGGCACTTCTATAGTTGTAGCAGATACTATATTAACTGCAGGGGCAGATGGTAAAATAACTGCCAGTATGGCCGAAATCCGTTTTCCTTACATTCCTTTCATATATGCCGCTGTAGGAGTAAGTGCTCATAATGTATTAACAGTAGATGCATTATATTCTCCTTTTTCTGTTATGACTATAATAGGGGCACAAAATAACCATATTGACGGTTATAATAACAGTAGTAGAGGACTTAAATGGGCACAACAAGATGGAGTTAGTAGTAAGATAAGTGAGCAACAATTAGCCAACCAAGAAGCAACTGAGGCTGATAATGATTTAACTGATTTAACTGCTACACCAGGCCAAATTATTGGGCTTCAAACTGCCCTTAAAATAAATGAAATACAACCTCAGGATTTAGTTAGTGCAGGGGGTTTATTGCCTAATAATCTCTTAGAACCAAATATAGCAAATGCAGGGCCTACATTAGGAGATAGCAATGTTAATTACTTCTTCGAAAGCTCTACTAATTATACAAGTCCATCGGCATATAAATTCGATAGTCCATTAACAGGAGACTTCGATACTACATACTTTATTGAATTACCTGATTTGCCTATTAAATCTTTTAACGGTTTTTCTACTGATATTGGTAAAAGTATTATGGTAGTCCCCCGAGAACAACTTACGACAGGTGAATTCGAGGGTGTTATGTATTACCAACCCCCTTACCCTGTTAAAATACAATTACAAAATATAGATATGATGAGACTTAATAGTTTAAGAGTGCAAATAAGAAACAGTGATGGCACACTATGCACTGACTTAAATAAGCCATCTCAATTACTTATTAAGATTACTCCAACTGAACCAAGTGTTAGAGAGGCATTAAAAGAGTTAGGTAGAGTTATTGGTATTAGGCAAGATACCAAGATTGATAGTATTGGAGATACGGCACCAAGAATTTAAATACTATAGAAATTGATTTTTTTTTATTTTTGCTACTGAAAATCCATAATTAATTGTATAATTATTGATTTTTTTTTATATTTACTATATATAAAGTGATGGATTTACTACCCGAATTGGATATTAATGCCGATATCGAAGCTCTAATGGAGGACGATAAAACTGAAATCGAAGATATGACTGTAGATGATATAAGTAAAGACTTAAGTAAAGAAGACCCCCCTGAAACCGTTGATACAATGTTTAAGAAAAATATGCCTGTAGAAGAAGTAGAAATTAACGAAGTTAAGCCAGTAAAGAAGAAGAAAGAAAAGAAACCCCTTACTGAAAAACAAAGGGCACATTTAGATAAGATAAGGGCTAAAGCACTGGCAACAAGAAGGGCGAATGCTCAAAAGAAGAAAGAAGCCGCTATTAAATTACAAGATGAAATAAGGGCAGAAAAGAAAGAAAGAAGAAATGCACAGAAAAGGCAACAATATCATACTGAAAAGACTACTCATTTAGAGAAAGTCGGTAAAGGTGATATGGTATATGATAATGATGATAGGAGATTATATGAGAACGAGGACGAAGTCCCGCTAAGCAAGAAGAAGGCAATTAACTCTATGAACCAAGAAGACGATTTTACCCGTTTTATGAGTAATATGGATAAATTTATGATATTACAAGAGAAGTTAGAGGAGCGTAGAAAACCGAAACAATATAAAAATGTAAATAAGAGTGAAACTCAACCCGTTAAACCACCTCCATCAACACCAATTCCAATACCGAAACCTGCCCCTGTAAAGAAACTACCACCACCAAAACCTCATATACAGAAAGACCCGTATGATGATTGGTTTGGCTAATTCCTGAGACACGAAGACATAAAATACAGCCATATAGCAGGGTTAGAGCCGGCACGCCCCTTAATCTGGCTATGCTTTCTGAGCCCTCTATTTTGTGTCTTTTTGTCTCAACAGGATATTAGAATAAATCAGTATTAATTATATAATAATTTTCTAATTATATAATAAATGAGTGAAAACTTCGACCTTAGTGTATTACCAATCGTAGATAATAAAAATAAAAAGAAACTAAAACGACAAATACATCCAAATTTACCAGATATAAGTAGTGGGCAAGTAGGTATGATAATTAGTCCAATTAAAACAGGCAAATCAACATTAATAAGTAATTTACTACTAAATCCAAATTTTTATAAAGACTTATTCGATAATGTATATATTATTAGTAATACGATAAATCAGGATGATACTAGCCGCTTCTTAAGACAGGCTTTTCCAAATACTATATATGATGATGTAGATAATATAGATGGTATTATAGGCAATATATTAGATGCTCAACAACAATTCCCGAAAGAAGATATGCCTTTCATAGCAATTATATTAGACGACTTCTTAGGGTTAAAGAGAGGCAGTAAAGTCTTTCATTTAGCCGCGAGAAGTAGGCATTATAATATAGGATTATTGGTATTTGCTTCTCAGTTATTAAGGGCCGTGCCGTCAGTAGTGCGGAGTAATGCCACATTCGCACTTATGGGTGGGCCACAACCAAACCAGAAGGAGTTAATTAAGGCGGCAGAAGAATTCGGTAGTAGGTATGGTGGAGAAAGAAAGTATATAGATGTATATGAGAAGGCAACAAATGAACCATATAATTTTCTTTATTTAGATTTACAAAGTAATCCATCTTTAGCATATAAGAATTTTAAGGAGTTAATTTATAGGGGTAATCCACAGGCAGATATAGAAAATTTAAAAGTTAGTCAAAATCCAAATTTAATTAATAATTTAAATGAGCAATAATTTTCTTGCCTTATAATAAATATGAGTGGTTTAGCAGGCTTAGAAAGCACATTACAGTCATACGGTAGTATGCAACAATCGATAGGACAAATGCAAGACGAAGCAACAGGCCAAGCCCTTAGTGGTTGGGCAGATAAGAAGAGGAGTATAGCAGAAGGAGCGGCAAGTGCCAATGCTCAATTAGACGCACAAGGTGAGGCATTAATTGGCTTAGCCGCAGGTGAATATCCAGTATATGCTGGGGCAGTTAAATTAGGTAGTAAAGCTTATAATTGGTATAAGAGTAATGCTAATACAGGCTCTACTAATGCAACAGATGCATCGGGAGTAAATGAAGGTGAAGCACTTACAGATAATACTATGAGTAATACGGCTCAAACTGCAGATGTAGCAGGAGACCAAGGCACAGAATTAAGTGAATTCTTTAGACCTGGCACTACAGGAGAAGGAGACGGTAGTGGTTTAGTAAGTGAAAGACTTAATACAAGTGCTAATCCATCGGCAGATAATACAGGAGTAGAACCAGAAGCAACTGAAACAGATGTCTCAGGCGAACCACATAATTTATTCGATGATGCTATGTTAGATGATGAAAGTATGCCTATAAGAGGTGAAGGAGGTATAGAACCTGGCCTTACACCAGAGAGCTTTCAGCCAGGCGGAGTTAATAGTAGTAAATTTGCCGATGGCACACCAAGACCTTCTGGCTCAGACCCGAATGTAGCTCAACCAGAAACTCAAACTACATTCGAAGGCTCAGTAGAGCAGGCAGAACAAGGCTTAGAAAGTAGGCAAGGCTTAGGAGCGGCTCAAGAGGGAGGGCAGGTGACTGCCGCTACCAGTGAAGAGAGTGCAACAGCGGCAACTAATTTAGGTGCAGGTGCAACAGGAGAAGTAGGAGCGGCAACAGGAGGAGAAGTAGCAGCGGGTTTAGGCACAGATGCGGCAATTACGGCAGGAGCAGAAGGTGCAGGAGCATTAGGAGGGCTTTTAACTGCAGATGCAGTGACGGCTGCGATACCTGTCGTAGGGGAGGTAGCGGCAGTTGGCACGGCCATATATGCAGGGATAGAAGGATTATTAGACTTATTCGGTAGGCATAAACATCCATCGGCTCCACCAAAACCTGCACCACCAACTATACAGGGTGCATCAGTAAGCCAACAAGGGCAATTAGTATTACCAAGTGCAGATGGAGTAGTTGATACGCCTGCTTCTCAAACCGCATTTTAATTATTTTTTTTTTCTTATTTATATATATAAATGGGCAAAGGTAATCAGGCAGCAGATGCTAATGTTAAGAGAAATAAATTTATTGCTTTAATAAAGAGCACAGGGCAACCAGGCAAAGACTTTATGGAAGAAAGCTTAAGTAAGGCAGCGGGCACAAAAAATAAATTAAGACAGATAGGCCAAGAACTATACTTTTATTATATTGATAAAACTGCCACTAAAGCACAAATGAAAAAGATAGTAGATGGTATTATGAAAGGGCCTAAGACTATGGCAAACTTTAAGAAACTTTCAAAAGAAGCTGGTGTAGCTGAGAAAGATATTGATATTTTTTAATTTTCTTTAAATATAAAATCTTATTATAATACAAATGGATTATAATAAGACTAAACCAATGACGGTAGGCACAAGAAAGCCTAAACAACCAAGTAAAGAAAAGGGTAAGAAAAAACCAGTAAGAAAACTAAAAGATTTAACTGCCTCTCAGGAGAATAGACTTAAAGAGCACGCGAAAAAAGCAAGTAAAAGGCATATTAATAAAATGAGATTACTTATGAGAGAAGGTATGAGTTTTAAACAAGCACATACTGTAGCCGTAAAGATGGGTTATAAACCATAATATTTTCTTAATAAATATAAATGAGCACTTTTAAACAGAAATTTAATAAGAAGCATAAACAACCACTTACTAAAGCTAATACATTAGCAGAAATAAGTAAGTTAAGTGGTATTACTAAAGCATCATTACAGAAAATATATAATAGAGGTATTGGAGCATATAAGACTAATCCTCAAAGTGTTAGGCCCAATGTAAAATCCAAGGAGCAATGGGCAATGGCAAGAGTATATGCAAGTATAAGTAAAGGTAGTAAGGCAAATAAAATAGATAAAGACTTAATTAAGTATAAAAAAGGCAGAAAGTAAATCATTGACTATTAATCCACAATACAATAAGAAACCTGTTAATAAGAATACATTAAAGACTTCTTCAAAATACAAATCGGCATATAAATCGTTAAATAATATCATTATATTAATCATTATATCTTAATTTTAATTAAATTTTATATTAAGTTTAATTAAATTTTTTTTTTTTCTTTTTATATATTATAAAAAATGTTTAAGAGCAATCCCGATGGTAGCTATGTCCCGACTAAATCCGTGTCGGTAAAACCCGAGAGCCAGATAGATTATGGCCCAAACGAACAGTTTAAGTTTTTATTGCCTCAATTTTTAGGCTTTATGGATACTAATGAAAGTTATATGCAATTCGATTTACAGATGCAAGGTATAGGTTATGCTAGACCAGACCCGAAAGCCGCGGCCCATGCTCTCTTCAGGAGATTTAGACTTATGGATGGTGCAGGTATGGCAACTTTAGAAGAGGTTGAAGCTTATAATGTATTACAGGCTAACCTTATGGAGATGAACTCTAATAATGCTATTAGAGAAAATCGTGGGCAATTTATGGGTAGAAGTGCTAATGCTAATCCTGCACATCAGTTATATTACTCACCTTTAGGAGATTGGACTGCCGGCACTATTACATCTAACCCTGCTCCACTTAAGGTTAAAGTTAATGTGGCACTTAACTCAGGTATTCTTTCTTCAGGTAAAGTTTTTCCTTTACAGGCAGCGAGAGGCCTAAGATTAGAGGTTGATACAGAAGACCAACAAGTTGCCCTTTTTACTCCTTCTGCTTTACAAAGAGGAGTTAATATTATTAATGCCTTTCAAACCGATAGAGAAAAAGGCCCATCGGCAGCGGCCGCGGCAAATAAAGATGAAAAGGCAGCCATTGATAGCACTTTTACTATGGGTGTTAAAGCAAATGCCGATAATATCCCTGCTAACAATGGAGAACCAGATACCAAACCAAACCCTTATATGATTGGTGATATGTTATATATTGCTAAGGCAGATGAGACGGCCGAAGAGACTTTAGGTGTTATTACGGCATTTAGTAAAGATGGCTCCAGTAATGGACTTCTTATTACTTATATACCAAATAGAGCTAATGCTACAGGCCTTGCAACTGATTTTCCAGCAGATAGTCTTATATATGCTAAAACCGCTGATAGAGTTAGAGTTTTAACTTACCCTGATGTGCCTGCTACATCTGCAGCGGGTGTGGCAATAAATAGTATTGGTGCCGTTAATTATAATATTAGTGATTTAGAATATGTTATATCTCAGGTAAGTCCCCCTCCTGCTTATGTAAGTAGAATGATGAGCCAACTTAACTCCTCTCAAGGGCTTAATTTAGATGTTAAGAGTTATACATTATATAGAAACAATGTATTCGATGCTAATGGTATATCTCAAATGTTAATTCCTGCCCGTGAAACCCGTGCTTATTCGATATTATCTTACCCGAATTTAGTAAGAAGCTCAGATGTTTTCCAAAGTGATTTAACAACTTCTTTCGATGGTGCAGGTAATTATAACTATGTAATTGGTGGTAAATTAGTGCCTGATAGAAAAGTAAGTCTTAAAAGGTATTCTCAAACACCCGAAAAGAGTGAGGCATTACATCTTATAGAAACCGAAAAGGCAGTAAGTAATTGTGGCAATCCAGTAAGAGAATTAAGAAATCTATGGCAGAGGGCTATGGTTGGTAGAGCATTCTCTAAGTATGGGCAAGTTTTTAATACAGCCAAACAGGATTTACAGTTAAGGATTGATTATGATAGCTCATCAGCGGCTAAGTTAGTGCATAATTATATTTGCCACTTAAGAAGAATTAGAATGAGTAATGAAAATGTCGAAGTTATTGTTTAAATTTTTTATTTAATAAATTTAATTAAAATTATAATTAAATTTTTTTTTTCTATGCTTATAATAAATATGAGTAGTTCAGCATCTTCAATTACTAAGCGTGAGAAAGTAGAAGTTTTGCCATTAAATCCGCCAGGCAACAATACATACAGTTTTAAGCGTGGTAATCCAATTGTTAATTTTCAAATTGCCTCTCAAGATAAATTACTTTTAGGCTCTACATTAAGGTTAAATGGCACAATACAGGTGCAAACATCTGCAGGTGTATTAGTTAATAATAACGATAATAAAGGAGGAGGAGCAACAGAAGTCCGTATTAATGAAAGGGTTGGCGTTCATTCTTGCCTTAACCAAATTACTTTTAGTAATGCTAATAACCAAACAATAGAGCAAGTAAGACAGTATGGTAGATATTTAGCTACCGTATTACCTCTTACTCATTCTGCTCCTGATTTTAATACCAACTTACAGATGAAATCTCTTAACAGTAATAAAAATATACTTACAGGCAATTTAATTAATAACAATGCTCAATTTAGTATGCCTATTATGACTGGCTTTTTAAATGCTGGTATGCCTATTCCTTTAGGGCTTAATGGTGTTAATGGTATTAATCTTCAATTCGAATTAGCACCCGATAACTTCGTATTAAGTGGTGGTAATGCAAGTGATGGCACAGGAGCAGAGTATTTACTTAAGGATTTAAGTATTACATATGACCTTTTAGTCCCCGATGCTAAAGGAGTGGCCGCTATGGCTTCAGGTGGTAGTGGTATGATGGCATATAACTCTATCCAACACTTATATAGTGTTATTAACTCAAGTGAAAATACACAATCATTTAATATTGGCACTGCTAATACATTAGGCATCTTTCATAACTTTATTCCAACTACAGAAATTAATAATTATGCCAGTGATAGTCTTTCTACCAATCCATTACAGAATAGTGCAGGTGGAGGTGCTTTTAGTGCGGCTCAATTACAGGAGGTAGATTTTATTAAGGCAGGAGTTAAATATCCACTTAATTATACTATTGATAACAGGACGGGGGCAGAAAACAATACACCATCCACTCAAGTAGAAAGAAACCTTATTAACTCAGTAAAACCTTTTAATAAGTCTAACCATATACTTATGGGTAATACTACTAACTTAAGCAAACCCGATGCTATCTTCTTTAAGTTAAATCAGGATGTAGGAGGGCACAGACAGACAGACCAAGATAGTGCCTTTGGAGTTGGTATTGCATTCGATAACTTAAGTAAGCAAGGTGTTAATTATAAAAACAGTAATTATGCCGTAAGACTAAAATCTACATTAGACGGCCTTTCCCCGAATGCTATGTATTCTTATGTTATATCGAAAAATACTCTTATGTGGAGCCCTCAAGGCTTACAGGTTGTCTCATAAAACTTTTTTTTTCGTAAATATTATAAATTTTTAATTAATTTAATTAAGAATTTATTTTTTTTTTCTTGCCATATAATAAATATGAGTAAGAGTAATGCTATGATTAACTTGCCTGATGCTTTGAAGACTAAGCCGTTGGCCACCATATCGACGATGAATGTTGAAACTAATATATTAGACCCGATTACATTTAGTAATAATAGTTGCCTATTTGTATTACAGAATAAAGGTATATTGGATGCTGGTAGTAGAATTACCTTTAGCGTGACTTCCACGGCCGCTGCCAGTGAGAAAATGTTTTTATATGGTAAAACAGGTATTGCATCCCTTATTGAAAGAGCCGTATTAAGAGTAGGCAGTAATATCGTTGCCGAAACGAATGGCTTTAATCATTATGAAACTATAAGAAAGCAATTTAAAACTCAAGAAGAACTATTACAGAAGGATAGTGTTAAATGTGGCTATTGGGCTTCAGGTATGGCTAATTCCAGTGCAGGCAGAGTGGCTTATAATGCAGGAGTAGATAATTCTTTAGGCGTAGCAAATGCAACTCAATACAGGGCCTACGAAATAACTAATGATGAAAGCACAACGGCAGTTTTCTCTATAGGTTTAAGTGAATTATTCCCGATGATGTTTTCAGTCCAATTACCTCTATTTGTTATGGCTCAACCCGTAAGTATTGAACTTACATTTACAACTCAAGGGGCTTCAGGTAGTGCAATTGCAGGGGCAGATAGCACAGTAGGAGGCACAGATAAAGCCGTAGTGCCAAATAAGATTAATTGCCAGTTTTTAAGTGATACATTAACTTATGATGATGGTAGAATGATGGAGACTGCTAAGATTGTTGCCAGTGATAACGGGCTTACATACCCTTATGAAGATGTAGTATTAACTGAGGCAACAATACCAGCGGTTGCAGACCCTGGCGCAGGACTAAAAACAGACCAAGAAGTAGTTAGAGATGTAGGCCTTACGGGGCAATCGGTAAGAACCTTATTGGTGGCAGATACCGATGCGGCAGCGGATAATATATTAGGGCCTTATGTAAGTAGTGCCTTTGTAGCGCCAGATAGTTTTAACTTAGTAGTAAATGATGAAGTTATATACAATCGTCCCGTTGTTAATGAATGTAGAAGGCAGAATGAATTAAGCCAAGTATTTAATACAGACATTAATGTAAGTCAATGTGAATTCTCTTTTAATAGTGCAATTCCATCGGCTGGCCCTTACACTATCAATAATCCACTGATAGATGCCACTGCCACCTTTGAAGGCCATAACCAAAACACCGTGCAAGGTAAGAACCATTATAACGGCATTAATCTCTCAACCAGTCCCTTTAACGAGTGGGGTAGTGGTATAGAGATTGGGCAAAAACCCTTAAGACTTAACAGAACCTTACCAAGAGGACATACTGATTTTGGCCAAAGAAATATGAAGGTTTGGGCTATGTGTGAGAAGGCATTTAACCTTAAGAATGGGGTAGTTAGCGTGACTGCCTAATTAAGGTATTAATTTAGAATTTAACCGTAAGACACGAAGACATTAAACCTCCTCCCTTTTTATAATATTTTCGTTGATTAGGTATTATTAAGCATTGAACTTAATAATACTTATTTTTTGTCTTTTTGTCTAAAAATAAGAATAAATATTTAAGATAAAAATATTGTTATATATAAATAGTATGGCAACCAGAACAATCATAATAGAGGCAAACAGACAACAGGCAACTCAATTACCAGTTGATATAACCCCTTTACAATTGGCACAAGAAGATACACCGAATAGATGGACTAATAATATACCAGAAGGCATACCAATTGAAGTCGGTGATACAATACAAGTAGAGGCATGCACTATTAATGCTAAAGGTGATAGTGAAGCAATGATTGAATTTTTAGGTGAAGAGGGCATTAATACAGAGAAAGGTAATACTTTCTTAGATAATAGAGTAGAATTAGAATATGCCTTTTATATGAATAATAATTGGATATATAACTTAGCCTTACCAAAAATACAGGCAAGATTTTATAACGGTTTTAATGAGGCAGGCACACGATTGGCTACGAATGTAGCTACACCTGGCTATGGGGCTAATAGTGCCTTTACCTTTTACGGTAGTCCTGCCTTATACGATAGTATTAGTAATAATAATGCCTCTAATGAAGTATATAATATGAGTGCTCCATATAGTAATTTAGAAGGCTTCCCTGGCGCTACTAAAAATAAAACTACCAGACCAACTCAGGCAAAGTTATATATGATGAATAACTATGCAGGATGGTTTAATGCTAATCAGGGCAAACCTCAAACGCCAGCGGCAGATTTAATAACGGGTATTCCTGAAAAGGTAGTAGGTGTGCCATATCCCTTATTTAAGGGTGTATTGGCAGATTTAACCCCTTTATTAGATGAATTTAATAATGGTGAATTAATGAAAAATACCATAACATTAAGGGTTGGTAAAGGGTTTAATTCGACTTCTTCGGTAGGTGAGCAAATTACTTCTCAATTACAACAGAAAGATATAACTACGGGTAATATAAGCCCAGGCGTATTTATACAATTTACCGATAATACAGGCACTAATTTAAATAACTTTTCTGCAAGCCCAGGCTTATCTCAACCAACATATAAGACTATCCCTGCAGGGCCAGGGCTTATTAATTATTATTTACGAGCCGGTATGAAAACTGCGGGCAATGAACCTGAAGTCTCTTCTTTGGCAGAGATGGGTAATGGCACTGATACTACTTATGTTGCTTTCTTAGGCAATATATTTAATAATAATATTATGTGTGATAACCCGAATAGGTTATTATGGGGGGCAAACTTATGCACGGCACGATTAGGTGTATGTAGTAGTTTTCAGGGTGGCGTATTTACAACTAAATCTGGCTCTACTATGACGATTACTTCGTGGATTAGTAATGTAAATGGCTTAGATAATACTACAAGGGCAAATCCGTCTTTTCCAGACTTACCTTTTATTACCTTATTTGCTAATAGGCAATTTGTAGAACCCTCAGTAGCCAAAGAAGGTTTATATGTGCCTACTGATGCTATAACCGATGTAGTATTTAATTATAAAGAACCAGTATTTTATACGGGTTATAGAGATAACCAAAACTTGCCTTCTCCTCCTGATTTGTTAAATGATGCAACACAGAATACATTTAACGAAGGTTGTTTTGTTGCCTTAGATACTCATTATAATCCCCGTATTGATTGTGGCAGATTTGGTTTAAATATGGTAAGTATGAATGATACATTCGCAGGTGCTAATATGTTTTATATTAATGGTGCCAGTGCAGGGTTTAATAGAACTGCTACTGAGAATGATAAAATATATATAAAATGTGGTAGATATACTATATTATGCACTAATATATTTTACAATGAAAGAGGTTTTCAACAATTAACGGGTTATGGCCCAGAAGACTTTGCCTCAGGGCGAGACGAACAAGGTGTTTTTCTACCACAGTCCCCCGATACATTTGGTAAGTGGCATAGCAATGAGCAATATCCAACAGGGCAAGGAGTAGGGCAATTTGTAGGAGCAAATAGTTTAAATGTAAGTGATAGGGCAACTAATCCATTTGTAAATAATGATAATTTAGCTAAACAGGCATATATGACCTTAGATGTAGGTAGATATGATGATGGCCTAACTCAAGAAAGTGCATCGAGTGGCTATGAAAATAATAGGATTAGTATGGGTTTAGTGCCTAAGGCCGCATTCTTAGCAGAAGGAGACCAAGACCCGACCACCGTAAGAGACTATAACCAAAATAGAGTGCCTGATACAATAAGAGTATTTAGTAGATGGCGTGAAGTATATGATTTATATAAGTCCCCTGACCCTGCTAATCCACCTGTAATTAATGATACTATGGCAGAAGACTTTATACATATACAGCAGTATTTTAATGATACTTCTACCGTTAATGTTAATTGCGACTTAAGTAGAAAATATAATGTAGCGGCAATACCTTGCTTCCAGACTGATACACAGGATGCCCTTACAATGAGTGCCGCTGTTATTGGTTTATTAATATATGATGATATGGATGTGCCGAGTGTTATGGCCGGTTTAGATGCTTCAGGCAATAATAAGCCAGGTGCTACAGCCACACAGGCATTTATGAGAGGCAGTTATATTGGCTTTGACCCCTCATTATCGAGAATGAATTACTCATTGCCTATTAACTTCCAGAAGAGAGGTGATTTATATACTGATACTGGCGCTGATGAAGGTAAATATCCAACTTCTACTACTGATGATGCTTATTTACCATATTGTTATATTGGAGCAAATAACCCCGTATTAAATTTTGATGATACGCAATCGAGATTTAGTTTTAAGAATTTTCATTTAGATTTAATGGAGGGTGAGAATTACCCGATTACCGCACCAAAAACAGGGCAAGGCCCTCCTGTGCCTATTGCTAATACTCAGGCATCTCAAGTTATTATATCGGTTAATAACTCATTATGTAATTATCTAAGTAGCCAAAATCCTTCCTCTACTACTGAAGGCACTGCAGACGGAGATAGATATTTACCTGCCACCAATATTAAATTTGGGCAGTTTAGTAATGATGGCTTTTGTAGTGCTCAATGTGGTATTGGTATAACAGGTATGAGTTTATTTAATAAAGAGATGTTTGAAGAAGGAGCATTAGTAGTTGGTAATACATTTTTAAAACCAGTAGAGATATATAATTATTATCCAGTCTCTTACTTAGGCACTTTATTCGATAAATTAGGTTTTGAATTACAACAATTCTTACCGTGGGTAGGCAATAATGATATAGTATATAACAGAGGCAACCAGAAGTTATTTAATAAGTTAGATGTAAATTTAGGTTTAGGGCAATTGAGAACCTTATTACCTGCAACTACTAATGCTTATTATTCTGCTACTGAGATGCCCTTTTTAGTGACGCAGAGTAGAGGTTTTCCAATTAATAATAATGGTGGCATACCGAATGGAGTTGTTGCTAAGACTAATGCCGTAAGTGATGAGATTATAGCCAATAACTTGCCCCAAAAATTAGATTACCCTTATTTAGTAGTATATAGTAGTATAGCAGAGAATAGTGATTTTTATGGTGGTAAAGGTGGTAATAGTAGATTACCCGCTGTAGCATATATAACCCGTAATTATGCCCAAGGTGATTTCTTTTATTCGTTTGCTACAACTTGGCAATATACCGCTGATAGAAGTTTTATTATTACTGATATAACAAGTGATATACGAATGCCTAATGGTAGTCCTGCACCCTTAGATAGGCAATCTTCAATCATATATAAAATAACAAAACCGTTAGTAAGTGCCAATCCAGTCGAAGACACGAAGACAAAAAATACACCCTCTAAATAAGTTTTGAGCTTAGTTAGTGGTTGATTGAAAATATAAATTATAATAAGAGATTTTATGTCTTTATGTCTCATACAAAAACGAAAATTAAATAAAGTATTTATTTTTTTAAAAAATTGATTTATATTTTCTAGCTAAAAATATAAATAAATTAGTATGTCTAAATCTCATAGAACCCCGAATACCCGTGATACTGGCATCCAGCATAAAAATTATATTGGTGATATGGTAGTATATAAAACAATAGATTATAAGAGATATAAATGTGGCTTCTCTAACTGTGATTTAGATATAACTGATGATTTTTCGGCCCCTCCATTCGTCCATTCTAATTCTGCCGAACCTTACCCTTTTCGATGCTGTGGCCTCTGTAATGTAAGAAAGGTAATACCTCTTCGTATGCTACAATCTCATCTTGCTAAAAATCCAATTACTTCTTCTTCTCCTTCTCCTGCTTAGTGTCGTCGTATGCCAATCTACTACCAGGCATCTTACCTTTCCTTGCATTACCTTTCTTTGTAGTTTTACTTGCACTACCCCTTGCTGAGGCACCTTTCTTCTTATAAGAAGGCCCTGCTTTCTTAAGTGCTTCGTTATACTTAATATTATTCTTCTTAGCATATGCTTTCACGTGCTCAATCCAAGAACTAGCCATTTATTATATAGTAAGAAAAAAAAAATCTATTATTTAATTTAATTAACTTTTTTTATTAGTAATCTCTATCATCATTTTCATATGTAATATTCATAATAAGTTGCCCATAAGATACTTTATGAGGCCCCCAATAGAAGTCTTTATATAGCTCATCTATAGTAGTGGCACCTCCATCTGCGATTTGCTCAGCGGCATATTCTTCGAACTTAAGTCCTCTATTAATTATATCAAGACATTCTTTCATATTGGCTTTAACTTTATCCATTTTGCTATATTACTTAAAATATAACAAAAAAAAGAATTCAATTTTTATTTTAAACTTTTTTATATAATTCCTGTTGCTCTACAGAATGCCCCATCTTATCGGCTAATTCCTGTTTTTCTTTAAGTGCAGGGCCACCAATCTTTTCTGTAATAAAAATATGCCTAAGCATAGTAGAACTAATATTACTCTTACCTGTAGGCTCGAATACCTTATTTAAATACTTTGTTAATCCGTTAGATGTAATTGGTTTTCTTTGACTATTAAGAATTAAATGCCCACTCTTATTA
>Ga0181402_1000123_pt1 | contig 26733 bp, 47 predicted proteins | sample 25SPOviralmetaG_FD_130131 | JGI IMG/M metagenome (GOLD analysis project Ga0181402, IMG submission 130131) | Marine viral communities from the oligotrophic San Pedro Time Series (SPOT) site, San Pedro Channel, CA, USA - 25 SPOT_SRF_2011-08-17 | ecosystem: Environmental > Aquatic > Marine > Strait...
GCATAAAAGACGTATGACAAAAAATTACCGTGGACAAGGTAAATCACGTTAGTTCAAATCAAAAGAATGATAAATAATACTACACCCGAAACAATATAGGAGGGGAATACATGGATATATTAAAATCAATTAAATCTTGGGCTGGTGGAATAGCAGAAGCCGGCGTAAGTTTAATCGGTCTTGGAATCGTACTAGAGATCTTATTCAATGGTATGAACATTCCATTTTGGCCAAAAGTAAACGTAACAGAAAACATTCTGGGACTGATCAGTAATTTTAGTGACCAAGGTCTAGTAGGTTTAGTCGCAATTGCAGTCTTATGGCACATATGGAATAAGAAGTAATGATTAATTGGGTAAAGAATAGAATCTCAGAAAGAACTACATGGGACGGTGCAATGTTAATAGCACTTGGATTGTTAGTTCTTTTCTTAACTCCACTCGCAAAAATAGCTGCTGGATTAGCAATAATCTATGGAGCATGGACAATATGGAAGGCAGACTAATGACAATAATAGAAACAAACTTTGGCGCTAGAATAGACCCAAAACGGGTTGCTCTAGGCAGCGCATCAAGTGTTAAAAAGCAAGGTGCGTTTTTCGTTTTTAGTATTAGAGTAGATAACAACGATGTAAGAGAGTATTCATTCAGTGATCGTAACAGAGCAACTGCAATGAGAAAGGTTTTAATTTCTCACATGGAAGCAAAATTACGAAATGATTTAAGAGTTGCCGTAGTATAGGCCTAAAACGAGAAAAGGGCGGATGTTTTATTGCAACCGCCCTTTTTTATTTTTCGTTTTATTTAGATTAAAATTCTAATACAAACCCCACATTATAGTCTTCTTTTTTCCAGTCTACGTCTAGACCGGTCTTACCATATAGTTCTAAACCAGATATACCTAACGCATCATCCATTGCGATCTTATAGTCAGATCCGCCAAAAGTACTTGTCGTGATGTCGTAGTCCAAGTCAGCTGTTAGTGCCAAACCACCAACAAGATCTATAGTTTTGCCAACTTGTATATCGTACTGTGATACTTCATCAGTAAGATTATAGTTGCCTGTTAATTTCCAGTCCAACCCTAAAACATCAGCTTTAACAGGTAGTACTGAGACTGTAGCAAGTAATATTGCTGCTAGTAGTTTCTTCATAATCGTCTCCAGTTTGAGGTAAAGTTTATCAAGGCTAGAATAGCCCCTACCAGTTATTTATAACAATTTATTGACACTTTAATTTTTTGTAGTGTCAACTATTTGACACCTAAAATCTTCCAAGAAATTTAGCGATGTGATGTACAAATGGTAATAGCATTATTGCCATTGCTAAGTTCATTCCAGTATGCGCCATTGCGATACGTAAAGTATCACCTTTCGGCATTCCATCAGATACAAAGAATCCAGCTAACCATATAGTTCCTGTAGTTCCTATATTTGCACCTAATACACAAGCAACCGCAGCTGGAAGCGGTAGAGCTCCAGATGCAACTAAAGCAATAATTGCTGTGGTCGATAGCGAACTGGATTGCCATGCGAGTGTCATTATGATTCCACCGAAGAACATATAAATTGGATTCCCTAAAAAGTATTGTAGGTGTTCCATATTACCCATTGATTTCATACCGCCTGAAAACATTTTAAGACCGATATAAAAAATAATTAGTCCTACTAAAGCAGTAGTAACTGGATTAGTTAACAACCATTGAATACTCATGTCCATAGCATTTACCTTCTTAATTAATTTTTTAGATTTCTTTTTCATAGGTTTTACCTTTTAATTAAATAAAAGCAGAGATTTTAAGGCCTCTGCTTCTATATATCAAATTTGTATTAAATTTTTAAAAACAATTTTATTACAGTTTTATTACAAACTATTCATTGTCTTCGGGTTCAATACCTGGATAAGGCGGATAATCCCTTTCAATTTTTTTCTTCTTTTTAGTGGTGTTTTCTGAGGCTTTAATCCAGCCTTCTAATGCGTTTTTTCCAGAAACATCATCACATGGATCATCCTTGTCTGATTCATGCATGTTACTCCTTTTAATATTGTTCTTGTCATAAGAATTATTTATTAAAAAGAACGCTTTGACAGCTACTTCAAGCAATTTTCTTTAATGTACCTTCTAAAGCTTTGTAAATCAGCTATCAAATAACCTGTTAAAAAGCTAGTTGCAGCAATTCCTATTACAGCTATAAATTCATTTAGTTCCATATTATTTCCTTATTCTAGGGTTAACTAGAGCCTTAAGAGGCTCTAGCGAATTCAACTGCTTTTTCAGCAGCTCTTACTTTACGACCTTGGTTGAAACCGAACCACTGGCTGTGTAGCCTGTTTTCTGCGTTTCTACCCTGATGATGATCAGTAATATATGTTACTGAATTCAGAGCCTGCCACCAAGTACCTGGTGCATACTCAGCACCTGGTTGAACTTCAAGTGCGTCGTAGCACATCTTTGCAGCTCTTGACATATCGTCATAACCATTAACGGCTTTGACTTTCTCCTCTTCTTTTTTAGAAGTAGTTGGGAAAAGCTCATTGTAATATTTTACAAGCGCGTCGACTGAAAACTTTTTGCTTCCAAGAAACTGAGCCATGTCCTTGTACTTCGCAAATTTTTCATGAGCGATACCTAGTGTTTCCTTAACACTATCAGGATCAAAGGCAGTCCTGTGTCCAACTCTTACTGATCTCTTGGCTTCAGCCTGAAGAGACATTGTCAAAGTGTTATTGCAAACAACTCTGATCGGAGTAAATCTAACATCCATAGACTTACCGTATTGGTGAGGAGAAGAAAGAAGCATATATGCATCTACTCTGTCGTCACCGAATACATCAAAAGACTCTTTTACTTTTGCAAGAGCCCATATGATTGAACCACCTTTAAGTGATCCTGCAGTGTGCATTTCCATGTCACCTGCCATTACGAATTCTGTAAAGAAATCGAATACGTCTGCATTTTGTATGGGATGCCATTCATCACCTACAATATCCAGAAATTTTTCATCGGAAGATCTGATTAAAGCTTTTCTTCCTGGAATTGTTATAGACTTCATGCCATCTATAACTTTTAGTTCCTTTTTCTCAACAGTCCAATCAAGGCCTGCTTTCTCCATCATCATAGCTGGAGTTAACTCGTTACTAACTTTAACACCTAGACCATGCCATGGGAGTTCCCCTGCATACGCCATTGTTTCTACTTGATGTGCCATTTTGGCTCCTTCCTTTTCAATTTATAGTAATATTATACTATAATTCTTCTTAAAAGTACACCTTTTTTTTCAAAATAAATGAATTATTTTCCAGTGACACCTGGAATCTTTCCTTCAAGTGTAAAGCCTATTGGCGATAGTGGTGCAGATTCACTGTGATCAGTGTAGTCTCCGTCACCGTGATATCTTCTAATAAATTTTTCTCTTGTGAGATTATTGTCTTTTACTCTATAAACTACATATTCTTTTAGTACTACGCCTTCAATGTCTTCATCAAAAGCAGTTGTTAACGGTCCTATATTCATTTTAATTACCTCCTGATAGTATATATTATATAAATAGTTTGGTGAATTATATTATTACTCCTTTGAGTTGCATTATGGGAAGATAAAGTAGGAGTAAAGATGTTCGATCCAGTTAGTATTGGTGTGGCGATGTCCACAGCCAGCGCCGCTTTTGGTGGAATCAAAAAAGCATTCCAAGCAGGTCGCGATTTAGAGTCTATGACACAGGACCTATCCAGGTGGATGGGAGCTGTATCTGATATTGATAATGCCGCGAAAGATGCTCAAAGTCCTGGTGTCTTTAAAAAAGTTTTTGGGGGAGGATCTGTTGAGTCAGAAGCGATAGAAGCGTTCGCAGCGAAAAAAAAGCTTGAAGAACAAAGATACGAATTAAAACAGTACTTAATGTTTACACATGGATCTGCTTCATGGGAAGAACTACTTCGTATGGAAGGTCAGATCCGGAAAAGACGACAGAAAGAAATATATGAGAAAGCAAAATTTAAAAGAAAGATATTTGAGTGGACTGTCATCGCCCTTGTCCTCAGCGGTGCTACTCTTATTCTTGTCTTGTTTGTTATGGGTCTCATGGGTGTCGACCGCGGTTGGTTCGGATAGAAAACAGCCTGAGAACATAATACAATGCTTTAGTTGTTTTCTTAAAAAGTTTAGTGACTGGACATGGGATCAAGAAAAACGTCTTGGAATAAGAGAAGATCCAAAGTACATTACCTGTAGAAGATATAAGAGAGTCATGGCCAAGAACGGAGATCAGGTTTGTTTATATAAAGGAGCAAACGATACCTATCAATTAGTCGTTGAAGGACAATGTCCCGTAACTTACCAGTGTAAGTATGATCCTAATGGACAGGAACCAAATATTGATAGTGTTGTAGATTCTTTAAACGATGCTATGAAGTAATTTTGTTAATCCATTTTTCGTAAGCATCTTCAAACCCTTCTTGCTTATATGGATAATTAAACTCTTCGTTTATCCAAGCCCTTTTAAAATAACCATCAAACATTCCTTCAACAGTTTCTTTTGATAGAGGCAGGTGCCCTTTAGTTTTGTAGAAAATTTCTGCTTTAAATTTTAAATCAAACACCGAAACTCTCCCCACAACCACATGATGCCTTAGCATTTGGATTAATAATTTTCAAGTAAGATCCTCCTATTTCTTTTACATAATCAACTGTACAACCAAAGACAAACATTTCTGCCGTTGGATCAACCCATAAGTTTCCTACTTTAGGTTCTTTATCTGTTGTACCCCAGACGTATTGAAATCCAGCGCAGCCTCCACCTTTTACGGTTAGAGAAACGTTTGGATCTCCAATATCCTTTAAATAATTTTCTGCAGCTTCAGTAAGCTGTATTGGTAAATTAAACATATTACTATTTATCATTTAAAAACATTTCATGAAGATATGTCATCATTTCTTCAGTGCTTGATCTTTTTAAAAGTAAATAATGATTATATCTAATTTTTTCTTTTATTGATGGCTGTTCCCAAATCTTTCTACCTTCTTTCTTGACTCGAATTAATTCTTTTATAAATTCATCCATCATTTCTTCTGCTATTAATCCTTTGTCTTCAAAAGAATAGTCAAATACCTCATCAAATATTTCATACCCAAGTTTCTTTATTCTTTTATTAGCGTTTAAGAGATTAGGTTCTCCTGTTTTATGTGATTGATGTGGTCGAGCATATATTATAAAAGGGATCTGAGCATATATAGGTTTCATAAGTTTTTCTGTATGAAATGCATAAGTATTTTCAAAAACGACATAGCATTCGCTATCCATCATTTGTGGCGATATTCTTCTTTCTAATTCAGTCAGTTCAAAGTTATTATCTAATTCTTTACCTCTTTTGTCAACCATTGTTTCTCTTAGTATTGTATTATTATAATAATTTTCAGTTCTTGATTCCCAAGTATTTGCATTAAAAAGATATTCATATTTAGGTTCCCAAAACACCGATTCTTTTGCGTCTTCTGGTCTCTTGTTCAGGACTGACCAAAAGAACTCATCATCAAACAATCCTTCTTCTTCTCCACGAATCAGGAATCTTTGAATATCATATTTTGTTGCAACGCATCCCAAATGACTACAATAAAGATATTTTTTTTCATCATACCATTTAGGCGCTAAATATAAAGAAGAATGATTACCACGTTCTGAATACAAAGTAGTTGTAAATTCAAGTTCAAAAAATCTGTTTATGTCTACGAGATTAGGGTGATCAATACTTGTATGACATACAATCTTTATATCATTATCTACAAAATATTTCCATAATCTGCTATGTTTAAATTCCTCGTGAAACATGTGATCATCAATACATTCCCACACCATATCTACGTAAGTTTTTATCTTATGGCGTTTACACCAATTTATATTTCTCTGAAAGACTGGTAAGAATATTTCATCTGAACAATAATCTTCACACAATAATACTCTATCTGCAGTTTGCCATTCGTCCATAATAGTTCGATCAGCAAAATAAATTTTAAGATTTTCGTTTTTTTCAGGTTTATCTTTTATAACTCTTTTTAGTTCTCCGGTGAAATAATTAGTTATTCCTCTAACATCGCAGAGATTCCAAATAGCTGGTCGACCTTTATATTCTTCATCTGTCCAAATTTCAAGTTTCATTTCTTGTATTACCGTACCAAATTGCGTCTTTTCTTTCTCTCCAAGGGTCAACTATTACAGATCCTTCTGGAAATTTATAATCATCATTAATGCCACCATAAGTTATCTTACGTGAATGTGCTAATAAAAATACTGCAGGATTAGAAAAATCGTCAAAAGTACAATCACAAAACTGTGATACTAATACAGACGAAGATCCATCTTCATACGGTACGTCTGGCTTGAATCCTTTTCCAATTATAACGATTGGAAGATTATTTTCCAAAGACAAATCTTTTAAGAAGTTTGCCATGTTTCGAGCTTGTTCTTCCCGAGCTTTTATGATAGTATCAAATATGTCATATCCTAGTCTAAGTTCTTGAGCCATATATCTTAAAGCTATGTTATCTCTTGGATGACAAGAACCGCCGTCTCCCATTCCAGCTGTCATATATCTTGATGACATAATTCTTTCAGTAGAATGAGCAAGAGCATCTGTGACTACATCAACGTTCATGTTTCCAAGTTTCATGGCAACGTCCTGAATCATATTGACAAGAGTTATTTTTGTAGTAATAAATGTATTATAGAATATTTTAATAGCCTCGCATTCTTCATATGTTCCTCTGATGTATCTATCGCAGTTACACATTTGTCTATAGAATTCTTCTAGTCTATACATTGCTCTCTCATCTTTAGATCCCATCATGACCATTTCAGGATTTAAGAAATCTCTCTTAACAGTTCCCATCGCAATTAAATATGGATTGTATATAAAAGTAGCATTCCTAACATGTGGCTGAAAATGTTTTGCTGTAGTTCCTGGAAGGACTGTAGATATTAAGACCAGTAACTGATCTTTAATCATGTACTTATCAGCTTCGATTAAAACATCTCTTGCAATAGTATAATCAAAATCTTTTGGTTCAAGATCACTACATACATATTTTCCATCATATGCTGGATCATGAGGCGTAGGTACAGCAACAAATACAATCTCAGAATCTTTTACACAGTCTTCTATTGAATCTACTCCAGATCCATTTATGTCATATCCAACGACACTATGACCATGTTCTTTTATAGCTTCTACTACTGGTGCGCCTAATTTTCCAAGTCCAATAAATCCTATGTTCATTTACACAGCTCCAATTATATTTTCTAAATGTTCTTTTACTCTGTCTGTAGTAGAAAGTTTGTAAAATAAAGATTCATTGTAGTCTAATTTTTCTCTCACAGAGGCCTGATTGAATATTGACACAGGTTCTTGTTTTAATTGTTTAATATTACTATTAATTCCGTCCATTAATAAAAAATGATGTGTGTTTTTTGGTGGTATTTCTTCAAAAGAATAATCAAATATTTCTTCAAATCTTTCAAATCCGAGATATTTTTTAAGACCTGAACTATGGTAGGATCCGCCGTAGGATAGGAAAGGAACTTTTGCGATTATATGCTTGAATGTTTTTTCAGTATAAAACCAAGGATAATGCATAGTTTCTACATTTATTGCAAAATGAGAGTCATACAGCTCTTGTGGAATTCTTCTTTCTGCTTCCCCATCTACCTTCATTTTATTAATTTGCCAAGCATTTCTTTCAAAGGGCATATGCTGATATATTATGTCTTTATTTTCATTGACCCAGTCGACAATTTCATGAGAGCGGTTTAAAGACATCGCCCATTGAGTTCGGCTACCAGAATGTAATGTATATTGTTTTTTATCTAATAGTTCAGGTTCACTTTTTTCCATTATCGTAGAAATAAAAACATCGTCGTCTATAAGATTATTTTTTAAAAGAAGACCATAAAGCATGGCATTGTTCTTTTTAGTAATATCTCCAAACATGCATGAAAATAGATATTTTTTATCTTCGTGTAAAGTAGGATAAGTATTCATTTTAAATATATAATTTTCTTGTTGATGGACTTGTCTGGTATGAAACAAAAAGAATTTTGCGTCAATATAAACTTTTTTCCAGTCTTCTATTTGAAACTTAAAAGTATCATCATCCTTAGTATCAAAATGATACAAATCATATAACGGAGGCACGTTTGTTAATATCTTAATATTATTCTCGAGTAAAAAAGGCCACCATTCAGTTAGTTTTCCTCTTCTAGTTTTGTAAAAAACAGCGCCATTTTCCCAGCAATCATCTAATACTACTTTTATATGGTTATCTAAACACCAATTAACAACTGGTAGGATATCTCTTTCCCAATTCCAATTGCGGTGGCCTAATGCATGCTGCGGTTGATATGATAGACAAGGAACACGTATGAATGCAATATTGTTATGAGAAGAATCTACGTTATCTTCAAAAATAGTTTTTTTTACAACACCTAATGCTCGACTCCAAGATAAGTTTTCTCTTTCTGGATCTTTATGTTCTATAAGTCTATCGAATAATTTAACTATGTTAGAAAGTGTATTGAACTTATTATGTTTATGTAATGTCCAGATCGCAGTAGTCATCAAAAGTATTTTTTTAACATTTCTATTTGATCATCGTATTTTGCAACTACGTCTAGCTCTTGTTCAATTGCTTCAAGTACGTCCGGATGCTTTTGACCACCTATACCTGCTGCATTTCTAAAATATATCATTACGTTCATCTTATGTTTTGCGATATGTCCTTCAGCATGTTCTATCATTGCTTGCTTAATATCGTCACCAATTTTTGCCATTATAATCTCCCAATCAATTTATATTATATATGCATTAAATAAAGATGGGAAGCTAACCATAGGCTTCCCGCGGATGTATTAGGGCATCACCCCAAACGATCTTACCGATTTTTTTCAACCGAACCTATTAACTCCAATCTTCAAAAGATTAGCATAGGCATCGTTATTACTGCGTAGAGAGGACTTATGGGTTTACCTCCAACTAGGTCGCTCAAGATACCATATCTCATAACCCCTAGCACTTACTCCCACTCGGTAGAGCGATGTGATTCTTAGCCGCTAGGCTTTAAACCTGGGTACCACCCCTGAGCAATCAAGTTACGCCTCTTGGTAAGACGCGTTTCCTTGCACTACACTATCCGGTCCGTCGACCAAATTCCGTGGAGGATTCTGTTCCCAAGCTCCTCCTGGCTCGGTGCGATTAGGCCGCTAGGGCGTAATCCACAGGTGCAAAATCATCGTTTGCGTTTAGTTTTTTTAATCTTTAACGCGATTAACCGTCAAACTCCACATTATCTCCATACCTGTCGATCCTATTTCAGCCCCATCAAGAATACTGGAGAACCAAGCCACGTTCTAAAACCCTAAGACATCTGACTGTCCTTATCACCTGACTGCTAAGTATATGAAAGGATTTTATAATCAGCAATCATATACTGCCCGGGCGGTGCTACGAAGGCTACTTATGGGCCAGTATTCTTGGTGGAGCTGCCGGGTACCGCCCCCGGGTCCAGTCTATCTCAACTCAGCTTCACCGCTTGAATAATATATTTATTATACCATACTTTTCTGTGAATGTACACCTTTTTTTTAATTATGTTCACCACCAGCTCCTCTGCCGTTGTAGAATCCTTTTTCACTATTACCTTTATCAGCTTGTTGCCAAACAACGTAAGTTAAACAAGCACCAGATATTAAAATCATGTGACCCATTGCACTTACTCCCCATATCATATAGCTTCCCATATAGAGACCAAATATTCCACTCCACATCCAGGCTAAAACTGTAAACACAAGATGTCCAACCATCGGTGGCATCTTTCGAAGTGGTGATTTTTCAACCGAAAGCAATGTTTGGTATGCATCAACTCCAAGCTTTACAGGACCAACGACTGGCGTGTACATTGGTGATACGTATTTCTTAGTTCCATTTTTTAATTCTGTCATGTTATCTCCTATAATTCTTGATCATGAACATGTAGTTGTATTATTGCATAATGTAACACTTTCAAAAGATCTTTTCGAGCATCTTCTCTAGAACCTTTCTTTCCATATCTTTGAGCATACTTAAGTATGTTGCCAATACAGAAACCAGTTCCATGACCGCCGTCTATAATAAACTCTGCTGCTTGAAATTTCTCTTTTGAGTAATGACTGTCATATGTTTTATCTATATGTTTTTGAATCTCTTCTATAGAATTTTTTTCATTAAATTTATAATCAATCATTTCCATCACCTGGAACTGCAAGTCTTTTGGCATTCTTTATTCTCCTCATAATTATCAGTCTTTTTTCTCTATTGTATTTAGTCCAGTCACTTATTTCTTCTGTCGTTCTTCCGCATCCAATGCATACATCATCTTCTAATGTACAAACATTTCTACAAGGAGTTAGTTTACTAGCCACCTTTTTGCCTATAAAAAATGTGAGATCCAATTCTAGTTATTCTATCTAATGTTGGTGCCCAGTAAGGCTTCACATAGTTTGCATGATAGTGTGTAGAACCTTCAGTTATACCTATGTATTTGTTGTATATGTAAAAATCGCTTGCATACTTACGTGACTTTTCCCACGCAGTTTTATTTCTTGGTTCATCTGATTTTCCATCGCAGAACCAACTAAACTGGCACTGGTTTCTTTTCGGCAGGCCGTTCTCATGCTTTACTGCTTGATGTACAACTTCACATATATTGTTTGGAAAATGTCTGCTGTATACTCTATTCATGACTACGTCTGATACTGCCATCGCATCTGCGAGTGATGACGCTTTGGTTTCATGATATATGTTCAATGCTAAACACTCCAACGCTTGGGTTCTATTCATAAGTTTATACTCAGCATGTGCTACATGGAATATTCCACCGAATGCTAAAGTATTAATTAAAACTGCTGCTATTATTCTTTTTATCATTATACTGCCTCTTCCTTTACCTATATTTAATAATATACAGATTTCTAGGAATGTACACAGTTAATTTAATTTATTATATAGTGTGATAAAAATGTTACACTTTATCTATTATTGGAAAGATTTTAGATATAACTTCAGCACATGCTTTGGCCACTTCAATATGTTCTTTTTGAGTACCATTAGAAGTTCTTAATTCGATATAATGAATCCAAGAACGTATTGTTCCATTCACATATAATCTTGAAAGAGTATTCCCTTCAGGAAGAACGCATCTCGCCTGTTCTTTTGCAATGCCACTCTTAATGGCAAAGTTATAAGCAATCATAGCTTCTTCCCAGACTCTTTTTTGTAATGAAATCCACTTGCCTTCTAATGCTGGATCTTCTATATCAATACTATTTTGTCTGTTTTTATCGTCTTGAAGTCTAGCTTCTCTTGTTACGAAAATATCACCGAGACTATTAGGATCAGCATAACGCTGACTAAACTCTTGAAAGCTAAAGCTTCTATGACGGAGCAGTTGTCTCGCGATATCTCTTGTCGTTTCAACCTCGAGGGTAGCGGAGGCCATTTCAAAGGGAGACCAATGTTTGTTTTTGATGAGGTATTTGATAAGCTTATCAGCTGTCTCCTTGTTATTTTGGTTCGCCGGGTTTGAGACACGAGCACAGAAGGCGATGAAGTCTTGTGTATCGGCAAAATCATATTCAAACTCCTCGTTTGGTTGTGTGTATCCTACTATATTAACTCTCAATGGAATGTCTCCGAATCCATTGTATCTTCAGATGGTTCCATAGTCTTTATTTCATCTTTCATGTCATGCATCATGGTAACCATCTTTTCAAAATCTTTTTCTGACATGACTGTTTTATACATACTTAGTCCCATTGTAGTCAGTACACCTGCAGTAACTAAATGAATGTTCTCATCATCATCTTCGAATTCTTCTAGAATATCATTTACAGTTGCCATGAGTCGGTTATATACTTCTTTAAATTGATCATCGGTCAACATTCAAAATCCTTCTATGTAAAAAATTAAACTTATGCCTATTGCAAACCATACAAACGGTGCTTTAGGATTTTCTATTAAAAACTTTAATCCAGTGACTTTTAGTATTAGAGATTCAGACTGATCTTCTATCCGAATTTTGCCATCTAGTGTGGTTCTTTCTACTCCACGTGGATTAGGCGGACCGTTTATAAAATTTTGTCCAGGCATTATATTTCCTTTATAGTTTTATTGCTAACACGATTAGTATTCCAACTAAAAGTATATTTGTTAAAATCATCTGAATACAAAGAATCAAGTGATACCAGACCCATCGATGTTTATATAGAGTGTGTATGTTAACTCTTGTATCTAGTTCTTCATCACCTTTTGGTGGCCTTTTCAGTCCTAAGACTGTAAGCATTCCATAGTTATTAGCCATTTATCCAAACAAAGTCCCTTGTTTATTATCTAATTGAGGTTCCATTCTTTCTTTGAGTTCTAAAAGTCTGTCCTCTAATGTACTTATAGTAGTATAAATGTGACCAGTATCATGTGGTTGTATTTTTGTTTTTAAGTATGCTATTTCTTCCATTAGTACTTGAAATCTTGTTATGTCAGTTATCATATTTTCTCTCCTTAAAGTTTAAAACCTTCAAATGCTTTTTCATCTATAATTGCTTTACCAGTTGGTGTCTTATCAAAAACAGGGGTGTCATCCATAAGAGTTTGTTCAGATTCGTTTACATCGTATAGCCTCATCTTAGATCTATCAACTCCTATTACAAACCTTTTCTTAAATGTTGGATCATTATATCTATTCTTTAACTGTTTCACTGCAAGTTGACCCATGCCTTCTAGCTCTTCAGTAGATATAATAGCAAACATTAGATCGGCGGTTGCGGGTAATCCAAAAGACTCGGACGTATCTTCCAACCCAACATCCGAGTTAGAATAACCTGAACGAGTCGTTTGCGTTGCAGAGACGATCGGTACGTCAAACTCGACTGCAAGGCCACGTAACTCTTCAGCAATTGCTTTAATGTAGTTGTATGAATTGATTGCACCGCCCATTCCTTTCATTCTTGATGATGAACATATATTGAGATAATCTATAAAAATCATTTCTGGTTCGAAAGACTTCTTAAGCTTTAATTCATTGAGTAATGCTCTAAAGTGAGAAGAACTAGCTTGACCTGTTGGATATTCTTTAATAATCAACTTACCACTAGTTCTTGTAGATAACTTATAGACTCTATCAGCAAACATTTCTTTTGATAGATTAGGTAATTGATCAATAGGACAATCAAGTAAGTTAGCATCTATTCTTTCCGCAATACGTTCTTCAGCCATTTCCATAGTAATGTAAAGAACGTTACGACCTTGTGCTAAGTTTGCAGCTGCACAATGGCACATAAACAAAGACTTACCAACACCTGTACCGGCAAGACATATGTTTAGTGTCTTGTTAGGAAGACCACCTTTAGTTATAAGATTAAAATATTCTAAATCAAAAGGAATACGTTCTTCATCTCTATGATAAAACTCATATCGATCATTTGCATTTTCTATATAGTCATGGCCTACGTTTGTATCGAAAGAAACTCCAAGAGCTTTAGTTAATATTTCAGGTAGTGCGTTCTTAGTTAGTTTAGTATGTTTACCATCAATGATTGAGATTGACTCCATAACTGCATTATATAGCGCTCTGTCTTGACACCACTTTTCAGTACTGTCATAGAGCCAATTGTCATCAGCCTTTTCTTCTTCGAAGAGGTTAGGAATAATTTCGACTGCATGTCTGTATTGCTCTTCGTTAAAAGAATCAGCATTATCAATCTCAATCTTGAAGGCTTCAGCCGTCGGAAGTTTATTATACTTTCCAACAAACTTACCCGCTTCTTTGAAAAGAATTTTATATATTCCCTCAAAGTAATCTGGTTTTACGAACGGCAGAACCTTTCGCATATATTTCTCATTCGTGAGAATATTCTTTAGAACTACTTGTTCTATACTTGTATTCATTTATCCTCGCTCGGTGTTACTAAAATTTCGTTTCCTATTATTGAACTTTCAAGTATTGCTACTAAAACATTTCCTGCTGCTTGTTGAAGACCTGCGTCTTTATCAGTTAACATTTCATCTGCGCTATAATGTATATTAAAATCAAATTTAAGAGTAGCGTCATCACTTTCATTGTTTTCAAAAGCAGTTACTTTTCCAAATGATATTACAGTTTCAGGATACGGTCCAGTTAGAAATCTTATTCTCCAAGAATCCTTTTCTTCATTAACCGCTATAAATTCATAATCTACATTTTCTTTAAGCAGAGATGTCATCAGCTATCTCTTCCATTTCAACTGGAGCGGTATGACCTATTGAGTATTGTTTCTTTATAAACTCTTTAAAATCAGTATCAGCAAATATTGGAGACCAAAAGCTTTCTTCTAAAGTTCCAGCTTCTCTTACTTTATTCTCTTCTCCTTTTCTTTGATACCAGCCATTAGAAGGTTTAATGACGTGACCACCCGCAAGAGCAACATCGAGTAATCCAGAAAATTTAGAAACACCACCTTCCCATGTAACTGAGATTGGGATCTTTGATTTTTCTTTCACGAACCTAGATTTTTCAACATTGATAATAAAGTGATAACCTTTGATTTCGGTTCCTTTCTTATCTTGTTGACGACCTATGATCCATATATTGTCTGCTGAATAGTATATTCCTGTACCACCTGATACTACAGCTTTTGGAAATAATCCAATCTCTTGATAAGTATGATTTACGGCAAGAAGTGGAATATCTTTCATAGCGAGATATGGTGTAGTCATACGAAATAAACCTTTAAGAGCTTTTGCTCTAGACATATCGGCTACTGATTTTTCATTTATAGCATCTTCCATCTCTTTTTTAGACGCAAGATTACCAACTGAATCAATTACAACTATTACTTTATCATTTCTATCAAGAGCTTCAAGTTGACCAATCATATCAAACTTGAGTTCTTCTACATTTGTAATCGGTGTATGTAGAACTCTTGAAGTATCAATTTCAAATTGTTCAAAGTATGATTGCGGTGAACCAAACTCTGAATCATAGAATAACATTACAGCTTCTTTGTGTTTCTTAAGAAAAGCTGAAGCTATCATTAACGCGAATGATGTTTTAAAATGTTTTGATGGACCTGCTAATACAGTAAGTCCTGGTGCTAAGCCACCTTCTACAGAACCAGATAAAGCAACATTTAACATCGGAACGTCGGTTGTTACCATATCCTTATCTTTGAAAAATTTAGACTCTGAAAGAACTTCGGTATGACTTAGCTTTGAGTTCTTCTTGAGTTTATCCATTATCGACATGCAGTTCTCCTATTTTGGCATATATTATATTATACACTATTTTTACTAAAAAGTAAACTAAAAAAATGATTCCAATGTTGATGGTTCTGGTTCAGACCAGAAGTTTCTTGTCTTATTACATTGTACTGAGAAATCTGATTTAACAAGTTTACTTTTTCCTCCTAAGAATTTCTTTACGTTTTTTGCCATATCCATAGCAGTCGTAACTGGTACGTTTTGGCATATATGATTTAGGTTCTTAATTCCACCTTGTAGTTGGAAATCTTTTGGTAGTTTCATAATTTCTAAACACTCTCTTACGTTTAAAAATCTATCAACATCTGGATGAGTTAAACTATTCGGTAGGTGACCGACAAATGCCCCTATACGATCTTTTCCTACTTCAACAGTTCTTCTCATAACGTTGCCACCAGATTTAACTTTATCGGCCATTCTTTTTGCTTTTTTAGATTGACTGTCATAACCATTCTTTTTACACCATTCAGAAAGCTCATAGTAATTACTACCATGATCTTCGATCCAATGTAAAGGATTGGCAGATCTTTCAATCTTATTAAAGAATTCTGTATGACTTATGCCACCTTCCATTTCCTCTAATACATACTTATAAAAAGGATTCTCTGAAGGAACATCGTTGTTAGTCATTAATTCAGTCATAGGATCTGGTTCATTAGTAGCAGCTCCTCTTATAGTATCTTCGATCTTTTCATGGGGTCTGTCGTAGTAATCAAAGATAGGAACCTCATTACCTTTCCAAAAGAAATAAAAAGCCCTGTCTCTAACTTGACTTAACCCATGTAGTATTGATTTAGTTTTATATAGACTTACAGTATAACCAAACTCTTTGGCCATCTTTCTCATTTCTTTTACGATAGGTTCTCCCATCTTACTTGCGAGTCTAGGTGCGTTTTCACCCCAGAAGACTTGAGGTTGAACATTCTCGAGCACGTATCGAGCAGCACGAAGCATCCAATCATTAGCAGGATTATCGCTACCACTGGTAAAAGAAAGCGAAGACAAACCAGCACAAGGGCAAACAGTATTGACAACATCCACACTACGAGGTACACTACCACCCATATCAAGCTTAATATAAGGCACAGTCCTATTATAGTACTCAACAAGTTGGTTATCATTTGCTTCGAAATCCGTATAAGACAGAATGTACTCTGGTTTTTCTCCAAAGACATTTTGCATGGCTATGGTTTCTCCTCCAATAAGAGGGATTATTGATGCATGGGTCATTTTCCAATTTTTTCTTTTAGATATTCCGTTACGTCAATCTTAGCTTTAGACCAACCAGCTACGTTTAATCGATTTATGTTTGCTGTATTGTCTTGAGCTTCGCACTCGTCACCTTGTTGTACTGGTAAATCATATCCACATATCTCATTTGCTAGATAAGATACTTCATATCCTAGACCTGTTCCAACATCGTAAGCAGGATCCCAAGTACTCGGATCTTTACTCATTAATAATAACATTACATCTACTACGTCATCAACATGTACAAAATCTCTAATATGGTTCGTGGCATATTTAGCTGTGTTATTAACTAACCGGCCTATTAACATTGTGTCTCTTGCGCCTTCACCAAATACGGTAGTAAATCTTAAACCACATTGGTTTTCCTTTGCTGTTTCTTCGTTTACTTTCTTACTCATACCGTAAGGTGACAGATGCCAGTCATGTATACAAGATGAAGATGCGTATAAAAGAGGAATATTATTATCAGCACATGCTTTTTGAATTATTGTTGTAGTTACAACATTATTTTCCCAATATCCTTTTGGATCATTTATTGATGCCCTTACATCTGCCCATGCTGCTAAATGAATTGCAAATTCGGCATCTCCAACTTCAAAGTATAAAGCTTCTTGCCCACTGTTTCGATCTAATCCTACTACTGTATGACCTTCTTTTTCTAGTCTTTCGCATAAATGTTTTCCAATGAATCCTTCTGATCCTGTAACGATTACTTTCATTTGTCCTCCAAGTATTTTGTTGCTGTTTGTAGAGCTGAGTTGATAGCCTGATGCATATCCAAATAAGCGTACATTCCACATCTTCCTATAAACGTCATTTTTGGTCCAACCATTTTTTTATATTCTTCGTAAGTCTTTCGATTAACACCTTCAACATCTTTAACTGGATAATATCTTTCCATATTATTATCTCTGTAGTCGCATGGTGTTTCATATGTCAAAGATGTCCAGTTTGGATTATCTCCATGAAAAGGAATACGCTTCCATTCTGTAACTCTTGTACAAGGACCGTCATGAGTAAAGTTTACAGTTGTTGTAGGAAGTATATATGGCGTAGGTAAGTCGACGTGATTAAATTTTATTGATCTATAAGGTAACTCGCCGTGCTTATAATTAAAATATTCATCGATAGGCATAGCGTTGAATATATGGGCGTAAGATCCATTATATGTCGATTCCATTTGTTTGTTAAATGATACGCCTAAGTGTACTACTATTCTATCGTGATTAACGATCTCATTGAAGAGTTCTGTATAGCCGAGTATCGGCATTCCTTGATAAGCGTCGTTTGGAAAGTAATACTCATTGTCATCATCTCTTATAGGAACTCTTTTAATTATGTTTGGATCAAGTTCTTCTATAGTCTTTCCCCACATCTTGTATGTGTAAGGAGCAAAGAAAGTTTTGATAATGTTTTCTTCACCTACTATCTCTTTTGTTTCTTTATTAACTGGAAGAGTTACGTATGTTCCATCTTCTAATATAGCTTTAACTTTATGTTTATATTCTACCCACTCGCCAAATCGATTGACCCAGTCCCATACTCTCTTATTGTTAGTATGAAACAAGTGAGGACCGTACTTATGAACTCTTATTCCTTTTTCGTTTTCATAATCATATGCGTTACCGCCGATGTGTGGTCTTTCTTCAATGATCTCTACAAATATATCAGGATCGTTATCAACTAATTCTCTTGCAAGAGCTACACCTGAAAAACCAGCGCCTACTATTAAAACTGTTTTCATATTCTTAATGCTTTCTTTAATTCTTTTTCTTGGACGTTAATATCCAGTGGATGAGAATTATATATGGCAGATTTTTGTGCTTGTGCTAGAGACAGTAACTCATGTGGACTTAGATCTTCTATATCTGAAGCTTTTAAAGAAGCAAGTTTAGAATCATTATATAATAACATCATTTCTTCATATTCACCAATCAATATAGATCCTGCATCTGCAACTTGTAATGGACGAGCTCTCCACCAACCAGATCCTGCATGATCATATCCTGGCATTAAGCAACCCCATTGTTCTGCATATACTTGACACATATCACGTTCAGTTAAACGTCTTTGTTTTTCTTTTCGAGATCCAAAGTATTCTACTTCCCAGTTCGAAACGTTTTGCTTTTTTAACCATCTTGCAGTCTTTCCTTGAACTAAGGATGCAAAGTTAAATTTTCTTTCTTTATCTAAAGAGCTAACAAAGTCTTCTTCAAAGGTTGGTAACATTTCTAATTCAAAATAAAGTAATTGATCTCTATCAACATCTTCTCTGTCACCAGGTATTCTGTTCCTATGACAAGGATTTGGATTATATCCAAAAAGAAGATGCTCGGGATAATCAATCAACTTACTGAGATCACCACCAGAAAAAACAGAAAGAAGAACTGGTGCTTCTTTTGATCCGATATAATCAACAGCTCCGAGTAAAACATCAGTGTGTGGTTCTAATTTTAATTTTGTTATAGTAGGGTCAACTGAGTTTTGACTAATAGTAAAATCTTTAAGTAAAGAATCCTTATCAGTACAAGATAATATTCCTTTGAATATTCCTTCAGTCTGCCAATCATCAAAAGCCAGTATTAATCTATCTTTTGGCGTAGCGTGTATTGCCCAAAGACCATTATAAAACGCGAGTTGTAGTGCCTGTCTTGGTGAAGCAAGAAAACAAATCACTCTATCATAATCAGATAAATCTTCTCCGATCTTAACATATCTTTGTTCAACTTCATGTCCCATTCCTCTTAAACATCTTAAAAGAGAATAGTGTGATGGAACCACTTTTAATTGTTGATTTAAATAAAAACTTTCAGTTACCTGATTCTTATTCATTCCTGTTACTAATATCTTCATCATTCCTCCAAAAATCTTTTACAGCCATCTAACTTTGACTTGACGTACATAGGGTTATTTAGCAATCTATTTAGACCGGAGGGATGCGGTAGCATGTAATGTGTATAGCTGTTTAATCGAGTAATATATTCGGAAACCATACTTCCCCATGTTACTATTCTATCGTATCCTTCCAACTGTTCAGAAACAGCTTCATGGTCAAAAGTAGAATACTTTTTATCCCAGTAAGGGTCATTAGAGAGATTTATAAAAGTTACAAAGTTAATTCCAAGATAGTCTAACCATTCATGGAATCTTTTGTGTGAGGAACCTTTAGAGGTGCTGATTAGAACCTTTGACGGATTCATTCCTACGAATATAACTTTGCCTTTCATAATTATATTATAACAAATTTTTATGGGTTTGTAAACAGTTTATTTGTATTTAGCCATAGTTTTTGATATAGTAGATGCAAGTTCAGCTCTATCGGCTTCTTTTTGTTTGAGTTGTTCTACTAAATCAGAACCAGCATCAGCTCTTTTATACCAACTAAATTGTTGATCATGTACATCGCCATGTCCGTCAACCATTAGTTTTGGTTCTTCTGCAGGTGGAGGTGATTTAACTATAACTTTAGCGGTAACTGGTGCTGGCTTAACAAAGTTCCACATCAGTTTTATTCTTCTTTTAATATTTTCTGTTCTGAGTTCACCGTCTTCAATGTGAGAAAATCTTTCACTTAAGAAGAGTAACTCAGCACTGTCGCTATTAAACAAATTCGTATTTTACTCCTGCTTCATCAAACATTGACATTGTCAATTCGATGGACTCTTTCCATCTATCTTCAACATTTTCAAGTTCTTTCGGCCATACGACTCTTTTAATTCCAACTTGAATAACTCCCTTTGCACAGTCTGAGCATGTAGGAAGACCAGTAACATACATCGTACTTCCTTCAAGAGAGATTCCATTATAACAAGCATTATATATCGCGTTCATTTCTCCATGAACCACGTATTTTAATTTAGTTTCTCTGTTGTCAAGTCTTTCTTCTGAATCTTCTATTCCACGAGGAAAGCCATTATAACCTTGTGCTAGCACTTGACCTTTATCTCCTACAACAACGCATCCTATTTTTGTTGATGGATCTTTTGACCACTCGCTTACTTTATAAGCTAGCTCAATATATCTTACATCCCATTTTTTTTCTGGATCAATACCCATAATATTTACTGATTTAAAAGTAGCATTAAGAACAGGATCATTCATATCTGCAAATAAAGCTGGTTGGTTTGGATCTTTAAATAATTGACTCATTGTACTAAATCGAAGTGCCTTTCATACACATGTAAGTTTTGAACCTGCCAATGCATAAAACCTTTGAAGACTTGATCGTCATCTGCTCTTTGAGCATTTATATCTTCAATAAGTCTTTTCATAACATACTGTTGCCAGGCATAATCATTCTTATAGCCGTATACCACATCATTAGATCTCATTTGAACTACAGCGTCTAATCTTTTGTTACGAATGTAATACGTAACTGCATTAGTACAAATAAAGTCATTCTTACCGTCTTCATTATATTCGAGCCATATTGATGGACGATTATAGATCATAGCAGCTCTACGACTATCAGGATTATTTATTAATTCTTCTACAACATGTAGATATTGATTATGAAATTTTTCGCCAAAGATTAAGTAACCATAGTTAGAATTAATCTCACCAAACTTATTAGCAGAATATTGCCAAGCTGCTGGAGGTGCTTTAGTGATTCCAAATATCTCATTTATATTTGTAGATCTACCATTGTACCAATCTATTTCTGCATCAATATATTCACGATTAGGTGTACCAAATATTGCTGATTCATCAGCAACGAAAGATGCACCAATCATCTCAATAGTCTTTTGACCGGTCTTATCAATAGTAAATACTTCTTTTTTTAATTCATCTCTGAAATGTTGACGAATATGTTTTACTTTTGCCCATGTTAAATTTTCCACGATACTATCCATTTAGTTTCTTCTCTAGTTTACTTATTTGTTTTTTTAATTTATTCATCTGATTGACCATAATTTTCATATTGTCATTTAGCTTTGTTATTTCTCTACGAACTGGCCAACCACTACTGCTAATAAATCCTGGTCTATCACTTTTACTAGTGAAGTCTGGTTCGCCTAAATCTATAACGTCGTCTTCTCGCATACTCTTTTCCTTAAATCTGAAGTACTAAACCTATGATCTCTTTTGTTGAAATATAGTTGAATACCTCTTTTCTTACACTCATCTTTACCAGTAAAATCCTTGTCTTTATACTCTACGCCTAGTATCCTAACATCAATTGGATACATGTTTATTATATCACATAAGTCAGCTTCTGTACAATAAATTATTACTTCATCGACATACTTTATAGCTGACAGTTGTGCTTCTCTTTCTACTATAGTCTGAATAGGTGCGTTCTTTTCAGATCTGTCTAAAGTTGGATCTACCTGTAGTCCACATATTAAATAATCACATTGGGCTTTCGCTTCTCTTAACATCATGACATGGCCTGCATGAAGTAAATCAAAGGTACTACAAGTAAATCCAATTCTCATTCTTCTATATCTCCACTCATATCAACATAGTCATCTATACAGGTATAACCTGTTCCTTGACCTGTGACCGACATTTCTTTCATTACTTCGAAACACTCTGGATAAGTGTTAAAATAATCTATTGCACCACCGTCTAATGATCCATCAGGATGTAGAGTTATCATTATCAATATCCAACCATATATCATACTTTTGTTCCTACTGTTCTTCGAACTATATCGTTGTGATTGAATTCAGCCCAATAAAGTTCAAATGCAATTCCATCTTCTAGTCCTTCGAACTGATGAATCTTGCCAGGTTTTACTTGTGTAAAGTCTCCAGGATTTAATATAGTTTCATCAACTAATCCTTCTTGATCGTCTTGCCAGACTCTTACAAGCATTTGTCCGGATTCAACATAGAATCCGTTCCATTTAAATTGATGTTCATGTTCTGAACACTTAAAGCCTTTTTTATATTCTATGCGATGAAACTCAAGAACACCATTTGCATGGATTAGTTCTGTTTGACCCCATATCTTTCCAGCTTTCATTCTTTCATAAACTCTTCATAGTTAATTGTACCCCAGTCCAAGTTATAGTGTTCTGGATATTTTCCATCTTTTTCAAACTGTGTTAATAGTTTATTTAGTTCTATTGTTTCAGGATGTTCCCACGTTCTAAGTTTTTTAAGAACAATATTATCAGGATCTTTCTCTATTAATTGACATGCAGTCCAATGCATGATAAGTTGTCTTAAAGGTGTATTAATTGCTCCAGCCATTATCCGTCATGCGCCTCCATATCATGTACATCACCGTGTCCGTCTACAAAACTCTCGGTGGTAGCTATTGGACGATTTAAAAAATCGCGATCAGGATCTTGGCCATCAATGCCACCTTTCATATAGGCGGCAAAGAAAGAAGCATAGTTAATTATATCAATACATGAATCTTCAAGAGATTCAAAGTTTGGATTATATTTTGTATCATTTTCCATAGCTTCTAATACTGACTGCAACCTAAGAGTTTTTGCAATCATTGTATCTAATAGCGTTGAACAGCCTCTAGGATAATACATGGCCTGTTTAATCCTTGAGTTTGGATTTTGATAATCATTACCTTTTTTGTTTTGTATTTCTGCTGCTTTTCGCAGTACTTCTAATGATGCTTTACTCATATTATACTCCTTCGAACAATTTATTGACTTCTTCTAAATCTATTATACCATGTTTTTGTTCATTTGTACACATTTTTTTTGGTTTGTATAACTTATAACCATCACTGCCTCCAAACAAATTATTAAACACTTCATCACATGGGACTATTTCGTCAACGTTATATGTAAATTTGTTGTTAATTCTATCAATACTGTAAGTATAAGAACAAATATGTGTGACTTGCCCAGCCGCATATTGAATTTTCTTTTCTTCTGGCTTACTTATTGAGATGTTACCGTAATTTTTATTTTTTAATTTTAAATCTATTAAAATATCATCGAAAGGTGGAATGATTATATCATGAGGATATATTTTAAACTTTGGATATTTTGGATTTGGATAATCTTTTTGATAAGCAATCCCATCTTTTCTTAAACCCCATTCTAAATGTTCGCCGTTTGAATAATTTTCTAAACTTGAGTATGAATCTTTATGATCTGCACGAAATTCTTTTACTCTTTCTTTTGTCCAATGCTGTTCATAATTATTAATTATGTCAATTATTTTTATAAGCGTATTCGATTGCACGATCGGCCTCCTTGTCAATTGGTCTATTCTGATACCAGTTACCGTTCTCTGCATCAAACGCTTTACACATTTCTGATATCTCTACAGAAGTAATAGGATATTCTCTTTGAATAGCTTTACTTGCAGTAGCAACCATGATCTGATACATCTTGTGATACCAACCAGTGTTACTTATGACTTTATATTCTGATGCTAATCTCTGTGGCCAGAACGGACAATCATTATAATGATTCCATTTGATGCCTCTGTTTTCTGCTTTATCTTTTCTATGTTGTATTATTTGTTTTTGTAAAGCTTCTGGTAGTCTGTCTAAGAACGTCTTACCAGTATTCTTTTCAACGAATGGATATTTTTCTATAAGATCAGCAGGATTTAAAACAGAGCCAGAATTAGTAAAGATAAAGTTGAAAGAGCCATTATACGTAGCAGGAGTATAATACATGCGTGAGAGGTCCTTAGTTTGTTTATCACCAATTGACTCGAGCTTTGAGTTGAGAGCATACCAGAAAGCTCTGATGTTGTCTGCTCCAATTCTTTCTCGAGTTGGAAAGACAATACGAAACTTTGGTAGACTTTCTCGGCTGCTAGCAGTACTATAACAAATGTAATGGAAAGAGCCAATTGTATCGCGTAAAGCATCTTTTATATCCCCTTTAAATTCATAATCGTCAACATCAACAGCAGCCCAGCCTGCCCAATCCAATACGTTTCTATTGGCTCGGGTAGTATCTTTAGTGAACGTAGCAGGACACATAAGTTCCGCATCATTTTTGCCTCCAAGTTTTCTTTCAGATAATTTATATAGAAACTCCTCAAACTTAGAAAAGTCTGGGAAATCCATTCTACGATGTGTTTTATTATCGTATATTGATTTAAAGAATGTCGCTGATACTTCCATGATTATCGCTGTGATCAGGTCCTTTCCAACCTTCTGGCTTTAAAAGATCTGGCATACCGAAAGGATTTGGTCTACCAGCTTTTACACCAGGTTCTTTTGCCATGTTTGCGTTATGTATAGCATCCCAAGCTTTATCTGCGTCAACATCTAAAACATTGAGAGTACCTATTGCGAATACGCATATGTCTATTAAACCATCAACTATTTCTTCAGGATTTTCTGAATTAACGGCTTGCATTGATTCATGTAGTTCTTCATTTAACATAAGCATTCTAAACATAAGATACTTTTTCATAAGTTCTTTATCTGATTTATTTTTATTAAACCATTTATTTACACCAAACTTTTGATGCATATCACTTATGTCTTTTGACCAATGTGTACTCATAATTTTTTCCTTCTAAACATATTATACCATACCTTCATATTCATGTACATCTTTAATTTGTATTTGTTGTAAATATTTTTGAGTTTGTTGCCAATCTCTAACTTTTATTCCAGCAGAATCTTTCCGGCCTTCAATAGCAAATTTTAAAGGATAATCGTTCCCACCATATTCCATCTTATCTCCAAAGAATATGATTGGTCCGTCAACCATTTTTGCTACTTGTCTTTTATCTTTTCCTGCTGGTATAATATCTAGGCCTGTTTCTCCAGCTACTTGTGCGGTTATACTAGGAAATAAATCATTAAACTCTTTTGCAAGAATCTCTCTTTCTCTATTCTCTTGATCAAATTCAACGTATAACTTTCTTTGTTCAGTATTAGCACCTCTTCCAATAGTACTAAAGTTTACTAGTCCTGGTCTTTCCTCTATATGATTTCCTGTTCTGAGCTTAAAGCTACTCTCATTTAGTTTCATTCTCATCCAACCTACAGCTTCCCCTGGTATTTTCCAGTCTGTAGTTTCGATCTGTTTTCCATTCTTCCATATACTATTGCCAGAACAGTTAAAACATTTTTCAACTGCTTTGCATATATCTGCACCAACTTGTTCTACTGTCTTATAGTAGTCGCTCCCAGTAACAAGATATACTGTATTCTCTTCTATAAACTTTAAGAAGAATTTCTTGAATGCTTCGTCCATTCTTCCTCTACTTGGTGTTAATGTTCCGTCAACGTCGAATACATAGTTTGTCATGAAAAGAAATCCTCCAATGTGTTTTGTTCAGTTACAGACCAACCAACTGCTTCAAGAATCGGATTGAGTGGTTCTATAAATGTCTTTTCGAATTGTGTGTCATAATCAATATACTTATGAAGATTAAATTCTTTCGGTAGATAGTCGGGAAAGGATATGATGTTTTCTCTAATAGGATTTGGCAACTTAAGATATGAGAATTTTATCTTATCGCCTGAGTTGATTTTTGAGTATTTTTTATCTAGAGCTTTATCGACTACTTCATTGTTATAAAGAAGAGCACCACGAACATGGATCGGTGTACCTTTTCCATAAATGGTCCTTCTATCTTTCCATTTTTCCACGTTCTGTACGCTTCTTGGAAAAGAAACTTTTTCTGGATCAAGAGACTTAAACTCATGTTTAAAAGTATTTATGAATTGTCTAGTCCTTTGTTCGTTGCCAGATATAATGATCTTAAATGCTTCTTTAAACTTATTACGTACAACTTCCGGTGTAGAAGACTTGATTGCTTCAATACCCATAATCTTAAGTTTAGGTTCAGCATATTGTACACCTTCTGAGTTGTGCACATTAAGAATATATCTTTTCTTGGCTGTCCAGATTCCACGATCAGCAATAACTTCTCTACCCATTTCCATACGAGAAACTCGACCATTCATATTATGAAAGAGTTTGTCATAAGCTTCAGCTAACTTTTTTTCAAAGTGTTGTTGACATAACTTATCGATAGCTGCTACTGGATCTTTTGGATTGAGTTTCTTTACTAATGGACCGAAGTTAATGTATAAAGAATCGGTATCAATCGCGATAACATAATCTTTATTATTAGTCTTAAGAACCTTATTCATTTCTTCGTTGATTGCTTTTTCAGCCCATTTGATAGATAATTGACCTGTGAGTGTAACACTTTCAGCGAGGGCATTATCAAAATATTTAAAGTACTTATTAGCTAATGCGCCATAC
>Ga0181402_1000124_pt1 | contig 26675 bp, 39 predicted proteins | sample 25SPOviralmetaG_FD_130131 | JGI IMG/M metagenome (GOLD analysis project Ga0181402, IMG submission 130131) | Marine viral communities from the oligotrophic San Pedro Time Series (SPOT) site, San Pedro Channel, CA, USA - 25 SPOT_SRF_2011-08-17 | ecosystem: Environmental > Aquatic > Marine > Strait...
AATTTAAGATCTTAATTAAGAACTTAAATTGCGAAAATTATTTTTTATTTATAAATTTTTTTCTTATCATTTATGGTAACAAAATTATTTTTTTATAAAATTTTTACCCTTACCATATATATTTTTCAAAAACTTAAATTATATTTTTTTAATTATCATACTTCGTAACAAAATAAAAATTATTTTTATTTTTTTTATTAGCATAATTTTTAAATATATTTTTATTACCATATTAATTCAAAATTAAATTAATCTAAAACCATATATCATTTAAAATATTATTTTCCCTCTTTTGTAAATTTTTTTTTCTCTTTTAATTTTAACTAAAAATATTTAATTCGCCACTAAAGTGGCTAATAGCGAAGCTATGAATTAAATATTTTTACTGCATCTTGTTATTTAAAAATTAAATTATATAAAAAAATAATTTAATTTTACAAAATTCTAATTTGTTTCAATTGAAATTTCCATTTTTTGTTCTTGAGATTTTTTAAATCTCTTTTCATCTATTTTTTTTTTCTCTGTACATCCCCGCATATGTGCTGCTCTTGCCTGTTGATTCTTTCCTACAAATCCACAATACTCACACGAATATTTACTACTACTTGCTTTTGAATACTTTTGTGATAGATAATTCTCTAATGATGGCATACTAAATTCTTCTAATTGTTTAATCAATCTTTGATTAAAATCTTTTGCTAATTTAATTATATTATTTTTTTGAGAAACTAGATTTTCATATTCTACATTAATATGATCAGTTACTTCCTTTGATATAGTATTAATATCTAATCCTAATTCTTCTTGTCTTTCAATTTCTCTCAACATATCAGAAAAACTATCAATAATATCAATTGCAATTTTAATTTTTTCTGGATCATTATTTACTTCATGAACATAAACTAAAACATTCCCATCATGAATATTTATTTCATAATTTTCTTTTGTTGTAATAGCTGTATTTTGAGAGAGAAAGATTCCACAGCATTTTTGAACTTCTATATCTCTAAGAAATTTTGCAACCTCAGTTTGGACAACTGGTCGATTCCAATTCTTATTCTCTACTAATACTTTTGGTTTTTGATGTCTTATTAACATTATATCTCCGGTCTCTTTTGTTTGTCCTACACTATTTATTTCAGCCTTTGGATATAATTCACAAAGACTTCCATATAAAGCATTCTCTGACATTGCTCCTTTTTTACTTGAATTTTCAAATTTATTTAAAAAATTATTTAATCTCTCATTTTGATTTGAGAGAATCTCATTATTTTTATTGCTATTTTCTCTCAAACCATTAAGTTTGTTATCAAATAATCCCTCAAATTTTTGAATTGTTGTTCCTACCAATTGAACTTGTTGTTCTCTTAACTTATCTCTAAGAGCGGGTTCAAGCTTCTCAATCATACTTATAGACATAGAATTCTTAATTTCATCATTCATTTCTTGCTTTAACATATGCATTAATCCTGATAAACTTAAATGATTCTCTGCCTTGAAACTTGTTATAGCTCTATCAATATTACTCTTATTACTTTCTTCTGTCTTATCAATCTTTGCATTCATTTGTTTTAAATTGTCTAAAATTTCCAAAACATTACTATTATTTAATGTCTTATTCATATTTTCTTGAAGTGTTTCCATTATATCAATAAATTTTAAAATCATTGATTCTATATCCATATCTGGTCTTTCTTTAAAAAAATTTATTATACGAGTGTTTTTTAATTCAATTGACATTATTATATTTAAAATAAATTAAATATTAAAATTATATTTAATTTATTTTATAAATTATTATTAATGGATAAATCTTTAATTATAAACTTTTGAGATTCACAAGCTGAAGTTTATGACTATGTTTTTTATAATAATGATAATTATAAAAAATATACACATAAAGATTCTCCGGGCTGGAGATCTGGATGGTCTTTACGTGGTTTAAATAAACCCAAACATCATAATATTTTATTTAATTCATTCTATAATATATCTAATAATATTGAAAATGTATTTATTTTTTTGACATTTGGATCTGTTGATATTGAATGGAATCTAAGTTATAAAAGATTTGTTCTTAATCAAAATCCAGATATAAATAATTTTATTAATGAAATGATAAATTCTTTTAAAAAAATTATTAATAAATACATAATCCTTGAACAAGAATTAAAAAAAAAAATTAAAAATATAAATTTTTTTATTATTATAACAATACCTTTTATACCACTTCCTCTTTCAGAATCTTATATGAAAAATTTTTCTGAAAAAAATAATACAACTTTTTATGAAGTAATTTCACATCATGAACGTTTTTATTTATGGTATATTTACTGTAATAAATTAATTGAAATAATAAAACAATTTAATTTTAATAGATTATATATAATTGACCTACGAAATGACTTTATTAATAAAGGTTTTCAATATTTTATGAATAAAAATATAGAGGATCATCATCCTAATTTTTTAATTACAAAAGATTATATTATTAAACAATTGGATAAAATTACTTTTTATAATGATAAAAATAATATTATATGTTTAAAAAAAATTTCATGGCAATATAATTATTTATATAAACATTGTCGTAGACCATTAAATTAACTAAATAGTTTTATCAAAAGTTTTTATACTGTAACACTATTGTTAAATATATAACTTTTTAAATAAAATATCTATATATATAAAATGACTAACCTTTATATTCCACTTATTGCTGGAAAATGTAATAAACCTTTATTCGCTGGATCTGAATTATCTTTATATTATAAACCCCATACTTATTCAATTAGTGCAGGATCAGGAGTTAACTGGAGAAATACTAGAAAAAGAGTTTAATTTAGTAAAAAAAAAAAATTTTATAATATATTGTAATTATAATTACAATATATTATGGTATCAATTAATATTACAGATCAAAATAATTTAAATTGTGTAGATATAAAAAAAGATGCTATAAGTGCTAATTTAAAACAAATTTATAATGCTAGAGATGATTTGGTACTTGGAAATAAATGTAGTGATTCACCAAACTTAGATATAATAAAAAAAGCTATTACAAATTCTTATGAAAAACTTTTTCCAATAATAAATAATGGAAATAAAAATAGTAAAATTAATATAAATATTCAATATTTTTTTTTTGATGCAGGATGGAGTGATAAAGTTATAGATAGATATTTATGTCTTGATTCTACAACAATTTATAAATGTCAAACACCTGCTACTTATTCTGATCCTGGGCCCAGACCATTTGCCACTAATTCAATTAATATTAATCATACATTTAATTTAAAAGACATTGCACTAAACGCAAAAGTTACCTATGAATCATCTGGTATATTTACATTAAATAAATCAACTTCAAAAATAAAAATAATTATTGATCCAATAAATAAAAATCCATTTAATAAAATAGATTGTTTTTTAAATTACAAACATGATATAGTTAGCTTTAATCCTGGATCAAATAGATTATCAAAATTATTTAAAGGAAATAATCAAAAATCAAAATATATAAATGAAAATTTATCCAAATATAATACTGATATTTACATTAAAAATAGAAATGCATATGTTATATGTAAGGAAATAGGTGATACCATGCAAGCTTTATGCTTAAAATATATTTTAAATAATACTAAAAATAATGATGATTACAAAGATTTATCAGATAATAATTGTGCTTTATTAACAAACGATGCTGTATTGGCAGCAAGATCATTAACATTTGCAATACCATTTATTGTTTTAAATGCAGCAGCTGGATTAGTTAAATATTATTTTCCTGGTAATATAGAATCTGTTAATGCTAGTTTTTTTGAAACTTATATAAGTAATGCTTTACAAAGTAATGATGATCAATTAAATTTATTAGATGAATGGAGAACAAAATATTTAAATAGAAAAATTATAAAAATAAAAGGTAGTGATGATAAATATTGGTTTAATCAAAAATTAAATACTTTATTTGATAAATTTTTTACATGTATTAATAATTGCAATAAAATTTTAAAAATACTTAATAGTAATTTTAAAAAAATAGATTTTTCAGATGATGAAAATTTAAAAAAATTAAAAATATTCACTTCATTATTAAGTGTTCAAAAAATGATATTTAAAGTTAATAGTAAATTTATAATAAACAATAAATTTAAAGAATTTTTAAATAAATCTTTATTAAATATTTTAAATTCTGATAATAAAATTAAAATTTACAATGATATTCCAAAACAACCGATAGGTCTTTTTAGTCAAATTAAAAAAAAAATATTAGACTATATTTATAAACCACCACCACCAATTACTCAATATACTTCTGAAATAATAGCTCTTGATGATTTTATAACAAATTTATTACAAGATTATCCAATATTAGAGTTTTATAATAATTTAAAAGAAAATGAATTTAAAGTTAATAATGACTTAACTTTATCACAATTTATTATTAGATATTGTAAAGAAGAAGACAAAGTTTCTGGTGGTAAAAAATTTAAATCACAAAAAAAAAAATATAAAAAATATAATAAAAAATCAAAAAAATATAAAAAATCTAAACAAAATAAAAAAAAATATAAGTTTATTAAAAAATCTAAAAAAAAATATAAAAAATATAATAAAAAATCAAAAAAAATAAGAGCAGGGGCAAAAAGAAATTTTTCTGAATATAAACGCGATCAGCCTCCACAAGAATCTCCGGACGATCCTGTATGGGCAAAAACAAATTTTTCTGAATATGAACACGATCAGTCTCCACAAGAATCTCCGGACGATCCTGCATGGGCAAAAACAAATTTTTCTGAATATAAACGCGATCAGCCTCCACAAGAATCTCCTGACGATCCTGCAGGGGCAAAAAGAAAATATATAAAAACAGATAATCATTCACCAATATCTGAATCTCAAAACATAGTAGATACATCTCCTCCTATAATTGAATATTATGATGATGATGATCCTTCATATTATGAGCCAACAATAGGTGATCAAGATGAAAGTATTTATTATTATCAAAATACAGAATTTACACATTTTATAGATGATGAAGATGTATTAACTATTTATTCAATTATATATCCTTTTATTTATATAAATCCATACATTTATTACTATTTAATTAAATATGAAGATAACTTAATAAATTTTATTGATAAAATTTATAATGATCATGATTTAAAATTTATTTATGATCTAATAATTCAAAATAAAATAGATGACTCTATTATAGAAATTACTGATGATATTTTAACAAATAAATATAAAAATGATGAAAATATTGATCAATTATTAACATATAAATTTCAATTGAAAATATATGAAATATTAAATAAGTAATTCTAAAATCATTAATTTAAATTAATTTAAAATAAATTTAAAATAAATTATTGATACATATTAATAATTTATACTAATGTATGCTGGTGGACAATTTATAAAAATAACAAAATCTAATTATCCTTCACTCATTGTTCAAAAAATGGATTGCAATGAATTATTAGTATCTATAATAGAATTTAATGGTGATTATACAATTGTTGATACTAAAATTGATGATATAAAATTATTATATTTACCACCCGAAGAAGAACTTTTTGTAATATCATCTTTTGGTGATTGGTATTACGAGCATCATCAATTACTATATACTGAAATAATTATTAAAAATATAAAAATATGATTTTTTATATTTGTAAAAACATATAAATATAAAAATATGATTTTTTATATTTATAAAAACATATATAAAATTATAATTATGAGAGAAATAATTTTTGAAAATATTAAATTTCTAGTCGGACAAAATTCACAAGAAAATTGGGATTTACTTGATTCTTGTAATAAAATTAATAATCATTATATTTGGTTTCATCTTAATTCTTTCCCATCATGTTATGTTATTATGTGCTCATCTTTAACTGATATTTCATGTACTGAAATAAAAAATAATCTTATCAAATTTGGTGCCGAACTTTGCCAAAAAAATACTAAATATAGAGATTTATCAAATTTAAAAATATGCTATACTTCTCTCAAAAAACTCAAAAAAACTAGTAAAATTGGTGAGGTTATTATAACTGGTAAAAAAAATATAATAAAACTTTAAAGACTATTTTACTAATTTTATTTATATAAATAAATTTAAATATTAATATAATTAATATTTTATATGTATCGTTCATTATTTAATTTTGTTAAATCTAAAATTCCTAAATTATCATCTACTGAACTTATTGCTCTCAAAAGTGGTAATACATCTTTAGATCGTCAAATACTTTTGGGTAAAGTTTCTCTCCCAAAAAAAGTAATAAGTGAGCAAAAATTTCCTCAATCTAAATTAGATGAACTATATAATAACTTTGATGGCTCTAGAGTTTACCCAAATGAAAATAATAATAAATGGATTAACTATTTAGCTAAAAATAAATATTTTAGTTTTTTAATTAATGAAGATTATGGTGGAATAAAATTATCAACTCATGAATTATCTAATCTACTTACACAAGTAGCAAGTGTTGATCCAGCTCTTGGTGTTACTGTAATGGTTCCTAATTCACTTGGACCTGGTGAATTATTAACTCATTATGGAACACCAGAACAAAAAGAAAAATATTTGCCAGGATTGGCAGATGGAAGATATATTCCTTGTTTTGGTCTTACAGGTCCTTATAATGGCTCTGATGCAACTGGATCTATTGATGAAGGCGAAGTTATAAATGTAAATGGCAAACCTATGATTAAAGTAAATATAAATAAGCGCTATATTACACTTGCTCCTGTTGCTAATCTTATGGGTATTGCATTTAATCTTAAAGATCCAAATAATTTATTAGGAAAATCTGGTGTAACCGTTGCTTTAGTTGAGCGTGATCACCAAGGACTTATACAAAATACTCATCATAATCCTATGAACGCTGGTTTTCCTAATGGAACAATCAAAGGCCAATTTGTTTTTGATCCATCTCAAGTTATTGGTGGTATTGATAATATTGGAAATGGATGGAAAATGCTTATGGAATGTCTCTCGGCTGGTCGCGGTGTTAGTCTTCCTGCTACTGCAAATGCAAGTTCTAAGGTTGCTTCTTTTGGTATTATTAATTATATTAAAGTAAGAGAACAATTCAAAATTCCTCTCAGTAATATGGAAGCTATCCAAGAAAAAGTTAATTCTATGGTATATAATACTTGGATTATTCAGAGTGCTGTGTGTTTAACAAACACAATATTAGACCAAGGTAATTCTCCTGCTGTATTAAGTGCTATTATGAAACAACAAACTACTGAACGTGGAAGAGAAGTTCTTAATCATGCTTTGGATATTCATGGAGGAGCAGGTATTTGTCTTGGATATAGCAACTTTTTAGAAAAATTCTATAGATCTGCACCAATTGGTATTACTGTAGAAGGTTCAAATACACTTACACGTTCTCTTATTATTTTTGGTCAAGGACTAAATAAATCACATCCATATATATTTCCTATTTTAGAAAGTATATTAAATAATGATGAGAGAAAATTTAAAAAAGAATTTAATTCTATTTTTATCCACTCTTTAAAACTTTATTATTCTACTTTTAACTTTACTAATTTGTTTCCCGGAGTTCCAAAAATATTAGAAAAACAAATATTAGATTTTGCATGTTTAACTAATTTTGTAGCTCTAAGAGGTGGTGCACTAAAAAATCAACAAATGCTTTCTGGTGCAATGGCAGATGTTTTTAGTAATTTATATTTGGCATTAGGAGTACAATATTATCATAATGAAACAAATGCTAATATTAATTTTACAGATTATGTAATTCAAAGATTAATGAGAGAAAATCAACATTCTATAAATAAAATAGTTGATAATTTAGGTCCTGAAAGATTTTTTTTACAACATTTAAAAGCGAATGAACCATCTGTTTCATTTGATGAAGAGAGAAAAATCTTTTCTCTCATATTGAATGATGTTAATATTTTAAATGAAATTAAAAAAAATATTGTATTAGATAATAATATACTTGGTGATTTATCAAAAGCCAATAACTTACCCAAAGAGAGTAATGAATATAGAATTTTAAGAGATAAAATTATTAATGTTGCAGAATTTGAAAATATTAATTAAAAAAATAAATTCACACCATTTTTATAAATTATATTATCAAAAAATGAATAAATTATTAAAAATATAAATGTTCCAAATGAAATATATCCAACTTTATAGTTTTTTATATTTAATTTATAAATAAAATAAGATACTAACAATGGTATTATAGTAATAAAATGCATATAAATTCCTGAATAATAATAAGGATCACTTTTACTCATATTATTAAATTTAATTATATAAAATATTAATGAAATTAATGATACTATTAAACTTACTATAAATAATTCAATTGTCGGCTTTAAAAAGAAAAATCCTATATATAAAAATGATATGTATGAGAGAAAAAATATTCTTAATAATTTTTTTGGATTATTTAATATATTCAGTTTATCTTTTTTAATTAATTTTATTATAAAATGCTCTCCTAGAATTACATAACTTAAATATAATATAAAATATATTGTTGCTATTATTTTCATTTTATATTATAATATATTAAAGTTCATAATTATAATATGAAATTATATTATTATTTCTATTATAAATAATAATATATAATGAAATAATTAACTCAAATAATAAAATAATTATAATTGAATTTACAAATAATTTACAAACTTTTTTTATTGCATTTTTTTTTGCTAATTGCACAAAATAAGAATGATCGCTATATAATTCTTTAGTATTACAACTTATCCATGCTACCGCACTATTTTCATCTGGCTGATTAGTTAATTCTAATTTTGACCACAAATTATAATAAATATGATAATTAGCCACATATGTTTCAATCCAGGCACAATCTGTTGTTCTAGGATCTCCATATGTTGGTCCTGTGTAAAGAATAGTTTCATTAGATTTATCAAAAATTTTATCAATAATTTTTTTTTCACATTTGCTACAAGTTTCTTCTGTAAATTCTCTTTTTAGAGTTTGAGTAACTTTCTCACCAGGATCAACCATTCCGCCTGGAATTGCCCATTGTCCTGTATCCTTTCTTTTTACTGCAATAAATTCAAACCTAAATTTATAAAAATTAAATCGAGTAATAATTGGATCACAAGCATGATTTGGTCCATATCTTCCCAATAGTCCTCTACCCTTTTTACCAGTTAGAATAGGTGTAATTGGTTTTCCAAATTCATCAAACTTAATTTTAGCTTCCTTTAATGTTATTAATTTATTATTTCTCCATACAAATCTATTTTCTAGAGTTGTCATTGAGACATCTTTATAATCAGCCCAAATTCCAGCATTTTGAATAATGCAATCAGCTTCGTAAAAATTATTATTACGATTCATTTTACTTAATAATAATTTTGTTTATAATAAATAATTTAATGCTATAAATATATTCAATTTTTTTAAATAACAATTTTTATCAAATAATTTTAAAATAGTCCATGTATCTAATCTATCATCTTGATTATCAAGTAACATTTAATTTATAATATGATAAAATTTTTGTAAAAATTTTAATATTTCTATATCATATAAATGTCTGACTTACCAAAATTTGCTCAGCGTCATTTGATTGAAAATCAACGTATTGCTGAAATAAAAAAATTAGCGGAATGGCAATTAGAAAATGAATATGAAGATCAATTTTTATTACCTAGTAATCATCCAAGTAGAATTATAACTACTTGGTGGTTATATCTATTCTGGAGTGATAAAAAAAATTTTAGACCAGTAAGATTTCCAAGTTTATTTGATTTTAGAATTCAAAATTTTCATAAAATTAAATTTCATCCTCGTGGAAGCTATGAAGATTACATACATGATGAATTATAAATCTAAGAAAACATTATAGATGGTAATAAATTATCTTCATTATTATATTCGACTAAATAAAATTTATTTTTAATAAAATCTTTTATTATAAATTCACAACATCTTAATCCTAAATAAAATAAAAAAGTATTTACATTAACATTTTTTTGATTTTTTATTGATTTAAAAGTAATATCTTTAACATTAATTAAAGTATTTAAATTTGTAAAACATGAAATTCCATTTTTACTTACATAACATTCTTTTATTTGCATTATATAAAATAAACAAAAAATATATTAATAATATAAATTTAAAAATAATTCATATTATTAATATAAATAATGTATAGAATCATTCCACTACGAGTTTTGCGCAGAACAACTGGTGTTATGTTTGACGAAATGGTTCCATCAGATATTCCAAAAATTCATGGAATTGATAGAGTTATTCATGGACCTAACTCTATTTCTCCTGGTCCAGTTGAAGATTCTGCAATTCCTGTAAAACGTCCTTGGTATATGCATCCAGGTCAAGATGATAATTTACTTGTATTACAAGGTACTCGTTATATTGATATTTTTTGTTCAAATACAAAAACTAAGGCTAGTTTTATAGTTACTCCTGAAAAAGTTTATAAAAATGATAAATTATATTTTAATGGACCAGCAATGGTTGTATGGCCTGCAGGAATCTTTCATAGAATAATTAGCGGAGAAGAAGGAAGTATTAGTGTTAATTTTGCAACAAGAACAAAAAAATTTGATATAAATGATAATTTTAATATTTATAATTTATGTACAAACACGGGTGATTATCAATTATTGAGAGATGGAAGCGAAGATCAACCAGACTTCAGTTATAAATATCCAAATGAGGAAATTAAAACATTATTTAAAGATATGTAAATTTTATTTATAAACCATATTATATAATATGTCATTTGTATATTTTATACAATCTACTAATGGATCTACATATATTGGTGCAACTGTTAATCTAGATAAACGTATTCGTCAACATAATAAAAAAATAAAGGGTGGTGCTAAAGCTACTTCAATAAAAGTTGATAATGGGGAAGAATGGTCTTATGTTTGTTATATTGAAAATTTTCCTTCTTGGAACGAAGCATTGAAATTTGAATGGAGATGGAAACAAATATCTAGACAAATACAAAAAATTAAACCAACTCAAAAACCTATAGAAAAACGAATGGAAGCTTTAAAAACACTTCTTTCTTTAGACAAATCAACATCAAAAGCTATTCCATTTAGAGAATGGCAAAAATCACCAAATATTATTTATATATAAAATTGAAATAATATTTGGCCATTTAATAATTAATTAAATAATGGCAAAAACACTAACTTTATTATTCACAATGTGTTTCCTTTATGGAAAAAGCAATAGTTTTATAATTAATCCTCAAAAGAGTAAATTTCCTAAAATGACATATAATAAAATTTATGATATTTCATATAAAAGACCTATTTATATTTTTCAAAAAAAATCATATACATTTATGTTATTTAAACAAGTAAATAAAATATTATCAACTTTTGTTAATAATTATATAGATCAAGTTTATGCAATGGGTAGTTTGCCATTATCATTTATTATCATCAATAAATTAAATGAAACAAATCAAACAAATTATTATTTAAAGTAAAAATAAATTATTATATATTTGTAATGTATTTATATTTAATTTTATTTTTTATTTTATTAATATATTTTATTAAGTTTGATATTTTAAAATTTGATGCTATAGGATTTAATTTAAAAAATAAAGAACTTTTTGAGTAATAGTATATAAACTTTTTATATTCGTTCTTTTTATACGTATTTCAATTTAATACATTTTATCTAAACAACAACAATAAATCATTAATATTCTATAATTATTATCATTTATATTCTATAATTATTATCATTTATATAACAAGATTTATAAAATTTTTTATCTTTAATTATTTCATTAATATATGTATTATTAGTGTTTAATATATGTATTATTAGTGTTTAATATTTGTAATAAACTTCCATCTATTTTTATTTCATTATCATTATTTTTTTATAAAAGAGAAATATGACCACTGCTATGTTTTTGGTTATGTTTTTTATTATTATTAAATACTTTTAATATATTATAATAAATAATTTAAATATATAATTATTATTATATTTATATTATTATGGCGGTAGTACTATATTATCCATTATTTTGTTCATTTCTTAGTCAATCTGTTACACTAAAACCTAATGTAAAAGATTTTAAATATTATGGTGATATTGCACCAGTAGGATATTTTGATCCACTTAAACTTTCAAATGAAAAAAATTCAAAATATCTTCGAGAATTTGAACTTCAACATGGTCGTGTTGCTATGGTAGCTTCTACTCTTATTCCACTTTATGAACTAATGAAACCTGGAACTCTTGGAATTAATTATCTTTCTGATATGGATTTTGGACAACAACTTCCATTTTGGTATGTTATGGCTCTTCTTGAGTTTGGTCGTCTTAAGAGTGGATGGCAAAATCCATTTACAAATGGTAGCCTCTTTTCTCTAAAAGATGATTTTCAACCAGGTAATCATCTTAACTTTGATGTAAACAAAGTTAGTGATCGTGCATATAACTCAGAACTTAGTAATGGTCGTCTTGCTATGCTTGCAGCTGCACATATGGTGGGAAGCGAATTAGTTACTGGGCATGGACTATTTTAGTTAATTTTAAATAAAAATTATAAATTATTTGTTCTGCATTTTGATAAATATTTTCTATAAAATTTATATATCTACAAATTTTTTCTATATTTTCTATGGTTTTATTATCTAATATATAGACTTTATTCTTATTTAAATTATTAATTTCTTTATCAATTAAATCGTTTTTAATATTATAATTTTCATTAAATAAGTTTTTTATTAAATTTGAATAATTATATCTACATGACATTTTTATTTATAAATAAAAAGTAGTAATTTTTATATAAAAATATTAAAAATAATTTTATTAGAATGCAACATTATAAAATTATTTCAAATGAATCAATATTACTTGATATTGATTGTAAAAGAATGTTAAGAAGAAGAAGTAAACAAAAAATTGTTTTAGAAGTTCTTCAGAAATTACAATTAATTAATAACGAAGAACTTTCGGAAAAACTTGTTAAAGATAATGAAAGCAGTATTTACAAATATATATTTAATTTTTTTGGATGTTTAAAAAAATTAAAATTATAAATCTTTAAAATTAAAACTTGTACCACATCCGCATTTACTATCTATATTACTATTTTGAAAATCAAATCTTGATCCCATTATATCTTCTATAAAATCAATATTTGTTCCCAATAAAAACATAAAACTCTTATTACATAAATATAAATTATATTCTCCAATATTAAATTTTTCATCTAATTTGTTTGGTTTATTATCAGAATTTAAAATTTTAAACTTATAACTAAAACCATTACATCCTCCTCCTTTTAAATATAGAAAAGCACTTTTACCATTATCTTTTTTTATTAGATTCATCAAAACATCTTTTGCTTTATTTGTAATTGTAATCATTTAATTAATATATATATTAATTAAATGATTTTTTTTTTATATTATATGTTATATGTTTAAAAATAATTTTTTTAAATTATTTTTACGTAAAAAATATACAAAAATTTTAATAGATCATTTTGAAAAACCTAAAAATGTTGGTAGTTTTTCTAAAAATACTAAAAATGTCGGTACAGCAATTGTTGGGGCTCCAGCATGTGGAGATGTCATGAAGTTGCAAATAAAAGTCAATCCTATTACTAATATTATTGAAAATACAAAATTTAAAACATTTGGATGTGGTTCAGCAATTGCTAGTTCATCATATGCAACTGAATATATAAAAAATATGAAAATAGATGAGGCTAAAAATGTATCAAATAAAGATATTGCAAAATATCTTAAATTGCCGCCAGTTAAATTACATTGTTCTATGCTAGCAGAAGATGCAATTAAAATGGCTATCAATGATTATATTAAAAATAATAAATAATTATTAAATTAAAAATCATTCCACAACTACATTTACTATCTGTAGTATTATTTTGAAAATCTAATCTTGATATGATTATACCTTCTATATATTACATTGAAATATTTATATTAAAACTATTATTTTCTAAATTTGTTAATTTTGGACTATATACTCCTTGTGCTACTAATATTCCTGTTGTTACTCCTACTACTATACATGTAATTATCCAACCAAAAGCTGTTTTACCTAGTATATACCAATTAACTCCTTGAATATCTAATTGTCTTATATTTTTACAAGACTTATTTTCTAATAATCCTACTCCAACAGTTGCTCCTATCTGACAATGTGTTGTTGATAAAGGTATTTTTAATCTACTACCACTAATAATAACTAATGCAGAACCTAATTCAATGCATGTTCCTCTACTTGGAGTTATTTTACATAATTTACTCCCGATCGCATTTATAATTTTTTTACCATAAATCACTAGACCGAATGCTATACCTACACCTCCTATTCCTAATATCCAATAAGCATCATTTCCCATATCTAATTTTTTTGATAAATCTCCATCTGAATTATAAATAGTATAAATTGCTGCAAATGGCCCTATTGCATTGGCCACATCATTTGCTCCATGACTAAAAGAATCACATATTGCTGAAAATATTTGAAGATATTTAAATGTTTCTTCAATTTTGGGATCAAATTTTTCGGCATCATTGTGTAAAGCGGTTACTGTTTGTAACTGATTTTCTGAATTAATATTTAAATACGATTGATTATTTGATATCATTTCTACATCTGAAATTGTGCTACTTATTTGATATGTAAATTTTTTATTTACTTTTTTTCTTATTAGAGGTACTAGAGGTATAGATAATATTGCTCCTCCACCTGCAATTGCAAAAGAATATCCAACTGCATCTTCTGCATTAATTTTATCTAATCCTAATCCTTTTGCACCCTTATATATTATGAAAAAACTATTAATTAATAATGTACTTCCTACTAATATAGGGTAAGAATATATTATTCTTTTTGAATTATATGCCTGTCGTAATACAAAGGATCGTATTAATGCATAAATTAATGACGATAATATTCCGGAAAAAATTGGCGATATAAACCATGATAAAACAATACCAGCTACTCCACCAATAAATGGAAATCTATCTACTTCTTTATACCAAATTACACAATTTGGTCCTGCTAATGCAATTGTCATTCCTATCATACCACCCACACAAGAATGTGTAGTTGATACTGGCATTTCTAAATAACTAGCCAAAAATAACCAAGTACTTACTGATACCATTACCCACATGCAACCATACATAAGAATATCAGGATTGTCTTGAAAACATTCATAATCAGATATTCCCTTTCTTATTGTATCTGTTACATGACTTCCCATTAAAATTGCACCTGTGGTTTCAAATATTACCGCTAATCCTGCAGCTTGTCGTAATGTTAAAGCTTTTGAACCTACTGATGTTGCAAATGCATTAGCTGCATCATTTGAACCAATACCCATTGCTGCTATAAAAGCAAAAGCACCTCCTACATATACAATCCAAATATACATTTATATACATTTATATACATTTATATTTCTATTTTAATATATTTAACATTTATATTTCTATTTTAATATATATATTAAAATATAATTTAAATATTAAATATATTTAAATTTTATGTGGCTTTTTGCACTTTTTTCTGCATTAAATGTTAATACTATTTCAATTCCATATGATAATGGTGCAAATATAAAAGGTTCTCGATTTGCACCAAAAATTATTGTTGATGATTTACATAATTTGGATAATCTTCAAATTTGTAATAATTACGAAATACAAACTAATAAGAATATAAAAAATTTTTATGAAGATACTTTTATCCAAGTAGCACAATCCATTAATAAAAATTTTTTTCCAATAATTTTAGGTGGTGATCATAGTATTGTTGTTCCAGGAATTTCGGCAATAAATGAATATTATAAAAAAATTCAAAATAAAAGTCTTGGTGTTCTTTGGGTTGATGCTCATGCTGATTTTAATACTATCAACACATCTCCATCTAGTAATTTTCATGGAATGCCTGTTTCTATTTTATGTCATCATACATTGCCTAATTTAAATGTTGGAGACCCGTTAGACCCATTCCAATTTGGTTTTTATGGCGTGAGAGATATTGATTCTCTTGAGTTCAATAGATTTCAAAATTATAATATGCAAATATTAGACTCTAATATTGAAATAAATGAATGGATAGAAAAATTTGATAAAATACATGTAAGTTTTGATATTGATTGTATAGATCCATCTGAATTTGATGGAGTTAATACACCAGTAAAAAATGGTAAAAAAATTAAAGAAATTAAAAATTTATTTAATAAAATTAAAAAAAGCAAAAAATTATGTTCACTTGATATTGTTGAATATAATCCAGAAAAAAATAATAATGTTAATATAATCACAGATATTGTTAAAGAAATTTTTTAACTTAAAAAAAATTATTTAAAATTATTAAATAATGTTTATTAATAATTTTAATATTCCTAGATCAATAGCAATCCATTCGGTTCAAAAATTAGCTGAAGTAGATTATACAGTTGCTAATAGAGTTTCTGATGATGTTGCTAATATTGTTACTTGGTCATATAATCATGATTTTCCTTGGTTAGCTAAATTGGCTATTGAAACTTTACAAAATTTTGATAATTTTGGAAGTATATTAATATCAATTGTTGTTTGGATTTTACATCATACAAAATAGTATGTAAATATAATTTAAAGATTAAAATAATAATTTATATAGAATATAAAATGGGTCTTATGGAGGAAGCAGATGCTATTAAAAAAAAATGGAAATCTAATTTTGCACCTGGATCGATTGAACGTGTTTTTGAATACAATGAAAAATGTTCTTTGAATGAATCTGGTATGTTACCGGTTATTATAAAACCAGACCCTATTGAATTAAAAAAGAAAAAATCTATTAATTAAAAATTTTATTTTTATTTATAATTGAAATTTTTATTTTTACAATTATAAATCTAAAATAACAATATACTATAAATGGATATTGAAAATTTAAATCCAAATGATAATTTATGTGATGCTTTCTTGTTTGAAATTGATAGAAGTGTAGATAGTGGAAATGAAAAATTTATCTTAGATGCTATTAAACTTTATAGAGGAAAAATTGATGATTCATATATCATAATGGCACAAAATATTCTAATAAATTTGGTCGAAGAAAAATTAGATTCCATGGAATTAAATTAATTTTATTTAATTATTTTTTAAATACTTTTATCTTAAAAATATGTATATTAAAATTTATAATACTAATATATGATTTATTATTTATATAAAAAATCATTTAAAAAAGATATTTATTATTTTTACTTATATTATTTAAGATTTAGAATTAAAAATGTTAAAAATGCTTATGATATTATAAATATTTTTAAAAATATAAACTTTTACTTTAGAAATATTTCTTCTGATACATTATCTAATATAATTATAGATTGTATAAAAACTTATCCACTTTATAATCATGAACTTCAAAAATTTTCTACTCTTCAACAACAATTTGATATGAATTTAGGTATTGAAAATTATGCCACATTTATTTTTTGGATATGTGTTATAAAATCAATTGAAGAAACTCAAAAATTATTGAACTAAAAAAAATATAAATTTAAATTGAAATTTGTCTAAATTACAACTAATTTATCCAATAAATATTATTAATGCAAACTCAAATTGATATTACTAATATTAATCGAGATCTATTACTCCAAAAATTATGGGAAAGTTCAACTAATATATATAATAAATATAATGTGACATTTAATTTTGAAACAGCAAAGAGAGAAATTAAATTAACTGGTTATCCTGATTATATCTGTGGTAGACCAATTAAAACAGATATTTATAATAATAATACTATTAATCCATATTTATATGATAGAGAAAATGGAGATAAAAAATTTGAAGAAGTTGTGAAATTAATTAATAGTGAATCTAATTAATTATATATCCCAAAAAGCATTTCTTTAGAGCAAACTAATGCTTTTCATAATAATGCTAAAATGTTGGGTTGTGCTGATAGAAAAACTATGGATGTTGCAATGAAAATTTGTAATGATTTATTTTAATAAATATTAATCATTAAAAATAAAAATATAAAATTAATTTTTTTTATTTAATATGATTAATATTTATCCAATATTATATAGAGTAGGTGCTGCATCTTGTGGTGCTTTAGCTACTATTCCATTTGATATTATGCAAACTAAAGTAATAACTAATCATAATATTGAATTTAAACTTGAAGAATTTAAATGGATGTTTTTTATGATTTCATTATTTGCTATTCAAAATTCAGTTTATGATTTGACTAAATTTATAAATTCTCAAAGTATTAGAGGTTTACTAGTTGGAATTATAGCTTCTCCTATATATATTTATCTTGAAATGCAAAAAATTTATTCAAGAATTGGAATTTATCCTAAAATTAAAGAATTTTCTTTATGGATAACATTGAGAGAAATTATTGTATTTGTTACAATGTATAATATTTTTTTATTAAATATTCCTTTTGCTAAATTTATTAGTGCTTTTTTTGCTAATTCATTTGGTTTTCCACTTAGAGTTATTGCTTTAAAAAAAGCTTTTCCCACATTGATATTTGATAGTAAATCAATAAAAAAAACTGCAATTTTAGAAATAATTAAATCATCACTTGGTGATGGTTTGACACTAGTATTAATTTATAATTGTAAATTTAGTCCTATTAAATAAAATATATAAACTGGTTTAAAAAATTAGTTATAATAACTAATTATGTTATTATTATCAAAAATATATATTTTTTTGTATTTTTTTTACAGTTATTTTGGGTATAATTGTTTGAATAGATTAATTGAAAATAAAAAAATTGATTATGCATTATTAGATTATAGAGCTTATGCATTTGTTGGTAAACGAATTTGTATGCTCTCCCATATTGCCTTTTTATATAGTGCATATTTTCTTGAAAATCCTAGTTTTAATACTTATATAAATATAATATTTTTACATAGTATTGTAAATATTGGATATTTTCTAAAATGGGGTGTTAGTGAAATTACAACATTTATTTTACATATTTATTGGGCATTACCAGTATCTTTTTATGGATATTTTTTAGTTGATGATTTTTATTTTTATAAAATAAATATTGAAAACTTTTATTTAATTAATTTTTTATTTTTTTATTTGTTTATATTTGATTATATTTACACTCCAAGAATTGAATACATAGATAATCCAGCTTAAATTTTAATTTATACAATTTCACCTTTAATTGGTTCATTTTGCTCTACAATAACATATTTATTATAATTTTTATTTTTCATAATACAACAATATAATGTTGTAAAAAAACTAAAACAAAATAAAGTTAATAATTGATTACTATAAATAGTTGAAATTAAATATTCAAAATAATTTTTATCAATTAATAATAATTTATTTAAATTTTCATCTAAAATAAAAAAATCAATTTCACTTTTTTCCCATAAATCCATAATATATTATATAGTATTTTTTATTAAATTATATTTATATATTAATAAAAAATTTAAAAATTGGAGAAGCCGGGTTTTGATCCCGGTACCTCCCGCATGCAAAGCGGGCGATCTACCAATTGATCTACTTCCCCATATTTAAATTAAAAATTATGGGTTGTTTGTTTATCTAAGGCAGAACCTTGAGATCTTCAGTCTCACCCTTTAACAACTTACCAAACAACCCATACGGTGGTAGCAGGGTTCGAACCTGCGCGGGCAGAGCCCAACAGATTTCAAGTCTGTCTCCTTAACCACTCGGACATACCACCTTAAGATATATAATTAACAAATATATTAATATTTAAGTTATTATTTTAATAAAATATTTTTTATTTAAAAAAAAAAGAACAACGACATCGACGGGATTTGAACCCGCGAGAGCATAGCCCAACAAATTAGCAGTCTGTCGCCTTAACCACTCGGCCACCATGTCATATATATATATTTTTATATAAATAAATAATATAATGGATTATAAACAAATTATTGGTTACGTTGGAACTATTTTTAGTATTTTTAGTTTTTTACCTGTTGTCTTGAATATTTATAAAACTAAAAAAACAAATAATTTTCCTTATAAAACAATAATATTAGCAAATATAGGTAATGGATTGATTTTATTAAATGGTATTTTATCTAGAAATAGTGTATTAATCTTTATGGGAGCTATATTTGTTCTTATTTATTCATATATACTTTATATTAAATTATCTTTCAAAAAAAAATAGATTTACATATTATGTAATTAATGGAAGGAGCTTGTGTTTATATTAAAAATTTTAATATACCTACTTTAATTATGTATAAAGAATTTAGTAATAATAAAGTGCTCTATGTAAGTTATAATAAATTCACTTTTGAATTTTTTTTCATATCTACCAAACATTTAACAAATATAATTCCAAAAGATTCTCTTCATATATTAACTTGTTTACCTATTGATAATAATTCTTTACAAAATACATTTAATATGTGGAAAAATTTGGCTATTGATGCACTTTTAAACTATGATAAAAAGACAGAAAAAATATATATTCAATCAAATACTGATTTTTATACTAGGTTTAAAAAAAATTGAATATAAATATTATTACTAATATTTATTATTACTAACAATTTATGGAAAGTATTGTAAAACATATTGATGAACTTGAAAAAAAAATTAAAAATTTGGCTTTACAAATATACAAAATTGAATTAAAAGAAAATGGATTTGTCATTATACCAAATTCTATTAATGAACATGAAATACAAAAAGCATTGGCACTTTTCTTTAAATGGAAAAATTCAATACCAAATATAGATAAATTTCATAATAATATAAATCCACATGGTATTTTCAAATTTCATGAAGTTGGACATCAAGAATTTGCTTGGTTTTTAAGAACAAGACCAAGTATTATTAATGTTTTTAAAAAATTATGGGATACAGATGAATTAGTTGTTTCATTTGATGGTGCTTGTTATATAGCAAAAAATTGTATTAAAAAAGATAAAATTTGGACACATACTGATCAAGCTTCTAATAATTCAAATTTAAAATGTTATCAAAGCTTTATTTCTCTCACATCTAATGAAAATAGAACTTTAGTTGTTTATGAAAAAAGTCATCTATTACATGAAAAATATTTTAAATCTCGAAATATATGTAACTCAAAAAATTGGAACTTAATTGATCATAACTATTTAGATACAATTAAAAATAATAGAAAAATATTAAAAGTAAATGCTGGTGATTTAGTTATTTGGGACTCTCGTACTTTTCATCAAAATCAATATGGTAATCCTAATTCAGAAGAAAGAATTGTACAATATATTTGCTTTCTTCCCAAAAATGTTAAAGAAAATAATAATACTTTGAGAGAAAAAAGAAAAAAATACTTTTTAGAAAGAAGAACTACCTCCCATTGGCCATATCCAATTAATGTAAATGCATTGCAACCACAAACATATGGTGATGATTCTAAATTAATTGATTATAATAGTTTAAAAAAACCTAATTTGGATGAATTTATAGATATAATTAAAACATTAATTTAAAATAACTCAATCGCACTTCTTTATATCACCATTTTCATCACTATAATAAATATTTTTAAGTTTAAAATTTTTTTTCTTTAAACTTAAATGAATTGAATTGTAGCAATTCTCACATGGTTTTGCCATCATTAATTTATCACCTTTATTATTTGTTCTAAATACAAATACACATAAATCTTTTTGTTTATGAGTTTTTTTTAATTTTTCCATACAATCTACCTCAGCATGTATATTATCCTTATTACTATTACATGCACAATTATTTATATTAAATTGATTATGTCCAAACGCATAAAACACACTGATGTCTTAAACTTGGTGAGAACGCGACACATCCAATCTTTGCATGTCCATTATGTGCATTTTCAATCTCAGAGCGCTTCAAAATATAGTCATCAATTATATCTTTCTTCAAAAACATTATTGTAATTTATTTAACTATCATTAATTTATAAATGATAGAATTAAAATCAATTTTTGAGAGAAAAAAAATTTTTAAATAATAAATATTTATAAATTATATACATTTATAATTATGTATGGTGAGTACTATTTTATTTTACTCGCCACTCTTGGAAAAGATATAAAATATTTACCATCGGAATTAAGAAAACATATTTTGTCATTTATAAAAATAAGTTTATTATGTATTACTTGCTCTGAAGTAGTTATAACATTCAAAAAAAGTACTACATTTTATTATAATGGTTACTCAATATTAAATAATAATTGTGTATGTAATGAATGTAAAAAAATATATAATATAACAATTTAAATATTTATTCGAAAATAATATTATCCTATATAGTTGTTATTATGAAACATGATATATATAATATAGTTGATGCTTTAAAAATGTCTTTAATTTTCAATAATCAAAATAGTCTTTTTTATACAATAATCGCAATTATTTTAACAACTATTTTATCATATTTTTCAGTTGACGATTTATATGAATATATAAATAATAATTTTTTAAAAGCAAAAACTATCTGTTTAGATGGAAAAACAACAACTCGATCTGGCGAATATACTTGTAGAATTGATAATTTATTTAGTGATCGTTTTAAAGCTATGTGGTATTATTTAAATATGATTAATAATGATTCTATTACGAGTATTAAAGAATACTCTATGTCATGTAATAATTATAATGATTCAAGAATGGCTGGCCATCGCGATGATACACAAATAAATAATAATGATTTTTTTATTGTTAATCAAAAAAAGAAATTTTATATTGGTGATGATATTTATTGTAAAGTACGATTTTATTTTAATGAATCAGATGGATCATCTAGTAAAAAATGTAATATTTCTATTGAAAATATTAATTTAGAAATTTTTACCTATAAACATGATACATCATATTTATTAAAATTTATAGACAGAATAACTAATGATTACCTAAGTAAAGTTCAAAATAATAGAAAGGACAAATTATTTATTTATACTTTAAAAGGTAAAGATATAACTAATAGAGATGACTATTATCATAATGCAAATGAAACATGGGAAGAATGTGAATTTAATTCTACTCGTAATTTTAACAATCTTTTTTTTGATAGTAAATTTGAGCTAATTAATAAAATTAATTTTTTTCAAAATAATAAATCATGGTATGAAAAAAATGGCCATCCATATACATTAGGCATTGGACTATCCGGTCCTCCTGGAACAGGAAAAACATCAATTATAAAATGTATAGCAAATATGTTAAAAAGACATCTTATTGTAATTCCATTAAATAAAATTACAACACAAAAAGAATTTTCAGAATATTATTTCGAAAAAACATACAATTCAGATAACAAAAGTGGTTCAGTTAATTTTGATAATAAAATTATTGTTCTTGAAGATATAGATTGTATGACAGATATTGTAAAAAAACGAAAAGAAAAAATTGTTAAAAATATTAAAGATAATTCATCATCCAGTGATTCTAGTGATGATGATGAGAAAAAAAATGAAAATAATTATGATAATTTCAATAATGATAAGGTTTTCAAAAAACTAAGCAAAATGAATAAAAAAATGAATAATGACTTTTGCATGGTTTCTGAAAAAAATAATGATAAAATTACACTCTCCTATTTATTAAATGTTATAGATGGTATTAGAGAAACACCTGGTAGAATTTTAATTTTAACAAGTAATCAATATGATTTATTAGACAAAGCTCTAGTTAGACCCGGAAGAATTGATTTACGAATTGAAATGAGCAATGCATCAGTTAATACTATTAGCCAAATGTATTGCCATTATTATGATGAAGTTCTTGAACCTGAATTTATAGAAAAATTATGTGACTATAAAATTAGTCCGGCAATTATCACTAATTTATTTTTAAACTCAAAAAATAAAGACCAATTTAAAGACAAAATTATTAAATATTTTAACTAATTTTAAACTTATAATATTATTTATTTTTTAAAATTTAAATAATATTATAATTATATGTGATGTATAATTGTAATATTTTAAGACTTGGTATCAAAACACAAACAGAATATTTTGATGATCCATATAAATATATAAAAAAATCATATAATAAAATATATATTGATGAATATGGATGTACTGGGTTTGATGAAACTGCTCAATATAATGATTATATACCAACATATCAATACAAAGGTAATATTATAATTAATTTAGATAGCTGTTATAAAAGAATTAATGAATATTTTTACTACTATCATAGAAATAAAAAATTTGTATTAAATTATGGATTTTTAGGTGAAAATATTACATTAACATCAATAAACTATTTAGATATATTTCCTGGTGAGAAAATAGTTTGTAATAATACTATATTAAAAATAATAGATTATGTAGATCCAGATGAAAGATTAAATATTATGCCATTAGAAGATTTTTGGTGGAAAAAAAAAATTTTAGAATATGATTATTTACATTTATTACTTGACTATGTAACCTTTCCAGGTATATGTGGATATTATGCAAAAGTTATCAATCCTGGATTTTTAACAACATAAAATTATGAGCTTAATAAATTATCATCTTTTAAATATGTGCTTTCACATATATTTTTAAATAATTTTTTTTCATGATCATTTAATGATGAACTGCATTTGTTTACTAATATCATATACTCATGTTTTAAATCATCATTTTTATCATAATTAGGATGTTCAGCTAACCATTTTTTCATTGCCTTGAATTGCTGTGATTGTAAAGCTTTCAACATATTAGTTGTATGTGTTTTATCAACATCTTTTTCCCATGTATCATTTTTAATATATAATGTTTCTCGTTTTTTATCAGTACAATGAATTGGTCTTTCATAAACTGATAATTTATTCATATTTTCACTTATTATTTCATTTATACCAATTCCTATTCCTTTACTTTTTGTAGTTAGTAAATTTTTTAAACTTATCTCTATATTATGAACAAACTCATTTATTGACATCGCATCTTTACATTTTTCATTTAAAAATACATTTATCCTTAATTTATTATTATTAATTGTTGTTGATGTTGATCCAACCTTTGGAATTAATTCCATAATTTGTTTGTTTTGTTCTTTCAATTGTGTTTTTAATTCTTCATTTTCTTTTAATAATAAATCTTTAATTTCATTATTCTGTTTTATATATTCAACTATAGAATCCTTACTTAAAATAGTTTCATCATTTTTAATGATTTCATCATTTTTTATATTTTGTTCTGAAAAATCTTCTATTTTTATACATTTTTTTTTATGACGATATAAGCTACTATAATGTTTAAAAGTTTTATTACAGTGACATCGTATTTCTTGAATCGGCGATTTATTTATAGCATTTTGTCGCTCTAAATGTTTTGCAGTTAATAAATGTTTATTAAAATCATAATTTTTATTGGTTTTATAGTCACAAGATTCACATATAAATTTAAAAGCGATTTTTTGTATAGCATCTGACATAGCTTTTTTAATAATATAATGCTATATAAAAATCTCTAAATCATTTTTTACAAAAAATAAAAAAAAATTATGATAATAAAAAATATTAATAAAAATAATATTTTTACTGCATTATGATGTAAAGTCAGTTTTTTTTGGGGTGCTAAAACCCTAGTTTTCAAAAATGGACATTTTTAAAATGTCCAAAATCAAAATTTTTGCTCAAATTTTTTTCAAAAAAAAATGACAGCATAAAAAAAATTTTAATATTTTAAAAAATGAAAATAACAGCATTATGCTCTAAAACCATAATTTTACATATTTAAGCTTTCATATTAAAATATAAAATATTTTATTATAAAACCTTTTATGGTAATAAAATATTTTATTTAAGATAATGTTAAATTATATGAAAAGGGAATTATAAAAGAACCTAGGTTTTGAAATTCAAACAATAAATTAGGTAATATGTTATCTTTGAAATGAGGATTATATAAAAATATAATCATTGACAGTAAAGTAGCAAAGTAACTTATAATTATAGAATTTTTCTCTCCAAAAATTACTGGTAATGTTAAAATTTTATTAAATCTATCTTCTTCAATATCTTTTATATCTAATAAATTACTTGATGCAAATAATGTTAAAAAACAAGGAACATATGAATTGTAATCATTTAATATATTAAAATTATGATCATGAAATACACATGGCATGATTACGCATGAAATTGACCAAAATAATCCAATATATAAAGCCTTAAATTGACCAAATTCAGTTTTTAATTTTTTATAAAATAGAGTACTTGTAAGTAGTAACAAAAAAATTAATCCTTCTTCATATTTTGATAATGCATTATAAATATATAAATATGAAATAAATATACATGAAATAAAGTAGTTATCATAGTTTACAAGATAATTATATAATGCTTTTTTTTTGTCATTTATTTTTTCCCTCTCTCCTTGATTATAATATTCATATGCATCAAACAATCTATCAAGCCCATATGTAAAAAAACCTAAACAAAATTGTAATATAATTAATTCTTGATTTACAATATTTTCTCCATAATGAGCTGTTGTAAATATATATTGCAAAATATTTAATGGTATACCTAGATTAGATCCAGGTAAAGGATTAAATAAAGTAATATTATTTGAACCTAAAATCATTAATGGATGATTATCTTTAAT
>Ga0181402_1000127_pt1 | contig 26317 bp, 23 predicted proteins | sample 25SPOviralmetaG_FD_130131 | JGI IMG/M metagenome (GOLD analysis project Ga0181402, IMG submission 130131) | Marine viral communities from the oligotrophic San Pedro Time Series (SPOT) site, San Pedro Channel, CA, USA - 25 SPOT_SRF_2011-08-17 | ecosystem: Environmental > Aquatic > Marine > Strait...
TCTTTTGCTAATAGCTTATGGTAAGTATAAGTTTGACTAGAGCCTGTAGAACTGACCATAAGACCAAGACCAGCAGCCATTGTTTTGCTGTAAAGGCTAGAAGGAAAACCATTAATAGTTACGTTATCTGATCCGTTTCCTGTTGTTCTTGCGTTAGTAGCAACACCACTACCATTAGTTATAAGACCTTCTATATCTGAAATACTGATAACAACACCTGATGAAGGTTGTGAAGTAGGGAAACTATCTTCATTAGCTATAACTTCTAATCCACCAATAGGTGCGATCTGTGCAGCTACATAATCTACAACAGCACCAGAGGTAGGAAACTTTGTATCATCATCAGTTATAGTTGTTTGCTTTGCCATACCATCTATCTGGTTTAGATCGGCAATATCAGCAGTCAAAGCTGTACTGTCAGCTAACTTAGAAGCTGTACCAGACTGCATACCAGCTAGTGTTGTTAGTTCTGCATCTGCAATCTCAGAAGTTCCTACAGAGTTTGCCTGTAGGTGTTCTGATCCGATAGCATTGTCAGCTATTTTTGTAGCATCCACGCAATCAGCAGATAGGTGAGAGGTGTCCACACTTCCGTCAACTAGCTCACTACTATCAACTGAGTTTGCTGCTAGGTGAGTAGCATCAAGAGGACTGCCAGCTATAAGACTTTTGATTTCTGATACTGTCTGATCTGCGGTAGCACCTGCTTCTATAGCATTTAGTTTTGTGTGGTCTGCATCAGTAAAGACATTAGAATCTGAAGCTGCTTCTACTGCTGCTCTTATCTCAGCATTAGTTTGGTCAGCAGTTGCACTTGCTTCAATACCATTTAACTTTGTATGGTCAGCATCAGTAAATACGTTGCTATCACTAGCACTTTCTACAAGTGTTCTAATCTCTGCTGCGGTTTGGTCTGCTGTAGCAGAAGCTTCTATTGCATTTAACTTAGAATGATCTGCGTCAGTAAAGACATTACTATCAGTTGCACTCTCGACTAAAGTTCTAATTTCTGCATTTGTCTGATCTCCTGTAGCTCCTTCTTCTATACCTGCTAATTTATCAATAATCTCTTGTTGAGCAAACAATACTTGGTTAGTATTGCTATCTAAATCTGCTTCTGTAAGAACACTTCCATCTTGAAAGTCAATAGCTTTTGTACTTATATTTGTATTTCTTTGAAACTTAATTGCTGCACTATTAGCAGGAACATTACCAACAGTAAAAGTAACTGTTGATCCGCTAACTGTATAGTGAGTACCTAATGTTTTAGTAACTCCTGCAACTGTTACAACTATTTCAGAAGTAGTAATGTACTCAAAACTAATTGAATAGTTAACTTCTGTTCCGTTTCCTGTATGGTTAGTAAACGTATTAGTGGTGTTAGTTGCCATAGTTAATAATTAATAAAACCTTTAAGCATTTCAGTAGTGTTCATTTTTTGTTCACCTCCTTCCCATAATAATAGCTTTCTGTTGTAATCTTCATATTGTTTTTTCTTTTCTTTACTTAAAGGGTCTATACCTTTTGGTAATCCTTCGCCTGTTATAAATGCTTTTTTAGCTCCTTTTTTGTAATAAGTATGTATTTTTCCTAAAATCTCACTTAAATCTTTTCTTGCTTTATCTATTAAATCAACTCTCATTCTGTCATTAAAATCTGCTGTTAAATAAAAATCATTACCTGTTATTCTTGCCATTTCTGCTCTATCTTTTGCACTAATTTCCCCTTTCATTTCTTTTAAATTACTAATTTTATTTAAAGATATTTGTCCAAAACGACTTTCTAAAACTTGTTTCATAGCGTCATACATTCTTTGTCTTTTTCCGTTGTAATACAAAGAAACAAAAGCAGTTGCACTTATTAAGTTTGCTGTTTCAGTTTTATCTAAAAATATTCCATTAGTAAAGTCATTCTTAGGAATTAAAACATCTGTTGGTGGTGCATATTCTTCGCCAAGAGCATTTATAGCAGACAAGACTAGATCATTATTAGTCATTGTTTTCTGTGACCAACCATCAGTAACTAAATTCATTTCTCCTGCTCCAAAACCTACAGGAGTTTTCATAAAGTTACCTGTAATATGATGTTGCATTGGTCTTGCTTCAGCATTACCCCAACTTGTTTTACCTGCAATTTCATTTAATAGTCTTTGGAATATTACTAAAGGTGCAAACTTTGCATCTGGTTGTCCTTCTTCATCTAAGAATTGTCCTTTAGCAACCTTTCTATCCATTCTGATATTGCCTGACTTACTTTCATCAAACATTCCTGAGTTAATTGCAGTCTTAACATTCTTTTGTAAACCACTTAAAGGTACAGCTAAAGTAGCAATTCTATTCATTAAGTAACCATTTAAAGTAGATTCATTATTCATCACTTTAAACAGTTCTGTCATACCTCGCAAGTATGACTTATCTCCAAGATTGTTATACATAGCAGACATAATTACTTGATACAAACCATCTTTTTCAATTTGTCCTTCTTCTCCTAATAATCCACCTATTCTTGATAAGTCTGCTACTGAACTTAAGAACATAGCGTAAGGGTCAAGTCTCTTATAACTAATGTATCTGTAAGCTAACTTGCCATCTTCTCCTCTTACTAACTTAACGTCAGGGTGTTCAGGATGGTTTATTACTTCATACGCTTTTCCTTCTGCTCCATACTTGGCTATATCTTCTTCTGTAGCTCTTAATCTAAAAGCATAAGGTAAATATCCAGTAGCTAATAATTTTTCTCTTGCTTGTTTATTAGCAGGTAAACCACCTGTTATTGCAACTTTAGCTGTAGGGTCATTAAGATTATTAGCAAATAAAACTCCCATAGTAAGCATAGAATTACCAACTATCATTCTTCCTTTTGCCATACCTCTAACTGCTGAATCATCAGAAGCAAAATCTTCAGCAGTCTCCCTTACAAAAGCTAGATGTTGTTTAGCCCAAGCGTTATCTTTTAACAGATAACCAACAGGTGTAGTTTTTGCAAACTGCTTCATTATGTTAGATGGTGTTCTAACAAAAGGTATTATCTGACGTAGTATTGGATTTTGATTTACTATTTTTTGTACAGTTTTACCTGAAGTTCCATTTAATAAATCTTCTGTAAATGTTGCTTCGTTAGCATACTGTCTTGCTTCTTTATATAATTTTGAATTTTGCTTAGATAATTTACCTGTCATTGATTCTTTATTAACAACATCAATAATTGAATTAAATTGATTGTTGACATATTTTTCATATTCAGACCTGTTTGCAAATTTTTTCCCTAGACTTCTTTCCCATATCTTTGCTTTAACATAGGCTCTAAAATTTACTTGCTTAAAAAATTCATCTTCTGCCATAAGAAATCTTTGTGGCAAAGTATAAGTCCCATGTAATCCTTTTATAAAAAATCCTTTTCCGCTTACATCAACTTGATTTAATCTTGATATGTCTACAGTTTGGTTTGTTGCATCTAAAATATTTGCATTATTCATAAATGATTTACCCGCCATATTCATAGATTCAAAAGTTGCAACCGACATATAATACATTTCCATTAAACCTCTTTTAACAGTTGCCATACCTTCAGAACTAAGACCTTCATTGTTTTTTAAAAGTCCTTCTCCTATCTCAAATCCACCACCTACAACTTTCATAAATGGGCGTACTGCTGTATTTAAAGCAGTCGACAACATATTGACTTGATGTGTTATTGGACTAGATAAAATTGAATTTATAAATAATTCGTTAGTGATTTTTATGACATTATTACCTTTTTGTGCTTGTAAGATCATCTTCATAGCTCTTGGGTTTGTAGCTGCAAGATGTAGTTGACGAGTAAGTTTCATTAAAGCTTTTGTATTACCTGAATCAGCAGCTTTCATAATCTGCTCTACGGTAAATGACTGTAATGGATCTTCTATTGCTTCAAGTGCTACATCATCTGCGTTAGCCATATCAGCTAAAACCTTATCTTGATTACTTGATTCAAGATAATTTTTTAATCCTTTAACTTGTCCTGTTGCTCCTTCTACTAAGTCTCCTGAAGTTTTATTTACAACCCTTAGAGAAGAACCTAAAACGCTTTTTGTTCCTCCTTTAACATTTAAAAGATCGCTGTAAAATTTTAACGTATGAAATAAATCTTGTTTTAATATGTCGTACCCATCTCCTTTTTGTATTCCTCCTTTCGTCAGTTTTAATTGATTGTGCATCTGCATTGAAAGATCACGAACAACAATACCTGATTCCAAGATCATGTCATTCAAAGTAATAATTACAGCAGGTAAATCTATTTCTCCGTCTGCTCCATACTTTTCAACAAAATCTGCTGCTGCGTCATAAACATCTAAAGGTAGTTGGCTCCTTGCTTTTTCAAATAAACCTTTATCATTCCTTACATTTTTTTTATTTAATTCTGCAACTGCTTTTGATCTGGCAGTAATGTATTCCCATATCGCACCTTTTTTAACTATTTGTCCATCTTTTTGAAAAAAGTTTTTGTATAAACTTCTAGCATTAAATGTTCGAGTAATCTTTGAATTTTGTAAAGGCACTCCATATAATGAGTTACCTGTACCACCTGATGTTTCTGTTAAATATTTTTGCATAGCTTTATTATTTTTTAAAGCCTTTTCATATTGAACCTGACTTATTATTAAATTTGCATCTATTTCGTCTAATTCAACTTTGTTTATATCTGCTCCATTCTTTTGCATAATATCGTTTAATTTTGCAATTACGACTGATCTTCTTTTAGGATTAGCTTTCATTTCATAAAACTTTTCCATTACAAAATCAACAACTTCTTGTCCTTTTTTACCTGTTAAATCAGTAATACTTTTTATACCAAAAAGTTCTTTAAACATTTTTGCTTTTGCTAGTTGTTGTTTAGCAAACGCACCTGTTCTTCTTCCTCCTTTGCTTATAACTTTGGTTGCAGCAGGTAAACCTTTACCCATTACTCCTTCTCCTACTACTAAACCTTGAACAAGAGACATTAACCTACCTCTCATTCTGTCTTCAACACTAGATTCCCCTGATTCAGGAGCAGTTAAGAAATCTAAAATAGGATTTGCTAAATCAAATCTTTTTTCTATAAAATTAAAAAAGTTAGCGTCATAAGGATCTGTTAAAGCTGCGTCTGTTACTGCACCTGCAATAGCATATCTAAATCTTTTTACTCCTAATTTTTTTAAACTTTTAGCTACTAATCCTGTTGGTATAATCCATTGACTTATTGTTTTACTTAGACCATAACCACTTAATAATCCGTCATCTACTTCTTCTGAGTATTCTCCACCTATAGGACTTTTAAAACCATAGTTATCATGTCCTTCTTTAAAACCTATTAAATCAAAATCATCTGCTCTTTTTGAATTATATAAATCTCCCATTACTAAATCTAAAACATCATCTCCAAAGGCATATAACTCATTAATACTTTCTATACGACCATTTATTAGCCCTCTTACAATTTTACCTGTAAGTGTTTTCTGTACTGCTTTTTTACTTTCTTCTAATTGTAATTTAGAGTCTGCGTATTTTCTTTCGTTCTCTGCTGATTTTTCGTCATACCATTTTTTGACTCCACCAAACCAAGATGTATCTTCTGTTTCGGGTTTGTCTAATGGATTTACTTTTGATTCAACTATTTCTTGCTTTTGTTCTTCTACTTTTTGATTTATTATTTTTTCTTCTGTAACTTTTTCTGTTTCTTTCTCATTAATATAAGTATCTCCTCCGACTTTGACTTCATTGTTTACTTCATTAACAGCATTTACTATGTTAGCTTGTTGGTCATCATTACCTGAAGTACTGATGAGAGTATTGATTTCGTTAGACATTTAATATAAAGGAGGATTTCTCCGAGCATCATTAAGAACATCTGTCACTAGCTTAACGTAGTCTGAGTCTGTTGCATAACCATTTTCTTTTAATCGTATTATTGCTTCTTCAGCAGTATTTACATTTATAGTACCTTTTCTAGTGCTGTAACCATTAAACCAATCGTCATTATGATATTTCTTATAATCTAATAGCATTTCTTTTACAGATGTAAAGTTTTTAAACTTCTCCATACGTTTAACCATCTTGCCATTTATCTCTTCAAATGTTTCAACTTCAGTAAAGTTACCTGATTTTATATCTTCAGGTCTTGCTTTTATACCTAAGTAATTATTTGTACCAGTAACTTTTAATCCATGCGTTGACTCCACACCAAACTGTGCTGCAACCACTTCTGGGAATTTAATACCAACTTCTTTAGCTAAAGCGTAAATTGTTTTAAAGTTAGTTTCCATACGAACTACATTATTTTGGTCTTTACTAATTTCTACTTTTGTATCTTGTTGCTCTTTTGTTTCTGTTCCTTTTGGAGGTAAAGCCATAGCTATAAGACTGCCATCTCTTAAACCTAGGTTTGAAGTCATGTCAGACTGTACTTTAGATAAGTCTTGTGTCGGTAAGAAATCTCCTGTTACTGTTGGTGTTTCTTCTTGTGTTCCTAACTCTTGTGCTGTTTCATCTTGAAAAGAACCCATCAGGTTTGACTTCATATAGTTAGGCATAGCCTTATAGATAGTGTCATTAGTATCAAATCCATAAGCAGTCTTTAAATATAAATCAAATCGTTTCATAAAGTTGTCTCCTGCTCCTATCGGTAATGGTACTTCTCCTGTGTTAGTAAGTAATGTTCCATCTTCTACTGCATTTGCAGGTGGCACAATTATGTCAGAAAAGATTTTAGATAAATTTACATTATTAATTGTTTTAACTTCATTACCGCCCTTGTTGGTATCTACTGTCTTAGTCGGAGTCTCAGTTAAAACATTTGATTCTTCTACATTTTCGTTAGTGTTCTGGGGTGTTACTACCCCTGTATTTCCTGCATTAAAGTTGTCATCAAACTTAGAGTCAGCATTAAAACTACCTTCTGGGTAAGTGTCTCCTCTTTCAACTGATTGATTAAATTCTCTACGAGCTAACGTAGAATTATAATTATTTATTCTTTCAGTTAAATCTGAATACTTCCTTGTTATGTTGTCTCCTATATTTTCGTATAAGTCTAATATTCCATATTGTTCTATATCTTGATCTGACAACTCTACTTCATTTAATAATTTAGCTAAATTCTCTTTGTCATTTGCAGCTATATCTCCTGTCTTAGCTTTTTCTGTTTCTCCTGAAAATTGATTTAATAAAAATTCAATAGTTACATCTTTACCTAAATAATCATAAGCCATTTCTAAATCTTCTAATGTTGGTTTTGCTCTTTTATCTCCTACAATATCTTGCTTACTAATTAAATTTTTTAAAACTTCTTTTATTTTTTGTTTATTTATGTCTTTTTCCTGTTGTTTAAATTCAGGAGTTAAACTATCTATACTCATGTTTATTCCATCTTGATCGCTTGCGTATTTTTGTATAGCTAATAAATTAATATTCATAACTTCTCTTCTTCTTTCTTTTTCAGCATCTATTTCTTCTTTTGTTGGGTATCTTGGTGCTTCTCCTTCTGTAAATACTTTTTTAGTTTCTGCGTAATCCATCATGTATGGAATTATTGCTTGTACTTCAGTATTTAATTTGCTCATTAAAACAGGATCATTTTTAGTTTCATCAGATAAAGTATTAAAAATAATTGTTTTTGAAGTCACTACTTCTTTTGCTCCCGTTGCTGCATAAACTCTTTCTTCGTTAGCTTCTGTATCTACCATGTCGTTTAACTTATTAAACTTTGCAGTATCAGCATCTAATTTCAATGTACTGTTATACCAGTCTTCTATTTTTACATAAGCCAATTCATCATCACGAAGATTACCTCCTCTTAAATCAGCATATAACTGGTTATAACTTGCAAGTGGGTTAGGGTTGTAAGTATCTCTATTGTTTTTTAACCATGTAAGTGCTTTTGGACTTTTAGAAGCAAGTTCTTTTATTGTTTGTCTATCTTCGTCTGTTATATCTTTTCCTTTTCTTAAAAGAGTTTTTATTGTCTGCCTGTCTTTTAATAAATCTTTATCTCCTCCTATTTTTTGATCTTGTATTTCTAAAGCGTTTATAGCTTTAAGTGCAGTATTTAATTTACTCTCATAATTTTTTTTAGTTTGTAAAACATTCTGGTCAAAATATTCTGCTTCAAATAAAGGCTTACCTTTCTCGTCAAACATCTTTTCGCCTTTTGCATTTACTACACGTTTCAAAACTGGATTGACTACTACTTCTCCTTTCTTATTTATTTTTGTTTCCGTTTTCATTTTTCTAGGAAACAAGTTTGCATAGTTTTTTATAAAGTCTCTAGCTAAATCAAACCTTTCATCTCCCATTTCTGTCATAGATGCCATTAACAAACCTCTATCCATAATCCATGGAATAATTACTTCGTCATAAATTTTTGCTTGATCTTCTGCTTGATATAGTTTTGATACGTTTTCAACTATCTCTCTAATATCTTTTGCTTCAGCACTAAAGTCTGCTTTATCTCCAAACTTTGCAGTTTTAATTTGATACGAAGTCCAAGTTAAACCTAAGTTTTCTTTTAACTGTTTTTTGTATTCTTCTAATTTGTAGTAAGCATGATCTGTGTCATGTTCTTTTGCAAAGTTTTTTACTCCTTTTTCTATTTGTGGTAAAAATGATCTATTAAAATAAAACTCTGATACATTAGCTGCTTCAACATTTTTATTTCTAAACGAACTAATGTAATCTTGTACTTCTGCACTTTGATAAGGATATGCCGATAGCGGTTTCATTTCCCCTGTAACCTTGTCTGGCACTCTATAAGTGTCATAGTTAGATTCAAGTTCTACTGCAAAGTTTTTACCTAGAGTTATAGCTTTAGCTTCTTGATATGCGTTGCTATACCATAAACTTTTTCCTCTAGTAATTTCTACATCAATACCTTTTTGATTTTTCTTAAGAGCATTTAAGGATTTTGCGTAGTCTTCTGAAGTCTCGTCTATCTCTACATTCTGGGGATATAAAAGTTTTTCTGTCTTACTATATATTCTTCCTGCTGCTGATCCTTTTTGTTGTGCTTCAGCTACTTCTTTTTCTTTAATGTCTTCAATTTTAGTTACTATAAATTTCTGTAACTTAGGTTCAATAGTTGCCAATGCTGTAGCAACCTGACTTAAAGGGTCAGTTATGTTAATAGCAGCAACAGTACTTTGTTGAACAAAAGTATCTCTCGGTGTTGTAGCTGATTGAAAACCTTCTGGTACTGCCATTTAAGTTGTCTGGAATTGTGATTTGCTTGGGTCTATATCCATATAAGTTGACAGACCTGAAGAAGCTACATTAGCTATCGTTGGCAATAAGCCTTGATATTGCTGCTGTGCTTCCATATATCCTCTATTTCCTATATCCGTAGCTTGATTTCTACGGCTATCTCGTTGTGCAATTATTGCTGAGACATCTCTACCATACTGCACTTCTGCCGATTCTAATGATTGTGATAAACTTTCACGCATACCTGCAACTTGTCTATCAACATCCATTTGTATAAGATTTAACAACCTGCCAGAAACACCTTCTCTTGCTGCTACTGATCCTCTAGCTTTCAATCCTTCTACAGTTTTTGCTAATTTTTTTTGTGCAGCATCAGCCCTTCTTTCTTGTAACTGTGCATTTAACGCTTCTTGTTGTGCAGACATAGCAGCGTCAGCAGATAAAGCCGTTCTTTCTGCTGCTTGATATGCGTAAGATGCAGTTTGTCTAGCAACTTTATTTTTTTGTACAGCACCTAAAACTTGTGTACCTGCACTAAGAGCTAAAGACGCACCAAATAATCCTGCGGCTGATCCTGCAAGTGTACCTCCACTTAATGCTGCTCCTAATGCTACAAAACACATTAGCTCATCCTCATAAATTCATAGAACGGTTTTTTATGTTCTCCATATTCTTTATGATAGTTTATAAATTGAAATCCTAAAGTTTCTAACCATTTCATAGCCTTTTTATTTTCAGCATATACTACATTGTATAAAATTTTATATGATTTAAGCAATTCATCAACCCATTTTCTACCTTCTCTTATTAATTGTATTTTATATTTGTCGTTTGAAAACAATTCTTCTGTTGCAACCATATAGATACAACCATTATATGTTACTCCACAGATACCAATAGGGTTATCATTGTCTCCACAAATAGCCATAACTGTTTTACTTGATAGATAAGCCATTTTAATTGCAGAATCAGGGTCTTGATTTGTTTGATATACAGCTTCAAGCCTGTCCATATCTCTCATGTTATCACTTACGTATAGCATATCTTTTAATGTGCATTTTCTTAAATGCCCCATATTATATTCTCCTACTCTTCATGTGAAACATAGCTTCAAATTCTGCACTAGCTAATAAGGTAGGTAAGAATGTTTTATTTTTTACATCTATATCTACACCATCTGCCCTACTCATTATTGGTACTCTAAATGTTCCTGTCTCTAGATTAAGTTGGCCTATCAGAGATGAAGCAGCACCTAGCAAACGACCACTAAATTTATGAGTACTGGTGTCTCTATGTTCAGGTGTTACTTCTACTTGAAAGAAACCACTCTTCTCAAACTTAATATAGAAATGATGTAGCTGTACTCTTGAACTAATAATCTCTGCACTATTTTGCTGTGCTGTTTCAGTAATCCTTTGTTTACTAAACCTATAGTGCATATCGTAAGGTTCTCCTACTATAAATTTTGATAGTCTAAAGTCTCCATCTGCTTCTATTGTTGTAGTAGATCCATTAGTTAAGTTTGTTGATTGAATAATTGTTGCTGGTTTTAATGTCTTTGTTACTCCATTCTGGTCAACAAAAGTACTGGTTTCACTTGGTGTTAAATATCTTCCTACCACATCCATATCTGCTCTTAACCTATAAGGCAAAGTAAATGTAGATTTCTTAGTAGTACTGTTATAGGCAATGCTGACACCTGTAGTTGCTTCAGTTACTTTATGATCTAGGTGATATTCAAACTCAGCATTAGGTTCTTTATAGTCTGTTTCAAAAGGCAGCTTTTCTAAAGTAACTTTATTGGCTTCTTCAATTACCATAAACAAATCTGTACCTATAAAATCAATATTCTTTATAGACCTGTTTTCATTAATAGTAAAAGTAAACCAACTATTTAAAACTTTTTGTCCTTGTTGACCAAACAACCAACGATTAATAAATAATTTATTTGGATTATCAGTACCCAAGCAAACTAAAATGTCTTGATTATTAGAGACTGCAAGTTTAAAAATATTACTTGGTATTAGTCTTGGTACATGAATAGTAATGTTTGCAGCATCTTTTATTGTTACGTCTGACTGTGTTATATATTCTCTGATACCTGCAAAGCTTCCTTTCTTAGTTAGAAAATAAATACTAGATCCACTACCTACTGGTTGTGCTTGATCGCTAGATTCAAATTCAGTTGCTACAAGTACGTTAGCTGTTAGAGGAGTTAAACTATCTGATGAACTAGACAATACAAACTGCGTCTGTTCAGAGAATAGAATTAACTGTTCTCCCATAGTTACAGCGTGTTTTAAGATAGCAACTTTAGTATGAGAAGCAGCTACATCTATAGGATGTGAGTCAACAATAGTTAAAACTGTGTCAGGAAAGAAGTTAAAAAATTGAGATACGTTAGATAGGATTACATTGTCATCAGCTAGAAATCCTAATCTGTTCCTAAAGAAAAATACGTTATTTATTTTACGACCAATAAATGTAGGATCTGGGGCAGAGATGTCATCTCCTGCTGTGCGTTCTCCCCATTTAGGTAAAGTATAATCTGTTCCAGATAAGGTATAAGTATCACCATCTACTCTTGCAAATCTAAAATTACCATCAGCTTGCCTTACTAATATATGTGGCATGGTGGAATAATTAAATTTAAATTCTATGCCAGCTTCTACAGTTTCTTCCCATTGCCCTTCTTCAAATGTACCTCCATTATTGGTGACAAATTTTACATAGTAATTATCAAAATTAGTATTCTCATCTCCTTTTACTTCAACAATATATCCATTAGGAGAAACAGTAGGTAGGTCTGTAAATCTTTGTACTGAATTTTTAACTATTTTTAATTGTGTATTACCTTGCGTGTCAGTTCCATCAATAGAAAAATTACTACCATTTGTTTTCTTGATATGAATAACACTTCCATTTCTAGCAATAGTAAATCCTGACAGTCCTGAGTTAAGACCTGATTGCAAATCGGATGCAACTTGTGAAGTGCTTAGAGATGAGTCGCTAGTCGTGTCATCTGTTACTGTAACTCCATCAACTGTTACTGAGTAAACAGTATCATTAGAAACCTGCTCTACAAATATTATTGCTTGAGTAATATTGCCACTTGATAAAGTTGTGTCCATAGCAGCAACTACACTTGTATTAACAACAAATGTATAGTCAGCAATAGTAACAGTTTTTATTTCATCTCTAGGAATAGATGTATTTAAGTAGGTAGTGCCATCAGGTTTGTTTACAGTCTTTTCATTCCCTGCTAAGTCATAGACTTTTACATTTCCATTACTAAAAATAGCTACATACTGTTCATTAGTATCTCTATTAATAGTTTGAATATGAACATTACCTAAAGTTGAAGTACTTAAGGCTGTAATAAATTGAATACCAGATCTTTTAACTAGACCTACTACTGGATTACTGTCAGCATTGTCTTGAATATCAGCATGGTCTGATTGTTTAGATGAATCAGAAGACTGAGATACACCTCTCAATAAAGTAGGTATAGCTCTTGATACAATTCCCATAGTTATCTGTTAAGAACATCAGCAGGAGTAAACGTATTAATAGGATTATTTAAATTTGGATCGCCTGTTAATACATTATGATCTGCATTTGATAAGTCTGTGTCCATTAGAATTGATCTTGCTCTAGCTTCATCTTGTGCTGTATAAGTTCTTAGTCCATCATCTCCTACAGTTCTATCAACAAATATTCTTGCAGCTTTTATATTTATATATCTTCTTGCAGGTTCAGGGATCTCATCAAAATTTCTAAAGTAGGTAACATGACAAGTTAAGTCTTCATCAAACACATAAGTATTATTTTTCCTGTCGTATAATTTTAAACCTCTTTGTATTACATCAAGAGTTGAGTGGTCATATATATTGGTATCTATTTTTAAAATGTCAGTTGCTATTGCTACTTGATTACTTCCATCTCTAGTAAATACAACATTAAATTCTTGATTAAAAGACCAGCCTTCTGTTTGTACTTCTTTATTTACTTCAGTTAAAGTTCTTTGTGCAATCTTAGCGTCAACTGGTAACGTACCTGTCAACGTGTTAATAGGTGCTTCGCCTATAGCAGCGAGCATTATATTAATACATTCAAGTTCGGTGGTTGCAGCTACAGCCATTGTTCTTTACTTTTTTTTTGATAGTTTTAAAGCCATAAGCTTACTAGCCTTACTAGATTTTTTCTTATCTGATTTTTTAGGTCTTCCTACTTTGCTTCCGTAAGTGCCTTTGCCCATCGGTGACATAAAAAAAAGGGGTATCTAATAATAGAATACCCCATTTTAACCATTTAGGTAGATTATGAAGCAGACAATTTAATTGTTGCTGCACATTCTGGTCTTAGGATTCCATGACCAAGAGCATACTTCGCTAAAAGTAATGTTGATTGATACATCATACCGTAGTCTGCACCTGAGATCTCAGTTGTCATGTCCTGTAGTTTTACAGTTCCGACTGCTGATTTGTGGAAGACCAATCCAATAGTTTTGCTATCGTCACCTGAGTAAGTGTTGTTAGCTCCACTTGGGTTAGATCCCACGTTTGATTGAGGTACGTTGTTAGACATCATTACAGGAATACCAGCAACTTGTGTAACATTACCAGCAGCTACAGATCCATTACCTTGTGGGTTGAAATCTGTATTCATTACTCTGGTAGCAGATTCAGGAATCTTGTAGTATTCCGCAGGTGGTAACACACAGAATCTATCAGTAGTTGGAATATCTCTAGAGTCAAACTCTTGAGCTATATCATAGATAGCAGCAACAAGTTCATCACCTGTTACGTTTGCTGTAGCAGTATTACCATTAGCAAGTGTTAATACAAGACCGCCATCTCCACCTGTAAGAGTAGTAGATGCACGACTCGCATTAGCGATTACCTTCGCTACGTTTTGATCATACGTTTTTGCTAAAGCCTTTCCTAATTCCGCACTATAGGTCGCTCTTACGTCATAATGATTTTTTAATTCATCGAGCTTGGCGATTACTGCTTGAGCTATGAGCATATCATCTATGTTGATGATCTTTTCATTAGCTAAGATTTGGTTTGCTCCTACGAGAGGTGTGCCAATCGTATGATAAGCCGCAGTTGCAGTTCCTAAAACTGGAAAACTGGCTGATTTTCCGCTTGTGATCGTGCGAACAGAGTGGAGTTGCTCAGTAAAAATGTTGTTTTGAGCAAACGCTGTAAGAACTTCGCCACTAAAAATTTTAAGGAAAAGTTCGTTAAAGTTTGTACCACTATTGTTTACAAGACCCAAACGAGAAGAGGTTTGGTTAGCCATAATTAATGCTAATAATGTAAATAATTTGTTTGTACTTACTCTGTCCTACTTACCTTGTTTTAAAGCGTTATCTGCAACATGGTTGTCAGGCACTTTAATATGTAGATTTGTATTATGAGAGCCTAGCAATTCCACTTGCGTAGAGCAAGAGCCTTCCTAGTTGGCTTACCATTTGGTTTCTTCATGGCTCCTTTGTTACCTTTCATCCTCGCACAAAAAGATTTTTTCCTACCTTTTTCACGTTTAGAAAGTCCACTTGTTTTAGTGACAGGTCGTTGCAACTTAGAACCTGTAGCAGCATTAATCCTTCGTCTTCCACTTTCTGATAATCCTCCTGTTGGATTCTTGTCAGACTTTCTGAGAGATAAAGTTTTTCTGCGAGAAGACATGAACTACAGCAAATAGTAGCTTAATAAAAATATAACATTAACTTAAATTATTTGCTCATTTTTAATTTCTTTTTATTCTTAGGAAACCCTGCTTGCATATTCTTATATGCCTTATCACTTATAGTACTATCCTTTTTTGATCTGCTAGTACCAGACTTCTTTCGTTTGTTGATGTTGTAGTAAAGTCCTTTTTTAGCCATTGTTTAATACAGTACTGTCCTTTAATCTATTATATACAGATTGTGTATAAGCTTCATCCCTATTATATCTTGGGTCACTCATAGCAGTTTGTATTTCTGCTGCTGTTTTGAATGTATTAGTTGCAGAAGTTGGACTTCTACCATTAATTAAAGATGGTTCATATCCTTCGGCTTCTCTCATCTGTGCTGCAAAACCTTGAACTGCAATTTTAATTATAGCAGGATCTTGTGTATCTAAAATCTTATCGAATGATTGTAAAGTTTCAGCAGGTAAGTTGTTTTGTGTCCAGTTCTTAAGTTCTTCATAGCCTTGTTCTCCACCTACAACTGACTGTATATCTTCTAACTGTGATTGTTTTATATCTTCAGTAGAACTAGCACTACCTTTAATACCATCTAAATAAGTATCAATTACTTGCTTAGAAAATCCTGCTTCTTCTAACTTTGAATAGTGATCTTCTGTGATCTTACCTGTGTCTGTAAATGTGTCTGTAATTTCTTTTGTATCTATACCAACTTCTTCTAATACTGAAGCTAATCCTTCTCCATAAATTTCTTTAGGATTCCATTCTTCTTGTGTCTCTTCTGTTTCAGCTTTAGGTGTCTCTTCTGTAGATTCTTCAGGCTTACTATCTTCAATACCACCTAGCTTACCTTCGAGTTCTTTATAACTATTAACCATATCTTCTACAGTTTTAAACTTTCCTGCAATTAAACCATTGTCATCTTTCAGGCCTTCTATATCCTGTGCAGACATTGGTGGGGTTTCGTTTACTTGTACTTGTGATGAAGTCATTGTGGTTTTTTCTTTTAACTATAGTGAATTGTGCTGCCATGTCTAGTAGTAACATCCTTTGTTCCTTTTGGAATTACTGCTTCTTTGTTTCCACCTAATCTACTTACTACAGCAGTTTCAGGAGCGACATAATCTCCATTATTGTCATTAGGCTTTTCAGTTTTTACAGTTTTTACAGTTTTTTTAGACTGACTGTTCTTGTTGCGGGCTGGCATTGGCATCCATTTGTTGTGAAATCAGACCTGCTTCAGCTTGTTTCTTGGGATCAAGTAAAGGTGAGCCTACAGCAGCACTACCAAGACTTCTAACAAGTTCTTGTTGTTGTGCTTGTTGTTGTTCGGCAGCAATCTGTTCTCCTGATTTTATCAAAGTTTCAGTTTCTATGCCAATACTGGTAGCTAACCTCTTAATAGCTTCGTCAAGATTAACGTACTGTCTCATCACATCAGCACCTAAAGCCTGTGCTATGACTGTAATAAATTCAAGTAGCTTCTCTTTATCCTGTCCTCTTCCGAGACCTTGAAGACCTGTAATTATTGAGATACCTACTATATCATCAGGTAGTTTTGGTACTTTACCTGACTTAACTAACAGGTGCATACGTCTTCTTAAATAAGGTAGCTGTAACTCAGAACTCAGGATAGAGTAGATTCCCCCAAGTGTTGACTCTAGTTCTTGTGTAAGAATTTTTAACTCTGTACTTGTTACTCTTTCTGCGTCACGTTGTACTGCTTTAGCCATAAGGAAAGCATATTGTAATCTCTGTTCTATTCTTTGAATAGCAGTAAAACTAACTTGCAAGTCTGCTCCCTTACCTACTTGTAAGACAGAAACATCTTGTGCATTTCCTTCTCTGATCGCTCCATTAGGAGCCTTTGCTAAAGTAGCTGCTCGTGTTGTGCCATTGGGATTTACGAGAAAAACTGTACGTGCAGACGCAGCAGCATTTTCAATTATTGCTTTCATCAATCCTTCTAAAGAAACCAAGTCTCCTCGGTACTCTTCAACATATCCCCTTCCGTAATGTTCTCCTGAAATTCGGGTAAACCTGAGATTTAAAAAAGGCGATACATCTTTTTTAGCTCTACCTTCTGTGTTAGGTATCAATTCATTCTTACATTCTTGATGGTAATTAAAATAATCTCCATCTCTTTTAACGTGTGTATAGATATCTAGATCTTCTTCCATTGTATCTTCTGTGTATTCTGCTTTCTGTTGTAGATTTTTTAAGAAAGACTCAGGTAAAGCTTTAGCATTTATAGTTTCTTTAATAATAATTTCTAACGTATTACCATTAGGGTCACGCTTACAAACATATTTTTCTAATGGGTAAACTTGTAACCCTTCATCTGTTAGATACAGTAAAACATTCCCACCAACTACTAAATGTTTTAGTGCTTCAAACATAGCAACTCTATCGTTAGATACTTCTATCTCTCTCATCAAAGCATTTTCTACTTTACGTAAAGCTTTATCTATTTCTGTTATAGCTTCTTTACCACCTTCTTCTTGAGATAGTTTAATTTGATCTAGTACAAGTTTAAAGAAAGGTATGTTAGTAGGGAAAAGTCCTGTCAAAAGTTTTGAAGCAAGACTGTTTGTACCTGCTGCACCTATACCTTGATAAGGTGTTTTGATCCTAGTTCTTCTTCCACTACTAACAGCAGTCTCAGGTATAAGGTATGGCAAGGTGTACTTGCTAGACTCTTGGCCTTCTCTTAGATAAGTAGATCTTTCAGAAGCATACTGTTCATACAGTCCTGCTGCTGTAACTTGCTTCGAGGAATACTCCATACTATAAAGGTGTACTTAGATTATTTGATTGTGAAGTGGTATCAGATAACAAAGGGATTCTTAAAGATGCAGTACCAGTTCTGCCAGCTTCCCTTCTCTTAGTTCTGCCAGCTTTCTTACCACCTTTCTTAGCTACTTCTCTTTGCTGTCCAGTTACAACTTGTTCAGCAGTCTTCTCAGCTTTAGGTGCTACTGGTTCTGGATCAGGTAATGGAGGTGGTGGGGGAGGACTTCTAAAACACATAATTAAACTCTGGTTCCTGACCTATTGTAGGATGTTTTTGTTTTTCCTCTAAGTTTAGCACTACGTTTATTTCGTGCTACTACTCCACCTCGACCACCGCCAGTTTTTAATAGTGATTCAGTTCTATCTAAATTTGTATTAACAGTCGGGTCAACATAAGTTCCTTCTTCTTTCTTTCTACTCATCTTTAATTTTTCTGTTGCCTTCGCTGTATCTTTAGGATCATCAACACCTGTTTGTTTACCTGTGACAACAGGAGGAGCGTCATCAAACTCTGCCTTCTTAGGAGCAGGAGCAGCAGTAGCACCACCAAAGAAACACATAACTAATTACTCAAAACTTTTTGGTTTAACATAGTCTCACGTTGTCGCTTCTGTTGCTCAATAAAATAATCAACAACAGATCGTTGTCCTGACCTATACCATATCTCTCTATCAGATAAAGACAAGTCGGGATGACGATTAGGATATGCAACATCTAATGCTTCTATTAGCTCATCAGTAATAGGTGGTAGCAAAACTATAAATGAAACTACTTTTATAGTAGTTCATAAATAGAGAATATAAATACCTTTGTGTAGATTTCTATGCTATCTTAAAACTAATGGGGGTGGTTTCCCATTGGTAAAGCAACAAGGAACCCTGAGACTGTGGCTCGTCTTAGGGTTTTCTTTATGGCTGCCAAAGTTTTACTTCACCTGTCTGAAAGTTATAATCTCCATCTCTTAATATCCTTGTCAATCTTGCATTGAGAATAGCATCAGCGATAGTGTAGCCCTTCTTTGTGTATGTCTCCTGAACCTTAGACCATAGTGCATCTGTAGTATCAGGTGTATCAGCTAATGTTTTGGAAGCAGTAACCATACCCATACCTTTAAGACCTGCAATACCATCTCCTGAATCACCAGCTAGTGACATCTCAAACCAATGTCTGTTAGCTTTCTTCTCTGTTATATGTAGGATCTCATCAGAAGCTATCAGCTTACAAGGTATAGTCTTCATGTCTTTATCTACTGAGACTATGATTGGATTTTTATACTGACCGTTCGTGGCTAGTAATCCTAGTACGTCATCACCTTCTAAATTTTCGTAGGCAGCACATTCATAAGTCTGTTTAATTTTATTTATTACATCTCTAAGTGCTAGTGGTTTTCGTTTACCTATCCTATTCATTTTGTATTCAGGGAATATCTCATGTCGAAATGTAGGGTAAGAAGTAAAGCACATAACTATGTCATGATTATCTTCGGCTATACCTCTGTAAACATCTAACCTACTTTCAATTAGATTTAATATATCTTTCTCATTAGAGTGAAGAGTATGCTCCCACTCATTCCATCTTGTATCTTCTTCGCAAGCACAGCAAGAAGAATAGACTAGCCAATCAGCATCAATTAATAAAGTCATAAGTCACCAAAAGAATTTTCATATACAATTAACCGACCTGTTTTTTGGTCGTATAATAATTTATCTACTTCACCTGTCATCCCTGTATGTCTAGACTTGAGTACCTTTAGCTGTAATCGCTGTCTCTCACTAGCATCCCCTGTCTGGTTTCTGGAAGCCGAGAGTACAACATCACTTAATTGAAGTAGTGAATGAGATCCTCTCAAGTCTGAAGTATCAACCTCCCTGCCTGACTCATGTGATTGTCCTTGTGGTCTACGTAGATGGCTGACTAATACAAGAGCTATACCAGTAGCTTCACATAAACTTCTTAGCTTAGTCATTATTACATCTATTGCTTTACGCTCATTGTCTAACTCAAGACCAGATAAAACTATACTAATGTGATCAAGGATTACTACCTGCACTCCATCAACTGTAGCTAAGTATCTGATCTGTTCTAGCAGTACATCAGGTTCAAGACTTCCGAAATGATTGTATAAAAAAAGACTGCGACTTGACGTTAGTTTGTCAAATGCAGTCTTCAGACTAATTTCATCTATGCCATCTTCATTTAAATGCAAAGGTACATTCAAGTCAATACCTACTAAACCTTGAAGTGTTCTTTGTACTGATTCTTCTAGTCCTATATAACCTACCTTCAATCCTTTCTTGAGGAAGTGATAGCAAAATTCTCTACAGATTGTGGACTTACCAGCACCACTAGCACTAGCTACTGTGAATAGCTGACTAGGAAATAATCCCTTGGTAAATTCATTTAGTTTAGGGAAAGGAAAATCTTTTACAGCTTTACTTGTTTCTTTAGTAAAGAGATCCCAAGCATCCGCAGCATTGATAAGGGAATCAGGTCTTACTGGTCTAGCTTTCCATAACCTATCTCTTACTAAGTCTTCTTCATTTAATACAAGGTGATCGTTAACATCATTACGATCTAGTCTTGCTATTGCAACCTTACCTTTGGGTAAAATTTCCATACACTTCTCTGCTGCTTTATTCCCTGCATCATCATTATCAAAGCAAAGAACTATACGACAATAAGTATCTAACCATTTGTAGTTGGCTGCTAAATACTTAGCTGCTGACTGTACTCCTGATGGTATTGATACACAGGGAAACTTGTTGCCTTGTATTTGAGATCCACTCATGCAATCAATCTCACCTTCAAAGCAGCTAACAAATATAGATCCGTTACTACCATGCTGTCTCCAAAGATGTTGACCCCATAGTTGTACGTTAGATATATCTCCTATCCAAACAAACTTCTTATCTTGAAAGCGTATATGTTGTGCAACATCTCTACCTTTCTGATCTTTATAAGTAGCAACTTGAACAGGTTGTCCTCTATATTCTGCTTGCCCATATCCAAATAGTTCGCAAGTCTCCTTAGTGATTCCACGTTTAGCTAAAGCTATAGGTGTTACCTTCAATAGTTTTGGATTTGTTTTCTTTAGTGGAATAACATTTGTCACTTTCTTTTCCTTGTTTTGATTTGGGTAGTAGGTGTATTCGCAGTCCATAGTGAAGCAATGTTCATGGCCATCATCAAAGACTGCACAGTTCTTCTTGCCACATTCAGGACAAACTTTCTTATTCTTGTATTGGCTCTTCATTAAGATTGCACTTGTGTTCTTTAAGGTTTACGTCAACCCATTCTTTGCCATTGAATACTATCCACATATTTCTGTGGTCATCAAATACTACACAACCTATGTCTGGGTTAGGTGGTAAAGGATAGCTAGGCATACCATTCGTTAGGAATAAATTTATCGCAGTAGAGAAACCCATGTCTCTCACACCATTTGGCATAAGAGATAGAGTTCTTTGCTTTAGTTAGTTTGGTCTTGCTATTTTGAAAACAAAACCTGATGTCTAGTTCGGGTCTAGTCTTCTTAATAACAAGATGTTTTCTTCTGTCCTCAGATGAAAAATAACCTTTTGTTTCACAATAGAAATCATTAAGGATAAAGTCTGGTCTGTAGCTGTAGCTAATTGTGTAGTCAATGCTGATAGTTTCATAAGTAAATTTTATTTTCTTTTTGTGTAAACTGTCGGCAAAGGTAGCTTCAAACTTACTCTTGTATTTAGAAGTCGGCTGCGGTTGCAGTCGTGGCCTTCTCTTCGTAGCTTGATGTCTCGGCTTCAAAGTCATTGGCTCCCCCTCCTGTCCAAGGTACAAATTTACGTACACAAATACTTACAGGTTGGCATCTGATACCAATACCATTAGCACCTGCGTCATAACCCATACACTTCATAGCCATCTGGCCTTCAGTTTCAGGGCTAATCTTTTCATACTCTTTACGTTCTTCTTCACTCATTAAACGAACAGGGTTTTCATTAGCAAAGAAAGATACAGGAGTGTTAGTCCATGTGTCACCATTCTGTTTGATACCACCTGCTTTCTTAGATACTTTAATAACTAAGTTGTCACCTTCATAGCTCCAAGGAAATGAGGGTTCACCAAATTTATTCTTGGTATAAGTAAAGCTTCGTTGTGGGTATGCTTCTTTCAAAGCTATCTTCCATCTTTCAAGTAGTCCTTCTAACAGTTCAACGATATGTTCAACTGCATCTACTTCTCTACCTTTGTCATCCTTCATCATAGTTCCCTTTTGAACTAGGACTTCTCCTTTAAATTTCTTTACTCCTTTGTACTCATCAGGTGTGATGTAGTAAGAGTAACGAAAGTTACTAGGATTTGGAGTGACTATCTTAATAGTCTCTGGCTTGAGATCTTCCATGTTTTTACCTTGGCTTGGTTTCTTTTTAGATCGTCTAAGTTAGACGTTTGTTTATTGTACCCTAGTTATTTGTTATGTAAATATATATGGGGCAGTCAAGACATCTGTTATGTTAAAGTCACCCATCATCATAGCTTCAGGTAATCCTTTGCTATCACTTAGTTGTTGTGCTGCTTGATGATGTAAGTTATCTAAATTGTTATCGCTATAAATCGTAAAGAAAGTTTGCTTTACTGATTGAATCAAACTATCTAACTCACCAGCAGGTGAACCAAAGCAATCATGGATCAGGCAGAATTGCTCGTGTCCTTTTTTAGCAGCTTCAACCACACTAAGATGTAGGTGTGCTGCATCAAAAGAATGAATGTAGTTACTTGGAAAACCTTGAGCCTGTTTTCTTTTATCAACCTGCTTATCATTAGGTATCGCTAGGCTTAGATATATTGTTGAGTTACTTAGCTTAGTCTTTATTCTTTTTGTATTGTTTGTGTAATACTTTTGCTGCACTAAGAATCCTGATGGGGTATGCCATGAGATACTCTTGTTCTCTTTGTTAAAACATATAGCAATCTTTTGTAAGTAATTTAAAACCTTATAACTTTCAGGGCATACATCTCTTACTGCTTCTTCTATCAAGGTAGCTAAGTAAAAATTATTCTTAAAATTTTTTGCCATCGAAATGTTTTCATGTACAAAATATCTCTCGATATAGGTAGCAATACCAAAGGTAGTTGAGTTGTAAGGTATCATTAGTACAGGTTTCTTTATAAACTTTCTAGTTAATTTATCTTGTAGTCTATACCATTCTTTACCTTGTTCTGTTGTATCATTCTCTAGTAATGCCAACAGTTTATCTAGTATATCTTTATATAAATCCTGTGGTTTGTTTACATTTTGTAGGTTAACTTTATTAGCTAAAGTCTGTGAAGATATAAGACCTGCTATATGTTGATAGCCATTGTTAGTACCATCAAGGCAGCAGCAAAAACGTGATACAAATTTCCCTTCTAAACCTACAGCACAAAACGCATACCACTCTCTACACCATGCCAAGAATTGCCAAGGATCTTTTGCATTACCCCAGATATCTAAGTTGTCTAAAGGATTTAATGAAACCTGTTCAGCAAAGTCTTGTCCTTCTATGTATGCCCACTCTAATCTTTCTTCATAGCTGCACTTGTTCATACCCCAAGCGTTAGCTCCTGCTATTGCCAACCAATCAGCATCCTTCTTGGTCTTAATCTCTGCACCTTTATTGAACTGATGTAATGCTCTGGCTATATCAGTACCTTGAGGATGGAAGTGTGCAGTAACAGGGTAAAGTCTGGAAGTAAAATCCATTTGATAGACATGAAAAAATTTTTCTCCAAGATAATTTTTTGCAGTATCAATCATAGATAATATTTGAAATCGTTTTACTTTATTAGCGTGGTTAGTATCATGTATTAAACCAGCATGGTAACTCCATTCTTTTGTTACCTGTTTATCTATACCTAAACCTTCAGGCTTTGCAGGTAATTCAAGTGGTTCTCTATCAATCAACCCACCAACTTCTATTCTTTCTTCCCAACAATATACAAGAATATCAAACACAAATTTATTCACCTGCCATGCAGTATGTGACGCATGGGTTAGAGCCTTTAGACATACTTCTAAGTTTTGTTCTTGTAATTTTTTTAGTGAGTCAGGATTAGTAGTCTTGATAGCACAAACCTGTAGTCTCTCGGTGTAATATCCACAGTTGAATAGTGTTGTATATGGTTTGGGTTTGTCATAGCAAGGAAGATATAAAGGGTAGGCAGCTATGCGATTTGCTCTACCTTTTCTTATCCATTTGTCAGCAACATCAGTAAAGATTACACATGAAGTTGTAGTCTTACCAACTCTTTTGTTGACTAGCTTTATCATGCCAACATGATTAGTAACAAGGTCAATTAACTTAAGACCAATTCTTAATTTGTTTTCTTTAGTCCACGTTTTAAACTCGTGACCTTTTCTACTCATGTGATGCCTAATCATTTTCTTTTTATACCCCTGATTATTAGTGTCTCTTGTATGTCTCTTGATATATTTAAAATGTTTAGGGTCTAACTGTTCAAAGATTGTATAACGCATTTCATCTTCTAACATTTGTCCTATGTTTATAGCTATCTGAGTTGTAGTTTTTTCAAGTGCAGTATTATCAATGATCACTTTAAAAGCTATGAAAGAAACTACATCCATATCAGGAAACTGACTAAGATATACAGCAGCTAAAGCTTTGACTCCTGCTTTACCACTCATGGATTCTTGAATATATTTTTGTGTTTCTTCTGTAAGTTTTTCTAGTCCTGCTTCAATCATGTTGCGAGCATAGTAAGTCTCAGACTCCCTGCCCTGCTCCCTAAGTTTGTTGTTCCTAGATAACTTGTTATACCCTGAGATACTAAAGATACTTTGCTCTAGCTCTAGTTGTTTCTTACTTGGTTCAGACATTCAACACCTCGACTACTTGGTGCATAGAGTTAGGTGCTAGGTGAGCATACTTCTCTGTCATCTTTACATCTTCATGCCCTAACCAATCTCTTACTATCAATAGATGTACTCCACGTTGTACTAATCTAGATCCGCAAGTGTCTCTAAACAAATGAATCCTATACCATTTATGTTTTTGATAACCTAGTTCTGTCTTAGCTTTTTGGAATACAGTATTAGCCCAGTTATAATCATGGTCGAATAATAATTCCAGCGTCTTACACCTGTCATAGTATGGCTTGATAATAGATTGAACAGCGTTACTCATTGGTACAGTATTAGGTCTTCCGTTCTTTCTGTATTGAAAAGTTATTTGATTCTTTTTAAAATCAACAAACCTTTTTTCAAGAGATAATATTTCTGATACCCTACACCCTAAATCAATCAGACATTTAAATACATCTCTATGTTCGTGGTAGTTAAAGCAAGTAAGGTAAGACATAAGTTCTCTTTCCATATCATCAGTTAAGAACTCAGTCTTTTTATTCTTCTTTACTGGTCGAGGTTTAGGAAAGTCAGGCATAGTTATATACCCATCATCTTTCATATCATCAAGTACTAATTTAAGATGACCCATCTTCTTATTAACTACCTCGTTAATGTTAGGCCTTGACTTGTTATAGTCATTCATTTTATTGATGAGACTTGTAGTAATTTTATTTACTGGTATGTCTCCAAGTGCTTGAACATTATGCTTCATGCTAGTAAGAAAATCTTTAGCACTTACCATTCCGTTCTTCCTTCTCTTGTAGGTGACAGTTGTTGCCTGTCTTAGTGTTGGTACTTTCTTTTTCATCGTGGCTCCAATGGTTAATTAAGGTGGTTAGTTCTTTGATCCGTTGTTTCGCTGCTATAATTTTTTGTTCTGGGGTCATTTAACTAGGCATAAGATCATCAACTCTTTTAAGTAAGGGCAGCTTTGCAAACTTAAGAAGATCAGGGATTGTATATTCTCTGGTAGTGTATCTCTTACCGCAGTCAATGCACTCTCTTCTTCTTGAGGTGTAAGGAATGTTAGCCTTGTTCTTATTAACAGGGTTAGGCTTGCCACTCCTGAAACGAGTCTCAAGATTTTTAGTATTACGACCCCGACAGTTAGGACATATACTCATTAAGTTTCCTCCTGTGGTTTTAAAAGTTTATCAATTTTATTTCTTATCTTTCGTAAGTTATCTATGGTTTCAACACCTGCCTTGTTACCATGTTCTGATTCTCTCAAGACGTTTTCAATCTCTAAGAATTGTGCAAAGCATTTGACCATAGTTGATGACTTCATATTAGGTAGATGTGCTTCATCTCCTTCGTTATCTGTAGCTGATAAATAACCTACTGATGTATCATCAAATGTTCCTGCTTTAAAAGAGATAAATTCCATCTCTTGATAGTGACCGTCAGGCCAGATGTGTTCGATCTTTGAAGTTTTCATGGTTAGTACTTTCTGTTGGTAAAGTGTTTGGTTAATTTTTCGTTAGCTTCTCCGATAAGAACTAACGTGGTAGTGATGATAATTATGTTTATAAAAATCATTTAAATAGATAAGATTGTTTTTACTAATTCTCTTTTGAGAATGACGATAGCTTCTTTAGCATCAAGGTCTTGATAAGCTATCAGGTTTGGTTGGATGCCTGTAATCCTACAGGCTCGGTAGTACATGGACTCAAGTTCCCAGTACGTTTGATAAGTCTTACGTTTAATCATGGAAGTTAGGAATGAA